>ERZ857775.204-NODE-204-length-91060-cov-11.299500_pt1 | contig 91060 bp, 72 predicted proteins | sample MGYA00519698_ERZ857775 | MGnify/ENA primary metagenome ERZ857775 (study PRJEB31778, sample SAMEA3449363) | human gut metagenome | biome: human gut; feature: human-associated habitat; material: faeces | place: United Kingdom | collected 2010/2012 ...
ACAGCTTAGGTATGTATTCAAACCGTGAATCCCTTATGCTTTTGTGCGTAATAACGCCCAAAGAACTGCCTGTTTACATAACAATGATAAAAGAGATTGACAAGAACGCATTTGTTATCATAAACAACGTTCACGAGGTTCTCGGCGAAGGGTTTAAGGCAATCGACATAAATTGTTGACAGAGATAAAAAATACTACCGCGATTCATATCTACATCCGAATGACATGGGATTTGACTTTTACATAAACTCACTTATAAACGAACTCAAAAAGAAAGGTATCATATAAAAATCAAGCGGCAATACCGAATTTGGTCTTGCCGCCGTTTTAATTTATGCTCTTTTTAAGAATGTGAATTTTATGTTGTATCTTTGAATCAACAGCGCCGATATTACCGATAAGAACACCAATGCCTCGCCTATCATACCCATATATGAAAGAACATACACGTCATACGTAAACATAAGCACGTTGTTGACAAGTGCTATAACCCTCGCAACCGTCATATTCTTTTGCCAAAAAGAAAACGTACCGAGCGTTGAGACCAACGCCGGGAGAAAGCAATATAAGCCCTTCCACACAAGCGCCGCCGATACCCAGTTTATAATCAAAAACAAGATAAGCCAAAGTCGGCTTTTGAAAATCTTTTTATCGTTGTTCATAAAAACGGCTTCTCTTGCACAGCATATTACATTGGTTATACACCCCGTATATCCGCCGATTAAAAAATAATGCAATGCCCAAACAATATCCATCCAAAACTTTTTATGCAGGACGTTGTTCACGTTCTTGCTGTGATACATAATCACATAAATTAAAATTCCTATTGCGCCCAAAACCTGTGCCGCAATCTGTGTTGTACTCATTTTCTGTCTCTCCTTAATTTTTTGAACACATCATATTATATACCGATTTTTAAATTTTTCAATGCACAAAACAAATCGATACTTGCACAAAACAAATATCAATTTCGGGCATATATTCAATTTTCACAATATTTTCGTCCTATCGGGTTTGCTTAATCAAATATCTTCCAATCCCTTAAAGCATCTTTCCGCGCAAGCATCTCATCGATGCGCTCAATATAATCCTTTGGTTCTTTGACGTTAAAAATCCTCTCGATTCGGTTTGTGTTGCGGTCAACAACCTTTGTAACGCCGCCGCAGCCGAGCGAAATTATCGATTGAACCTCTTCCATTATATAGATGTTATAAAGGCTCTCGTGTCCGGGTTTTGCATACGCAACGTTTTCGAGATTTCCGAGCTGATTTTTTTGGCGGTACATATAATACGGCCGCTTTCCGCAAGACTTGATATAATCATACGCATAATCGACCATCCTCGCAGCGGTTTCACCGTCAGTCAAATCATAGTCGCTCAAATATTCATGCAGCCGTGACGAACGCTTTATGCTCATAACGTGTACAGTTGTGTCCTCGGGCATAAGCCGTTCCACTTCGTCCAGTGTATATTTGAACATATCAAGACTCTCGCCCGGAAGCCCTGCGATTACATCCATATTTATATTATCAAACCCACAGCTGCGTGCAAGCGCAACCGCATCGATTATCTGTTTCGGCGTGTGATTTCTGCCGATTAATTTCAGCGTTTCGCTATTCATTGTCTGAGGATTTATGCTTATCCTGTCCACCTTATGCTTTTTGAGCGTTTCAAGCTTATCTCGGTCAACTGTGTCGGGTCTGCCTGCCTCAACCGTGAATTCCCGGCAATGCGACATATCAAATTCGCGGTAAATATGCACAAGCAGCTCATCGAGTTTATCCGCCGAAAGCGTTGTCGGCGTACCGCCGCCTATGTATACGGTTTCGATTTTGCTATTGTTATGCCGTATTATCTCGGCGGTGTATGATATTTCGCGCTTTAACATTTCGCAATATTCATCGGAAAGCCGCGCCGCCTGTCTTGTGCCGCACGTCACGAACGAACAATACAAACATCTTGTCGGACAAAACGGGATTCCGATATAGATACTCACGCCATCGGACATCATATTTTCGATAATCGGAATTTCGACCGCCGCAACCTCTGCCGCAAGCGCGCCTTTTGACGGCGAAGCATTATAATTATCGACAAAGTATTGCGCCGCATCACGTTCCGACATTCCTCCGAGAATCAGCTTTGCCGCAATTTTAGACGGGCGTATTCCCGTGAGAACACCCCATGGTAAGTTATTGTTATCTTTCATATCTTTCTCTCTTTTATCCGATGTACGGGTTTCCTCTGCGCTCATCGCCGATTGTTGTCGGCTCACCGTGACCGGGATATACCGAAACGTCATCGTCAAGCGTCATAATTCTGTTTTGTATCGACTCGATTTCCTCTTTCATATTTCCGGTCGGGTGATCCCACCTGCCTACGCTCAATCTGAAAAGCGTATCGCCGCTTATCAGCGTTTTTCCGCACAAGAGACAAATGCAATCCTCTGTATGCCCCGGTGTTGCAATAACCTTTATCCTATTATCGCCAAAGTTGATTATATCCCCGTCATATAGTATATTATCAGCCTTTGTCGGCGAAAGCTCTATGCCCATATAGTGACATAAATTCAAAACTCTGTCCTCTAAAAACCTTTCCGTCTTTTCAAATATCGACAGTCTTGCACCTGTTGCCGCTTTAAGTTCGGCAAGTGCAAGCATATGGTCAAAATGCCCGTGAGTCAATATTATATCGGTGATTTTAAGGCCCTTTCCATCGGCAAACTCAATTATCTTGTCCGCACAATCGGGCGCGTCAATCACGAGTGAATTTTTTGTTTCTTCGTCCGCCCAGATGTAACAGTTCGTTCCGAGCTGACCCAAAACAAGCGAATACAGTTTCATACTTTTATTCAACGTATCATTCATATTTCTACCTCATATACAAAAATTCATATAAATCCAATTACTGGCGGCGGCGGACAATAGACAGCACACCGTCAATCTGTTTAATCTTCTTTATGATTTTATTCAACTGTTCCGTATCGGCAATCTCCATTGTCACCTCGATAATAGCAAGGTTATTCTTTCCCGTTCGCGCGTTTACGCCCGTTGCCGTAAGTTTAAGTTCGGATATTGCACCCATAATGTCCAAAAGCAAGTTCGAACGATTTCCCGCCGTAACGGTGAGGGTTGACAAAAAGCTTGCGTCCGTATCGTCCGCCCACTTAACGGGGATAAACCTCGCGCTCTCTTGCTTGTTATTGAGCGCATTTAACATATTTATGCAATCGGCACGGTGAATCGCAACACCTCTGCCGCGCGTAACATATCCGACAATCTTATCGCCCGGAACAGGGTTACAGCAATGCGAAAATCTAATAAGACAATTGTCGATACCCTGAACGATTACGCCGCTGTTGTTGGTTTCGCCCCTCGGTCTTGCAACGACGGGAATAAGCTCCGCCGCCGTGCGGCTCTCCTCGGTGGCAAACTTCTTTTTGCACTCAGTCTTGAACCTTGTCACAAATCTGCCGGCGTTCGAGCTTCCGTATCCTATCCCGGCGAGCAAGTCCTCGGAATTGTTAAATCCGTACTTTTTCGCCAAAGACGAGATAAGTTCTTTATCCTCTAAAAACGTCAGCGGCAGAGAACTTTTTTTCAATTCGTGTTCGAGAGTTTCACGGCCTTTTTGGATATTTTCTTCTCTGTTGACCTTTTTAAACCATTGATTTATCTTGTTTTTCGCCTGAGAAGTCTTACAAATCTTTATCCAGTCCAAATTCGGGCCGTTACTCGTCTTTGAAGTGATAATCTCGACTATATCGCCGTTTTGCAAGGTATAATCGAGCGTGACAATCTTTCCGTTTACCTTTGCGCCGACCATATGATTTCCGACCGCGCTGTGAATCGAATAAGCAAAGTCTATCGGCGTTGCGTTAATCGGCAGGCTTATAACGTCGCCCTTTGGTGAAAAGACAAATACTTCGTCACTGAACATATCTATCTTCAGCGCCTCCATAAAGTCCTCGGCGTTGTTCTCTTTTTGGATTTCCAAAAGCTGTTTTATCCATTCAAGCTTTTTGTCCATGTCGCTCGATGCCGTCACGCCCTCTTTATACTTCCAGTGCGCGGCGATACCGTTTTCCGCCGTGTGATGCATCTCTTTTGTACGAATCTGAATCTCAAAAGGTGTGCCGCCCGGACCGATAAGGGTTGAATGCAAAGACTGATACATATTCGGTTTCGGCATTGCGATATAATCTTTAAACCTGCCCGGAACGGGCTTGAACAGTTCGTGAACCGTTCCCAAAACCGCATAACATTCCGCGATCGTATCCACGATTACACGAACAGCGAACAGGTCATAAAGCTCGTCTATCGTCTTGTGCTGCATAAACATCTTTCGATAAATGCTGTAAAAATGCTTTGCGCGCCCCTCTATTATCGGCGGTTCGTCCAAAACCTTTGTCAGCTTATCTTTAAGAATTTCGATAATTTTTCCAATGAATTTTTCGCGTTCGCTGCGCTTTTGCGCAATCTTATCCACGATTTCATAATACCCCACAGGGTCGATATATCTAAGAGCGGTGTCCTCTAATTCCCACTTTATCTTTGACATACCGAGACGATGCGCAAGCGGCGCATAGACTTCAAGCGTTTCGCGTGCGATATATCTCTGTTTATTCTCGGGCATATATTTTAATGTCTGCATATTATGCAGTCTGTCGGCAAGCTTAATGACAATTACACGCACATCCTTTGCCATCGCAAAGAACATCTTGCGCAGGTTCTCAATCTGCTGTTCCTCCTTTGACGTAGTGGGAATCTTGCCGAGTTTGGTAACGCCGTCAACAAGCATTGCAACGGTTTCGCCGAACAGTTCCGCCACCTCGTCATAGGTGCTGTCGGTGTCCTCTATCACATCATGCAAAAGCGCGGCGCATACCGATTGAGCGTCAAGTCCCAAATCCGCAATGGTGCACGCCACACGCAAAGGATGCGTGATATACGGCTCGCCCGACTTGCGTACCTGGGTTTTGTGCTTTTCCGCCGCATAGGCATACGCCTTTCGGATAAGCTCAACATCGTTCGGCACATTGTGATACGCCTCAAACTTTTTGATTAAAGTATCAAGATTGTATTCTGTTTTTTCATTGTCAATCATAGCTGTGTCACTTCCTAAAATCAATTAAAGCCGACATAACATTGTCGGCTTTATCTTCGATACCAAAGTATCTTTTAAATACAATATCGGATTAATTGCCGTCTTTATCGGCGTCAACTTTTTTTATGTCCTTTAAAATAAGCTGAACGTTTTGAAATCCCTTATAATCATTTATGTCAAGCGCAAAAGCAACATCGACATAATCGCCCTCTTCGAGGTGGTGATAATACTCACCCATTCCGAATCCCACCGCATCGAGATACTTTCCGTCTTTCAGCAATGTCATTCTAAGGTGCTTGCCCTCGCTCATTACGCTGATTTTGTGAATCCTTATATTCCGCACCGCGAATGCAGGGGTTGGGTTTTCAACGCCGAACGGCTGAAGGCGGTTTATATCATGAACCGTATCCATATTTATGTACGGAACTTTTATCGCCGCATCAAGCATAACGGTCGGAATCATCATATTTTCGCTTATTTTATCTTTTGAATACTCATTTATCTTTTTGCGGAATTCCTCAATGTTTTCAGCCTTTATGGCAAGCCCCGCCGCAAGCTCGTGACCGCCGAATTTTTCGAGCATATCCGAACAATTTTCGAGAGCGCCGAAAAGGTTAAATCCCGAAATGCTCCTGCCCGAGCCTTTCGCCTCGTCACCGTCAACGGCGAACAAAATGGACGGCTTATAAAATTTTTCGGTTATCTTTGATGAAACGATTCCGACAATTCCGTTATGCCAGTTCTCATGGGCAATAACCAAAATCTTATCATCGTTTATCTCGGGGTGTTCCTCTATGTAATCGAGCGCCTCTTTGAACATTTTTTGTTCGGTCTGTTGTCTGAGCGAGTTCTCGTCACATAGCGACCGCGCAAGGCTCTTTGCCGTCTTTTCGCTGTCGGTTAGGAAAAGTTCAACACTGCGTGAAGCACAGCCGAGACGTCCGCTCGCATTTATGCGCGGCGCGATAATATATCCGATTGTCGATGTTGTGATGAATTTGTCACCCACCGAAACGTCTATCAAGGCTTTAAGACCGATATTTTTTGTGTTTTTAAAGCGTTTTAAACCCTCGGTCACAATTATGCGGTTTTCGTCAATAAGCGGCGAAATATCCGCCACCGTACCCAAACACATAAAATCCGCGTATTTGTCAATCAGTTCGGCGGTTGAGCGTCTGCCTGCCGCCGCCTCGATTGCGGTAATAAGCTTGAACACAACGCCGACCCCGGCAAGGTTCTTGAACGGATAGCCGCAGTCCTTACGTTTTGGGTCTATTGCGGCATAAGCCTGAGGAATTTTCTCTTTGCATTCGTGGTGGTCGGTGATGATAAGGTCAAGACCGATTGATTTTGCGTATTCGCATTCTTCCACCGCGGTAATACCCGTGTCAACCGTGATGGTAAGGGTACTTCCGTTTGCCTTAATCTTGTCAAGCGCGTCACGGTTCACGCCGTAACCCTCTTGCATTCTGTCGGGAATGTAATAGTCAACCGACATTCCCATACCGCTTAAATGTTTGTATAAGACCGCAATCGCGGTGATTCCGTCCACATCATAATCACCGTAGATTGTAATTTTTTCATTTGCTTCTTTCGCGGCGGCAATACGTTCAACCGCCTTATCCATATCACGCATCAAAAACGGATCATGCAGCGCGGCCTGGTCTTTTGACAAGAAATTTTGGATTGCCTTATCATCTCTGATGCCGCGGTTGTAAAGAACTATCGAAGTCAAGGGCGAAACGCCGAAAGTTTTTGATATTTCAAGAACTCTTGCCTTGTCAATTTCTTTAAGAAGCCATTTTTTCTTTAACATAGTGTGTATCTCCCGAATTCATTTACTCTTTTACTCAATCGAATAAAAGCCGAAAAAGCATAATATTTTCAGCCTATATTCATACCATAAATACTATTGTACCATTTTTCATCGAAAATTACAATAGTTTTTTTATTTTTCTTTGAAAAAAATTAAAAATTTCTTTTAATCTGCCTAAAATTATGAGAAAAATTTTATCATTCCGTCACCAAAAACTTTTTATGGATTCTCAATCATATCAATATTTCTTTCAAACTCATTACTCGGTTTTTGGCGGCAGTAATCTTTCATCAAAAAATCCAAGCTCGGGGAATTCAACCAAAATATCTTTTCCGTAACCGGTGTTAAAGAAAACATAATCGCTCACCGGCGAATCTTTAAAATTTTCTTCCAAAGGCAAATCAAGCATTTTCTTTAAATCAATAAATAACTCGATAAAAGTAACCCGTCCGCCGATAAAAAAGCAGGTTTCAAATTTCCGTTTGAACAAAAACAAATCTTTTTTCTCTGTATGCACAAATCTTTCAACGTCTTTATACCGTTTCATACAACGCCCGTACTCAAAGTCAACATCCGCACAAAAGGCGGCTTTAATGCCTTTTGCAAACATTAAAGACCGCCTTATTTCTTTCCAATCCGAAACGGGAATTTGTGCGGCGTGATGAAAGAATACCACATCGCCCCTCGCCTTTTCACTCACAACATATTCGTTTGTGTGTTCGGGCGGAGGCAGAACCCCGCCCCTGCAAAATTATATATACATTATATTATTTTCATTTTTTCGGCGGCGGTTTTTGCCTCGCTGCGGCGATTCACGCCGAGTTTTTGTAATATATGGCTCACGTGGCTTTTTACCGTGGCAAGCTTAATATCCAATATTTCACCTATCTCGGCATTGCTTTTATCCGCACACACAAGCCTTAAAACCTGAATTTCGGCATCGGTCAGCCGCTCTGTCATTTGATGCGCAGGCTTTAAAAAATCGGGATAGAAAACCGTCTGATTTCTCACCGCGCTCACAAGCCTTTCGGAATACTCGTCCTTTTTTTCGATAACCTGTGTTATCATCGGCAGGGCAACCGCCCCAAACTCGCTTATCGGGCGTATAAATTTGAACTCTTGCGCAATGTCAAGCGCGGTCTTTATATCATCGCGCCATACCTCGTCTTTTTTTCCGAGCCTTGCCGCCGCGGTCATAATCTTCAGATGAATCATATCAATATTTCTTTCACACGCCGCACAAAATGTTTCGAGCGGCGCAAGCGTAAGCAACACCGCGTCATAATCACCGTGCGCAAGCTCAACCATTGCCTGGGTCAAATACTGATACCTTTTCATTGTTTTAAGCGTGACCGTATCCCTCGGCGCACTGTCGCGATACCACTCATCTGCATATACAAAATCGCCGAGCCTGAGCGCAATCCGACATAGCATAGCGTCTATATTCGGCATAAATCTTTCAAGATTTCGCTCCGAAAATCTGTCGCGCAGGGCGACAATCGTCCGATTTGCATCCTCGGCTCTGCCGCTGTCAATCTGACTTTTTGCAAGCAGCCCGACCAGCGCAAACTCAATATCGGGCGTACCCTTGCTTTGAACCTCGCTGATTTTTGACACAAGGGTCAGCATACGGCTTGAAACGTCCTCACCCTTTTCAAACTTGCTCTCGGCAATCGCACAATCGGGCAGACCAACACCGTCTTTGCCGAGAATCGTCTCAACCGGAATTCGCATTGTCGCGTATAAAAAATCATCTTTTTTGCTCCATTGCGAAAAATCCTTACCGCCGTTCATAATACTCGGCAGGGTGCTTGTCACCGAAAATGACGGTAACTTTATCTCTTTGTTTGTAAGCAACTTAAACGCGGTTGTAATTGTCTTGACAAGACCACTGACATGTCTTTGCGGAAGAGAAATATCAAGATGCGTCAGACGGCTGCGCGCTTCTTTCGCCGCCGCGTCCGACTTGTTTCTTACCGCCGCAAAACATTCAAGCTCGTTATACCACCGCTCCGAGCCGTCATAATCCATACGCAAGGCGCAAAGCATACTCATTCCCTGCATAAGTGCCGGACTTGCCTTTATCTGTGAGTCTTTGAGTGTGCGAAAGTATCGTTCGAGCTTTTCGTACTGACCCATTCCGGGGTGAAGCGTTGTGCTTTTTATAAGCAGCTCCGATACCTTGCCGCTCTCGCCCGCTTTTGAATAATATTCAAGAGCCTTTCCGTATTCGCCTTTAAGCTCAAAATAAAGTCCGCCGCGCCCTAAAAGAGCGTGCCGCTGTTCCTCCGAATACTCTCTTTGCTGTTCCCACATCAAAAAGTCGCGGAAAATCGGCCAGAACCGAAACTCGTCCAGACCCTCTAATATCAGCATATTCGTATTCTGTTGAATATTTATGAGATAATCGCCCGCACCGCTGTCGCCGCTCACCATTTTAGCAAGTTCGATACCGAAAACCTCGAATGGCGCAAGGTCAAGCAAAAACCGCCGCATCGTCAGTTCAAAGCGTTTATATATTGCTTCCTCAAAATATATAAATATTTCTCTTACGCCCTCGTCAAATATCTTCTTTCCGTATTCAACACCGCCGCTCAGCCGCCGCGCTATTATCGAAATCCCGAGAGGATACCCGAGGGTATCTCTCATTATCTCGGAAAGTTCCGTTTCGGACACTTCCGCGTCGTAAGCGGCAAAAAGCCGCATTGTTGTATCACGGTCAAAAAACAGTTCTTCCAAATCAAACGTCAGCATAAGCCCCGAATACCGAAAAGGTATGAGCCAGCCGGGCGGCAATCCGCGCAACAGAAACACAAACCTTTTTTCGGGGTTTGTGCGGATATATTCGCACAAATCCCTCTGAATTTCTTGTTCGTGCAAAAGCTGAAGATTATCGACGATGAGGACATTCCAATCCTTTTCGGACAGCGCCGTTACATCAAGCGCATCCGCCGATATTTCGTATGTTTTTTTTGTTTTTAAAAGTTCGCGCACAACCGTGGTCTTTCCAAAGCCGCAAGGCGCACAAAACAAAGCAATCCTGCCGCTTTGCATAAAATTATCGAATTTTTCCTGTATATCGGGTTTTATCATTACAACCGAATTCAAATGACTTCCTCCCCTCGGACGATATTGCGGACAACAACGCCGATTCTAAGTATTATATGACATATTATAACATAGCATTTTAAAAAAGTCATCATCCCAAAGTATGATTTTTCATTATTTTTTAATACAAATTAAGATAAATATAATTCGTGCGATTTTCAATTTAAACAGCACGCCCCCTATTATAAAGAAGCGTGCCGTTTTTAAAATTATATTTCGGTGTCTTTCAAAACTAATCTATGCTCATCTCGCTTACCGCATTTGCGGTCATATCGTTAAGGGTTTTAAGCTCAAAGAACTTACCTTTCTTTACCATAAGCTCGTCAAACGTTCCCATTTCAACACATCTGCCGTTATCCATAACGACTATGCGGTCGGCATTTCTTATTGTAGACAGCCTGTGCGCAACGATAAACGTTGTTCTGCCTTTTGTCAAATGATTTATCGCCTTTTGAACCTGGTATTCGGATATGTTATCAAGAGCGGACGTTGCCTCATCGAGAATCAGTATTTTGGGGTCGCGAATCAGCGCACGCGCAATCGAGATTCTCTGTTTCTGACCGCCCGAGAGATTACCGCCGTTTTCCGTTACCGGCGTATCCAATCCGTTGGGAAGTTCATCGGTGAACTCGTTTATGTTGGCGAGCCTTACCACTCTGTCAAGCTCTTCTTCGCTTACATCGGTCAAGCCGTATGTGATATTCTCACGGATTGTACCCGTGAACAAAATGCTCGCCTGGGGAACGACCGATATAAAGTGCCTGTATGTACTCAGATTAAGGCTCTCTATCGGCTTTCCGTCAATTCTGAGACTTCCGCTTGTCGGCATCAAAAATCCGATAATCATATTCATAAGCGTTGACTTGCCCGAACCCGATGCGCCGACAAAAGCAATACATTCACCCGGCTCAACCGCCAGTGTAAAGTTCTTTATCATATCTTCGTCCGCGTGCGGATAGCGATAGGATACATTGTCAAAATTAACCGTGCCGTGAACATATCTGAGCTTAATCTTGCCTGCGTTATTCTCAACCTCGCTTGACAAAACTATTTCCGATACCGAACGTATCGATTCCATACCCTTTGTCAGCTGGGGATAAATATTGATAAGTCCCTGAAGCTCGGACGAAATGCTGTTAAAATATGACTGGTACAGCACAACGTCGCCGACCTGTATTTTCCCTTTAAACGCAAGGTATGCGGTAAAGAACAGGCAAACCGCGCTCATAAGCTGGCTTACGACCCACGTTACCGAACCGAAATAGGCATTGACCTTATCGAGCAGCAAGCCCTTTTCGCGCAGAGTACGGATTTTCTCTTCGAGAATTGCAATCTCTTCGTTTTCGAGACCGTGCGCCTTTGTGACCGGTATCATATCGAGCATATTCGAAACTTTCGCCGATATGTTTTCGGTTTCGCTGCGGAATTTTTTGTTTGTGACGTGCATACTGTTTCTGAAAAGATACACAACAAACACATTCACGGGGATTATTACCGCAAAGAAAGCCGTAACCGTTCCGCTCTTTGTTGCCGCTATTACTATCGACACGATAACGCTTATTATATTCGGTATTACGCTTTTTGTGATATGGGTGTTGAGGAACTCAATCGCCTCAATATCACGCAAAAACTTTGATTGAACACGGCCGCTTTCTATCTCTTTGTGATATGTAAGCGACAAATGCTGGAGCTTTCGGATAAGCGTGTTTCTCAATCCCGCGCTTATCGTGCGCAGCATTCGGTCGGTGAACCGCGAATACAGGATATGGGTCGGTATGTTTTGGATAAGCAAGACGAACAGAACCGCGCCGTATATAAAGAGCTGTTGCACAGCGTTGTCCGCACGCGATGTAATAATATTTATAACCTCTGACGTTACAAGCGGTATCGCCCATGTCGGCGACGCCTTTACCACATACAAAAGCGCGGACACAAAGAGCTTACTGCAGTTTTGTTTAAACAAAAGCTTTGGTATCGCACTCGATTTGCTCTTTTTCTCTTGCTCCGCTCCGTCACGGAACAAATCCTCATAATCGGGGATATGGTTCTTGTCAAACGCCGTCTTGCCGTTATTTTTATCGGAATACTTTTTCGGATTCTTTCCGACAGCATTGTTGTTTTCGTTTTTTTCATCTGCTCTCGTCTCTGCGAAAGCGGTTTTCGGTTTTACCTCGTCATTGCCGATGTTAGTGTTGTTCTTGTTTTCAGGTGCTTTAGCCATAGTCGGTCACCTCTGTCATTTAAGACAATTTAAATTTGCCGAAAAATCCGACAGTGTTTTTTCACTAACATTATATAGAATTTTTAGGTTTTGTCAATAGAATTAACAGAAATGTAACAATTAATTTTTCAGCCGCAAATTCCCGTCCCTTTCCATCCTGTTTAAATGACATTTCTGTTACTTTATTTACAATTTTCTTTAACAAAATCAATAAGCGTTTGAGTCGAGTTCGGCTTTCCGAGCTGTTTTATCGTCTCTTGAATAAGCCTCAGCCTGTTATCCGAAAAAAGCTGTATCAACGCGTCATCTATCGGATATGTCGGGCTGACCTTTATCGCTGCACCGGCGTTTAACAAAAACTCAACATTTCTGTCCTCCTGACCCGGAATCGGATTGCTTATCACCATCGGGATTCCCTTTGCCAAAGCCTCGCTTGACGTAAGTCCGCCCGGCTTGGTGACTATACACTCCGACGCGTCCATAAACAAATCAACGTTGTTGACATAGCCGTAATTAAAAATCTTTTTCGGAAGGTCAAGTTTGTCTATACACTTTTTAAGTTTGGTGTTGTTGCCGCAAATCGTCACAATCTGAAAATCCATATCCGTCTCGGCAAGTGCCTGAATTTCGCTTGCCACATCGCCGAATCCCATACTTCCGCTCATAACCAAAACCGTTCTCTCGTTCGGAAGTCCGAGTTCCGCCAAAGCTGTCTCTCTCGGTATCTTAGACGCGAACTTTGGCGCAATGGGAATACCGATGGGCAAGATTTTATCCGCACCGATGCCTTTTCGCCTTGCCTGTCCGTTCAGCAATTTATTCGGCGTGACATAATAATCAAGGTTTGTATCCTCCCAATACGGATGTATCGTAAAGTCGGTTACTATTCCGAACGTTTTTGCTTTGTGATTTATATACCCGTCAAGGCACGAAACCAAAAGCGCCGCAAAAACGTGAGTACAGATGATAAAATCGGGCCTTTCGCTCTCAATTTTTTTAAGGAGCTTTTTAGCCAAAATCCGCGTTGTGACTTTAGGCAGCCCGTGCATCTCGTCATTCGGGCGGTTTTCGCACATACGATAAAACTTTCCGTAAATTTTTGGAATGTTTTTGGTTGACATCAGGTATATCTGTGACACCGAATCCGAAAGCAGCGGATTTATATACTCAAACACGTCCATATACGAACAATCTATCCCGTTACTGTTAAATCCCTCGCTCAGCACCTTTGCGGTCTGGTTATGTCCCTGACCTGCTGTTATTGATAATATTAACCCTTTCATATCGAAACACCTTCCTTATTTAATCAATTTTCGCTTACATTTTAACAGCAGTACCGCAGTTCAAAAAATACAGATACTTTTCGGTCACGGGCGCACCCAAAACCGCCGACAAGCCCCTTGCATAATAATCCGTCTGAATCCGATACATTTCGCTGCGCCTTTGTGCGCTCTCTGCCGAAACTCTGTCCGTTTTATAATCAATCAGCACAACTTCGTCACCGTCAAAGAACAGACAATCCGCTATTCCCTGTACCATCACATCACCGCCGTTTTCATCCGCGGTCGGTTCTGCCTCTCTCGCCGGCACAAGCATATAAAAGTCAAATTCTCGGCGATAATCATTTGCGGCTTTAAGCCGCATACCGAGCGGCGATGAAAAAAATCCCGCTATTGCATCGGTATCGACCGCGTTTCTCTGGGTTTCGGTTATCATTCCCGATTTTGTCATATCGTCCACTTGTTTTATAACATCATCGCTGTTATCCGTGCGGTGTATGTCTATATGCTGCATAACATAATGCGTAACCGTTCCACGCTCTGCCGCGTTTATCTCGTCCGTGTTATATACAAGTCCGCTTTTCGGACTTATAAGATTTACCGAATATTCTTCCTCGGGCATTTGGCGGCGTTTCAGTTCACTTACCGATAATTTCAGCGGCAGCATTGCCGCTCCGTTATGATTATATCTGAAATTAAGCATTTCGCTCAAATCATCGGAATCATCCGCCGCACTTTCGGAATTTATCTCACCTTGTATTTCCGATGTTTCAATATGTTTATCCGAACCGCCGCAATAATATTCATCCAAAACCTCATCCATTGCCTTTGAATCATATACAATATACTCACCCAAACAATCGGCATGCGGCACAACATCCAACCTCTCGGCGCTTTCACGGAAAAGCTTTCCGTCGTGATGCGCAAGCATCGCACCCCATACCCAATCGCGCATATTTGCCGCCGCAAGAGTGGAATCGCTTTGCATTCTGTTGTCCTTGTCAAACATTGCGTTTTTCCACGCCGCTCCGGCAATCCTTGTTACACTTGCCGAAATAATAAGCTTTTCTTTCGCCCTCGTCATTGCCACATACAAAAGTCTCATTCTTTCGGCATATAATGCGCGGCAAAGCTCGGCGGCAATCAGCTCTTTTTGGGGCATACGATACATTATTCTCTGTCTTGTATCGACATAATCCGCCGCAAGCCCCAATTCCGCATCCCAAATCACGCGCTTGGTCGCGTCGCTTTTATTTATTCGCTTGTCTGTGCCGAACAACAGGACAATCGGAAATTCCAGTCCTTTTGATTTATGAATCGTCATAACCGTTACCGTATTGTTAAAATCTGCCGACTTGTTGGCAGGACTTAAATCCTTTTTGCTCTCGCGCAGTCTTTCTATGTATTGAGTAAAGTTAAACAATCCCGTCAAAACACCCTGTTCAAAATCGGAACAGCGTTTTTGCAAAAGTTTTAGGTTTGCACAGCGCAGCTCTCCGTCAGACATTGCCGACACGATTGACATATAATCAAGGTCATAACATATTTTGTGCACAAGCTCATCAACACCCATATATTTGGAACATTTTCTGAGTTCGGTCAGAACCCTTACGAACTTTGCCGCTTTTTCATTATCCTCCGCCGCTTTTTCGACCGCCGCATAATACCGCACATCTTTTGCACAAGCGCGGATTTCCGCAAGCTCGTTTGCACCGAACCTGAATATCGGCGAGCGCATAACCGCCAACAGCGGAATGTCCTGCAGGGGGTTGTCTATTATCTGTAAAAAAGCGAGAACCGTTGCGACCTCGGTCGAATCGAGATAATGGCTGCTTTTTTCACAAAAACAGGATATTCCGACTTCGTTCAACGCCTGTTCGACACACAAACATTCGTCCCACCCCGATGCAAGAACCGCAATATCACCGAACCGCGCCGCTCTCAGCTCACCGCTTTCGTTGTCCGTAACCATAATCCCATCATCGCGAACAAGCCGAATTATGCGCTCTGCCGCATATTTTGCCTCTTGTTCATGCGCGGAAATCTTCTGATGTGTTACGGGGTCTGTTTCCGTTTCAGTCGCGTCATTTATTAATATTTCCGTCCGATAATCCGCATCGCGAACGCCTTCGGGATAGTTTGCGCCGAGAATCAGGTATTCATCCTCTGTATAATCTATGCCGCCCGTGCGGCGATTCATTATTTCAGAAAAAATATGGTTGACCGAATCGACAACCTCGCGGCGGCTGCGGAAGTTCTTAAACAGCTTTATCAGCCGTCCGCCGTTTCCGTCCGAGTATTCGTCATAAAGCCGCAAGAATATTGACGGGTCGGCGTTTCTGAATTTATATATGCTCTGTTTGACATCGCCGACCATAAACATATTTCCGCTCGGTTTTGATATATGACTGAATATCTCGAATTGCAGGGCGTTTGTGTCCTGAAATTCGTCAATCAAAATTTCATAATAATGCTCTCTCAGCTTTGCGCACAGCGGCGTTTCTCTGCCCTTTTCATCGCAAATCAACTTTAAAAGCTCGTGTTCCAAATCACTGAAATCAATAACCGAACGTTCAAGTTTATACCTGCGGTGAGTTTTCTCCGTCAGCCTTACAATGTTGCACAGAGCGTTCACCATAGCCGATGATTTTGACAGTCTCAGCATATTTTCCGCGTCAAACGCGGTAATCAAAGTCTTGGCATATTTTAATCTGCCGCCTATAACATTCTTCCTGTAAAAATCAAGTTTTGTCCTTATGTCAGCCACCGCATCGTTTACCCTCGCCGCATTCGGAAGTTTAAAATCGCCGATAAGCCGACACAGCCTTTTAAAATCCTCGGTTTTGTCAAGATTGAGATTATCGTATATATCGCAAAAGCTGTGCAAAAGGTTAAAGTAATAAATATACTGTTTGTTATCGTGCGGAATCTCCTCTTCATCGAGCAATTCGACAAGGTTTTTCATCACATTCGATATTTCCTCGGCACAGCCGCAAATCTCACGCTTTAAGGGCATAAACCAATCCGAATTTTGTATATCCCCGAAAGTTTTAATGCCACCCCCGTAAGTTCCGCGCACCTTGCGGAACCATCGTTTAGGATATGCAAGGCTTTGAGTAAAATCGTACAGCTTTAATATAATCTCGCGCAGCTCTTTATCATTTTGCACGCCACAGCTCAGCACAAGCTCTCTGAACCCGTTCTTTTTATCGATTCGGCGATAATACTCCTCCAACACATCATCGAGCGCACGATTTTTGAGTATATCGTTTTCCGTTTCATCGGTTATAATCGAATAATCCGACGGCAAATCGGTAAGATGCGCGTTATTGCCGATTATACGGCTGCAAAACGAATGAATTGTTGATATACACGCCGAATTGACTTTTACGCTCTGTTCTCTCAGCCAATCATTATCGGGAAATTCGGCAAGTTTTTTATCGATTGCGGCAGCAATCTTTCTTTTCATCTCAGCCGCCGCGGCGGAGGTAAACGTCAATACCAAAAGCCTGTCCACCGAAACGGGGTTTTTGGTATCACAAATCATACGAATAATGCGTTCGACCAAAACCGCCGTCTTTCCGCTGCCTGCCGCGGCGGCAACTAGTATGTTACAGCCGTGCGTTTCAATCGCCGCTGTTTGTTCCTTTGTCCAATTTACCGACCCCGCCATAAAAATCTCCTTATCCGCCGCTTTAACAACCCTCCGCAGCCTTATTAATTTCTATCTTAAAATCAATATCAAATATTTTTTCAAAATCAAAAATGTATTTATATACATATATTCAAGTATAATTATATCACATTGTTTCAAATTCGTCAATGATTTATGCGGATGTTCGGGCGGCGGCAGCTTTTTTGAAATTGCCATCCGAGAAAATTTTTTGTTTGTTTTTAAATCAAAAAAACGACACACAGGCGTTATATCCTGTGTATCGGGTTTTTCGTTTTATTCTTGATTAATCCGCAAACATCGGTGTTGAGAGGTATCTGTCACCTGTGTCGGGCAAGAGGGCAACTATAACCTTGCCCTTATTCTCAGGGCGTTTGGCAAGCTCTGTTGCCGCAAATACCGCCGCGCCCGATGAAATTCCCACAAGCAAGCCCTCTTTTCTCGCAAGGGTTCTGCCTGTTTCGAACGCGTCCTCGTTTTCAACCGCTATTATCTCATCATAAACATCGGTATCGAGCGTATCGGGAACAAATCCCGCTCCGATTCCCTGAATCTTATGCGGTCCTGCCGTACCCTTTGAAAGCACTGGCGAACCTGCCGGTTCAACGGCAACAACCTTTACGTCCGGGTTCTTCGACTTTAAGTATTCGCCAACGCCCGAAACGGTTCCGCCCGTACCAACACCGGCAACAAATATGTCAACCTTGCCGTCCGTATCCTCCCATATCTCGGGGCCTGTTGTCTTTTTGTGGGTTTCGGGGTTTGCCGGGTTCACGAACTGACCCGGGATAAAGCTGCCCGGGGTTGAATCCGCAAGTTCTTGCGCTTTTGCGATTGCACCCTTCATACCCTTTGCTCCCTCGGTCAGAACAAGCTCTGCGCCGTATGCTTTTAAAAGGTTTCTGCGTTCAACACTCATTGTTTCGGGCATTGTCAGAATAATTTTATATCCCTTTGCCGCCGCAACCGCCGCAAGGCCTATACCCGTGTTTCCGCTTGTCGGTTCGATAATGACCGCCCCGGGCTTTAACAAGCCTTTTTCTTCGGCATCGGTAATCATCGCATACGCAATCCTGTCTTTTACGCTTCCGGCAGGGTTAAGATACTCGAGCTTTGCCAAGATGTCCGCACCGAGTTCCTTTTCTTTTTGATAGTTTGTCAATTTCAAAAGCGGTGTTCCGCCGATTAAATCCGTAATTTTTTCATATACTTTCATAATTAATTCTCCTTATCCGCCTTGCGGCATAAATTTTAATATAGTTTTTAATCATCGTGTTTTGTTATAAATCCGAATCGTCAACATCGTCCGTCTTTAAAATTCATAAACTCACCTATTGTCATAAATAACACCTCGGTTTTTAAAATACATATTACCTATCTGATTTATAGGTATTATAACACCACATTTCAAAAATGTCAATACTTTTTTGAAAAAATTTTGAAATTTTTACAAAAAACTTATTTCCGCATAAAACAAATACGGTTTGCCCCTCGGCAAGCCGTATTTGTTTTATAAAATTATTTCTCAATCTTTTTAACGGGAATCCAAATTTCGCTGTGATAATTCTCATCTAAAGTTCCGTTCGGATACTTTGTCGGGTCGTCATACACCTCTATGCAATAGCCCGCGGCGGACTCATACTCTCTAATCGCCGGAAGCCATTCGGAGAATATCTTTAAATTGACATCCTGCAACGCCTTTGGCATAGGACCGTCACACGAGAACATCGCCCACTCAAACGCGGGAATCGTGCGTTTTTCAAACCCCTGCGGAATCTCGGCGTTCGGGTCACAATCATCGGCAATAAGATATTCAAAATCCTTGCCGCCCATTTGCGCGTCAATATTCACACCGAACTTTCCGCAAACATACTTGCCCGACTTAAAATGTTCCTGCCAGAACATCGGGATTTTTACCTTGCAATCCTCATAATCGAACCGTTTTGCCATGTTTTGTCCGAATTTCTAAAGAGCGGAATTTATATCCTCTGCATACCGAACCGTTTCCATCGCGTCTTTTGCATATTTATCCGCACCGATGCTGTCGGCATAATCTTGTGTCAAGACCGCTCCGCCGACAACGATTTTGCACCACGGCGCGGCATCGCGCAGCAGCTTTATCGTCTGTTCCATTGCCGGGACGGTGGTCGTCATAAGCACGCTCAACCCTGCAAGCGGTGCATGATTTTGCACAACCGCATCGACAACGGTTTGCGGCGGCACGTCCTTACCCAAATCGAGAACGTCAAACCCATAGTTTTCGAGCAAGAGCTTGACTATATTCTTGCCTATATCGTGAATGTCGCCGTGAACGGTCGCAATCACAAACTTGCATTTTACGCCTGTATTCGATTTATCCGAAAGCATTCTGCCTTTTATAATCTCAAACGCCTCTGATGCCGCCTCGGCGCTCATCAAAAGCTGCGGCAGGTACACACGCTTTTCTTCAAAGCCCTTACCCACCTTATCGAGGGCGGGAATAATACACCCGTTCACGATTTCAAGTGGTTCATCCGTCTTTAAAAGCTCGGCGGTAAGCTCTGCCGCACGGTCTTTCAAACCCGACGATACCGCGTTTTGAAGCTCAGTCTTGGAATCGCCCTCGCTGACCGCCGCCTTTTTTTGCGGCTCACCGACGCTTGTCATAAACTTTATATATTCCTCACAATTCTCATCCAGCGCGTGCAAGGCGAGATATGCGTGATAGGCTTTCATCATATCTTCCGAATACGGATTCATAATCGCCGCCGAAAGTCCGTTTTCGAGCGCGGACAGATAAAATCCGCTGTTCAGCGCGTCTCTTGACGGAAGTCCGAACGACACGTTTGATATACCGAGAGAAGTATTGCACCCGAGTTTCTCTTTTATCAGTCTCAAAGCCGCAACGGAAGTCATCGCCGCTGTCGGCTCTGCGCTCACCGTCATTGCAAGAGTGTCAAACACAAATTCGCGGCGGTCGATTCCGTATTCCTCCGCCACCTTTAAAATTCGCTTCGCAATTTCAAGTCTGCCCTCGGCGGTCTTTGGAATACCGTCCTCATCCAGAGTCAGCGCGACAACAACTCCGCCGTATTTTTTCACAAGCGGGAAAACTGCTCTCATACTCTTTTCGTTGCCGTTGACCGAGTTAATCATTGCCTTTCCGTTATACCGCCGCAAAGCCGCCGCCATTGCGTCCGCATCGGCAGTATCGATTTGCAAGGGCAGGTCGATAATCGCCTGTATCTCACATACCGCGGTTTTGAGCATTTCAACCTCATCTATCTCCGGCAAGCCGACATTTACATCGAGAACGTGAACGCCGCGCTCTTGCTGGGCGATTCCCTCACGCAAAATATAACCTATATCATTTTCTTTAAGAGCCTGTTTAAATCGCTTTTTTCCCGTTGGGTTGATTCTCTCGCCTATTAAAATCGGGCGCTTTCCGAACTCAACCGTATGCGTGTATGACGAAATCACGGTTATATCTTTTTTGTCAACGGGCTTTGGTTTCAGGTTAGCCGTCTTGTCAACGACCGCCCCGATGAACTGCGGCGTTGTGCCACAGCATCCGCCGACAATTCTCACGCCGTTTTTAACCTGTTTTTGTACCTCATCGGCGAACTCGTCCGCACCGACATCATACACGGTCTTTCCGTCCACACTTTTGGGCAAGCCTGCGTTCGGCTTCATCAGGACGGGAATGGACGCGACCGACAAAAGCGCATCCATTACGCCGCCGAGCTGTTTCGGTCCGACCGAACAGTTCGCGCCGATTGCATCCGCACCCATGCCCTCCGCAAGTGCCGCCATTGCTTGGGGCGACGCGCCCGTCATAAGCTTTCCGTCCTCGCCGTAGGCATTCGAAACAAACACCGGCAAGCCGCTGTTTTCTTTCGCCGCAAGCAGAGCCGCCTTTGTTTCATAGCTGTCATTCATCGTCTCTATAAAAATAAGCTCCGCACCGAACTCAACGCCGAGCCGAACCGTCTCGGCAAAGCATTCAACCGCGTCCTCAAAATCAAAATCGCCATAGGGTTTAAGCAGCCGCCCTGTCGGTCCGATGTCAAGCGCAATATACTTCGGCTGTTTGCCGACCGATGCCGCTCTTGCCGCATTGGCGTTATCGAACGCCGCGGACACAACCTCTCTGAGCCGCTCGCGGCTGAATTTAAGGCTGTTTGCGCCGAATGTATTGGTGTTTATTACATTACTGCCGGCATCAAAATACGCCTTGTGTATTTTTTGAATTACCTCGGGATGCGAAACGTTCCAGTCCTCGGGCAGCTCGCCCGGTTTTATACCCTCACCGTGCAGCATTGTTCCGAAACCGCCGTCAAGATAAAGTATGTTATCTTTCATATAATCCAAAATATTAATCTGCCGCATGGCTATCACCCCTGTATAATTTATACGCCGCGGTTTTCGTCGGCGCTCTGTCTGAATGCGCAATCCGTCTTTTGACAGTTTTCGCACTTGTGTTCTTTTATATTCATTTTTGAATCGTTATCCGAGTCCTCGGGCGAAACCCCGATTATTGCCGTCACCGACTTTGACGGCGACATCAGCATACTCTCATTCAGAGTCAAGCCTATCTTTCTCGGACAGTCAAGCGCAGCGAAAATCTCGCGCTGTGCCGAAATCGGAAAGTCGCCGTAACCGGCGCTGAACCGATTACGCAAAGTAAGCCCCGACCGCGCCTTTTCACGCGCCATATCGTCACAGAACGCGTCACATAAAGACTCGGTGCGTTCCGCGCCTATCGCCTGAAATATGACCGCGCGACCGGGCGAAGTAACGCCATACTTGGCGATAAGCCTGTCAATCCCGATGCCGACCGTTGCCGCAAAAAGTATTATACCACAGCATCCGTCAAGATTCTTTTTAAGCCCTCGGCTCGCCGTCTTTATAAAACCGAGGTCGATTATATCGCCGTCAAAGCTTATCGCGAACTCGCGCAAACATACTTTATATATAAGCTTGTCCGACACCTCGCCGATACAATCTTTTATAAGTCCGTCAATGTTGGCATTTTCAGCCGTTTTGGGCATCCCCGAATAGCGGCGTATCTCGCCGATGTCAAACGGCGGCGGTTCATAGACCCTTGTGTATACCACGTCACATCACTTCTTTCCTATAATATGTGAAAGGTTCTCATAAATATGTTTGGCAACATACGGCTTGTTCATCGAATAAACGTGAACGTTTGTGACGTTGTTTGCATAAAGGTCGATTATCTGGTCGGTTGCATACGCAATCCCGGCTTGCATCATCGCGTCGGGGTCATTGCCGAATTTATCGACAAGGCTCTTGAACCTCTGGGGCATAAACGACCCCGAAAGCTCAATTGCGCGCTTGACCTGATTCGCGTTCGTAATCGGCATAATTCCGGCAACCACGGGAACACATATCCCTGCCTCGCGTATTTTATATAAAAAGTTATATAACAAATTGTTATCAAAAAACATCTGTGTAGTAAGAAAGTCGCACCCGGCATCAACCTTTTCTTTAAGATACTTTATATCCTCTTTTTGATTCACGCTTTCGGGGTGAACCTCGGGATAACACGCGCCGCCGATACAAAAATCCGCACCGCTGTCTTTAAGCTCGCGCACGAGGTCAACCGCGTGACGATAATCCCAATTGCTGCGGTCGCTCTCTTTAAGCTCATCGGTCAGGTCACCGCGCAGAGCCATAACGTTTTGAATCCCGGCGGCACGGATTTTTTCTATCATATTATGTACCGTATCGCGCGTTGACGAAACACAGGTCAAATGCGCCAATGACGGCACGCCGCAGCTCTCTTTTATATCCTTTGCAATATCAAGCGTGAACTTGCTCGTTCCGCCGCCCGCGCCATAGGTAACGCTTATAAAAGACGGTTTCAGCCGCGCAATTTCCTCCGCCGCACCCTTTACGCTTTCAAAAGCGGTGTCGGTCTTTGGCGGAAAGACCTCAAACGACAGCGAAAGTTCATCCGAACACAGTACATCGATAAGTTTCATTGTGTATTTCTCCGTTCCGATACATTTTGATTTTAATTCTGATTAAGTAATTGCCGAATTACGGCATATATTAAAGATTATTATATCACAGAAACGGCATATTTTCAATAAAACTTTTGTCTTTTTTCATATTAATAAAAGGATTATGTTTGTGCATATAGCCGAATTTGTCAAAATATACAATATTTGAACGAATGCAATTGACATTTTAAAAACAATGTAGTATAATTTTAATGTAAAAAATTTCTTTTTAAATTTTTTTATAAAAAGCTGTAACATTTTGACGTTTTTATGACTATATACTTATGTGTCAAAAAACAAAGGTTCGGCTTTATCCACAGGTATCAAACCGACGGGACAAAAATCGATTCAAATATGAATCATAAGGTTTTATCTGTGGCACGGCGGCGGACTTGCTTTAAAATCCGCGTGCCGAAAAGACAAGAGGACAGGAAAAAGCCGAGGGCGAAGTCAGGCAACCCCGTAAAAATACAGGTTGACGGTCTCAACCCCAATAACTTTTCAATTGCAAAATAAATTAGCTCTCTAACTTAAATTTACCGTATAATAAAACGCAGCATTTCGAAAATGAAATGCTGCGTTTTATATTACTTTAACTCAAATATCATAGACTTTTTTCGTCTTTATCCTGTACATTCATCATGCACTCTTCATCTCCAACCTGAGTCTGTCGGCAATCATCGCGATAAACTCAGAATTGGTCGGTTTCCCTTTTGAATTTGCGATTGTGTAACCAAAGAATGAATTTAAAACCTCTGTATCACCTCTGTCCCAAGCAACTTCAATCGCATGGCGAATTGCTCGCTCAACTCTGCTCGGGGTGGTATTAAAGTCCTTTGCTACTGTCGGATATAATTCTTTCGTTATTGAATTAATTATATCCAAGTCATCGATAACCATCATAATCGCGTGCCTCAAATACTGATAGCCCTTGATATGTGCCGGGATTCCTATTTCGTGAATTATGTTCGTCACCATCATTTCGACATCGGGTGCCGTTCTTTTCTTAACCGTTGTAAGATTCATACCGCTGTCCGCTTCGTTCTGCTCGTCTTCGTCATCCAAAAACATTCTTAGCCTTTCCACAAGACACTCGGGATCTAACGGTTTTTGCATATAATACGATGCACCCTTATTAACACAATTTGCCGCAATTTTGTCTCCCTTCATCGATGACACAACCACAAATATCGGTGCATTCTGATTCTCATTCGGGTTTACTCTCTCTAAAACCCCGATTCCGTCAACGTTCGGCATATTCACATTCATAATTACCGCGTCGGGGGTCGATAATCTTATCATATCGAGGACCTCTCTGCCGTCTGCCAATGTTGCCAACAGTTCGAAATCGTTGTTTTGTCTGATTGCCCGCCCGATTGCATCAGCGAATATGGGATCGTCATCCGCAACAATCACCTTATACTTTTTAATGCCGCCGATTTTTGAGTTGTTAAAGTTTGAATTCTTCATTCCATTTTTTCTCCCTATGATATTTAGTAAAAATTTTTTTCAACTGTAAAATTAAAAATATCTTTAATTAAATGTTTGTTTATTTTACAACAGCAACAACCCTTGAACATTTTTAACTTTGCAATCGCTTGTTTAACACTGACGTTATTATACACCATATTTACAAATTTTGTCAATAGGTTTTTCTAAGAAAATTTCCATTTTCTACCACTTTATTTTACCAAATTTTCACAAAATTGCAACAAATTTGTAATATTTCCGTCAGTTTCGATATATACCGACTTTATTCTACAGAAAATTGGCTGACAACATTCCGCTAATCTCGGTATAATTTTATCCCCTTGTTTCACCATTTCAGGCTACATTTCGGCAATATCATCGTGTTCCAGAACCGTTACGCCGCCGTCGGAGAGTTTTTCCTCCGCAAGTTCGGGGTTGTCGGCTCGAATGGCAATAACCGATGAATTTTTTAATTTTTCGCCGAATGCATACATATATTCAACCGAAATTTTATTATCGCTGAGCACCGCAAAAGTTTTCATAAGCGCACCCGGCTCATCATTTACCGCCACCGCAAGAACATTACAGATACGAACGATAACGCCGTTTTCGTTTAACGCTTCTTTTGCCGCCTCGGCATTGCTCACAACCATACGGATTATTCCGAACTCGGTTGTGTCCGCAAGCGACAGAGCCTTTATATCAATATTTTTTTCCGCCAAAGCCTGAAGGACTTCCATAAGCCTTCCCGGCTTATTCTCTATAAACACCGAAAGCTGTTTTACCATTATAATCTCCTCCTTTAATCGTGCAGGTTTCTGTTATCTATGACACGCTTTGCTTTGCCCTCGCTTCTGGCGATGGTTTTCGGGTTTACAAGGTGAACCTTTGCTCCTATTCCGAGAACACTGCGCAAATCCGAAACAATCTTCCTTTCGATTTTTTCAATCGACTTGACATCATCGGCAAAAAGTTTTTCCGTCATTTCAACGTTGATGTCCAAAGTGTCCGTGTTATTTTCTCTGCCCACTATAATCTGATAATTCGGTGTTACGCCCTCACCGATTCTCAAAAGAACCTCTTCTATCTGTGACGGGAACACGTTTACGCCGCGAATTATCATCATATCGTCACTTCTGCCGGTCGGCTTGTTCATTCTGACAAAGGTTCTTCCGCATTCGCACTGTTCATAATTGAGCGAACAAATATCCCTTGTTCTGTATCTGATAACGGGGAATCCCTCTTTGGTCAGCGTTGTGAAAACAAGCTCTCCCTGTTCTCCTTCGGGCAATACTTCGCCCGTATCGGGGTCGATTATTTCAGGCACAAACATATCCTCGTTTACGTGCATACCGTTTTGACATTCACATTCAAAGCTCACGCCCGGCCCCATAATTTCAGATAAGCCGTATACGTCAAAAGCTTTTATTCCGAGCGAATTTTCGATTGCGTGACGCATATTCTCTGTCCACGGCTCTGCGCCGAACACTCCTGATTTAAGCCTGATTTTGTCACGCAATCCTGCTTCTTCTATTGCTTCGGCAAGATACATTGCGTATGACGGCGTACAGCATAACACCGTTGTGCCGAAATCAACCATTGTCTGAATCTGACGCGCCGTGTTGCCCGATGAAGTCGGGACAACGGTTGCGCCGATTCTCTCCGCCCCGGCGTGTGCGCCGAGACCGCCCGTAAACAGTCCGTAACCGTATGATACCTGAACCACGTCCTCATCGGTTGTGCCTGCGGCGGCGAGCTGGCGCGCCATACAATCCGCCCACATTTCGAGGTCGTGTCTTGTATAACCGACAACTATCTGCTTGCCCGTTGTTCCCGATGACGCGTGCGTGCGCACTATGTTTTTAAGCGGTTCGGCAAAAAGACCGTAAGGATAATAATCTCTCAAATCCTGTTTGTACGAAAACGGCAATTTTGACAAATCATCAATACTCTTTATGTCCTCAGGTTTTAATTTCTTTTCGTCCATACGCTTTCTGAAAAGTTCAACCCTGTCATACATTCGCGCTACCTGCCATACAAGGCGTTCACTTTGAATCCTTTTGATTTCTTCTCTCGGCATACATTCTGTCTCTTTTTGAAAGTAACCCATAAAATGCTATCTCCTGTCTTTTATTTTAAGTTATACCCAAGGTCAAAGGCTTTGAGGTTTGAATCCAAAAATTTTCCGGGCGTTGATGTCTTTATCGTCTCTACCCATTTTTCATACGGAATATGCGTGTTCCTTGCCATAACTCCGATAAGAACCACGTTGACCGACTTGACATTTCCTGCCTCTTTGGCATATTTCAGCGCGTCAATCGGAATAATATCCGCCTTTTTGCCAATCTTTTCGGCAATATCCTTTGGGTATTCCATTGCGCCGACTATAACCGGCATAGGGTCAATCTCTTGTGTGTTTACAATAATTTTTCCGCCTTTTTTCAGATAAGGAAGCGCACGATACGCCTCTAAAAGTTCAAACGCAAGGATAATGTCTGCCTCGCCCTTATCAATTATCGGCGAATATACTTTATCGCCGAACTTAACATATGTAACAACGCTTCCGCCCCTTTGGCTCATTCCATGAACCTCTGAAAGCTTAACGTCATACCCTTCACTGACTACCGTATTGCCAAGCACACGGCTTGCCAAAAGCGTTCCTTGTCCGCCGACACCGACTATCATAATATTCATACCGATTACTCTCCTTTCTCCATTGCACCGAACGGACATACGTTAAAGCATAAGCCACAGCCGTTGCACTGCGTTTCGTCTATCACTATTTTTTCGCCGTCAAAAGAAATTGCCGGACATCCGAGTTTCATACACATTCTGCACTTTTTGCAATTATCGTTTATATGGCACTTGCCCGTATACTTTACACCTTTTAAAAGTGCGCAGGGGCGCTGTGCGATAATAACCGACGGTTCATCCTTTGCAACCTCGGCGGCAACAACCTTTTCAAAATTCTTAACATCGAACGGGTCGGCAACAACAACACTCTTTACCCCGACCGACTTTGCAAGCTCAACAAGGTTCACCGGGTGTGTTTCTTCTTTTCTTATCGTGTATCCCGTTGTCGGGTTATCCTGATGCCCCGTCATTCCCGTAATAGAGTTGTCGAGAATGATAATTGTATTCGCGCCCTTGTTATACACTATGTCAACAAGCCCGGTTATGCCCGAATGCATAAATGTCGAATCACCGATAACCGAGACGAGTTTTTTGTTAAATTCTTTTCCTCTCGCCTTTGCCATACCATGCGCCGCGCTTACCGATGCGCCCATACATATGGTGGTATCAACGCTTTCGAGCGGTGCAACCGCTCCGAGAGTGTAACAGCCTATATCGCCCGACACAACGAGTCCGAGCTTTTTGAGAACATAAAACGTTCCTCTGTGCGGACATCCGGGACACATAACCGGCGGACGAACGGGAATAACCTCGTCTATTTCCGCGCTTTCCGTTGCGGACTCGCCGAAAACCGCGGCCTTTATCATCGCCGGTGTATACTCGCCGAGCAACGTAAATTTTTCCTTGCCGATAACATTTATACCCAATGCTCGGCAATGATTTTCGATAAACGGGTCAAGTTCTTCTATTACATACACCTTGTCGCACTTTGCGGTGAAATCCTCAATCATCTTTTTCGGCATCGGATAAATCATACCGAGTTTAAGATAATTTACCCTGTCGCCCAGCGCCTCTTTTGCGTACATATACGAAATCCCGGCGGTTATAACACCTATTTTGCTGCCGTTATCCTCTATCGTGTTAAACTCACAATTCTCGGCGAATTCTTCAAGGGCACGCATTCTGTCCTCGACCACAACGTGACGGGCAATCGCCTTTGCCGGCATCATAACATACTTGCTTATATCCTTTTTATAATCTTTAAGTTCATAATTCACGGGTTCGTGTTCTTCGACAAGACTCTGCGAATGCGAAACCCTTGTTGAAAGGCGAAGAAACATCGGTGTGTCGAATTTTTCACTTAACTCAAACGCCGCCTTTGTAAAATCGCGGCATTCAGCCGAATCCGCAGGTTCAAGCATCGCAATTTTGGACGCCTCGGCGTAATGGCGCGAATCCTGTTCGTTCTGTGACGAATGCATTCCGGGGTCATCGGCAACACAAAATACCAAGCCGCCGTTTACACCGGTATAACTCACGGTGAAAACAGGGTCAGCCATAACGTTAAGGCCGACGTGTTTCATACATGACATCGCCCTCGCACCGCCAATCGATGCGCCTATCGCAACCTCAGCCGCAACCTTTTCATTCGGCGACCATTCCGCATATACATTATCATATTTAACAATATTTTCGGTTATCTCCGTACTCGGAGTCCCGGGGTAAGACGCAACCACGCCGACGCCCGCCTCAAAAGCGCCGCGCGCCACAGCCGCATTACCCAACATCAGCTTTTTCATTTCTGACCATTCCTTTCTATATACCCTGTATTAATAATTATCAACCGCGCGCAAAAGGCGCGGTCTTTTTTTTAACCCATTCCTTATATAATACCAAAAAACGCGACAAATTTCAAGTCCTTTTACCGCGTTTTCGATAAAAAACCGTATTTTTCGGCAATTTGTATATCCTTTTAAAAACAGATAAAGGCAAACCCCGAAAATCGGGGCTTGCCGCTGTGTTTTAAACTTATCCTTTTATCTGACGTTCGACCAATCTTTCGCCGCAATATATGTCACGGAGCTTCGGCTTTTCAATCTTGCCGGTCGGATTTCTCGGAACATCCGCAAATATAATCTTTCGCGGACGCTTGTATCTCGGAAGGTCAAGACAAAAATCGTTTACGTCCTCTTCCGTCAGAGACGCACCCTCTTTGACCTCGATTATCGCCGCGGTAATCTCGCCCAAACGCGCATCGGGAACACCGATAACCGCAACGTCCTTGATTGCGTCATTTTTGCGCAAAAAGTCCTCAATCTGAACGGGGTAAATATTCTCGCCGCCCGAAATGATAACGTCTTTCTTTCTGTCTACAAGATAAATAAATCCGTCCTCATCCTCTTTTGCCATATCGCCCGTGAAAAGCCAGCCGTCACTCAAAACCTCGTCCGTTGCCTTTTCATCATTGAAATAGCAAAGCATAACACCCGGACCTTTGACCGCAAGCTCGCCGACTTCTCCGCGCGCAACATCGTTTCGGTTCTCGTCCACGATGCGAACCTCCCAGCCATAACCGGCTTTTCCGATTGCTCCGACCTTATGTATGTTGTCCACACCCAGGTGAACACATCCCGGTCCGATAGACTCGGACAAACCATAGTTTGTATCATATTTATGATTGGGAAAGTGTTTTTTCCAACGCTTAATAAGGCTCGGCGGAACGGGCTGTGCGCCGATATGCATAAGCCGCCATTGCGAAAGCGTATAATCCTCGAGGTTTATGTCACCTCTGTCGATTGCGTCCAATATATCCTGTGCCCACGGAACCAAAAGCCATACAATCGTGCATTTTTCTTCTGATACGGTTCTGATTATCCACTCGGGCTTAACGCCTTTGAGCAATACCGCCCTGCCGCCCGAGATAAGACTTCCGAACCAGTGCATTTTTGCACCCGTGTGATAAAGCGGCGGAATACAAAGGAAAACATCATCCTTTGTCTGTCCGTGGTGATTTTGTTCAACCCTCGCCGAATGAATAAGACTTCTGTGAGCATGGACAATTGCTTTCGGGAATCCCGTTGTACCCGACGAAAAATAGATTGCCGCCTCGTCATCCTCGGTGAGCTTAATATCAGGGGTTCTCGTTGAACAATATGTAACCAACCTGTCATAGCTCTCGGCAAATGTCGGGCAATCGTCACCGACATAGAATGTGTATTGCACGTTCTTTAAGCGGTTGCATATGGTTTCGACTCTGCCCGTAAATTCGGGGCCGAAAACCAAAACGTCCGCCTCGGCAAGCTCGACACAGTATTTTATTTCGTCCGCGGTATAGCGATAATTAAGCGGCACGGCGAGCGCACCCGTCTTTAATATTCCGAAATAAATCGGAAGCCATTCCAAACAATTCATAAGCAGGATTGCAACCTTATCGCCCTTTTTGATGCCGCGGCTGAGCAGCAGATTTGCGAACCTGTTCGCCTTTTTGTTAAACTCTTTCCACGTTATTTCCGAGCGGAACACGTCTTTGTTGCTGCCCTCGATGAGAGCATATTCCTTCCACGTCAGCCTTTGCTTTTCTTCAAGCGGCGGATTAATCTCCACCAAAGCCACATCATCCGCAAATTCCTTTGCGTTTCTTTCGAGTAAGTCTGTAATAATCATTTTTCTTATCACCTTTCCGTATTTATATCCGTTTTAGTCTCCGAGTGATTCACTCTTGTGAACGCTTACCGTTTCTTCATAGCACGAAAATGCGTCATCCACGAACTTTGCGTCCGGAGCTTTTGTGAACAAGCTTACAACGGGAACGATAACGAGTCCAACAATCATCGCGAACGCGCCGCAGTTAATCGGCGATTGCAAAACAGCGGGCAATGTGCTTTTTGCAACCAGATTCCAAGCCATTATTCCAACGCCAAAGATAAACGAAACCCAAACGCTTGCCGATGATGTTTTCTTACTGTACAGACCGAATATAAACGGCGCAAGAAACGCTCCGGCAAGTGCGCCCCACGAAATACCCATAAGCTGTGCAATAAATGTTGCGTTATTCATAAACTGGAATATCGCGATAACAACCGAGATTGCCACGAATACCAGAATCAAAATACGCATACACAAAAGCTGTTTTTTATCATCCATTTTCTTGATTATATGCCCTTTTATAAGGTCAAGCGTAAGTGTTGTACTCGATGTATGTACAAGTGACGCAAGTGTTGACATTGATGCCGAAAGAACGAGGATAACCACTATTCCGACAAGTATGTCGGGCAGGTTTTGGAGCATCGACGGTATGATTGCGTCATATCCGCCGACAGGGATTCCCTTTGCGCCGATTTCTATATCCGCAATCCTTCCGAATCCGCCGAGGAAGTAACATCCGCCGGCAACCACGATAGCGAATATTGTTGAAATAATCGTTCCTTTTTCAACCGCTTTTTCGTTGGATATGGCATAAAATTTCTGAACCATCTGCGGCAAGCCCCACGTTCCGAGCGAGGTTAAAATTACCACGCACAACAGTCCGAACGGGTCTGGGCCAAAGAACGAGGCGAACGCACCGGGCATATCCGACACCGAGGAATCGCTGACCTGAGCCAGCTGTGACAATGATGCCATAAAGCCGCCCTTGCCCGATAAAACCGCCGCGATTACCGCAACGATTCCGATAAGCATAACGATACCTTGAATAAAGTCGTTCACCGCTGTTGCGACAAGACCGCCGGCAATAACATATATCGCCGTCAGAATCGCCATTGCGAGTATACATACTCTGTAATCGATATTGAACGCCATTGCGAAAAGACGCGAAAGTCCGTTATAGAGCGATGCGGTGTACGGAATAAGAAACACGAACACAATGATTGACGCACCGATTTTAAGAGCATTGCTCTTGTATCTTTCACCAAAGAACTGCGGCATTGTTGCCGAGTTTAAGTGCTGAGTCATAAGCCTTGTTCTTCTTCCGAGTACACGCCAAGCAAGCAGAGAGCCGAGAAAAGCGTTTCCGAGGCCTATCCACGTTGACGCAATGCCGAACTTCCAGCCGAACTGACCCGCGTATCCGATAAATATAACCGCCGAAAAGTACGATGTTCCGTAAGCGAAAGCAGTGAGCCACGGGCCAACGGATCTGCCGCCCAGAACAAAACCGTTGACATCCGTTGCGTGCTTTCTGCAATTGATTCCCACGCCGAGCATTACGGCGAAGAATAAAACAAGCATGATAATTTTTACTGTCATTTTAACCCAATCCTTTCTTTAAATAAGGGCATCGGCTTTGGTTTTTAACCCGATACTCTTTTAAATTTTGCGCAAACACCGTGTTTAAATGGTGTTTGTTGAGGACAGATTTAATTTCCGACAGCTGTTTCAGACATTAAAAAACGCCCTCATAAATAAATATGAGGGCGACTAAAATCGCGGTACCACCTCATTTTATCATCTCCTCACAGAGATGACCTTTACGAGTACAGTCCGGGTGATGCCGAATATCGGCAATACTTATACTCTCTTGCTGTAACGGGCAATCCCGTCGCAGCCTACTCGCCAAAACTTTCGGTGCGCAGCTCTCGGAATGTATTCGGATAAATCCGTTCTGCTGTCTCACAGCGACCGACAGCTCTCTCTGAGAACCGCGAAATATCCTACTTGTTTCCGGTCATAGCCTTTAATCTACATTTTTCGCATTTACAAAATATAAATGCTATGTTAAAGATTATACTCCTTTTGGTTTCATTTGTCAAGAGTTTTTTCAAGAAATTTTTCAGGTTTTCAAGTAAGCTCGTGCGCACGGGCGGATTTTACCGAAATTCGCAAATTCTTAACTCATTCAAAAACCGTATCAAAAATTGATTTACTCGTATATAATATGTATAAACGCCGTTTTCCAAAGAAAAACTATCATAATAAAAGAAATATTTTTTAATTAACATACATCATCCCCGTTTGGATGATTTGATTTGTTTGTTTTAATGTAAATGTTAATACCCAAAAAGGCATCTCACGATTGAGACGCCTTTTTGATTTTATGCTTGTCTTATATATAATTTTTTTTATTCATAGCTAATCTATCTCAAAAAACACTTGCATATAACAAAAATATGTGTTATAATAATTTTTGCCAAATCATTTTTATATTTTATATGTAATAGGATATTTTTCTTATATAAATTCTTGTATATTTACGCACACTTTGGTTTTTTGTAAAAAATGCAAATTCCTTCATGTGTGCGTGTGTATGCAAATATTCTATGCAATATGAAAATGGTTTGGCGACTATCGGAGTTTGCGTTTTTATTGCGTCTGCTTCGGTAGGCGCATTTTTTACTTTTAAGGAGATTCTTTGTATGAAGAAAAAATTAATTTCAACTGTTTTATGCCTTGTTATAATTTTATCATTGGGCTGCGCTGTATTTGCAAACGAAAACGTTACCGTTAAACTAAACGGTACAACTCTGGACTTTGATGTTCAACCACAGTTAATCGGAGGCAGGACAATGGTTCCCATGCGAAAGATTTTTGAATCTTTGGGTGCTGTTGTCACATGGGACGAAAACACATCAACGGTTACGGCTTATAACGAGTTTTATCTTGTCAAAACAGCAATAGACAGCAACATTATGACGGTGAACGGAGAGGAACGAACCCTTGACGTTCCGCCTATGGAAGTAAATTCAAGGACATTGGTACCGGCAAGATTTGTTGCCGAAGCCTTTAACTGTGATGTCCGCTGGGATGCAAGCACACAAACCGTATACATAACAAGCGGCAAGAACGACTATTCTCAGGTTGAGAAAGAAACAACTTCAATAAATACAAATTCTTCCGCAACGACAAACAACCATTATAATACATCAAATTATTCAGTCTTTGAAAAACTTAAAAATGTAATTATTAAAAAAGGAGAAAAAACCGACATCGGTTATGATTACTCTTACACCGAATATTATAACGATGAACCGTATGGCTTCTCATATTCATATGACACGTCAAAAGACACCATATCTCTATTTGTTTTGACTTCCGAAGATAATAATTATTATAGCGTTACAATTTCAATAGAACCCTCGGAAAGTGATTATGCGTTTTGTATATTGAATACTCCAAAGTATTCGGTTAAAAGTCAAATGTTCGGAAAATTTGATACCAAAAACAAAAAATTTGAAATTATAGAATATAAAAATTTAGATAATTACAGGATAAGAGAAACTGCAGTCAAATTAATGGGTTCGCTAATGAGTTTATTAGATGATAAAATGCAATTAGACATCGGCGTCTCATTTGCCGACTTTGGATTATATTATGATAACCTAAGAAATGGTTGACAAAAGTCAAACCCCGGTATTATATAATTAAACAACAATACCCAAAAAGGCATCTCATGACTGAGACGCCTTTTTGATTTTATCCGCACGGCGCGGAAATTTATCGGGTGTATTTTTTATCTTTTTTATCACGACAAGCCGCCGCATAATATCGCTTTGAGGCAGGGGAACGGTCATATCATTCTCGATTTTTGCGCCGAGAGTGCCTATCATCGGCTTTGCCGCCGATATTTCGTCCTCGCACCCCTCTGATTTAAGCGCGATAAATTCGCCGCCGACCCTTACATAAGGCAGGCAATATTCGCACAAGACCGTCATATTCGCAACCGCGCGCGACACAACCGCGTCAAACTTTTCGCGAAACTGTGCCGTCTTGCCGAGTTCCTCGGCGCGCGCGTGTATACACTCAACATTATTGAGATTAAGCTCGGCACAGACTTCTTTTAAAAATGTCACGCGTTTATTCAATGAATCAATCAAGGTGAATTTCACATCCGAAAGCATTATCGCAAGCGGAATCCCCGGAAAGCCCGCGCCTGTTCCGACATCGGCTATCGTTCGGCATTTATTCAAATCGGTATGATAAATCGGCAAAACACTATCCAAAAAATGCTTTACCGATATTCCGTCATCGTCCGTGACCGTGGTCAGATTCATTTTTTTATTCCACTCGACAAGCAAGCTTGAATACCTTGCAAATTTTTCGGTTTGTTCGTTCGTTATATCCGCCGACAGCTCTGTCATTCCGTCCAAAAAAATCTCTTTGTTCATTGTTATTTTAAGCCCCGTTTCATCGTATATATTCCGAAAAAAAGCCGCGTCACCAAAGTGACGCAGCATTTTTATAAATCACATTCAATAATTATTCCTGGGGTGCGCCCACGGGACATACGCTCGCACAAGTGCCGCAGTCAATACATTCATCAGCATTGATAACATACTTGCTGTCGCCCTCAGAAATACATGATACGGGACATTCGCTTGCGCAAGCACCGCACATAATGCAATCATCGTTAATTGTATATGCCATTTTGTTTCACCTCACCTTTGATAATTACCCTTTTCGGATATGAATTTATAATAATATATTTTTTTAACTTTGTCAATACTTATTGTAAAAATATAAAAATATTTTTACAATAAGTATACATTTTTTCTTTTTTGATACGCGGTTTAATCGCTTTCGCGCAGAAACAGCTCTTTTGTATAAGGAAGGCTCAAAATCCAGTCGCAATATGTATGCCACTCGTCAAGTTTATGATTTTTGCGCGCATAATACATATTCAAAAGATTCTCATAATTCATAGTAATTGTGCGCTTTTGGTTATAACTCTCGGGCAAGAGCTGGATAATGTCATACCAATATGACTTATCCTTTGTTTCGACAAACTTTAAACGCTGTTGTTCGAGAAAATCCATAAGCGTATCCAGCGCGCCAAGTGCCGCATCCGACATATGGTCGTTGCTGAAATCGTCAGCCTCGAACGGCTTGCTGTGAATCTTATGCATTGTGCTTGTCGAATTCGCAACGGTCGCAACCTTGTATGTATCGAATTCCTTCCACCAATAAAGCGGCGCGGTAATATCCACCGACACCAATATCTGACGAATGAACTTTCGGTGATCCGACCCGGCACGGCACAGGCGAATTGCAAGACCCAAATCATTCTCGCCCAATATATAATTCCCGTCGGAATCATATCGGCTGTCGGACCTGTTCCAGCTGTTCATCGGGTTTCGCGCACCCCTTATCGCGCCTTCGAGGTTCATCACCCGAGCTTTTTCTATCTTAATCATAAATTGCCTCCTGTATAATCGGGCTTTTGCGCCGATTTTAGATGTCGAGGTTTTCTACCGTTGATGAATAATCCTCGATAAACTTACGTCTCGGCTCAACCTTATCGCCCATAAGTATGGTAAAGGTTTCGTCAGCCTGACGTGCATCCTCTAAATCCACGCGCAGCATTATTCTTGTTTCGGGATTCATTGTCGTTTCCCAAAGCTGTTCGGGGTTCATCTCACCAAGACCCTTGTATCTTTGGATAACGGGCTGTCTGCCCTCGCCCATTTCCGCAAGAATTTTTTTAAGCTCCGCATCGCTGTACGCATAACGGTGGTTATTCTTTCCTCTCGAAATTCGATAAAGCGGCGGCTGTGCGATATATACGTGACCTTCTTCTATAAGCGGACGCATAAATCTGAAGAAGAATGTCAAAAGCAGAGTTCGGATATGCGCCCCATCGACATCGGCATCCGCCATTATTACTATCTTGCCGTAACGCAGCTTTTCGGGATTAAAGTCCTCGCCGAATCCTGCACCGAGTGCAGTGATAACCGGCGTAAGTTTATCGTTTCCGTATACCTTGTCAACTCTTGCTTTTTCAACATTCAGCATCTTACCCCAAAGCGGAAGTATCGCTTGGAAACGTCTGTCACGGCCTTGCTTTGCCGAACCGCCCGCCGAGTCTCCCTCGACGATATATATTTCGGTATAAGTATTATCTCTGTCGGAACAATCCGCAAGCTTTCCGGGCAGGGACGAGCTTTCGAGCGCGCCCTTGCGGCGTGTATTCTCTCTCGCCCTCTTTGCCGCCTCTCTCGCTCTTGACGCAGTCAGAGCCTTATCAACAATTATCTTGGCAACTGCCGGGTTTTCTTCAAAAAATTCGGTCAGCTTTTCGTTCACCATCTTATCAACGATTGAACGCATCTCGCTGTTACCGAGCTTGGTCTTTGTCTGACCCTCGAACTGTGCCTCGGTAACTTTAACGCTTATAATGCACGCAAGACCCTCGCGGACGTCCTCGCCCTTTAAATTATCATCGCCGTCTTTTAAGAATTTATAACGGCGTGCATAGTCGTTAATAACCTTTGTCAGCGCGGCTTTAAAGCCTGCCTCGTGCGTACCGCCCTCAGTAGTATTGATGTTATTGGCAAAGCTGATTATGTTTTCGGTATAGCCGTCATTATATTGCAGGGCAACCTCTGCTTCTGAATTCTCGCGAACCGCGTTTACATATATTACATCGGGGTGAATCGGCTCTTTGTTACGGTTTATATAGGTAACAAATTCCTTGATACCGCCCTCATATACCATATCGGCGACCTGTTTATCCTCGGGTACGCCGTCACGCTTGTCCGTAAGCGTGATATGAACGCCTGCATTCAGGAATGCCTGTTCGCGCAAACGCAGCAAAAGCGTGTCAAAGTCATAAACCAAATCTTCAAAGATTTCGCCGTCCGGCTTAAAATGAACCTTTGTTCCGGTTTTATCGGTCGTGCCGACTACTTTAAGCGCGCCGCAACTGTTGCCGCGTTCGTACTTTTGATAGTACACCTGTCCCTCGTGATATATCTCAACCTCGAGATACTCCGACAAGGCATTAACAACCGACGCACCAACGCCGTGCAGACCGCCCGAAACCTTATATCCGCCGCCGCCGAACTTACCTCCGGCGTGCAGCACCGTGAAAACGACCTCTACCGCAGGGATTCCCATTTTGGGATGAATTCCGACCGGGATACCGCGTCCGTCATCCGTTACCGTGATTGAGTTATCGGGTTCTATGTCAACGGTGATGTGCTTACAAAATCCTGCAAGCGCCTCATCGATAGAGTTATCCACGATTTCATAAACCAAATGATGCAGACCTCTCGATGATGTCGAACCGATATACATACCCGGTCTTTTTCTGACAGCCTCTAAGCCTTCGAGCACCTGAATCTGGTTTTCGTCATACTCCGTACCCGACATAACGCTTGTCATATGCTCTTCCGTCAGCGAAATATGACCGGTTTCGGTTTTCGTGTTCTCCGTCGGGGAATTGTTTTCCCCGACCGTGTTTTGTTCATTAATATGTTCTTCTGCCAATATTATCAACTCCTGTTAATTTTTCGTGTTTTCCGCTTATGTTTATTTTCGGTTTTTGCCTTGCGGCAAAGCGTTTTCATCCTTTACTTATATTTTTCTGTCCTGCCCATAAGGGCGCGTGACGATATGTTCGATATATAGACAACCGATTGTCCATCAATCTCGCATACGATAAAGGTTTTCGGGATTTCATCCGATACGCTGCGGACAAAGCCCTCTTCCTCGACAATTTTCAGAAATTCTCGCGTGTTCGCCGACATCGATGTGCTTTCCAAATCCATTATCGCTATAACATCGGACGAATTTACTATTACTCCGTTTCCCAAATGAATATACAACCCCGTCAACCTTCTTTCGTTTGTAAACTTACGGCTCTGCCGAACAATCCGTCCGCTCGGCTCTGCCGTTTTCAACCTTTATTCTTACCGCGTCATCGGGAACCTCTGTTCCGTCAGTGTCGGTACAGGTTATCATTATTTGTGTGTCACGAATGTGTCTTAGGATATAATCGCGGCGGCGGCGGTCAAGCTCGCTCATTATATCATCGAGCAGCAAAACAGCCTTTTCGCCCGTTTCGGCTTTTATCAGCTCGACCTCAGCGAGCTTTTGCGCCATAACGATTGTCTTTTGCTGACCCTGTGACGCATAAAGTCTTGCCTCTTTGTCATTTATATAAAAACCTATATCCTCGCGGTGCGGACCTATTACCGATTCGCGCAGGCGAATTTCGCGCGTGCGCGATTCAGAAACCTTATTTTTTACCGCCGTACAAATTCCCGCCGTATCAAGGCCGCTTACATCACCGATACAACAGTTATACCGCATTTCAAGATTTTCGGCACCGTCCGAAATATCCGACTGTATCGCCTGCGCAAGCCGTTCGAGACGGCTTATGTACAGAGCACGGCACAAGATTATGTTCGCCGAAATCTCCGCAAGCTTTTCATCCATAATATCGAGCATGGTAATATTGGGATGTTCCATACGCAAAAGCGCATTCTTGCTCTCGATAATCTTTCTGAGTTCGCCGAGTGCACCGAGATACCCCGGTTTTATCTGACTGATTAAAATATCTATTCCTCTGCGCCGCATCGCCGGCCCGTCTTTTACAAGGCTTAAATATTCCGGGCCGAAATACACCACATTAAATCTGCGGACAAGTTCGCTGTTTTTGCGAATAGGAATTTCGTTTATCGAAATCTTTTTTCGCTTGTCTCTGTAAATCTCCGCCGTAAGCAAGTTCGTTTTAACCGAATCCTCGAATTCAAGAGAAATCTCGGCTCGCGGCGCACCGTGACGGATAAGCTCTGCGTCGCGCCTTGCGCGATTCGACTTTCCCATTGCGAAAAAATATACCGCCTCTAATATATTCGTCTTGCCCTGGGCGTTATCGCCGAAAATAATATTTACGCCGTCACCGAATTCTATATCCTGTCTCTCATAATTTCTGAAATCCGTAAGGCTGAGCTTCAGCGCTTTCATCGGCACGCCCCCTTTCCGCCGAACAGCCGCATATTAGTCTGCATGAAGTCTGAGCGGATAAATTATATACAAATATTCGTCGCCGCTCTCGGGCATAAGCACCATAGGCGTGCGGTCGGTGTTGAACCTTACCTTGACTGTTTCATCGTCTATCACCCTGAGTGCCTCTAACAAATATCGGTTATAGAATCCTATTTCAAGGTATTCATCACCTGTATCAACGGCAATATTGTCATCAACGTTGCCTGCCGCCGTCGAACAGGATATGTTGATATTCCCGTCGGCAATGTTAAACTTAACCGGGCTTTTAACGTTATCGTTTACTATGATAAGCGACACTCTTTGAATGGATTCGAGGAACTTTGACGTTTCCATAACCATCTCAAACTTATAATCCGTCGGGATGACGTTTTCATAATTTATATAATTTCCCTCGATAAGGCGCGTAACGAGCTTACAGTTATCAAACATAAAGATTGCGTTCCGCGATGTGGCATTTATTTTAACCTCGGTATCCTCGCCGATAATCCTTCCGAGTTCATTAAGCGATTTTTCGGGGATAATCATTGACTTTTCATCAAAATCATTTTCCATATCGGTCTTGCACATTGCAAAACGAAAGCCGTCAAGCGCCACCATTGTAAGACCGCTCTTTTCGATTTTTAAAAGACAGCCCATAAGTATTGGGTTGCTGTCGAGTGTTGAAACGGCAAAACCCGTCTTGTCTATCATATCCTTTAAGATTCCCGACGGAATACTTATCGAATATTCGGGGTCAACAAACGGTAATCCGGGGAACTCATCGGTTTGCATACCGGCAATTTCGAACTTCGCGCCGCCGCTTTTGATAAGCATAAGATTATTTTCGTTTGTCTCTATGCTTACGCTGTCGCCGCCGAGAGAGCGAACAATTCCGCTGAGCATTTTGGCGTTTATAACTATTTCGCCGCTCTGCATTACCTCTCCGTCAATTGTTGCCTCGATGCCGATTTCCATATCGTTTCCGATAAGGGTTATCTCCCCTTTTTCGTCCGCTTTTATGTATATGCCCTCCAATACGGGAAGCACGCTTTTACCCGATGCCGCCCTCGAAACCATACTAACGGCATCGTTGAGCGCCTTTTGCTCACATAAAAATCTCATAGCCTTTTACTCCTCTTGTTTATCAAAATCCGACATTAATCACAAGTGCGGTAAAAAATGTCTTTTTGCGCATAATTATATAATTATATTATACCATAAATAATTCAAATAAACAAGACTTTTTTTAAAAAAACACGCGGATCTTTTGAGATTAAACGGCATCGATTTATACTTTAATAGCCGTATTTGCTTTTTTATATTGCAAAATGTTCAAAATTTGTTTAAAAACCAAAAAAACACTTGACTTTTTGTCGTAAAGATAGTAAAATTAAAGGGTATGCTTCTATGAAAAGTTAATGCTATACAAATTGCTTTACAATTCTTTGATTTTAATAATTGGAAACCGTATTCGGTTTTGCGAACGGATTCGGTTATACGATAATGTCACAACAGCGTATGCTGTTAAAAAACTTGACTCAGGTCATTAAATTTTACAGGAGGTGTCGGAAATAGGGACAACAGAAATAATTGTGTGTTTGATTTTGGTTGTTGTTGCAATCGCAGGTATGTTTCTTTCGTTCAAATACGGCTATAATTACAGAAAGAAATTTGCGGAAAGCAAGATAGGCAGCGCGGAAGAAGAGGCAAAGCGTATTCTCGAGCGTGCCGAAAGCGAATCAAAAAAGAATGCAAACAATATTAAAAAAGAAAAATTAATCGAAGCAAAAGAAGAAATACATAAGCTCAGAAACGAGCTTGACAGAGAAATCAAGGAACGCAGAAACGATATTCAAAGACAAGAGAGAAGAGTACAGCAAAAAGAAGATACAATAGATAAAAAGACACAGCACATCGAAAAACGAGAAGAAGAAATTCAACAGAAACTCGCTGATACCGAAAAAATTTCGGAAGAAATCGAAAGAGTTAAAAAGCTGCAAATGGCACAGCTTGAAAAAATCGCCGATTTCAGCCAGTTACAGGCAAAGGAATACTTGCTCAAACAGGTTGAAGAGGATTTGGTTCACGAAAAGGCTGTTCTTATCAAGAACATTGAGGAACAAACAAAAGAGGACGCCGAGAAAAAGGCAAGAGAGATTATTACCGGCGCGATTCAGCGCTGTGCGGCGGATCACGTTACCGAAACAACCGTTTCGGTTGTACCCTTGCCGAACGATGAAATGAAAGGCCGCATCATCGGCCGTGAGGGAAGAAACATCAGAACGATTGAAACCCTTACGGGCGTTGACCTTATCATCGATGATACGCCCGAGGCGGTTATTCTTTCGGGATTCGACCCCGTTCGCAGAGAAATCGCCCGCCGTTCGCTCGAAAAGCTTATCACGGACGGCAGAATTCACCCCGGCCGAATCGAAGAAATGGTTGAAAAATCGACCAAAGAGGTTGACAACGTTATTAAACAAGAGGGTGAACGCGCGTCGTTTGAAACACACGTTCACGGACTTCACCCCGAGCTTATTCGTCTGTTGGGCAGACTTAAATACAGAACAAGTTACGGACAAAACGTTCTTCAGCACTCGATTGAGGTTGCGCACATCGCCGGGCTTATGGCAGGCGAACTCGGTGCGGATGTCACTCTCGCCAAGAGAGCCGGTCTTTTGCACGATATAGGCAAAGCCGTTGACCACGAGGTTGAGGGTTCTCACGTTACTATCGGCGGCGACATCGCTAAAAAATATAAAGAAAACGACAAGGTTATCAACGCCATTATGGCGCACCACGGCGATATTGAGCCGAAAACAATCGAGGCTTGTCTCATCCAGGCTGCCGACGGAATTTCCGCCGCAAGACCGGGCGCAAGACGCGAAAACCTCGAATCTTATATCAAGAGACTCGAAACCCTTGAAGAAATCGCAAATTCTTTCAAGGGCGTTGAAAGGTCATTTGCAATTCAAGCAGGCCGCGAAGTCCGCATAATGGTTAAATCGGATGCGGTCAACGATGACGAGACAATTTTGATGGCAAAGGAAATCGTTAAAAAGATTGAAAACGAGATGGAATATCCCGGTCAGATTAAAGTCAACGTTATCCGCGAATTGCGCGCCGTTGAATATGCAAAATAAAGACAAAATATTTTCGTTTTGAAATGAATACGTCAATTTTAAAAGCTCCCGTTTTGAGGGAGCTTTTTTATACCTAAATTATGATTTTCTCGGCGGAACGCCGAAAGTGCGTACATACGTCCGATAAAAATTCGAATAATTTCCAAACCCTGCCTCTATGCTTGCATTTGTCCACGACATTCCCGTTGTCGCAAGCTCGCGTGCGTACAAAAGGCGCTTATACGCGATATAATTATTCAGCGTATATCCCGTGCTTGCCTTAAAAATTCGGCACAGATGCCCTTTGGATATATAAAATTCATTCGAAATCACATCCAATGATAAAGATTCGGTCAAATGTTCGTTTATGTAAAGTATGACGGATTTAATCTGTTCATTCTTTTTATATGGCTTGTCCTCTTTTGTGTCCGTTATACCGACACGATTGAGCATATACAAAAATTCGGTAAACGCCGCGCTCGCCGCAACACCCAAATCCGCATAATCGCTCAAATATTCCTCGATTCGAAACAGCGCGTCAATCAGACCCGCCTGTTTTGCCGTTTCATAAGGAATCAGATTATTTTCACCCAGAACACGTTCTATAAAAACCTTTTTATAATTTTCACAGTCGTGATTGGTAAAAAAGCTTTTATCAACGTTTATAACTATCCGTTCATAATCTTTTTTTGATTTGTGGTCCATAAGGTGCACTTCAAAATCCGATGCAATCACTATGTCATACGGTGACATTTTATAACGGCTGCCCTCGACAACGAATTCCGCATCACCGCACATATACAAAAGAATCTCATACGAATCCGAGTGGTTATGCAAGTGATAATTCTCGTTTTCCGCACCTTTGGTAAATTTGTGTCTGAACACAAATTCTTTTTCGCTTACCATCATAAGACAATCACCTCGCGCTCTTGCTTTCTTTAAGCATCTTGCGGACAGCGGCGAACGCAGCATCCTCGCCGTCCTCGGCAAGTGTTCTCAACAGTCCTTCGATCATATCCGATGTATTCGGATCAATCGGTCGTCTGCCTTTTGACCTCATAAAATATTCAAGCGGATGTTTATCCGTATACTTTTTGCCCTGATAAATCTTGCTCGCCGCAACTCTGTCACAAAACATTTCTGCGATATATTTCGGCGGCATCGGCACAGGTCCGAATTCCTTTGTCTTTACATTATAATCAGACCAATATTCAAAGTGATGTCGGTTTCTGCCTTTATGATGCAGCCACGCCGCCGAATATCCGTAAAGTGCGCGTTCCTCTTCGTTCGGGCTCCTGTCTCCGCAGTAAAACCTCGCGCCCGGGATAAATTCCGTTGGGCTGTACTTTGATAAATCGTGACGCAGCCCCTGAAACAAAATCCCTGCGCGGCGGCTGTGCGCAATAACGGTATGCCGATGCCGTGTTATTGTTTTAAAGTGACCTATTATCTTTTTGAGCGTAATTTTTCCGTCACTCTTTTTGGTGTTTTCAGTATTTGAATCCGTTTTCCGGTTTGTTTTCATATTCTCATACCGCCTATCTGTTTTAAAATATGAATAATGGGAACAACACATTCGCTGTTCCCATTTAATCTCTTATTCAAGTCAATTATACAAATGTTTATTCAGCAGGCTTATCCTGTGAATCCGCATTATTCGCATCGGCATTATTGGCATTATTGGCATTATTGGCATTATTGGCGTTCTCGGCTGTTGCATTTTCAGCATTGTTATCACCCGATGCCGCGTCTTGGCTTGCCGCCGCCTCTTGCTGTTGCTTAACCTGGTCTGCGGTCATAACAACGTTGCCGTTAGCATCCACAAGGTTTCCGTTCTCATCGAGAGATACCTGTTGCTGAGCCGCCGAGCCGTCCGCACTTTCGGCTTGTCCGGTCTGCTCTGTCGGTTGTGACTCGGTTGCCGTGGATTTGTTTTGGTTTACGCTTATAACCGTAAGCGCGATTGAGCTTGCGACAAAGAGAACAGCCAAAACAGCCGTAAACTTTTTGAGCATTGCGTCAATGGTTCTTCCTTTATTCTTTCCGAAGAACGTTTCCGCACCGCCGGCGATTGCACCCGACAAACCCTGTTGCTTGCCGTGCTGCATCAAAACAACCACAACCAGTACCAACGAAATCACCACATGGATTATTGTTAAAGCTAAATTCATTTTTACTTCCTCCTCGTATCTGCGAGATAATAATTTAAAGTTATGTACAATGTTTGTATTATATCAATCCGCAATTCCTCGATATATAATAAAACATCATCCGTTTTTGTCCGATAGATATTAGTATATCATATATCGGGAAAAATTTCAAGACTTTTTTCAACTTTTTTCAAAATATTTTGAAAATTTATAAATCGTATTTTCAAACGCGCTTTGTACCGCGTTTCCGACGCCTGCGGCTTTATCGTTTTTTGCTTTTTTACGCCTTGATTTATGTCCTATATGTTAAAAAATTCTATATATTCTAAAATAAGTATTGACAATTCATTTCCAATGGTATATACTATATTTGTACAGCAAGCCACGAACAGGCACAATATGTTGTATCTTGCTTTCAAATTCTCAATCTTACCTTTAAAATATGACACACAAACGGGGCTGTTTGAACAATTCAAACAGCCCCGTTTGGCATATTGTCGCTGTTTTATTACATTTCTTCCGTTACACGATTTTCCGCCAGGCGTTCTTCCGTTGTCCGGCGATTTGAGGGCGAATGAGCCGCCGCCCATTCACGCTTGCGTATTTCTTCAAGCTCCGCCTCTTGTTCGGGAGTATTCGGGAACCGTTCGCTAAGCTCAATCAGCTTTTCTTTATACTTTAAATTTTGCAGCTTTGTCGCAAGCGCGCAAATCGCCGCAAGAGCCGCAACAACCGCCGATATTGCCGCCGCACACCGCCAAAAGCTACCTTGGCGTTCCAATTTTTCAAACTCCTCTCGGTCTTCAATAAAATTTCTAAACATTATTACCTCTCCTTTTTCTTTTAAATTTTTGTCAATCTTATACTTATCTCACCTGTGTTTAAAATCTCGGATTCTCCGTTATCATATTCTACCACTAACCCTCCGCTGTTGTCAATATCTTTTACATATGCCTCTTTGTCGGTATTTAATATTCTTATCCGTTTATGCAAGACCATCGACTTTGACCTGTATTCATCAATAAAATCCGCACCGTCCAAGATTCGTTCAACCTCATCTATTATATTCATGGCAAGCCGCCGTTTTGGAAACGTGCCGCCTTTTTCCGAAAGCGCCGCCGCATTTTTTACATCACTCGGAAAGCTGTCGGTTGTACAGTTTATTCCGATGCCCAAAACAACCGCGTCGAGCCGTCCCGTTTGCGCATTTGTCACCGCTTCGGCAAGTATACCGCAGACCTTTTTATCACCGACATACAAGTCATTGACCCACTTTATTTTTGTGTCGATGTTCACCGTCGATTTTATCGCACGGCTCACCGCGACCGCCGCCGCGGCGGTAAGCGTTACGTGATATTCCGAATCGGAATTATACGGCAAAAGCAAGCTTATATAAAGACCGCTGTCGGGCGGCGAATAAAAGCTCCTTCCGAGCCTTCCCCTGCCTTGGGTCTGACAATTCGCGATAAGCACCGTCTTTTTGCGACAGCCGTCTTTCGCCATTTCTTTCAGCACCGAATTTGTTGATGTTACGGTATCTTTGACAATTATATTATACTCACTTTTTTTATCCATAATCACACCGTCCGAATTTCTGAATTATTTCTCGACCAAACGCACATTTTCGTCACCGAGCAGCTTTTTTAATATCTCTGTTCTTTCGTCGTTCCTTTTGACCATCATTGATTTCGGCGCAGCAACAACCTGTCCGTTATCCGAATATTTTATCACAACGGAAACATCGCCGCTTTCGGCTTTTAATATTCGCTTTACCTCGTTCAGCACAACCGTGTCGGTCGAATCAAGGCGCAAATAGAGCCTTGCTCTCTTGCGCGCCGTTTCATCAAGCATACGCATATCTTCAAGCCTTAATTTCGGCGGAGCATCATCGGATATGTCGAGGTTGCCGCTTATCGTCACTATGCTTCCCTCAACGGCAATATCCGCAAAACGTCTGAGCTGACCCGGAAAGATTATTACCTCCATGCTCGCCGTCAAATCCTCAAACTCAACATAACGCATCATATCGCCTTTTTTGGTGAGCTGGTTGCGAACCTTTGTTATTATTCCCGAAACCGTCACCTGAGAGCCGATATTAAACCGTTTGTCCTCGTTCTCGATAATATCAGAAATACTTGCCGTTGACGCGGCGCGAACCGCCGCAGCCTTGCTGTCGAGAGGATGTCCCGAAACGTACATTCCGATGCTCTCTTTTTCCATTGCGAGAAGCTCGGTCTCGGGAAATTCTCTGCAATCCTCAAAGTTATCGGCATTCCTTTCAGCCTCTCCGCTCATCATCGAAAACATATCGAGTTGTCCCGGCATCGTGTTTTTCGCCGCGTATTGCGCATCGTCCATAACTCTTTCGTATGCGCGGAAGAGCTGTGCGCGTTTTAATCCGAATTCATCAAACGCGCCGCATTTTATAAGACTTTCGACAACACGCTTGTTCATCTTTCGCGAAATCATTCTCTTACAAAAATCAGTAAGTCCGATAAAATCTCCGCCCGTTTCACGTTCGGCGGCGATTTCGTCAACGACCGCGCCGCCAACATTCTTTACCGCCGCAAGACCGAATCTCAAACAGCCGTTATCAACCGAAAAATCCTTTCCGCTTTTATTGATTGACGGCGGCAGCATCTCTATTCCCAGACGCTTTACCACCTCGATATATTTCGAAATTTTAGACGCGTTATCGATAAATGATGTAAGCAAAGCCGCAAAGAACTCAACCGGATAGTGACTTTTAAGCCATGCCGTTCTGTACGCCACCACCGCATACGCCGCCGCGTGCGACTTGTTAAACGCATATGACGCAAAGTCCATCATCTCGTCAAAGATTGACGCAGCCGTCTTTTCGTCAATACCTCTCGCCACCGCTCCGTCAACGTGAACACCGCCCTCGTCTGTGCCATAGATAAAGTTTTGACGCTCTTTTTGCATAACGTCCGCCTTTTTCTTTGACATTGCACGGCGCACCAAATCCGCACGTCCGAGCGAATATCCGCCAAGCTCACGCACAATCTGCATAACCTGTTCTTGGTACACGATACACCCGTATGTCATATTCAAAATATGTTCAAGCATCGGATGCTTATACTTTACCATTGACGGATTGTTTTTGTTGGCAACATACATCGGTATGGAATCCATCGGGCCGGGTCGGTACAGCGAAATTCCGGCGATTATATCCTCTATCGAGGTCGGTTTAAGTTCTTTCATAAACTGTTTCATACCGCCGCTTTCGAGCTGGAATACGCCGTCTGTTTCGCCCCGTGAAATCATCTCATACACGGCGGCATCGTCCATATCCAAATTTTCGATATTGACATCCGCACCGTGCGCCTGTTTTATATGCATAACCGCATCTTGAATAACGGTAAGCGTACGCAGACCCAAAAAGTCCATTTTTAACAAACCGAGCCGCTCTATCGTTGTCATTGTAAACTGGGTCGTGATGACATCATCGTTTTTTTGCAGAGGTACGAAATTTCCTATTCCGCCGCTTGTTATAACAACTCCGGCGGCGTGCGTCGATGTGTGCCGCGGCAAGCCCTCTAACTCAATCGCAGTATCAATAAGCTTTTTAATCTCTGCCGACGAATCATATAATTCCTTTAGCTTATAGTTCACCGTCAACGCCTTTTTTATTGTCATTTTAAGCTCGTTCGGCACTTGCTTTGCAACCTCGTCAACCCTGCCGTAAGGAATATTCAGTGCGCGGCCGACATCGCGTATGGCGAGCCGCGCCGCCATTGTTCCGAACGTCACTATTTGAGCAACGTTATCCGAGCCGTATTTGCGATTTACGTAATCTATTACTTCGCCGCGGCGAACATAGCAAAAATCAATATCAATATCAGGCATACTTACACGCTCGGGGTTCAAAAACCTCTCGAATATAAGACTGTATTTTATCGGGTCAACATCAGTGATATGCAGACAGTACGCAACCACGCTGCCTGCCGCCGAACCCCTGCCCGGGCCGACCGGGATTCCGTGACTCTTTGCATAGTGAATAAAATCCCACACTATCAAAAAGTAATCAACATATCCCATTTGCGAAATTGTATCAAGTTCATATTGCATTCTCGAAACGACGCTTTCATCGGCATTCGGATAACGTTCACGCATTCCGCGGTCAACAAGCTGTTTAAGATATTCGTATGCCGTAAGTCCGTTCGGAATCTCGAATTTGGGAAGGTGGAACTTTCCGAATTCAATCTCGACATTGCATCTGTCCGCAATTTTTTGAGTGTTTTCCAGTGCCTCGGGAATATACGAAAAAAGCTCGGTCATTTCTTCCTCGGATTTGAGATAAAGTTGGTCACAATCCATCTTCATTCTGTCCTCGTCATCGACCGTCTTCCCCATCTGAATACACATAAGAACATCTTGGTATTCGGCATCTCTTTTGAGCGTATAATGTATATCATTTGTTGCCACTATATCAATATTCAGCTCACGCGCAATCGAAATAAGGTCACGGTTGAGCTTTTTCTGTTCAAAAATTCCGTGGTCCTGAATCTCGATGAAATACCTGTCGCGCCCGAATATATCCAAAAACTCTTGCGCACGGCGTTTTGCCTCGTCATAATTCCCCGATAATAACTGACGCGACAAAACGCCCGACATACACGCGCTGAGCGCGATTATTCCCTCGTTGTGTTCGCGCAGAATATCCATATCTATTCTCGGACGATAATAAAAACCCTCTATAAATCCTGCCGATACGAGCTTCATCAAGTTATGATACCCGACATCGTTTTCGGCAAGCAAAATAAGGTGACAGCTTTGCGAATCAAGCTCGTGAACCTTATCGAATCTCGACCGTGCCGCAACATAAACTTCACAGCCGATTATCGGCTTTATACCGTTTTGTTTGGCACATTCGTAAAAATCTATTACGCCGTACATATTTCCGTGGTCGGTTATCGCCATTGCCGTCTGTCCGAGTTCTTTCGCCCTCTCTATCAGTTTCGGTATCGTACCTTCGCCATCGAGCAAACTGTACGCCGTGTGCGTATGAAGATGTACAAAGCTCATTCTTATCACCTCTGTCTTTCGTATTATTTTCAGGCATCTTTAAATCTTTTCGCTATCTCTTCAATTTTTTTAAGCCTGTGATTCACGCCCGACTTGCCGAGCGGCGGATTCAGTCTCTTTCCGAGTTCGCCAAGGCTTATTGCGCTGTTTTCAAGGCGCAGCTTTGCAATCTCGCGCAAATCCTCGGGAAGCTCGTCTATTCCAAGTTTTTCATCTATTATATTTATCGCCTGTATCTGTCTTACCGCCGCCACAATGGTCTTATCAAGGTTTGCTGATTCGCTGTTGACCGAACGCACAACATCGTTTCGTATTTCTTTTTCAATCATAATATTGATAAGTTCCATTTGTGCGCCGTATGCGCCTATGTATGACAAAAAATCCTGTATTGCTTCGCCGTTTTTTAAATACAGGACATATTTGGATTTTCGCATAACGGTCTTGAACACAAAGCCACATTCCGAAAACAGCTTTATCAGGTTTTGGCTCAACCCCATATACGGCGTGATTATTTCAAGATTATAATTTTTCTTGGGATCAATGACCGTTCCGCCGCCCATAAACGCACCCCTGACAAAGGCACGGCGACAGCACTCATCCGCCACAATTGCATCCGAAATGCGATAACGTATCACACCCGTTTCAACATCTCTGAGTTCAAATTCATCAAATATCCGTTTTAAACAGGTCGGTTCGCTTATTTGTATAACGCACCTCACCGCATTTTTTGCCCCTGCATCCTCCGCCGAGTAGCCGAGCTTTTTGCACAAAGCCGAAAACTTGCTGCCAACCTCTGGATTTTCGGTTATAAACTTAATTTCGTTTTTGCTTATCACACAGCCGAGCAAAAGCATCCCGGCAAATTCAGCCATATCACAACAGCTGCTTGTGTTTTCATATTTAAAAAGTTCGGATTTTGTCCGTTCCGAAAAAGATTTCATCGCCGTCACCTCTCAGCCGCGGTTCTTCTTTCGGTTGGGTTCATAAAGAACCACGCCCTCTTCGCTTATATTCACGCCGCGCCGTCTTTCTATATTCGCAATATCCATTATCGCCTCGGCAAGCGCGGTCGGATTGTGTCTTATATATTTATCGTCGATAAGCGCAGCAATATTGCGCTTTATCAGTTTTATTCCTCTGTTTTTAAACCTCTCCTCATCCAAAATTACCTCGGCCGATTCTTCCTCGGCATAATTTTTGAGAATAGGCGTATCTATCCGCTTTGAATTTACTATACAATAGTCGATAAAATCAACACAGGTATGCGCGGTAATCGCCGCGGCATGGTCAAACGCGGTGTATCCATCCGTTTCGCCGTGCTGAGTCATTATATTGTTTATATAAACCGTCGGCGCGTCCGCCGCCGATATTGCATCGGCAAGGTCATCCGCCGCAAGCGTTGACAGAATACTTGTATAAAGGCTTCCCGGTCCGATTGTTATTATGTCCGCCTCGGCAAGTTTTTCTTTTATATCTGGCAAGAGCCTGATTTTGCCGCCGTTCTTGGCACGCAGTCTGACTCTTGATATTCTGCTGTTGAAATCAATAATCGCTTTGCCTATATTCGATTCTCCGACAACCTCTCTGCCGTCGGCGAGGGTTGCCACAAGCTCTGTATCACAATCCGTAACGGGCAGAACCGTTCCCGTTACCTTTAAAACATCGCTTACGCTTTTGACCGCCGCAACAAAGTCGCCGCCGTACATTCCGTTCATTGCCGCAAGAAAAAGATTGCCGAAGCTTTGTCCTTTAAGGCTTCCTGCGTCAAATCTGTATCTGATTAGCTTTTCCATTATCGGCTCTGTTTCCGACAGCGCAAGAATACAGTTTCGAATATCCCCCGGGGGCAGCATTTTAAGCTCATCACGGAGCTGTCCGCTGCCGCCGCCGTCGTCCGCGACCGTAACAACCGCGGTAATGTTCGGCGTGTATTCTTTAAGACCCCTCAGCATTGTTGAAAGTCCCGTGCCGCCGCCTATTGCCACCACCTTGGGTTTAAATCCTCCGGTTTTCATACTTTTCGTCACCCGATTTCAATACTTATATTCCTTTTTTAATATCCCTGTGCGAAATCATCACATTTTTATATTCCGCGGCAACGGCACGATAGAGTTCCTCCGCAATCGTTACGCTGCGGTGATGACCGCCGGTACAGCCTATTCCTATCACAAGCTGTGCCTTTCCTTCTTTTATATATCTCGGAATCAAAAATTTTATCATATCCGCAAGCTTATTCAAAAATTCACGGCTGTCATCGGATTCCATAACATAATCTCTTATGCATACCTCAAGCCCCGTATGCTCTTTGAGTTCGGGAATATAAAACGGATTTGGCAAGAACCTTACATCAAAAACCAAGTCTGCGTCAAGCGGCAAGCCGTATTTAAATCCGAACGACATCACGTGAACCAACATTCCGCCGAACTTTGATTCCGAGCCGTAAATCGCCGTAATCTGACGTCTGAGCTGTGCCGCGGTCAGCAAGGTTGTATCGATTATTTTGGTTGCCTTTTCTTTTACGGCGGCAAGCATCTTTCTCTCGCTTTGAATTCCGTCCGTAAGCCGTCCTTCGCCCGACAGGGGATGAACGCGCCGCGTTTCTTTATACCGTCGTATAAGCACCTCGTCCGATGCCTCGAGAAAGAGTATATCATATTCATATCCGAGTTCGGACAGCTCATCAAGGCTTCCCGAGAGCTTTCTGAACATATCTCCGCCGCGTATATCGCACACAAGCGCAACACAGTCATCCGGTTTTGCGCTCTTGTGATAAATCTCTGCGAATTTGGGTATCAATTCGGGCGGCATATTATCCACGCAATAATCGCCCATATCCTCAAAAGCTTTTACCACCTGGGTTTTCCCCGCTCCGCTCAATCCCGTTACAATAATAAATTTCATCTTATCATTCACCTCCGGCTTATATTACGCCGTTATACATTTATGGTGTTTTTAAAATTCGCCGACAAATTTAACCTCGGGTTCCAAATGCACACCGAATTTTATCATAACTCTGTTTTGAACCTCTTCAATAAGCGCTCTCACATCCGCGGCGGTTGCACCGCCCTTGTTTATTACAAAACCCGCGTGCTTTTGAGAAACCTCTGCGCCGCCTATGCTCAATCCTTTAAGCCCTGCGTCCTGAATGAGCGTGCCGGCAAAATATCCCTCGGGGCGTTTGAACGTGCTGCCTGCGCTCGGCTTGTCAATCGGCTGTTTCTCGGCTCTTTTTGCCGAAAGCTCTGCCATTCTTGCCTTTATCTCATCCATATCTCCGTTTTCGAGATTCAAAACCGCCTCGGTAACAATTTTATCGCCGTCCGAGAACGCGCTCTTTCTGTATCCGAAAGAGCATTCCTGCACCGTAAGAGTGTGAATTTCACAATCCTTTGACGAAACATACTTGACGTGTGATATGACATCTTTCATCTCGCCGCCGTATGCACCTGCGTTCATAAAGACCGCGCCGCCGAGCGTGCCGGGGATTCCCGATGCGAATTCCAATCCGCAAAGTCCGTTTTTCAAGGCAGTATTCGCAAGTCTCGACAGCTTTATTCCGCTTTGTGCCGTTATTTGTGTTCCGTCCGTATCACATTCGGACATACCGTTCCCTATCTTTATCACGGCTCCTCTGATTCCCTTGTCGCCGACAAGCAAGTTCGAGCCGTTTCCCATTACAAAATACGGAATGTTAAAGCGTTTTATAAGCTTTAACACCGCCGCAAGCCGCTGTGTATCGGGCGGCTCTATCAATATATCCGCAGGACCGCCTATCCGAAAGGTCGTATGCCTGCTCATCGGCTCGTCTGCCGAAATCGCCGCACGTCCGACAACCTCGGCAATAAGCCTTAGTACCACATTTGTTATCAACTTTAAAGCCCTCCTTGATGCTCTTTATTTCAATTTCTTTAAATATTCCGTAAAACGCGCCGCGTCCATATTCGCAACCTGTTCTTCGGGGAAATCCTCTTTTTCGAGAAGTGCCGCAGCATATTCGAAATGTCCCACTTCAAAAGGCGTATGCGAATCCGATGACACCGCCACAAAAGTTTTATATTTTTTGCACGCCCTTATTATCTCGAGATAAAAATCCGTATTCAGCGGATTCTTACAGGAATTATTGTTTATCTCGATACACTTGTTATACTCTGCCGCCGCAGCCGCAACGGTATCAACATCATACGGAAAACGTATGTCGCCCGTATGCCCCAAAACGGTAATGTTTGGATTTTTGATTGCTCCGAGGTATGTTTTTGTGACGCTTGTTTTGTCATCCCAAATATAAATCGGTTTGTGAATGGACGCAACAATAATCTCGAGTTCATCCTGAAGGTGCTGCGGCAAGTCTATATTCCCCTCTGTATCGAGCAGATTCGCCTCTGCACCTCTCAAAACACGAACGCCGTTTATCTCTCTCGGCAACCTTTTTAACGTATTAAAATGCCAGATATGCGGCGCATCGGGAAGAGCGGGCGTGTGATCCGTCATACAAATCATTTCAAGACCCATCTCTTTTGCCGCGGCGGTGTTTTCGAGAATTGTTCCGAATGCGTGCGTACTCGCCAGCGTATGCGTGTGCGTATCAACCTTTACTGTCATAACTGTTTCATCCCCCGTTATTTAATTTTCGCTCATATTGCCGAGATGTTCGGCAAAACGGCGGTTCAATTCCTCGGCGGCGTTATATCCCATACGTTTCTGGCGGTTATTCATTGCCGCAACCTCAAAAATAACGGCAAGATTTCTGCCGGGGCGAACCGGTATCGTCAATGACGGAATATCGAGTCCGAGTATGTTTGTGTATTCATCGACCAACCCCAAGCGGTCATACTGCTTTCCGTGTTCCCACGTTTTAAGATGAATGATAAGGTCGATTTTTTCCGACTCTTTAACCGCGCCCATACCGAATATGTTCTTTACATCGACAATTCCGATACCGCGAATCTCTATAAAGTGTCGGATTATATCGGGCGAATATCCGACAAGCGATATTGACGAAACTTTTTTTATCTCAACCGCGTCATCAGCAACAAGACGATGACCTCTTTTGATAAGTTCAACCGCCGCTTCGCTCTTTCCGACACCGCTTTCGCCCATAATAAACACGCCCTGGCCATAGACCTCAACCAAAACGCCGTGACGTGTTATTCTCGGCGCAAGTTCAACGTTAAGAAACGAATTGAGCGTACTCGTAAAATATGATGTCGCCTGTGCCGTTCTCAAAACGGGAGTATCAAATTCCTCGGCAAGCTTCATCATCTCGGGGGTCGCATTGCCGTTTCTCGTCATAACCACGGCAGAAACCTTTTTTTCAAAAAGCGCCCTCAGCACGTTATAGCGTTCCTCGGACGTAAGTGTCGCGAGATAGGTGTTTTCGACCATTCCGAAAACCTGTATTCGTCGCGGGTCAAAATAATCAAAAAATCCCGTTATCTGTAATCCCGGGCGGTTTAAATCCGCGGTCGAAATCATAACCTCGTGTTCGGGATAATAAAGCTTATCGAGTTTCATATTATTCACAATTTTAGACAGTTCAACATTAAAAGTTTCCACTTTAATCTTCCCCTCTTTCGTAAAAAGCGGGCGCACGATAAAGAATTATCCCGCGCCGCAGTATATTATACGTTCGCATATATCTATTATACTATTATTATGCACAATTTGCAAACATATTTTTAAATAAATGACATTTGTTCTATGCCCTTGTCGGCGTCCTTGATTGCCGAGCCTGCCGCCGGGATATTTCTCGGGCGGTATTTTTTCGGTTCGGCAAAGCCGCTGTCCTCAGCAAGACAAACACGGCTCACCACCGCATTCCTGCGCAAAGTCATAACGGCAACGCCCTGTGTTGACCTTGTGGTCTTAAGCGGAATTTTTTCTGTATTTACACACAAAACTTTTTCCGCCGAGCTTATAAGCATAATATCCGTATCTTCTGTCAGACAGAACATTCCGACCGTCGGTGACTTGTCGCTGTATGCGCCTTTAAGGCATCGTCGGTTCGACTTGGTTGCATATGACGCAAGTGGAACTTTTGCACACTTTCCGTTCTCAAAACAGAACAACAGCGCCGCGCTGTAATCCCCCGGCAGAACCATACCTATAATATCCTCTTTTTCTTCCATCCCGACAAGGTTCGGAATAAACTCGCCGAGCTGACTCGCCTTTCCGTCCGGAATGTCATTTATCTTCATCTTATATGCGCTGCATCCGCCAAAGAATATTACCTCGCCCGCATTTGATGTTTCGACCTCCTCGATTATGCAGTCATCCTCTTTGAGCTTTTGCTCTCCGCTTGTTCTCAGCGCGGTCAGCGAAATCTTTTTGATATATCCCTCTGCCGTGCGGAAAAGTTTAACCTGATAATCGGGTATTTCCTCCTCGGTATTGACATCCGTCATAACGTCCGCCGCCGAAACAATTGTTGTGCGCCTGTCCGTTCCGTATTTCTTGCTTACCTCTTTTAACTGTTTTTCTATTATCTTATTTATCTTTGTTTTACTCGCCAAAGTCGCTCGCAAATCATCAATCTCTTTTATAAGCTCGTCTATCTCTTTTGTCCGCTTTAAGATATATTCTTTGTTCAAGTTACGCAGCTTTATCTCGGCGACATATTCCGCCTGAATCTGTGTTATATCAAAGCCTTTCATAAGGTTCGGTACGACCTGTGCGTCCTCTTCCGTTTCGCGGACAATCTTTATCGCCTTGTCAATATCGAGTAAAATCTTTTCGAGCCCCTGAAGAAGGTGCAGCTTATCGCTCTTTTTATCAATATCATATGCGATTCCGCGTTCGACGCAGCGGCGGCGGAATCTCAGCCATTCGCAAAGAATGTCATTCACACCGAGAACGAGCGGCGAACCCTCGACAAGAATATTAAAGTTACAGCCGAAGCTGTCCTCGAGCGGTGTCGATTTAAACAGCCTTGCCATAAGTTTTTCGGGGTCTGCACCACGCTTTAAATCTATGGTGAGTTTGAGTCCGTGAAGGTCGGTTTCATCGCGAATATCCGAAATTTCTTTAATCTTGCCGCCTTTAACCAAATCGACTATTTTTTCTATAATAGCCTCGACTGATGCGGTATACGGAATCTCTTTTATCTCGATACACTTATTCTTTTTGTCATACTCATACTTTGCGCGAACCTTAAAGCTGCCGCGGCCGGTTTTGTATATCTCGCGCATTTCATCCGGATTGTACAAAAGCTCACCTCCGCCCGGAAAGTCGGGCGCGGGCATTATATCCGACAAATCGGCATCGGGATTTTTCATCACGGCGATTGTCGCATCACAGAGTTCACGCAGGTTAAAGCTGCATATATTCGATGCCATTCCGACCGCAATACCCTGATTCGGGTTCGCAAGGATGTTCGGAAAGGTTGTCGGCAAAAGCGTCGGTTCTTTGAGCGTTCCGTCATAGTTATCGGCAAAATCTATCGTGTTTTTATCCATATCACGGAATATCTCTGCACAGACCTTTGCAAGTCTCGCCTCGGTATAACGCGCGGCGGCGTATGCCATATCCCTTGAATACTGACGGCCGAAGTTACCCTTTGAATCAACGAGCGGAACGAGCAATGAGCCGTTGCCTTCTGTCAGTCTGACCATTGTTTCGTATATTGCCTGGTCACCGTGAGGGTTTAGCTTCATCGTCTGTCCGACAATGTTCGCCGACTTGGTTCTGTTGCCAGTCAGCAAGCCCATTTTATACATGGTATAAAGCAGCTTTCTGTGCGACGGCTTAAACCCGTCTATCTCGGGGATAGCACGGGATATTATAACGCTCATCGCATATGGCATATAGTTTTTTTCCAATGTTTCGGTAATTATTTGATTTTCGATAATCGGTTTTTTTGGCATTTGAAACTCTCCTATTAATTAAAACAACTCACGATACGTCCGTCAGATCTATAAACTTATAACCCTCTGTGGCGATAAAATCCTTTCTTCCCGACAGGTTATCACCGAGCAAAAGGTCAAACATTTGCTGTGTTTTCTCTGCCTCATCGGGCGTAACTTTGATAAGTCTGCGCGTTTCGGGATTCATCGTTGTTTCCCACATCATATCGGGCTGGTTCTCACCCAGACCTTTGCTGCGCTGAATGATATACTTTTTGCCGTCAAGCTTTTGTGTTATTGCCGCCTTTTCGTTCTCATCAAACGCAAAATAGCTCTTGTCTTTATATGAAATCTCATAAAGCGGCGATTCCGCAATATAGACATATCCTTTTTCGATAAGGCTCGGCGTAAGGCGATATATCATTGTCAGGACAAGCGTTCGTATCTGATAGCCGTCAACATCGGCATCGGTACATATGATAATCTTGTTCCACCGCAGGTTATTTATATCGAACGAATTCAATTCTTTGTTATGCTTGGTCGAAATCTCAACGCCGCAGCCCAAAACCTTCATCAGGTCAACAATAACGTCGCTTTTGAATATCTTGTCATATTCGGCTTTGAGACAGTTCAAAATCTTTCCGCGGATAGGCATAATTGCCTGGAACTCGCCGTCACGGCCGAGCTTACACGCGCCCAGCGCCGAATCACCCTCGACAATATATAATTCGCGGCGTTCGGTGTCACGGCTGCGGCAATCAACAAACTTTTTGACGCGGTTTGTTATGTCTATGTTTCCGCCGAGCTTTTTCTTAACATTTATTCTGGTTCGCTCGGCGCTTTCGCGGCTGCGCTTGTTGACAAGAACCTGACCGCAAAGCTTTTCGGCGTCCATTTTATTCTCGATAAAATATACGCCGAGCTGTTCGCGCAAAAACTCTGTCATTGCGTCTTGGATGAACTTATTGGTAATAGCCTTTTTCGTCTGGTTCTCATAGCTCGTCATCGTTGACAGAGAATTGCTGACGAGCAAAAGGCTGTCGGCGACATCCGCAAACTGTATCTTGCTTTCGTTTTTGGTATACTTTCCGTTTTGTTTTAAATATTGGTCAATCGCATAGACAAAGGCGTTTCTGACCGCCTTGTCGGGTGCGCCGCCGTGTTCCAAAAAGCTTGAATTATGATAATATTCAATCTGATGATTTTCGTTATTGAAACAAAACGCAAAGCTCATCTTTACCTTATACTCTTTGAGGTCGGCACGGTCGCGGCCTTTTCTCTCTGCCTCGATATAATGAACCGCCGTCATTTCCTTTCCGTCCGACAGCTCTTTTACATAATCGACTATGCCGTTTCCGTAAAAATATTCCGTTTCTTCGAATTGTCCTTTTGAAACCTCGTTTTTAAAGATAAACTTAACGCCCGAATTTACAACCGCCTGACGCTTTAATACCGAATGATAATTTTCAACGGGTATATCTATGCTTGTAAAAACTTTCAAGTCGGGCTTCCAATGAATTTTTGTCCCGGTATGTCTGTGGCGAAACTCGGTTTTTCCCAATCCGCCGACATTTTTCCCGTGTTCGAAATGCAGGTTAAATTTAAAGCCGTCACGCAGGATTTCGACATCCATATATTCCGAACTGTACTGTGTCGCACAAGCGCCCAATCCGTTCAGACCGAGCGAATATTCATAATCGCCGCCGTCATTGTTATTATACTTTCCGCCGGCATAAAGCTCACAGAATACGAGTTCCCAATTATAACGTTTTTCCTTTTCGTTATAGTCAACGGGAATACCCCTGCCGAAGTCCTCGACCTCGATTGACATATCGGCATATCTCGTCACGGTTATCGTGCTGCCGAATCCCTCTCTTGCCTCATCTATTGAATTTGACAGTATCTCGAACATCGAATGTTCACAGCCCTCAACGCCGTCAGAGCCGAATATTACCGCCGGGCGCTTGCGCACACGGTCAGCCCCTTTTAATGCCGAAATACTTGAATTATCATATTTTTTCACTTTATATCCCGTACCTCCGATTAATTCGATTTAAGAAATATAGCTAACCTTTTTGCACTTTATGTGCAATTCTTTTATTCGCTCAAAGACGGTGCGCGCGTTGAAGCCGCGCCGCCCGATGCTCCGCCGCCGGACGAGGTTCCCGATGAAGAACCTCCCGATGTTCCGTTTGCACCGTCCGAGCCTGATGTTCCGCCGCCCTGGGTCCTGCTTCCCGACAGCGTGCCGCCGTTCGATCGGCCGGTTGACGCTCTCGAATCTTCATCGGAATCATCAGCCGATGACTGTGACCTCGATGAATTTGATGACGTACCCGATGAGCTTCTCTCCGAGGATGAACCGCTGTCGGACGAATCTCTCTTTTTGTCCGATTCGCCGCTCACCGCCGAACCTGTATGCTTTCCGCTGCAATACCCCGGCAGGTTATCTTTATCACAATAATATGTCAATGACGGACAGCTTGACGTTGCCCTCATACCCGTATACGCACAATATCCTATTCTTGTAACGCTTGACGGCTGTTGCAGATCCTTTGAGCTGCTTACCGTTCTCTGAACCTTATTCATTATACTTGTGAACACGGGTATACACGGATTTGACGAAATATTAATCTCTTTTGGTATATCATATCCGTACCATATCGCCGCAACGTATTCGGGCGTATAGCCTATGAACCATCTGTCCTTATTATCGGATGTTGTACCCGTTTTGCCCGCCGTATACGCCGCGCCCGATATTGACGCTCCGCGTCCCGTACCGCTTTCGACAACCTCTTTTAACATCTGTGTCATAATGTATGCGGTAGATTCTTTAAGAATCGGATTGCCCGAACGCTCTGATGTCAAAATCACATTTCCGTCCTTGTCCGTTACCTGTGTATAGGTATAGGGTTTATAATAAAAACCTCCGTTGGCAAAAGCCGCATAAGCCGCCGCCATATCGACCGTTGTTGCACCATCGGTCAAACCGCCGAGGGCGAGCTGTGACAGACCGACATCGGTATAAATCTTGCCGTCAACATCACGGCTTTTAACCAAAGTTGTCAGTCCGAATTTTTCGCTCAAAAACTCAAAGCTCTTTTCGGGACCCATCTTATTTATAATCTCGACCGGGGTCGTGTTAAGCGACTTTCTGAGCGCGGTTCGCGCATCGACCATTCCGCGATAGCTGTAATCATAGTTTCTCGGAACCCAGCCGTTATACGAGGTCGCCTTATCGTTAAACACCGACCCCGGGTATATTGTCTTTGTTTCTATTCCGGGGGCATACGCCGCAATAGGCTTTATTGTCGAGCCCGGCTGTCTCGGGCTTTGCGAAGCGCGGTTGAGCGTAAGACTCGCCGTCTTTTCGCCGATTCCGCCCGCGATACCGACTATCTGACCTGTTTTTACATCAATTACGGTGATTGCCGACTGCATACCCTTACCCGTGAAATTCTTTTCGGATTTATAAAAATCCTCTACTATTTTTTGAATCTCGGGATTATACGCCGCCTCGATTTTAACGCCGCCCGAATATACTATTTTATTGGCAAGCGTTTTTGAATATCCTGCCGCCTGAAGGTCGCGCGTAACATCGCTTATTACCTCGTCAACAAAATACGAATTGGTTTTTGCTGTTTTTTCGTTTTCGGACGAATGATCCGAAACAGCAAGCTTTTCAACCGATGCCGTGCTGTATTCTTCCTCGCTTATATAGCCGAGTTCAAGCATCTTGCCGAGGACAAGCATCTGTCTTTCTTTGTTCTTTTCGGGGTTCTCTATCGGGTCAAAAGCCGCAGGGTTTTGTGTAATCCCGGCAATAGACGCACATTCCGCAAGGTCGAGTTGCGACACGTCCTTTCCGAAATAAGTCTTTGCGGCGGTACTTACGCCGTTACAGCCGTGCGACAGATATATACAATTTAAGTACAACTCTAAAATCTGTGTTTTGTCAAGCTTTTTTTCAAGGGCGACCGCTCTTGAAATTTCGCGCACCTTTCTTGTCGGGGTCTGGTCATCCTCACCCGTCACGTTTTTGATGAGCTGTTGAGTTATGGTGCTTCCGCCCAGAGATATGCCGCTCTTGCCCGTAATCTTATTCTTTATCCAGGTAAGAGTTGCCTTTGCCGTTCTCGGAAGGTCATAACCCTTGTGTTCCATAAACCTCTCGTCCTCGATTGAAATAACCGCTTTTTGAAGGTTCTCGGGAATATTTTGTATACTCACCCACTCGCGGTTTTCCGCCGAATTTATTTTCTGAAGCTCAACCTCTTGGTTGGTTTTCGAATCCTTATATACGATTGTTGAGTTTTGATTAAGCGTAAGGCTGTCAACATCGATTTCATCGACATTGCCCCAATAGCCGAAAATTGCTCCGCCAACCGCAACCCCAACCGCAATCGCAAACAAGCATAATGTAATCAAAAAAATTTTAATAAACTTTCCTATATAATGTTTCATAGATACACCTCTTCGGTAATTTATTACGGATACATAACCGCCTTTTATATGCATTTATACTCTATTATATTATAGACTAAAAATGCGTGTATGAAAAGACCAATATATGTTAATAATACATTAAATTAGTGTTACAACGAAAGCATCAACACAATATATTGAGTAAAAATTGGTTAAAAAGCACAAAATATATTAAAAATATAAATGAGAGGGCGAAAATTTATGACAGAAAGAGTTTTAAAGAACATAATGGCGGGCGTATGCGTATTTTTGACGGTTGTTATCGCGGCATATGTTTTATACGGCTATATACGCCAAGGCGGCGAACACGGCACCGCCGAACCGACCGCAGAGACCGCCGCCGATGTCAGAGCCGCAAGCGATTCAAAATCCGATGACAACGCCGCCGTCCCCGACAGCGGCGGATACATCGCGCGGATAAATGACAACGCACTTGCCATTTACGCCGTCAAAGACGGCAGAGAAGAGTTTTTGTACAACCTCAAGGTCAGACTTGAGGATATATCCGATGCCGAAAAGCAAAATCTTACCGCCGGTATACGTCTTTCGAACAAAAAGGCTCTCGCCTCGTTCGAGGAGGATTTTACAAGCTGAGCATATATTCAAAATGAGCATTGCAACGCTGTGCAATGCTCATTTGGGTTTTTACATACCGAATATGTTATAGACCATTTTTACCGCCTCGGCACGAGATACACTTTTGAACGGTTTCAGCGTTCCGTCGGGATAACCGCTCATTATTCCCTGTGCAACGGCTGTTTTCATACTCTCCTCTGCCCAAAACGGAATCTCATCTGCATCAGCCGCCGTAATCGGCTCGGAATACAGTCCCGCCGGCAAAAGTCTGTTGAGCGAAATCGCAAATTCCATTCTGTTTATGTCGGCATTGGGATTGAACGCCGTTCCGAACTGACCGAGCTGTCCTTTCATAAGACCGAGCGAATATACCGCCTTTACGTTATTTTCCGCCCACCACGGAATATCCGCGTTATCCGTAAACGGCAGATTCACGTCCGCATACTCATCGGCATTGATTCCGAGATAGTTTGTCATCATTATTGCAAATTCAACCCTTTTCATACTTCTGTCGGGGTTAAAAAGAATTACATTATCATCTTCAAGACTGCCTTTGACAACTCCGCACTTTGTCAGATAAGATATATAATCACGTGCCCAATGTGTGATTGTGTCCTCAAACGTGTTTCTGACAGACGAAAGCCTTCCGCTGTCGAATATCCTAAACGCGCTGCGCCCGTCCTTTTCAACAGCAACGCATACCCGATGATAGCTTTCATCGGCAAGATTATATGTTACCGTTCCGTCCTTGAATTCAAAATCAACCGCTTTTGCGTCAACGCTGACCTTTACATCATCCTTTTGAACGCCTTCAAACTCAATCCTTGCATTGAGGCTGTTTGAATTTATACCGCCGCTGATTTTGGGATATGTATCGTGTGAGCCCGAATTGCTGCCGCTGAGGACAACGGGTATTTCAACCGAACATATACCGGCATTAACCGCAAGAGTACCCTTTGCGCCTTCATTGTCCGCCGCGACAAATGTTCCGTTTTGGTCAAGTGTGCCGATTGATGCGCCGTCACTTACCAATGTCCACTTATAACACGAGTTATCCGAAATCAATTCGTGTCCGTCCCACGAACTTTTCGCTGTAAGATTCACTTTTGTTCCCGGCTCAATCGCCAGCTCTTTTATCTCATAGCCATAGTCCGCGTCATAAAGCTTTATATAATCGGGTGTGGTAACGGATGTCACCGCCGCTTCGCCGACCGCTTCTCCGCTCTTTGCCGACACATACACATCGCCGTTGCCGTGAACGGTCAAATATCCGTTTTCGTCAACATAGGACGATTTTCCGCTGCCGTCCGGGGTTTGAGCGTCATATTCTATGCTGTATTCAATGTCGCTCGGCACTGCCGTTTGTGCATATGAGCTGTCACGTGCGCCGCTGACCGCAACCGTCACCGAACCTCCCGACAGCATATAACTTCCGCCGTTTAACATTGTCAGCTCAAACGGTATTCCGTTCGGGTACGGCTTGGTTAAAAACAAAAAGTTTGCACAGGCACGCAAAGCGCCGTCAGACGGTGAGTTTACCGTCTTAAAACCGTCACTGTCGGGTTCGGATATTGCAAAAGACGTTGAACCGCCGCCATCAAGGCTTATCGCCTCGACACAGCCGAGTTCCAAAAGCCGCCGCGCAACCGTTGACTTTCTTGCGCCATAGCTATACCCTCTTTGACGGCCGTCAAGAGTATAATATATTATACTTCCGTCAGCCTTGATTCCCACCGCCGAACGCGGCGCGGCGCTCTCGTCCTCATAGTCGAGCTGTCCGTTTGTAATCAGCTTGCCGCCGAGCGCGCCTATTGCATTTGCCGCGCTCTCCCACAGTTCTTCATTCTCTGATGCCACTGTTGATATGGTGATTGTCTGACCTGTTTCAAGCCCCGAAAGCCTGCCTTTGAGTTCATCGGACGCATTCGCCGATACGCTCAATATCATCTTGCCCTCGGGGATTCCGTATGAACCGTCTGTTGCGTCTATGCTCTCAACGGTTGCGGTAATTTCGCCGCCAATCTTTAAATCACCCGAAACATTCGCCAAGACAACGTCCGTTCCCTTGCCGGGTGAATGTGTTTCCGAACCGAAATCACGGTTAAAGAGATAGAGCGCATACGGCTGGCGATATTTGTTTATACACTCAACGTCAAAACCGCTGCCGTTCGGCAGTGTAATTGTCGTGTGTATGGGAAAGGTTGCACAAAACGCCGTTCCGTCCGAACGAAATCCTATTCCCGGCATCCATGATGAATCCGCGGTGAAAATCCTGCCGTTTATCACGGTGTTGCTCATCGGGACACCCGTTTGAAACGAAAAGAAATCCGCATTCATACCGACCGCAGGGTTATAGCCCATATCGCGCAGAACGTCCGCCGCCTGCAAAACGGTGCGCTTTCCGTAAGCGCTCCAACCGTTCGCAACAATCGGGCGCACCACGCCGTTTGGCTTATACTCTACATAATGCTCGGTCTGATGCCCGACGTCCGAATCGTTAAAAACATTCTTATGATAATCGGTATAAGGTGCAATCCTCTCTTGCTCGGCGGATATATGCGTTCCCAAGACATCGGCGTATGCCGCCGATGTCAACACACCGACAGCGGCGAATACCGCCGCTGTACGTTTTAATGCAATTTTAAATTCTGTCATAATATACAAATCGTTCCTTTCATTGCGTTTGCAAAATACATAAATGCCGTCTTATTCAAGTTCGAACGCACCTGTGTAAAGGCGATAATATGTGCCTTTTTTGGCTATAAGCTCATCGTGGCTGCCCTTTTCGATAATCCGTCCGTGGTCTAAGACCATAATAACGTCCGAGTTCATAACGGTCGAAAGCCTGTGCGCTATTACAAATACCGTTCTGCCCTCCATAAGCTTATCCATACCGCGCTGTACAATTGCCTCGGTTCTGGTATCGATAGACGATGTCGCCTCATCGAGAATCATAACCGGCGGGTCGGCAACGGCGGCTCTTGCTATTGCAATAAGCTGTCTTTGACCCTGTGAAAGGTTAGAACCGTTATTGTTAAGCTCGGTGTCATATCCTTTGGGAAGTCTTGTTATAAAATCATCCGCTCCGGCAAGGATTGCCGCTTGTTTACATTCCTCATCCGTTGCGTCAAGACGCCCATATCTGATATTGTCCATAACCGTTCCCGTGAACAGGTTTGTTTCCTGAAGGACGATTCCGAGAGATTGTCTCAAATCCGATTTCTTTATTTTGTTTATGTTAATATTATCATAACGAATCTTTCCGTCCGCAATATCATAAAATCTGTTGATAAGATTGGTTATGGTCGTCTTGCCTGCGCCCGTTGCGCCGACAAATGCAACCTTTTGACCCGGCTTTGCATAAACGCTTACGTTATGCAAAACTTCTTTTCCTTCTTCATATCCGAACGTTACATCTGACATCATAACATCGCCATTGAGCTCGGTATAAGTCAGAGTTCCGTCGCCGTGGGGGTGCTTCCACGCCCATTTACCCGTATGCTTTGACGATTCGGTGATGTTTCCGTTCTTATCCGTTTCAACATTAACAAGGGTAACATATCCGTTATCCGCCTCGGGGTCTTCGTCCACAAGCTCAAATATTCTCTCCGCTCCGGCAAGACCCATAACTATCGCGTTAATCTGCTGTGAAAGCTGGTTCACGTTACCCGTGAACTGTTTTGTCATATTGAGAAACGGTACAACGATACTTATATCAAGCGCGGCACGCGAAATGCTTACGTTTGGAATCTTTGTCAAAAGGAATATTCCGCCGGCAACCGCAACGACGACATACAAAACATTTCCTATGTTTCCGATAATCGGGCCGAGAATGTTTGCGTATGCGTTCGCGCGACAGCTGTCATCACAAAGCGCATTGTTTATCTCATCAAATTCATCCTCGCACTCACCCTCGTGAGAAAACACCTTTATAACTTTTTGTCCGTTCATCATCTCTTGCGCAAAGCCCTCAGCACGCCCGAGCGACTGTTGCTGACGCAAAAAGTATTTCGCCGAACCGCCGCCGACCTTTTTGGTCACGAACATCATCGCCGCAACGCCCAAAAGCAAAACCAATGTCATCCAAAGGCTATAATATATCATTACAAAAAATACGCATATTACCACCGACCCTGCACGCAGCAGTGACGGCAAAGCCTGTGAAATGAGCTGGCGCAAGGTATCAATATCGTTTGTATAATGGCTCATTATATCGCCGTGCTTATTCGTATCAAAATATTTAATCGGAAGGTTTTGCATTCCGTTAAACATAGATTTGCGCATTTTATTGAGCGACCCCTGTGTTATAAACGCCATAAACTGAGTATAAATCGTTGTTGCCGCAAGCGACAATATATATAACACTATCAGAATAATCATTTTCGGCATAAGCTCTGCGCCTGCCGCCGACCAGTCGCCCGTTGGGCTGTACTTATCGATAACGGCTATTACGTTCTGAATAAACACATCCGGCACCGCCGCCGCAGCAGCCGAAAACAGTATACAAAAAATAGTTACCGGCACAAGCACGGGATAGAATTTGAACAAAAGTTTTAAGACGCGGCCGAATACACCCTTTGACGCTTTCGGTCTGCCGCCCTTTTTCATCTCTGCGGCGGGTTTTGCCGCTGTTGCTGTTTTACCGCTCATCCGATTCGCCCCCTCTCGTCTGCTGTTCATATACTTCTCTGTAAATCTCGCTGCGCTGCATAAGCTCATCGTTTGTTCCGACATCGGCTATCATACCGTTGTTCATAACGATAATCATATCTGCGTTTTCCACCGAGGCTATTCTCTGCGCAATAATAATCTTTGTCGTTTCGGGTATATACTGTTTGAACGCCGCTCTGATTTTTGCATCGGTTTTTGTATCAACCGCACTCGTCGAATCGTCCAAAATCAATATCTTAGGCTTTTTAAGCAATGCACGTGCAATACAAAGCCTTTGTTTCTGACCGCCCGAAACATTTGTTCCGCCCTGTTCTATCTTTGTCCGATAGCCGTCGGGGAAGGTGTCTATAAACTCATCGGCGCACGCAAGGCGGCACGCCTCTTTGAGTTCATCATCGGTTGCATTCTCATTGCCCCAGCGAAGGTTTTCGGCAATCGTACCCGAGAACAAGAGGTTCTTTTGAAGAACCATCGCAACCTCATGTCTGAGCGAATCCATATGATAGCTCCGCACGTCAACGCCGCCGACTTTTATACAGCCGTCCGTTACGTCATACAATCTCGGAATGAGCTGAACCAGCGATGACTTGCCCGAACCCGTTCCGCCGATGATTCCGACCGTCATTCCCGATTTTATATGCAGGTTAATATCCGACAGAGCATACCGTTTTGCATTGACGTTGTATTTAAAACTAACGTTTTCAAAATCAATCGAGCCGTCCGCAACCGTTGTTATCGGGTCTTTGGGGTCGTCGAGTGCCGGGGTTTCGTCAAGAACCTCGACTATACGCTTTGCCGACTCTACCGACATGGTAATCATAACATATATCATCGACAACATCATAAGCGACATAAGAATCTGAACGCCATAGGTGAGCATTGCCGAAATCTGCCCTACATCTATGCTTGAACCGCCGCTTTTTATCGCAAGCCACGAACCGAACCAAAGGATAACAACCGTATTAAAATACATACAAAGGTTCATAAGCGGCATATTAAACGCCACTATGCGCTCGGCGCGCGTGAAATCATTACAGACATCATCCGCCGCAGCCGCAAACTTTTGTTTTTCATAATCCTCGCGCGAAAAGCCTTTTACAACGCGCATACCGCGAACGTTTTCCTCGACCGATTCGTTAAGGCGGTCATATTTTTTAAACACGCTGCGGAACGCCGGCATGGCTTTTTTGCCGATTTGCCAAAGTCCTATTCCGAGGACAGGTACAACCACAACGAATGCCGACGCGAGCCAACCACCCATTATGTACGCCATAACAACCGAGAATATGAGCATAAGCGGACTTCTGACCGCAGTTCTTATAACCATCATAAATGCCATCTGCACATTGCTGACATCCGTTGTCAGACGTGTTACAAGAGATGCCGATGAAAATTTATCTATATTCTCAAAGCTATAGCTTTGAATTCGCCGAAACATATCCGATCTCAGGTTTTTGGCAAAACCCGTTGATGCCTTTGCACAGGTAAACCCGGCAAGACCTCCGCACGCAAGCGATAGACACGCCATAATAACCAAGACCAATCCCGTTTTGAGTATAACCGACATATCCGTACCCATTCTGATTTTATTTACCAAATCGGCGGTAATAAACGGAATTATTGTTTCCATTATTGCTTCGCCCACGATAAGCACAAGCGTATATATAGTCGGTTTTTTATATTCCCTTATACAATTCATCAAATGCTTTATCATATATCATCTTCCTTTCTCGGTTCCCCTCCGCCTTTTCTCAGGTGTCCGTGATGACACTTGCCGCATTTTGCTTCGGTAATGCGCCCTGCGATGTCATTGTGCGGAAGACTTTTAAATATCCTCAGCAATGTCGCAAGAGCCTGTGCAAGCTCGTCCCTGTCACTCGGCGCAAGCTCATCAAAAAATTCTTTGAAATACGCCGCATCTCTGTCGAGAAAACGGTTGATATAACTCTCCGCTTTATCCTTAATTTTAAGGCGTATTATACGCCTGTCATCAGGGTCCGAGACCCTCTCGACAAAGTTATGTTCTATGAGCCTGTTGACGATTTTGGTCATCTGTTGTTTCGTCATACCCGTTGTCGCCGCAAGCTCAGACATCGTCATTGTTTCGCCATTCAACCTCAAAAACTGTATGCAATAATACATTTCAAGGCTTACGCCGTCATCCAAAAGCCGCTTAAACGGCTTTGCGAACCAATAGTGCCACTGTGGCATAATCGCAAGCAGCATCTCTTGTATCTGTTCGGTTTTCGTTTAAACCACCCCCAAAAACATATGTATTCGTATTTGTGTTAAATTGTAGCATTTTGTTTACTGTACTCAAAATGCAACTAATATTATACACCGCATATTTTTAATTGTCAATGTTTATTTTATTGATAATTTGTGAACTTTTTGTGATTTTTTTACCGGAAATTGTTCTCCCGGGAATTGTTCAAACATCCAAAAACCGTGCCGATTTATAACCGACACGGTTTTCTGTTTGCGGATACAACACTTTTATCCGCAAATTACAAAAAAGTCAATTTAAGTTATCTGTTAAAGCTCAGACACGAGTAACATTCGTTGCCTGAGGTCCTTTTGCTCCGTCAACAACGTCAAATTCAACCTCTGCGCCCTCTTCGAGGGTTTTGTAACCGTCCATGGCAATCGCAGAATAATGAACAAATACATCCGAACCTTCCTCTGTTTCGATAAAACCAAATCCTTTTTCTGCGTTAAACCATTTTACCTTTCCTTGCATACTGATACCTCCTAAGAATCTAAGGTTAATATTCTATGTTGGATAAATTTTTTTGCTTTTGAAATATTAACCATATGCCAATTATATCACATGAACAAGGGCTTGTCAATACTTTTTTGTACATTCTGCACAAATTAACAAAATAAAGTAAATTTCGAACGTTTTTTACAAAAGCCGACAGAGCCTAAACTCGCTTGTTCCGCATAATATTTTTGGGTTATTGTACGGTCATTTTTTTAATCTTTATTTCTTCAACGGGTGTACCGCCCTCAGGGCCGCGTCTTTCTGTTTTCAAGAAATTATCAACCGTTTCCATTCCGTCAATAACCTTTCCGAAAGCCGCGTACTGACCATCAAGAAACGTACAATCGCCATAGCATATAAAGAACTGGCTGCTTGCCGAATTCGGGTCTGCTGAACGCGCCATGGATACAACCCCTCTTGTATGTGAAAGAGTGTTTTGAGGAAATCCGTTTTGTAAAAACTCGCCTTTTATCTTCTTGCCGCTTCCGCCCATACCTGTTCCCGTCGGGTCGCCGCCCTGTGCCATAAAATCGTCTATTACTCGATGAAATACAACACCGTCATAAAATCCGTCCTCTGCCAAAGCTTTAAAATTCTCCGCCGTTTCGGGCGCATATTCGGGCATAAGCTCGATTATAAAGCTCTCGCCGTTTTCCATTTCTACATTTACCTTTGTGTTTTCAGCCATTTTAATAATCCTCCGTTTATTTATTTTCAGCCCGCCGCATTTGCGCCGTCCGAATTTTTCGTGCTGCTTGCCGCCGCTTTTGACTTTTCCATTGCGGCGCTTATATCCGTCATAATATCTTTGACGGATACGTCTTTCATAACCTTTTCCTCTGCCTTGCTGTCAAGCTTTGACAACAAATATCCTTCAAGCTCCGCCATTCCGGCTATTCTTTTTATTATGTGATAGCCGTACTGTGTCTCAACAATATCGCTGATTTCGTTGTATTTTAAGGCAAACGCCGCATTCTCGAATTCTTTCACCATTTCGCCCTTGCCGAAAGTATATCCGCTTTCCGTTTCGCCCGGATCCTCGTTATATTCTTTCATAAGCGCGTCAAAATCTTCGCCCGCTTTTGCCTTTTTTAAGACTTCCTCGGCGGTTGCTTTCGGGTCGCTGAATTTTGAATCCTTATTCTTTATCAAAACGTGCTTTACACTGGCACGGCTATCGCTTGAATAATCTTCGAGGTTTACCCCATCCTCAATATATTTATCGGGATTCGCCGCATAATCCGTCTTTATCTTTTGGTCCAGCATCATTATTTTATACAGCTCGAGATAATCTTCTTCGGACGACAAACCCATCGCCGCAATATTTGAAAGCAATGCGTCTTTGCCGTTTGACTTTTCAAACTCATCAATGCCGTCTTGACCCTGTTTTATTTCTTCGTCCGTCAAAGTCACACCGTTCTTTTCCGCCAATTCGGTCAACAGCTGTTTTGTCGCCATTTCTTCGTATGCCGCTTTTTTGATTTTGTCGTCAAGTCTTACCCCGTCTGCGTCCTTTTGCTCCCAGTCAAAGCTTGCATAGTCACCCGAAAAGCCACTGCTGTACGCCTCTTTTACGGCGGTCGTATATATATAATAATTTATAAGTCCCGTCTTAATCGATACGCCGCCCAAATCGGTCTCGCCGTTATCGGATTGAACCGTCTTTGAAGTCTCGGTCGTTGCCTTCTTGCCGCAGCCGGTCGGCAAAGCCACCAGCATTGCAGCCGCCGCGGCGATACTTGCCGCTTTAATTAACTTTGTTTTGTTCATTGGATAAATCCTCCCTTATGACTTAATTCTTTATAGTATTCTCTTGATTTTTCTCTGTCTGTTGTCAGCTGTGCCGCAAGCTCGCTGACGCTGTTAAAATTTTTTATTTCCCGTATAAACCGACAAAATTCAACCTCTATTCTCTCGCCGTACAAGTCACCGAACTCACCGTCAATATGCGTTTCTATGCATTTCCTCGGCTCGCCGACCGTGGGTCTTGAACCGACATTCGTTATTGCCGAATACTCTTTGCCGCCGAGTTTTGCAACACTTATATATACGCCCGTTTTCGGCACAATGCCGTTATCGGGAACGGGAATATTTGCCGTTGCAAAGCCAAAACTTTTGCCGATATGATTGCCTTTGACAATCGTTCCGCTTATCGAAAAAAACCTGCCGAGCATTTGCGCCGCACTCTCTACATCACCGTCCGCAACGGCGGCTCTGATTCTCGAACTCGAAACGGTTTTTCCACCGAGTGTAACCTCGCCGACCGTTTCGGTTGTTATACCGAATTCGCCGCAAAGCTTTGCAAGGGTTTCAACATCGCCCTCGCCGCCCTTTCCGAATCGATAATTAAACCCTGCCGCCGCATAACGCGCGCCGAGCAAATCATTCAGATATTTTTGTACGAACTCTCTGCACGAAAGCCGCATAAACTCGCTGTCAAATTTCTTTTCTATAATAATATCCACGCCGAGGTCTTTTAAAATTTCCTCTCGCTTTTCACGGCTTGTCACATTCGGAACGCTGTTGCCGAGGATAACCTCTGTCGGGTCGTTGTCGAACATAAACACCGCCGCCGCAAGGGAGTGTTTCCTTGCATATTCAACCGTCTTTTTGATTATCCGCATATGTCCGATGTGGATTGCGTCAAACCTGCCCAATGCGACCGCCGTATTTTTGACCGCGCCGCAGCCGAGCGAATCATTTGCGCCGCCGTCAAGCCTGTAAATTATCATTTGTCCGCACCGCCGTTTTCTATACTTTGATAAAATGTTTTAAGTATAACGAGAACACCGCCCTCTGCGCGTGAAATCGTCAGGAAGTTTCCTGCCTCATCATACACGCGATATGTTATTCCCTCATCGGTACCCTGGGTTGAAATTCTCGTGCCGTTGCACATTATTTTCGCCTTTCGGTTGGATATGATAAGTTTTGGAAATTCCTCAAACACCTTATCTATCGGGGTCAAAAACGAAAAATCTCCTTTTTCTGCCATTTCGCCTATTTCATCCAACGTATATGCGTCCTCGATGCCGAACCTTCCCGAGCGGGTTCTCTCAAGCGCCGACATATGCGCAAAGCACCCGAGCTTTCTTCCCACATCATCACACAGGGTTCTTATATACGTTCCTTTTGAACAATCGACTTTAATCACAAACTTATTATCGCTTGACATATATTTGATTAATTCAATTTTTTCGATATGCACATCTCTCGGCTCACGTTCGACCTCAACCCCGTCACGGGCAAGGGTATAGAGCCGCTTTCCGTCAATTTTTATCGCCGAATACATCGGCGGTATCTGTTTTATATCCCCGATAAATTCGCTGAGAACTTTTTTTATGTCGGCTTCGGTTACATTTACATCCGCCGTATCGGTAACCGTTCCCGATGCGTCAAGGGTATCTGTTGCCGTTCCCATCGTCACCTCGGCTATGTATTGTTTGTCGGATGCCGTCAGCATATCCGCCGTCTTGGTTGCCCTGCCGACACACATCGGCAAGACTCCGCTTGCATCGGGGTCGAGTGTACCCGTATGTCCGATTTTTTTAATGTTTAAAATCTTTCTCAACCTATAAACCACATCGTGCGAAGTGATTCCGAGAGGTTTATTCACATTAACTATTCCGTTCAGGTTTGTTTTTATTGCCGTTTTTTCGTTCATAGTCAATCAAAATTCCCCTCTCAAAGCTGTTCGTTAATTCGTTTTATAAGCGATTTTGTATTCTCGTCAATCTCTGCCGGTGAAACCGAATATCCTGCCGCACAGACGTGTCCGCCGCCGCCGAATTCCGCCGCAATCCGAGCAACATCAACATCGCCCGATGAGCGCAAACTCACCTTGCATTCCGAGCCGCGGTCACGAATATAAACACCTGCTTTTACGCCCTCTGTCTTACTCGGCAAAGCTACGATTGCCGATGCCTCGGATTCGCTTGTGCCGAATCTCTCAAAGTCGTTTTCCGACAGCCGCAGAATTGCTATTTTTCCGTCTTTGCTGAATTTAAGTGAGTTTATCGCATATGCATAAAGTGAAAAATATCCCTTTGATTTTGTATCAAAGATGCGCTTTGACAGCCCTGCGAAATCAACACCCATATCTATAAGCTCTGCCGCGGCACGGTGAGTGTTTCCGTCAGCAGACGAATATTTAAAGCTGCCCGTATCGGTCATAATGCCGATATAGAGATACTCTGCCGCTTTAAGCGAAAGCTTTATACCCATTTCTTTATACATCTCGTATATAAGCTCACAGGTCGATGAAATCTCTTGAACAACCGTGTCATCCGCATATTCGATATGGGTTATATGGTGGTCAACCGCCGCCGTATTTGAATGCATATCAAAAATTTCGCTCCACTTGCCCAATCTTTTTAAATCGGCACAGTCAAGCGCAATCAGCATATCGCTTTCTTTAAAAATCTTTGGGTCTTGAACATAGTCCTCATCTATTCCGAAAATTTCTTTAAGACAGGATTCCACCCCGCCGCAAAAATATACATTCGCCGTTTTATTCATTGATTCAAGAACGTTTTTTAAAGAAAACGCGCTGCCGAGCGCGTCGCCGTCGGGGTTAATGTGAACCGCTATTCCGACGCTCTCGGCTTTATTTAACTTTTCAATTATTTTTTCAAACATAAAATCACCCGATTTATCTCAGCTGTACAATACCGTCATTAAAGCTTTTTTAGTATTTCGTTTATATGCGCACCGTATTCAATCGAATCATCCTCAACAAACGTAAATTCGGGCGTGTTTCTCAAATTGAGCCTGCTTCCTATTTCACGTCTGATGAATCCGCTTGCGCTGTGCAGCGCCGCCATCGCGTCATTATGCGCTTTTTCATCGCCGAAAACGCTTATATACGCTTTTGCAAACTTTAAATCTTTTGTTACTCTGACTTGTACAACCGTTGTCATCATAGGAATTCTCGGGTCTTTAAGCTCGCGGATAACCGCACTCAATTCACGCCGTACTTCCTCTGAAATCCTGTCGGTTCTGTTGCCACCTGCCATAATGCGCTTCCTCCTGTAATATACGTCTTAATAACTAAATTAAGATGTCCCCCCGCCTCTGTAAGCGACGGGTTCCTCTTAATTTTTTCAGTGACGGGACTTTTAGTCCCTTATTGAATATATTTTAGTCAACCTCTACCTGTTCCATAACATATGCCTCAACCACATCGCCGTCTTTAATATCGTTGAACTTATCGATGCTGAGACCGCACTCGTATCCCGAATTTACTTCCTTGGCGTCATCCTTGAAACGTTTGAGCGAGCCTAACTCACCCTCATGAATAACGATTCCGTCACGAACAACACGAACCTTGCTGTTACGCTGAATCTTTCCGTCCGTAACATACGCACCTCCGATTGTGCCGACCCCCGAAACACGGAATGTCGTTCTGATTTCGGCGTGACCGATAATTGCCTCTCTGAAAGTGGGTTCGAGCATACCTTTGAGGGCTTTTTCTATATCCTCAATCGCGTCATAAATTACGCGATACAGACGAATGTCAACCTCTGCGTTCTCTGCCGAAGTAACCGCACCCGGGGTCGGGCGAACGTTAAATCCGACAATAATCGCCCCCGATGCCGATGCAAGCATTACATCGGATTCGGTAACCGCACCGACCGCACCGTGAATTACGTTTACGCGAACCTCATCATTCGAAATTCTCGTCAATGACTGTGTAACAGCCTCAACGCTTCCCTGTACGTCGGCTTTTACGATTATGTTAAGGTCTTTAATCTTGCCTTCTTCTATATGTTCAAAAAGGTTGTCGAGCGAAATTGCCGCCGCTTTTTGCTGTCTGCTTTGTTTCTCTTTAAACTTTCTGTTTTCAACAACTTCACGCGCCTTGCGCTCATCGTCAACCGCATAGAACAAATCGCCGCCCTCGGGGACTTCGGAAAGACCGAGTATTTCGACCGGAATGGACGGCCCGGCTTTTTTGACCGAACGACCCTTATCGTCATTCATCGCACGAACGTGACCTACCGCCGTACCGGCAACAACTATATCGCCGACCCTGAGCGTTCCGTTCTGAACCAATACGGTTGCAACCGGACCTCTGCCCTTATCAAGCTTTGATTCTATAACCGTACCTCTTGCCGCACGGTCGGGGTTAGCTTTAAGCTCACGCATATCGGCAACCAAAAGCACCATTTCGAGCAACTCGTCAATGTTTGTGCCTTTCTTTGCGGAAACCTCAACACAGATTGTGTCGCCGCCCCATTCCTCGGGAACAAGCCCGTGTTCGGTAAGCTCTTGCTTAACCTTATCGGGGTTTGCACCCTCTTTATCTATCTTGTTTATCGCAACGATAATCGAAACCTCAGCAGCCTTTGCGTGGTTTATTGCCTCTATCGTCTGGGGCATAATACCATCATCCGCCGCAACGACCAGAATCGCTATATCCGTAACCATCGCACCTCTTGCACGCATTGCGGTGAACGCCTCGTGACCCGGTGTATCAAGGAAGGTTATCTTTCTGTCGCCGACTCTGACACGGTGCGCACCTATGTGCTGAGTAATACCACCGAACTCGCCGTCGGTTACATTGGTATTTCTTATTGTGTCCAAAAGCGAAGTCTTACCGTGGTCAACATGACCCATAACAACAACAACCGGCGAACGCGGTTTGAGCTGTTCCTCTGTATCGGGTTCGTCATTAAACAGCACATCTTCGGCGGTGAGAATAACCTCTTTTTCGAATGTTCCGCCCATTTCTTCGACTATCAGCGATGCGGTATCAAAGTCAATTGTTTCATTCACGGATGCCATAATACCGAGAAGCATAAGCTTTTTTATTACCTCGGTTGCAGGGCGTCTCATTCTCTCAGCAAGCTGTCCCACCGTTATCTCATCGGGGATAAGAACGTGTATTTTCTGTTCTTTCTTTTCTTTTTTCTCTTTGCGTTTGAGCATATCCTCTGCGGTCGGTTTTTGCTTTGCTCCGCCCGTTTTTACACCCTGCTGCTTTTGTTTTTTCTTTTGGTTTATCTTTTGTTTCTTTGTTCCCTGTTTAACATTATCGGGGATAAGCTCTTCTATCTTTTCATCGTCTATACGGTCAAGATCAACCGTGTTCACACGGGTATCAACGGTTCTTACCTTTCTCGTTACCTCAACAACCGTATTTTCAACCTCTTCATTTTCGTTCTCGGTTGTTTCGGTTTCTTGTTTCTGCGGATTATTCGCATTATCGTACATAGAAAAATCCGCAACCTGATTCTTTTGTGTATAGTATTCAAAGATTACGTCCAACTCATACTCGCTGAGCGCACTCATATGATTTTTGTCCGACACGTTATAGTCATGAAGAACCTTTACTATTTCCTTGCTCGGAATCCCAAAGGCCTTTGACAATTCATATCCTCTGATTTTTTCCATCTGTTATCATCCTTTCCATCAAAACCGTCCGTTTGAAATTTCTCACATATCCTCCGCAAGGCTTTTAAGCCTTTTTGCAAATCCGTCATCGGTCACACAGCACGAAACCGCAAACCGCCGCCCTATACTGTGACCGATTTCATCACGGTCGCCGACAAAGATTATCGGAACAGAGCGGAATTCCGCCATATTTGAAAACTTCTTTTTTGTGTTGTCGGACGCGTCCGCCGATAATATTATCAGCTTTGCACCGCCCGACCGCACCGTATCCTCGGACTTTGCCTCTCCGACCGCCAAACGGCCGGCTTTCATACAAAGCGAAAGCATTCCGAAAAAAGCTTTGCTTGCGTTATTGTTTTTCAACATTCATCACCGTTCTTAATTTTAAACTAAGCGTTCGGGTCAAATTCCACCAGCTCGGCGTATATCTTTTTTACCTCGTCGCCCGAGGTTTTGAACGACCTCTCGACCGCACGCCGCTTTTCGGCATTTTTGATGCAATCGCCGTCGCGGCAAATATACATTCCCCTGCCCGAACGCCCGACGCCGTTATCCAATTCTATCCTGCCGTCCGCGTTTTTGGCGATACGCAAAAGTTCGCTCTTTTCGCGTTTTTGTCTGCACACCGCGCACATTCTCTCAACAGCCATTATTCAACGATTTCCTCCGCGGATTCATCCTGAACATCGTTATACTTTTCCAAATCCTCCGGAACGGGCAGGGCTTGCTGTTCCGCTTTAACGCCTGTGGAAATATCAATCTTCCACCCGGTGAGTCTTGCGGCAAGACGAACGTTCTGTCCCTCTTTGCCTATTGCCAATGACAGTTGGTCTTCGGGAACGGTAACGCTGCAAATCTTTTTATCGCTGTCAACATCTATCGTGAGAACCTCTGCCGGGCTGAGTGCATTCGAAACGTATTCCGCCGGGTTTTCGCTGTACTTTATAATGTCAATCTTTTCGCCTCTGAGCTCATCTATAACCGCCTGAACACGCATTCCTTTCGGTCCGATACAGGTTCCTACCGGGTCAACGTTTTCAAGGGTTGAGTGTACCGCGATTTTACTGCGCGAGCCTGCCTCACGCGAGAGGGCTTTTACCTCTATGATTCCCTGAGCAATCTCAGGAACTTCAAGTTCAAACAGCCTGCGCACCAACCCGGGATGCGAACGCGACACAACGAGATGTACGCCGCGCACAGAGTTTGCAACCTCTATTACAAAAACCTTATAGCGTTCACCGACCTTATATCTGTCGGCGCGAACCTGTTCGTTCGGCATAAGAACCGACTCTGTACCGTCGATTTCAAGCATTACGTTGCGGCGTTCGATTCTTCTTACAACCGCTGTTGCTATATCGTTTTCGCGATCCGAATATTCGCTTACCATCTTTTCACGTTCAGCCTCATGAATACGCTGAAGGACAACCTGGCGCGCAGTCTGTGCCGCGATTCTTCCGAACGAAGCCGGGGTTACCTCAATTTCGACCGTATCGCCAATGTCATACTTACCCGATACCTTTCTCGCATCCTCCAAAGAAATCTCGGTTTCTCTGTCGAACACTTCTTCCACTACCTTTTTGTGTGCGATAATTCTGATTGCGCCCGATTCTTCATCAAACACAACGCTTATGTCATGCACCGCACCAAAGTGCTTTTTGTACGCCGATATTAACGCACTCTCCAGCGCGTCGAGTACAACGTCGCGGCTTATGCCTTTTTCCGCCTCTATCATTTCAAGTGAATCAAAAAATTCCGAACTCATTTTTTCTATCTGTCCTTTCATTAATATATGCATTGCGCGCCTTAATTACTTAAATTCATTAAAACTTTTGCGCAAAACAATGTATTTATATATAAATTATTGTTTTTAAATATTTTTCTCGGTTAAAAGTCAAAGTGCAGTCTAACCTGTGTTGTCTGTTTTTGAGGAATCACAAGCTCCTCTCCGTTTGCCGAAACAATTATATTTTCGCCGTCATATCCGTTCAGTACCGCACATAGAGATTTTCTTCCATTTATTGCCTTATACAGACCTATATCGATTTTTTCACCGATATAACGGTTAAAATGCTCCGCCGTTTTGAGCTTGCGCTCAACCCCGGGCGATGATACCTCAAGATAATAATTTTGCGAAATAGGATTTTCCTCATCCAGTTTTTCACTTACGGCTCGGCTTATAACCTCGCAAGCATCAAGATCAATGCCGCCGTCTCGGTCGACATATATCCTGAGAAAGTAAAGACCTCCTTCTTTGACAAACTCAACATCATAGATAAAGCATCCGTTTTCTTTCGCAATCGGTTCAGCAATATCATATGCAATTTTTTCGGTTTTAGAAAAAGCCATATATTTTCCTCCGTTCCGATTTATGCGGAATCAAATATATTCGCATAAATCCCGTACACAAAATCAAAAGAGTGAGGTTTTCCTCACTCTCGGTCGATATTCTTTTATGTTACATACATATTATAACACTTAAACATTAATATGTCAAGGGTTTTTCCGCAATATTCCGAAAAATATCGCAATTGGGTATATTTTTTCAATATCCGCAAGTCCGTTTGCATTTTTAATTAAAATCCGCATTCCAAAACCGCCCGACCCGACAATTCTTAAAAAGGTTATAATATTACAACGCAAAATCAATAATTTCATATTGACGAATCGAAGGAATGTGGTAAACTTAAAGTATATAATAAAATATGAGCGGTATGCGCTTTTGCCCGGACAAAAGCGTCATACCGATTAACACAGAGTTTAAGAAAGGTATTGATTTTAAATGGCTGAATTACGTTTTAACCCTCTGACCCAAGATTGGGTTATGATAGCATCACACAGACAGAACAGACCGCAGATGCCGAAAGGCTGGTGCCCGTTCTGTCCCGGTTCGGGTAAAGTTCCCGACCATTTTAGCGTCTATAAGTATGACAACGACTTCCCGGCACTTTCACAGAATCCGCCGATGCCCGATGATGTTGCAACAAATCTTTTTAAAACGCGCGAGTCTTACGGAAAATGCGAAGTCATTCTTTATTCGCCCGAGCACACTGTGACCCTGCCGGAGCTTCCCGTTCCGCACATCCGCGAATTGGTTGATTTATGGACAGAGCGTTATGCCGAGCTTTCAAAAGATGAAAAAATAAAATACATATTTATATTCGAAAACCGCGGTGATGTTGTCGGCGTAACAATGCCGCATCCGCACGGACAGATTTACGGATACAGCTATGTTCCCAAAAAACCCGAGGTTGAGCTTGCGTCATCAAAACAGCATTTTCACGATACGGGCAACTGTCTTTACTGTGATATTATTAAGGAAGAAAGAAATTTTGAACAGCGCGTTATTTTTGAAAACGAAGATTTCGTTACCATATTGCCGTTTTTTACCGACTATCCTTACGGCGTGTATATTTACGCAAAAGAACATATCGGCAACTTAACGCAATTCAACGAAAGACAAAAAGACAATCTCGCAAAGATTCTCAAAGAAACTGCCGGAATGCTCGATTGCCTGTTTGACTATCCATTCCCGTATATGATGTGTATGCATCAAGACCCGGTCAACGGCGAAGATTGCAGCGATTATTCGCATTTTCACATTGAATTCTTCCCGCCGATGCGTGCGGCAGACAAACAAAAATTCAATGCATCGAGCGAAACGGGCGCATGGGCGGCGTGCAACCCAACCGCACCCGAGGAAAAAGCCGAGGAATTAAGAGCGGCGCACAAGAAATTTCTTGAAAAAATGAACGAGAACAAATAAAATTTTACAAGATTTAAAAGGAGGCAAACAAATGCTAAACGAACTTAAAAAACAATTTTTAGAGGTTTTCGGCGGCAGTGATGAGGGAATCCGTGTATTTTCATCACCCGGCAGAGTAAACCTCATCGGTGAACACACCGACTATAACGGCGGATATGTTTTTCCTGCCGCACTCACTATGGCAACAACAATAATTGCGCGCCCGAGAACCGACAGCATCGTGCGTATGAAGGCAACCGACCTTGACGGAGTCGTTGAGGGTGACCTCAACACGATTGACAAATACAAGGACTTAAAGTGGGGAAATTATCAGTTCGGTATCTTTGATGAGCTGCGCAAGGCAGGATATAACATCTGCGGCGCGGATATGCTCTTTCACGATACAACACCTCACGGCGGCGGTCTTTCGTCATCGGCAGCGATAGAGGTATCGGCGGCAATCGCAATGGCATCGCTCGGCGGTGCGGAAAACATCGACAATATCGAAATGGCAAAGATAAGCCAGACCGCAGAGCATAATTACATCGGCGTGAATTGCGGCATAATGGATCAGTTCGCATCGGCAATGGGCAAAGCGAACCATGTAATTTTCTTAAATTGCAAAAACCTTGAATACAGCCTTGTACCGATGAAGCTCGACGGATATAAGCTTGTTATTTCGAACACAAATAAAAAGCGTTCTCTTGCCGACAGCAAGTATAACGAAAGACGTTCGGAATGCGAAGCGGGTCTTGAAATATTAAAGACGGCGATGCCCGACAAGACGTGTCTCGGTGACATTTCAATCGAAGAATATGAGGCAAACAAACATCTTATCAAAGACGAAATCATAAACAACAGAGTTTGCCACGTTATCTCTGAGGATGACAGAGTGTTAAAATCCGTTGACGTTTTGGAAAAAGGCGATTTGAAAGCTTTCGGAAAGCTGATGATTGCATCACACGAATCTTTACGTGACTTATACGAAGTATCTTGTGACGAACTTGACACTTTGGTTGACAGCGCGTTAAAACTCGATTGCGTATTGGGTTCGAGAATGACAGGCGCAGGATTCGGCGGCTGTACGGTAAGTCTTGTTAAAGAGGACGGCGTTGACGAATTTATAGAAAAAGTCGGCGCGGAATATCTCGAAAAGGTAGGATATGCCGCATCGTTCTATATCACCGAAATCGGTGACGGCGGCAGAGAAATTAAAAATCCGTTTTAAGTTTAAAAAATATTTATCAAAAGGGTATGCTATGCGGCATACCCTTTTATTCGTCACGTTCGGTAAATAGACTATATTATGCAAAACCCCTTCCGGCGTTTTATCCGCCGAAAGGGGTTTTTGTTATTATCGGCTTGGATGTACTTTACTTTCCGAGATAGGTAAAGTGCATATAATCAACCGTACCGTTTATCCATGCGTTTGCGCCCCAAAGCCAACCGTATTTGGCAAAGGTTTGTACCACTGTTCCGTCAGGCGGGAACGAATAAACCGATGTGTTCGGGTCATAGAACGTTCCGATTGTTGTTCCGTTTGCGTATACGGTATAATTTTCGTTATAGTTAAGGTCGATAACCGTACCATAGTTATGGTCGGAATAAAGTCCGCTCGCCATTGAATTACGCCATGCATACGCGGTTGCGTCCTTTATGGGCGGCTTATCATCCGAATTGAATATTTCATCAAAGATTGCCACAACGTCATCTTTTAATACCGAATTGATTCTGAATGTCAATGTTGCCGCATACTTTTCGTTCGCTTCGTTAAGCTTCCATACATTTACCGTAACCTCTGACATATGTGCATCTGCCTCTTCTTTGGATGTATACTTCGCACCATCGGGGAAGATACGCGCCTCTTTTTCCGCGGCTTCGCCCGAGGCGAGGGTTTCGGTATATGTTTTAAGCTTATAATGTCCGCTGCTGTCCGGAATCTGTAACGGTGTTCCGCTCGGTGCGGTTACCGTGCTGCCTACCCACGGAGTATCATCGGTTGCCGCATCGGGATTTGACGCATAGCGCAGTGCCACCGTTGCTCCGTTCGGCAAAACAATTGTTTTTATAAGTGTTTGAATCTGTTTTCCGTTTGCATCGCTTGTGCTGCGCAATGTAGTCTTGATTTGGCCCTCATAATTCTTTCCGTATAATATATAGCAGCGATATGCGATAATCGCCGCCTCTTCACGGGTTACGGGGTCTTTGGGTCTGAACATACCCGTATCGCCATCGCCTGCCATAAGATGATTGTCAAGCATAAACGCAACGTGATTCTTTGCCCAATAGTCAATATCGTCCGCATCCTTTACATCCGTGAACACATTCTCCGACGGAAAATACGGGCTGAGTACCCCTGCCGAATCCAACAGACTTGTCATTATCTTACACATTTCCTGACGCGTCAAGGTTCCCTGCGGAAAGAAATGACCCTCTCCGTCACCGCTTACCAATCCTGTATAATACGCCATATTCGCGAAAGCATTATCCGTATCGTTAAACGGATTTTTTGAATTTGTCGAAACGTTTTCCGCCGTCAATGTTGCATACAAATTTATTGCCACATTTACAAAGTCAGACCGCGAAATGGGCAGGCTGAATGATTTTGTCGAATATTCTTCCGATATGATACTGAGATTGGTTGCGCTCCGTACCGCGTCCGCCGCCCACGAATTCGGTTCGAAAGCAAAAACGCCGCTCTGCGAAAGCAAAGCCGATACCGCCGCAAGGCTTACAAGCCGTTTTGCAAATTTTCTCATTTTGATTTCACCTCATATTTTTGTTTTAAAATTGTGTTTGCTCCGCTCGAAAATATGTCGGAATTTTGCAAATACATAATTATTATATCACAAATTCAATGAAATTTCAACTAATTTTTCTTCACAGGAATATTACAGACCGATTTTCCTGTAATATTTTCATTAAAATATGCGATTATCCGTATAAATTTATAACATTTGTTCTCATTCACGAACGCCCCTGCGGTTTTAACGGAATTCACAAATTCTTAACTCGTTCAAAACCCTGAAAATCCGCGCAAACTGTTGACTTAATGCAAAAAAAGTGCTATAATACAGATTAAACCGATAGGTCTTGTAAATCGGTTTAGTCCAAATATGGGAGGTACGGTCTTATGCCGCATCAATTAACACGCGATGAAGCTTGGAAGCTTTTGAATGAATATAATACAGAAAAATTTCATATCAGACACGCCGTAACCGTTGAGGGTGTAATGAAATGGTTCGCAAACGAACTCGGTTATGGCGACGAATCCGATTTTTGGGGAATCGTTGGTCTTTTGCATGACCTCGATTTCGAAAAATATCCGGACGAACACTGTATAAAAGAACAGGAAATCCTAAAGGATAATGATGCAGACGAACGCCTTATTCACGCCGTGGCAAGTCACGGATACAAACTCACCGTTGATATTGAACCGAAACACGAAATGGAAAAAGTTTTATACGCGGTCGATGAACTCACCGGGCTTATCGGCGCGGTTGCGCTTATGCGTCCGTCAAAAAGTGTATCGGACTTAGAGCTTAAATCCGTAAAAAAGAAATACAAAAACGCCAAATTCGCGGCCGGATGTTCCAGAGAAGTAATAGAACGCGGTACAGAAATGCTCGGTTGGGAACTTGACCGCTTAATCGAACAGACGATTCTTGCGATGAGAAGCTGTGAGGAAGAATATGAGAAATTCTGATAAGCCTTTATCCAATTCAATAACGGAAACCAACATCAGTGAACCGCCACCGAAAAAAAACGATGCTTTTATCAAAAAATTTGAGCCGTCGGATACAGAATTAAAAGATATTCTCGAAAGTTCCGATTCGGACACGGAATTAAAGGCAAAAGCCGATGCCGTGCGCCGCAGGATTTTCGGCGACAAAGTATATATTCGCGGACTTATTGAGTTCACAAACTATTGTAAAAACGATTGTTTTTATTGCGGAATACGTCACGGAAACAACAAATCACACAGGTATCGTCTCAGCAAAGAACAGATTCTCGATTGCTGTCGCGAGGGATACGGTCTCGGATTCAGAACCTTTGTTTTACAGGGCGGCGAGGACGAATACTATAACGATGAAATTATGTGCGACATAATTTCATCGATTCGCTCGGAATACCCCGATTGTGCGATAACATTATCAATAGGCGAAAAAAGCCGCGAGACATATAAGGCCTTTTTTGATGCCGGTGCAAACAGGTATTTGCTGAGGCATGAAACCGCCGACTATGACCATTATTCAAAGCTGCATCCGCGCAATATGAGTCTTGAAAACCGCAAGCGCTGTCTTTTTGATATAAAAGAAATTGGTTATCAGGTTGGTTCGGGATTTATGGTCGGAAGCCCTTTCCAAACAACAGGATGTCTTATTGAGGATTTAAGATTTCTGCAGCAGCTCGACCCCGATATGATTGGAATAGGGCCTTATCTTACGCATCGTGATACTCCGTTCAAAAATCAGAAGAACGGTTCTCTCGACCTGACGTTAAAACTTGTGGCGCTGTTGAGACTGATGTTTCCTTATGCGCTCATTCCGTCCACAACCGCGCTCGGCACCATTGCTCCGAACGGAAGGGAACTCGGGCTAAAAGCCGGCGCAAACGTTGTTATGCCGAACCTGTCTCCGACAGATGTGCGCAAGGATTATGAGCTTTATGAAAACAAAATTTGTACCGGTGAAGAAGCGGCACAATGCCGCGGCTGTCTCGAACAGCGTGTAAAATCCGCAGGGTACAGGATTGTAACGGACATCGGCGACAGTCCGAATTTCAAAAACCGCCGAATTTGATGTATAGGAGAGCTTAAACCATGCTTAATCAATTTTCACGAACAGAGTTGCTTTTGGGGCACAACGCCATGGAACGCCTTTCAAAGTGTCGCGTTGCGGTTTTCGGAATCGGCGGCGTCGGCGGATACACTGTTGAGGCGTTGGTGCGCAGCGGAATCGGGGCAATCGATTTGATTGACGATGACAAGGTATGTCTTACGAATATAAACCGACAGATTTACGCAACGCGAAAGACGGTCGGCAAGCACAAGGTCGATGTTGCAAAAGAGCGGATTCTCGATATAAATCCAGATGTAAAGGTGTACACTCACAAGACATTTTATATGCCCGACACCGCCGCGGAATTTGATTTTTCTCAATATGACTATGTGGTTGACGCAATTGACACCGTCACGGGCAAGATTGAGCTTGCCGTAAACGCGAACAAAGCCAATGTTCCAATCATCAGCTCAATGGGTGCCGGTAATAAGCTTGACCCGGCCGCATTTGAGGTCGCGGATATATATAAAACCTCTGTATGCCCTCTGGCAAGAGTAATGCGCTATGAGTTAAAACGGCGCGGAATCTCACATTTAAAGGTTGTTTATTCAAAAGAAAAACCCATAACGCCGATTGACAATTCAGCGATAAGCTGTAAGCAAAACTGTATATGTCCGCCCGGCACGGCTCGAAAATGCACCCAACGCCGACAAGTCCCGGGGAGTGTTGCGTTTGTTCCGTCGGTTGTCGGACTTATTATCGCGGGCGAAATCATTAAAGACTTGACCGATTTGAATTAATAAATTCAAATCGCGGCATTACACGTGATATTTTATATCGGACAGCGAACGTTTTGTAAATAAATGTAAAATTTTAAAAACTTTGAAAAATTGCTTGACAAATTTATCAACCTGTGATATACTATATAGGTCGCATTAAAGCGAGCGTTTTAATACATAAACGGAGAGGTGTCCGAGTGGTTTAAGGAGCTAGTCTTGAAAACTAGTGATGCGAAAGCACCCAGAGTTCGAATCTCTGCCTCTCCGCCATTTAACCCCATATCGTAAATATTCGGAGAAGTACTCAAGTTGGCCGAAGAGGCGCCCCTGCTAAGGGTGTAGGTCGTGAAAGCGGCGCGAGGGTTCAAATCCCTCCTTCTCCGCCAATAAAATCCCCACTTTCGGGGTAAAAAACCCAGAGTTATCAAGGCTCTGGGCTATTTTTTGTCCTAATGCAAAACATTAGCTTACAACAGTTTTGACATCTTAATAAATCCGTAACAAAGCTCTTTTCTGACAGATATTATCTTTATGATACTGAAAGAAAGGATTGATATTATGTCTAATATCAACAAAACCACTTCTGAGCATTCAGAAAAAATCAATGTTAAATTTATCGAAAGAGATGTACAAACGAATGAAGTTATCGTGACTTTAAATTCTGTATATCGAAACAAACCGATTACACAAAAAATTTCTCGCGAAAACATTAACTCAAAAGGATTAAAAGAATTATCAAAATTCGGATTTCCGTTTTTAACGAAGGAATCAATATCAGATTTCATTGAATACTTCATTGAAAACGAACAGAATTTTCCTGTCATTGATGTTTACAAAGCATTAGGTTGGCACACCATCGAAAATAAAGAGGTCTTTCTGCACAAATATGCAATCATTAGATGACATTAAAAATGGCACACTTGATATTGATGTTGTGGTAGTATATAAACTCGACCGATTTTTCAGAAACGAAAAATTATCACATGATTTTATATGCGTCAATATTTATAAAGTTTTAAAAAATAATTTTGGTTATGCCGAACCATATTCTAAATACACGATCTGAACTTGTAGTTTAATTTTAGAAATAATTGCACTTTGAGACATTTCATAGAGTTTGGAAGGTAATTTGACTTTAATACAATAAAATGCGATACAGGTCGTTTTAGGTACGTTTGTGAACATTTTATAATCATAATGATTTGATTAATTGCAAATATGCCGTTATCGGCACAAATGTATTGAAAATAATTTCAAATCTATTGATTTTGTTCCTGTAATGTGGTATAATATAAATAGATGTTAGGAGTGAGTTTATGAACTATTTATCTGTATCGCAAATGGCGAAAAAATGGAATATGTCCGAGCGTGGTGTTAGAAAATACTGTGCCGAGGATAAAATACCCGGTGCGTTCCTAACGGGTAAAACTTGGAATATTCCCGAAAACGCAGAAAAACCCGAAAGAAAAAATAAAAAACGTGATGAACCGCAGAATCTTCTCGAAAGACTCAGAGCGGAGAAAAAGGCTTCTGTTAAAGGCGGGATTTATCACAAAATTCAAATAGAGCTTACCTATAATTCAAATCATATTGAAGGTAGTAAATTAACCCACGACCAAACAAGATATATTTTTGAAACCAATACAATCGGAGCGGAAAATGATGCACTTAATGTTGATGACATTATAGAAACCGCAAATCATTTCAAGTGTATTGATATGGTAATTGATAATGCAACGTATAGGCTCACAGAAAAATTTATCAAGGAATTGCACTTTACTTTAAAATCCGGGACATCCGATTCAAGAAAAGATTGGTTTAATGTAGGAGAGTATAAAAAACTCCCCAACGAAGTCGGAGGCAGGGAAACCGCAAAACCCGAAGATACCGCAAATAAGATTAAAACGATTTTGAAAGACTATAATCAAAAAGATGAGCATATGCTTGAAGAAATCATAGACTTTCATTATCGTTTTGAAACAATACATCCGTTTCAGGACGGCAACGGCAGAGTCGGTAGGCTTATAATGTTCAAGGAGTGCCTGAAAAATAATATTGTTCCGTTTATAATTGATGACAGCCTTAAAATGTTCTATTATAGAGGTCTATCTGAGTGGAATAATGAAAAAGGCTATTTGATGGATACTTGCCTTGCGGCACAGGATAAGTTTAAAAAGTATTTGGAGTATTTCAAAGTGCCGTATAAGGAATAATTGCAATCAAACCGGGTCAATCCCTCATTTTGTGTAAACCTCAAATTTAGCTCCAAAATGATGATATAATCTAATTAGTTTTTGTGGACTGAAAGCCGAATCACGGCTTTTAACCCTTAATAATATAGCGAATATAGCGTGAAATTGGCGGCATATCAATGGTGCCCTTGTAAGAGGGCGTGTATTTCACCCTTGATTTGTCGGTGATTTTATGCTACTGCGGTAATCTGTCGGCAAAGAATATTTCAAGCTGTGAGTGGATTTGCCCCCAGTCTTTGCGCTTGCTTGTCCACTTTTTCGTAATGTCTATCATTGCAAGATATAGCATTTTTAAAAGGCTGTCATCCGTTGGAAATACGCTTTTATTTTTTGTAACCTTCCGAAGCTGATGGTTAAACCCCTCTATCATATTCGTTGTATAAATCAAGGTTCTGACCGCCTCCGGATACTTGAAATATGTCGATAAATTTGCCCAATTTGCCCGCCACGAAATAGCTATTTTAGGATATTTGCTGCTCCATTTTTTATCAAAGCTATCAAGCTCCGAAAGTGCCGTTTGTTCGTCAACCGCTGCATAAACCCTCTTCAAATCAGCCATTAAAGCCTTAATATCCTTGTATGATACAAACTTTGTTGTATTGCGGATTTGATGGATTATGCACTGCTGTACCAAACTGCGCCACGCCCCGACAACTTTTATTTTATAACCCATTATAATATAAAAGTCAAGCAATTTTGAAATTTTTTCATAAGTTAATTTTCATATCTAAATTGCAATATCAAATAAGACATTTTCAAAAAGAATATTTGCTGAACTGTGGCAGGTGAAGTAAAGAATGTGTGGGGTGCGATAAAAGTAAAAATTTTGTCTTTTCGGATATGATGAAAAACGAGATATAAAACATAATATTTGTATGACATAAGTTCGTTATCCATACAATGCAAGAGTACTTATTATAAAAAATTACGAAACTTTTTCGTAGATTAATCTATTGACATAAAATTTGAGCGGCGCTATAATGAACCATATAAATTTTTCCGATAAAAGGAGTAGTTAGCATTATGGAAAATATAAAAGTTGATTTTTCGATAAATACGGGGAAAGTCAAGCCGATGCATGCAGTAAATAACGGACCTGTTTACAAATTTACAACCGACCAGCGGATAACGAATATTGATGCTTTTAAAGAAGCGGCAATACCATACGCAAGAACGCATGATGCGGCATTCTGTTCTGCTTACGGAGGAGAGCATATAGTCGATATTCTTGCAATATTCCCTGATTTTGATAAAGATCCCACCGATCCCGAATCATACGATTTTACCCTGACAGACGAATATCTTAAAGTGATGATATATGCAGGTGTAAAGCCGTTTTATCGCCTTGGTTCAAAGATTGAACATTGGCCTAAAAAATACGGTACTCTGCCGCCTAAAGACTTTCATAAGTGGGCGGTTATCTGTGAACATATAATCCGCCATTATACCG
>ERZ857775.207-NODE-207-length-90361-cov-8.046940_pt1 | contig 90361 bp, 75 predicted proteins | sample MGYA00519698_ERZ857775 | MGnify/ENA primary metagenome ERZ857775 (study PRJEB31778, sample SAMEA3449363) | human gut metagenome | biome: human gut; feature: human-associated habitat; material: faeces | place: United Kingdom | collected 2010/2012 ...
GTCAGAGAACATTTAACCGAGTATTTAAAGAAAGATATAAAATATCACCGAGTGATTATCGGAGTATTTGTGTGAAAGAGATGTTGTCATAAAAGGTTCTGTTGATAGAAATATTTACTTTGATTTCACAGTACTATGTATTTGATTTTATGTGTGGATGATATAATATAAAAATATTTGTAGAAAATAGCGCTTTATTTTATTATGAAAAGAGTAAGGTGTATTCTAAAGAAACAAGAAAGGCAGGGCGCATATGAACATGATAAAATCCATAATCGATTTTAATGAAAAAAAGGATTCATCTGTGATATGGATGGTGTGATCTATCATGGCAATCAGATATTGCCAGGTGTTCCAGAATTCATCCAGTGGTTGCATGATGAAAAGAAAGAATATTTATTTTTGACAAATAATAGTGGATATACACCACGAGAATTAAATCAGAAACTGGCTAGGATGGGACTTGATGTGCCAGAAGAACATTTTTATACCAGTGCATTGGCAACAGCCGCATTTTTAAAAGAACAGAAGCGTCCCCGGTGTGCAGAGAAAACGCAGTCAATGGATAGAAACTATATCTGGTGCAAATGCAGAACATCAAATATATCTCGATGAAAGCGGTATTAATACAAACCTCACAAGACACTATGCACATGCAGTACATGGGAAACATGCCATGGATGCTACTCCGATCAACACGCCTGCCGGAACAACTGTTTTGTCATCCATCCGGCTTAACGGCAGTCTGGTATATACTACGTACCAAGGTGGAACAACTGCACAGCGATTTCGTGAATATATGGGAAAACAATTGATACCGAGCCTTGAGAAAGACGATGTTGTAATCATGGATAACATGCGTTCTCATCATGCCAAAATAGTGATGGAACTTTTAGACAAGGCAGGGATCTCCTATCTATATTTGCCACCATACAGTCCAGATTTGAACCCTATTGAAAAAATGTGGTCAAAAATGAAATCCTTTCTCAGAAAGAGGAAAGTCCGTGTTGCTGCTGAACTACCTGAGGCTGTAAAAGCGGCCTTAAAAACAATAAGTACGAACGATTGCAAAGGGTGGTTCCGCGCATCTGGAATTTGCGTTAATTAAGAGGATAGCTATAGATATCAAAGTTTTACAAATGATCATGGGACATAGTGACATAAGCATTACAATGAACATATACAATCACGTAGATGCTGCAAGAGTACAGAATGAAATGAAAAAGCTTGAAAATGTAATGTAATAATCAGAGCCATTCCCTTTATTGGGCGTGGCTCTTTTATGACAATTTTTGTGACAAATAAAAGAAAATAGACGCAATCAGACGAAATATTGTTTTGTATGGAAATGCTGAAAATCCTTGTAAACAAAGGGTTCTTGATATATGATGAAACAAGTCGAGGCCCGTTGTTGCTTTTTGTGGCGAAAAGCGGTGGATGAATCATCCTGGTATATAATATAAGAAGAAACGGTAAAGCAGAGAATGTTCCTGTGACAGGCTTATGCTTGCCGTTTTTTTATTTCTGACGTTCCCATACCTGACCGATCGGGAAAGAAGGAGTGGATTCTGCGAGGAAGTCTTCCAGTGCATTTTCGAAGAATTCCACAGCTCGTTTACTGGTGGATTTTGGATATTTATGTTTGATTTTATAGCAAACACGGTTTGGCGGCGTGTTTTTCAGCTCACTGATAAAAAGAGGCCGGTAATGAGAAAGCTCCAGGATCACAGACTGTGGTGCGACCATCCAGTTTCCCGGCTTTTTCCAGAGACGGTCCAAAAGTGTGATGGTATCTGCTGCAATGTGAGGTCTGGATGCGGAGGAAAGCCAGCGGTCATGCCATATCTGATAATTGTCGTCCCAGCTTAAAAACAGCTCCAGGGATGGATCCAGCTCATCAGTATGTATTGCCGGAGCAGAAATGGCTGGCTGATCTGATTGTATCAGATAAAGCTTTTCTTCAAAGATTTTCTCTGTTATGATATTCTTGTAATGTAATTTGTGGTAGACAAATCCGATATCAATGCTGTGTTCTCCAAGAAGTCCGTAGAGCTCTGATGAGTGGTGGGATTCAATGTTCAGGTCCAGCTTGGTCTGTTCATTTAAGATCCTGTCATACAGAGGTGCGAAGACAGCAACATTCAGACTGTCGGTACAGCCGATGGTAAGCAGCAGGGAATCCTGGTTGCGCTGCAGTTCCATGGTTTCTTTCCAGAGAGACATCCAGCGTTCTGCAAGGATGATAAAATCAGTTCCCTTGGCAGTAAGTTCCACCTGTTTATGGCCTTTCTGGCGGATCACAAGGGGAAAACCAAGTTCATTTTCGAGGGAAGTAAGCCGGTGGCTGACAGTAGGCTGCGAAAGAAAAAGAAGATCCGCTGTACGCGTGATGCTTTTTGTGTTAACAATGGTGAGAAATGTTTCAATTTCAGCAAGATTCATATGATCAGCTCCTTTTCTTATGTATATCTATGGAAATAAAGAGAATTTCAAAACAATATAAAAATTATTTATATTATACAGAGAAATTATTCGTTATTCAATAGTAAGCTTGTATGATATGATAAATACAACTTAAAAAGAAAATCAAAAGAAGAGAGGTTTTCATATGTCATTAGGATGTAGAATCAGACGAAACTTTGAAAGACCGTCAAAAGAATTAGTAGAAGCATTCCGTGGAATTCCGGTTGCAAATATTGATGATAACTGTGGAAGAATCGCTGCTGTAGATTCCAGCATTTATCCGCTGAACCCGAAGGCAAGACTTCTGGGAACCGCATTTACAGTAAACGCACCGGCAGGAGATAACCTTCTGTTCCACAAAGCTCTGGATATGGCTCAGCCAGGAGATGTTATCGTTCTTGCAAATAAGGGAAGCATGAGCAGAGCACTTTGTGGTGAGATCATGAGCAATTATGCAAAATCCAGAGGAATCGCAGGAATCATCATCGACGGATGTGTTCGTGACAGCTACACATTAAGCCAGATGGATTTCCCGGTATATGCAAAAGGCATCACACCAAACGGACCATACAAAAACGGCCCGGGAGAGATGAACTTCCCGGTATCCTTCGCAGGAATCGTGATCAATCCTGGTGATATCATCGTAGGAGACTCTGATGGACTTCTGGCAATCAAACCAGATGAGCATACAGCAGAGCTTGCTGAGATTGCAAGAAACTATCATGCAGGCGAAGAAAAACAGCTTGAGGGAATCCTGACACGTGGTGAGTGGCCGCGTCCATGGGTTGATGAAGCTCTTAAAAAAGTCGGATTTGAATTTGTAGACTAACCGAATAAAAGATACATGCAGGAAGGTCTGTCACCACGTATGACGGGCCTTTTTGTCAAATAAAGAACGGAGGTATATCTGAATGGATGTGAAGTTCCTGATCGCAGGAGACAGAGCAGTTTCCGTTGAATTCGGCAGCGTGATCAGTCTTGAGGTAAATGCCAAGGTACGTGCGCTGGATGAAAAATTAAAAGAATCTCCAATTGAAGGCATGGTGGAAACAGTTCCTACCTACTGTGCGCTGATCGTACATTACCGCCCGGAGGTGATCCGTTATTCCAAACTGGTGGAAGAACTGGAAAAGAGAATTGCGGACATGCATGAAGTTTCCACAACAACGAAGAAGGTAGTAAAAGAGATCCCGGTTTATTATGGCGGTGAGACCGGACCGGATCTGGAATATTGCGCAGAGCTTGAGAATACCACTACGGAGGAGATCATCCGCAAGCATTCCCAGCATGAGTACTATGTATATATGCTTGGTTTTGCACCGGGACATCCGTATATGGCCAGATTTGATGAGCCGTTCAGCTTTAAGAGAAGAACTTCTCCGCGAGTGAAGATCCCGGCGAGATCCATCGTAGTTCAGCTGGCACTGTCTGATTTTATTCCTTTTGAGCAGCCTTGTGGATGGAATATTATCGGAAGCACACCTCTTGATATCTGCAATTTTGCAAAGGAAGATCCGTTCCTTGTACGTGCCGGTGACTGGGTAAAACATGTTCCTGTCACAAAAGCAGAGTATGATCAGATCCGAAGAGACGTGGAAAACGGTACCTATAAAGTGAAAACCTATACGCCACAGGATTGAGAACGGAGGTCATGATATGGGAATTACAGTTGAAAACGGCGGGATCCTGACCACTGTTCAGGACGAGGGAAGATTCGGAAATCAGGCATTTGGTGTTTCCACATCCGGTGCCATGGACCCGCGTGCTTTCCACATTGCCAATCTGCTGGTAGGCAATAAAAAAACAGAGGGTGCTCTGGAGATGACTTTTATCGGACCAACCCTTACTTTTACCAGTGATAATATCATAGCGGTGACAGGTGGAGATCTGACACCGATGCTGGACGGACAGCCTTTCCCGATGTATAAGGCAGTTCTTGTAAAAAAAGGCCAGAAGCTGATGTTTGCAGGTGCCAGAAACGGCAGTCGTGGATATATCGCTTTTGCAGGCGGTCTGGATATTCCCCTTGTGATGGGAAGCAAGTCCACACTTCTTCGTAACCACATTGGTGGTGTTGAGGGAAGAAAGCTGGAAAAAGGTGACACCATCGAGTTTACCGCACCAAGGACAGAGCTTCCGAATATGGAACTTCGTCAGGTTCCGGCGGAAATTTATCCTTCTGATGAGGTGGTTCTCCGTGTGGTTCTGGGACCCCAGGAGAATGAGTTTACAGAAGAGGGCGTCCGCAAGTTTTTCTGGTACAGCGGTACTATTACCAATGAGTTTGACCGTATGGGATGCCGTATTGAGAGAGAGCCGGTAGAGCATGCCGGCGACGGTAATATCAATACAGATGGTATTTCCATGGGTTCAATTCAGGTTCCGTTAAACGGACAGCCGATCATTATGCTGGCTGACCGTCAGAGTACAGGCGGCTATCCGAAGATCGGTACTGTGATCACGGTGGATTTTGCAAAGATTGCCCAGGCCCGGCCTGGACAGAAGATCCGTTTTATTGAGGTGAGTCTGGATCTTGCCCAGGATCTGTATATCCGTGAGCTGAATGAGCTGAATGCTCTGGATGAAAGACTGAATTCAGATTGCTGATCAATCTGAATTCATGAGCAAGTAGCGAAAGCGGATTGCGAATATCCGCTTTACAGATTAATCATACATACCACAAAATTTTTTTAAGAAAGGTGAGTACGAATATGAAGATTGTTGTATTGGATGGCTACACAGAGAACCCTGGAGATTTAAGCTGGGACGCATTAAAAGAGCTTGGAGAGGTTACTGTTTATGACAGAACTTCCTATGAGGAATCCCCGCTGATCGCTGAGCGTATCGGAGACGCTGAGATCGTTATCATCAATAAAACTCCGATCTCCAAAGAGACAATTGACAAATGCCCGAATATCAAGCTGATCGCTGTTCTGGCTACCGGCTATAATGTAGTGGATTACAACTATGCAAAAGAAAAAGACATTCCGGTTGTAAATGTGCCTACCTACGGAACCCAGATCGTTGGTCAGTATGCTCTTGGCCTTCTTCTTGAGATCTGTTCTCACTATGGTCATCATGATGAGACTGTTAAGGCTGGTAAATGGGAAAATAATGCAGACTGGTGCTACTGGGATTATCCGATGATCGAGCTTTATGGAAAGACTGCCGGTATCATTGGCCTTGGTAGAATTGGACAGGCTACTGCCAAGCTTCTGAATGCGCTGGATATGAAGGTTCTTGCTTATGATGCTTATCAGAGTGAGGCTGGCGCAAAGCTTGCTGAGTATGTTTCTCTTGACGAGCTGTTTGCACAGTCTGATGTGATCTTCCTTCACTGCCCGCTTTTCCCGGAGACAGAGGGTATGATCAATAAAGAGAATATCGCGAAGATGAAGGATGGTGTTATCCTTATCAACAACAGCCGTGGTCAGCTGGTTGTTGAGCAGGATCTTGCGGATGCTCTGAACAGTGGCAAGGTTTATGCTGCTGGTCTTGATGTTGTTTCTACTGAGCCGATCAAAGGGGATAACCCGCTTCTTAAGGCTAAGAACTGCATCATCACTCCGCATATTTCCTGGGCTGCGCAGGCTTCCAGACAGAGAATTATGGATATTACGGTTGATAATATCAAGGCTTTTCTGGCTGGTAATACAGTTAACAGAGTTAATAAATAAGTATTTTTCGATGTTTCGATTTCCTATGTATGATGTGTGAGGGAAAGGCGGCTGTCTCGGTTTGGGGTGGCCGTCTTTTTCTGTGCATGGAAGGAGTGTGCGCAGGGTGGAAGGAGCGTACGCTGGGATGGTGGAACGAACGTACGCCGGGGATGTGACATCGGTTCGGGCAGGGCTCCGTCGGCGGATACTGCTAAGGCTCCGTGAATCGGCTAAAATCATTGTGCCAGGGGCTGAACTCGCCTTCGGCTCAAACAGCAGCCCCTGGCACAATAACGCCGATTCCCGCAGCCCAAGCAGTATCACACCTCCTCCACAGCAGCCCGAACCGATGCCACATCCCCGGCTGAAACTCCAACCGCAAGGGACGGAAGCGGACGTTTGCGTCCTGTCCTGAATTGTGAAAACGTGGCTGTATCGGCATAACGCCTCACATGCAACACCGAAGAATACAGCAACCAGTTCGGCACAGCGTCCCACGTCCAACACCGAAGCATACAGACAAAAGTCAACACCCTCCCGTCCTCCACAACCAAGAACTCCTTAAAAAAGGCCCAGGGGTGTGCAGAGGGGCGCGGCCTTGTGCCCCTTTGCGGTTTTCTCACATTCCAATGTGAAATACCTCTGCGGGCTTCCGCAGCCTATGCCTATGCATATGCATAAATCCCTGCGTACTCACGCAACCCTCGTGGGAACTACTTGCCCATACAAAATTTAGAGAATATCTCATTAACAAGGTCTTCCCCAAGTGATTCTCCCAGAATCCTTCCCAAACTCTCATACGCATCCGTCAAATCTATAGAATAAAAATCCTCCGGCATTCCGCTCTCTATACTGTTCTCTACCAGAGAAAGACTCTCCTTCGCTTTCAGAAGTTCCTGCCTGTGGCGCTCATTCGTGATATATACTTCATCATTGAAGTTTATCTCCCCACTGAAGAACATTTCCCGGATTTTTTCTTCCAGATCCGTAATTCCTGTTTCTTCTTTTGCAGAGATTGGAATTACCGGCTGGTTTATTCTGGACTTCAAATCTTCTATATCTATAGCAGATTTAAGATCTGTCTTGCTGTAGAGGACAATTGTCTTTTTCTCTTGCAAAATTTTTATGATTTCTTCGTCGTTTTCATCCAGCGGTACGGAGGAATCTACGACATAGAGAATCAGATCCGCATCTGCTGCCATTTCTTTGGCTTTGGATACGCCGATCTTCTCAACGATATCTTCCGTCTGGCGGATTCCGGCTGTGTCGGCGATCTTTAATGTGATCCCGTGCAGGTTGATGTACTCTTCCAGTACATCTCTGGTGGTTCCTGCGATGTCGGTTACGATGGCTCTGTCTTCTCCCAGAAGCAGATTCAGCAGAGATGATTTTCCTGCGTTTGGCTTGCCCAGGATTACTGTCCGGATGCCTTCCTGAATAATCTTTCCGTCTCCGGATGTTTTTAACAGGTTCTGTATTTTTTCTTTTTCTTCTGCTACGATCTGCTCTAATTCTTCTGAGTATCCTGTCAGATCATAGTGCTCCGGGTCGTCTAATGCCGATTCAATGTACGCTATATGGTACAGTAATTTTTCTCTGATCTGCTGTACGGTTTTTCGGACTGAACCCTTTAATTGGCCTACAGAATTCTTTAATGAGTACTCATTTTTGGACTGTATCACGTCCATAACGGCTTCTGCCTGGGAAAGATCGATCCTTCCATTGAGGAATGCACGCTTGGTAAATTCTCCCGGTTCGGCAATAATGGCTCCGTTTTTCAGCACAGTTTCCAGTACTTTTTTCATAGCCAAAACACCGCCGTGGCAGTCGATTTCTATGGTATCTTCCCCTGTATAGGTTCTTGGTGCGCGCATGGCCATGACCAGAACTTCGTCTACCATTTCTTCACTATCATAGATATATCCATAATGGATCGTGTGGCTTGGAACGTCTTTCAGAGATTTTTTTCCTCCTTTAGAACGGTATACTCTGGATGCGATCTCGAAGGCCTCCGGGCCACTGATCCTGACGATTCCGATTCCCGATGCACTCATGGCCGTGGAAATCGCCGCAATCGTTGTCTCTTCCATTTTTCACTCTCCTTTATCAGGCGGATAAAAGCATCCGCATCTGCTATGTAATTCTGCATCAGATAACTGCTGCACAGTTTATCCGGTTAAACGCAAAAATGTTACTCCGGAAAAGCTTTTTACACGCAAAAAACACGTGTTATTCACGCTTTCACCTAGAATAACATCTTCTGTCAGTTTCCATATTTATAAAGCTGATCTCTGCATTCCGGATGTCCGCTGCAGAAATATCTTTTATTATTTGCTCTTCAATGATTATAAAGAATTGTTGTGGAGATTGCAATGATAATTTTTAACCAAATCAAGTAAGTCCCCTGCTTCCATTGCGAATATCCGCTTGACTTTCCGGTTTTATGAAAAAAAGCCGCATCCACGAAGCTTAACGCTCCGGGATACGGCTTATATTCTTACCACTGAATCAGTAATTATTACGTTTCAGTTTTACCACTACATGTCTGTAAGGTTCTTCTCCCTCACTGACTGTCTCTACATAGCGGTTGCCCTGCAGAGATGCATGGATGATTCTTCTCTCGTATGGATTCATCGGCTCCAGAACTACCGGTTTTCTGGTTTTCTTTACCTTGAAGGCGATTCCTCTTGCAAGGTTTTCCAGAGTTTCTTTACGGCGGCGTCTGTAGTCCTCTGTATCAAGCTTTACACGAATGTAAGTAGACTCGCCTTTGTTTACTACAAGGCTTGTCAGATACTGAAGAGAATCCAGTGTCTGACCTCTTTTTCCGATCAGGATACCCATATCCTCACCTTCAAAATCTACATCCAGAGAACCGTCAGCTGTGTTGTATTTCGATGTGATCTCCACTTCTCCAAGATCCATGGATCCGAATACATCACGAAGAAATACTACTGCTCTCTCCTCAACCTCTTTGATCTTCTCCGGATCAGTCAGGATCTCTACCGGTCTGCCCTGCTTCGGTGCTTTTTCACGTGTTTCCTTTGGCTGGCGCTCCTTCGGAGCTCTCGGCTGTTTCTCACGTGCAGGTTTTGCTTTACCCTGGGAATCTCTTGCAGGTCTTTCCTTCGGTGCTGCAGCCTTCAAAGGTGCCTCTTCAGATGTTTTCTCCGCCTGTACAGACTCTGTTTTTACCGGTTTCTTCTCCTTTACAGGAGCTGCCTTCGGTGCAGATTCTTTCTTTACATTTGGAGTAAAAGGCTTGTCTAATTTCTTCTCTTCTTTAATAGCGTCCAGTTTCACGGACTCTACCAGTTCATCGATCTCCTGCATATCAGAAACTGGCTCGATTCTGCGAACTTTGATCACGGCAGGTTTGCTGCCGATTCCGAAGAATCCGGAGCTGCCTTCACTGATAACCTGAATATCAAGCTGGTCACTGGAAGTTCCAAGCTCAAGACACGCTTTTGTGATAGCTTCATTCTTTGTTTTTGCTGAAAACTGAATGTAATCCTCCATTACGAACCCCTCCGTTCCTGATTATTTCTTCTTATTTCTCTCATCAAAGTCTCTTACGAGATTTGCTTTGGCTGTGATGCTGCCTGGTTTTGCATTTCTTGCCTTCTCATAAGCAGTATCAACCTTCTGTGCTCTGTCTGAAGCACCGTTGTTTCCGCTGTTACCCTTATTGATCACAGGTTTATTGATATTCTTGGCGGACTGATGAGCCTGATTGGTGATCTTCTGCGGCGGAAGTCCTTCCTTCGCACGCTTTGCTTCGATCTTCTTCATATTCTCATTAACCAGATCATCAATGTTCATCTTATCAAGATGACGGTTGATGGCAAACTGCTGGGCACTTCGCACGACAGCACTGGCGATCCAGTAGATACCAAGACCAACCGGGAATGTGAAACAGAAGAATGCAGACATCAGAGGCATGACCATGTTCATGGTTTTCATGGAGTTTGCCATTGCGCTGGCCTGATCATTTCCGTCTGCCGGCTGTGTTGCAGCCTGTGGCATAAGCTTCAGGTTCAGCATCTGAGTTGCCCATGCAAGAACCGGGATCAGAAGTGCTACGATCGCAAGTAACAGAGAACCATGATTTTTGAAGAACTCCATGATATAGTACAGCGGCTGATCTGCGATATTCAGGCCACAGAAGCCCTGCATCTTGGAAATATTTCCGGATGCTTTTGTGATCGCATCAGAAAATCCTGAAAACTGATCCATCTGTGCCAACTCTTTCCACTGGGAAGGAGAAAGTGCATACAGAAAATCAACAATAGAGTTACTTGTAGCATTTCCGGCACTGTCCATAACGAGACGTACTCGTGTCATGGAATGGTCTGTGATAAACTGCTGCAGGATATCTGTGTATCCGTTTACAGCTAACAGGTTGTCAACTACACCAGTAAAAATGTTCTTTACACTTCCAACGTAAGCAGGAATCCGGTAGATAACCTGATACAGAGCAAACAGAATAGGCATCTGAATGGCTAACTGTACACAGCTACCGGTTGGAGAAACACCATATTTCTGATAAACAGCCTGGGTTTCTTCGTTCATTTTCATCATGGAGTCCTGATCTTTTTTACCCTGATATTTCTTCTGGATCTTCTGGATCTCGGGCTGCATGATCGCACTTAACTTGGAGAATTTCTGCTGCTTGATCTGCAGCGGTGTCATAAAGGCAAAGATAAGAATACTGAAGATAATGATACAAAGACCAATGTTCTGGATTCCGAACAGGCCGTCAAGCATCTTATATATGCCATCCATGATCCATCCCATCACAGACGCGATCTGTCCGATAATAGGAGTTCCGGTTTTTGTTGCTAAAAACAGTTCCAAATTCATTTCCTCCTAGACTTCTTATTCAATTGTAAAAGTCCGGTAACTATTTCGCCCCGGGAAAAAGAGGCCAAACAGTCACAAAATAATTCATGGCACAGGGTCATAGCCTCCATGGGAAAAAGGATTGCATCGCAGGATCCTCCATGCCGCAAGAAGACTGCCCTTGAATGCGCCATATTTTTCGATTGCTTCCAAACCATATTGAGAACATGTGGGAATATAAGGACATTTCGTTCTCTTCATCGGCGATATATATTTTTGATAGAGTCTTATCATCTTAATCAGAAATTTCTTTATCATGTTCATTCCCTGTTATATGATGCTTTTTTGCAAGATGCATAAAAGCACTCTCGATCTCGTGAAAGCCTTTGCCCTTGGCTGAAGCTCTCGCTACTACTACAATATCAAGGTTACTGTCAAAATCTGTTTCGTTGAGACGATAACTTTCTCTGATCAGTCTGGTGAGTCTGTGGCGAACCACACTATTCCCTACTTTTTTGCTTACTGATATTCCCAGACGATTCTTCATGTGCTGATTCTTCAGCACGTACATCACCAGAAGCCGATTCGCGTATGATGTTCCGTTCTGATATACAACTTTAAAATCTTGATTCTTTTTTAAGGACTCTGATCTGATCAAACGGATCCTCCTTAATCATACCGCCTGCGCGGATATTTCTCCGGATAGAAGAAAAGACCACATAAATGCGGTCTTACAGCTTATGCTGATAACTGTTTTCTTCCTTTTAATCTTCTTGCAGCTAATACTTTACGTCCGCCCTTTGTGCTCATGCGAGCTCTGAAGCCGTGAACTTTAGCTCTGGATCTCTTTTTTGGCTGAAATGTCATCTTCATAGGTAAAGCACCTCCTTTATCTATTTTAATAATTGTTATGAAATAACTTATCATTCAGAACATCGTTTCAATTATATAAATAAACCTCCTTTTCGTCAAGGGAAAATTGCAAAAAACCCGATAAAATCAGGGGTTTGAAAAATACCGCCTGCTTCGTGGTTTTTATTTTTTATCATTATGTGGATTACGCTTATGGTTTACGTAACATTATCCACAAAATGTGGATAACTTGTGGATAACTAGTGGATTACCAGTAAAACTATCCACTTTTTCAGGCTGATTTTTTATAGCATCTTCAAAAAATCCCTTTATTTGCGGTATTTTGACAGTGGACAATTTTATACACATAAATTCTCCGTATTTTCCACACCTCGTTAACTTATGGAAACCGATTTCCCAGTTATACACTATTTTCCACCCTAATCCACAGTAATTTCCCCAAATTATCCACATTGTTTTCCCCAAAATCTCAACGTTTTCCATTGCTAAAACCCCATTTTCATTGTAATATATAAAAGGATATCTGTCTCCAGTCGCAGACTGGGGTTATTATATTACTCATGGGAGGAAAAAATGAACGCTGTTATTGAAAAATGGGAGGAGATCCTGCAAACTGTCAAATCTGAATATGAGGTGAATGATGTCCCTTTTAATACCTGGCTTAAGCCACTGGAAGTTTATGAGGTTGACGGAAGTCTGATAACAGTGGCAGTTCCTTCAGAACAGGCGGCAATTGGTGTCAATTACATCAGTAAACGCTACAAAATACCTCTTCAGGTTACAATCTGTGTACTGACAGGCATGGAAGAATGTGAAGTGCGATTTGTTCTGAAAAAAGATCTCCTCGAGAAAGAAGAAGAAAAAAAACCTTCCTATGATAAACAGAATCATGATACACGTTACGAAGAAGCTCATTTAAACCCAAAATATACTTTCGATACTTTCGTAGTAGGAAGCAACAACAAATTCGCCCAGGCAGCAGCACTCGCAGTTGCCGAATCACCAGGAGATACCTATAATCCTCTGTTTATTTACGGCGGAGCCGGTCTCGGAAAAACGCATCTTATGCATTCCATCGCTCATTTTATACTGGAACACGACAAAAACAGCCGGGTTCTCTATGTAACCAGTGAGGAATTCACAAATGAACTGATCGAAACCATCCGAAACGGAAATAATACGGCAATGAGCAAATTCCGTGAAAAATACAGGAATATTGACGTTCTTCTCGTCGATGATATTCAGTTTATTATAGGAAAAGAATCCACACAGGAAGAATTTTTCCATACATTTAACAGTCTCCACAGTGCCAAAAAACAGATCATCATATCTTCCGATAAACCTCCGAAAGATATGGAAATCCTAGAAGAACGTTTCCGTTCCCGGTTCGAATGGGGTCTGATCGCAGATATTACGCTGCCAGATTATGAAACTCGAATGGCGATCCTTCATAAAAATGAAGAAATGAACGGTTACAGCATCAGTGAAGATGTTATCAAATACATCGCTACCAATATTAAATCCAACATCCGTGAGCTGGAAGGTGCTTTCAACAAGGTCATGGCCGGAGCCAAGCTTGAGAAAAAAGAAGTTACACTTGAACTTGCAGAACAGGCACTGAAAGATATTATTTCTCCGGATGAAAAAAAGGTGATCACACCAGAATACATCATCTCCGTTGTTGCCGAACATTATGGAGTAACACCTGCGGACCTAAGCGGAAACAAACGAAACTCAAAAATCGTCATGCCACGCCAGGTTTCTATGTATCTCTGCCGCGAAATCATCTCCACACCTTTGAAAAATATCGGAAAAGCTCTTGGAAACCGTGACCATACTACTGTTATGCACGGTATCGAGAAGATTGAAAACGAATTGCAGACCGACGATAACTTAAAAAATACCATTGATATATTGAAAAAGAAGATTAATCCACAAGGTTAGGGAAGTTTTCCACATTACTGGTGTATAACGTGTTGATTGTATGTGGAGAGATGTGTACAACTTTTTTGCGAAAAAACGGCGGTAATTTTATCCCCGGGTTATTCACATCCAAAACTACCACTTTTACACAAAGTTATCCCACCCGAAAAACCCTGAAAACACCGGCCTCGCGGGAGTTTTTCACAAAATCTGGCCCCCTACGGCGGTTACGGCGGATTTTTTCTATAAATATATTTATAAAAACCACAATTTATCCAGAAAGGGAGTTATACACATTATGAAAATTATCTGCTCCAAATCAAGTCTGTTAAAAAGTGTAAGTATCGCACTCAAAGCAGTTCCATCAAAAACCACCATGCCAATACTGGAATGTATCCTCATGGATGCAACAACAAACCAGATCAAATTTACCACCAACGATATGGAACTGGGAATTGAAACAATTGTTGAAGGTACTATTGAAGAAAAAGGAATGGTTGCTCTTGATGCAAAAATATTCTATGAAATCATCCGACGACTTCCTGATAACGACATTACCATCAAAACAGACGAAAAATATACAGCAACGATTACCTGTGAAAAAGCAAAATTCAATATTCCTGGCAAATCCGGAGAAGATTTTGCATATTTACCAATGATCGAAAAAGATGAACCGCTGACAATTTCTCAGTACACGCTGAAAGAAATGATCAGACAAACCATTTTTTCTATCGCTGTTAATGAGAATAATAAACTGATGACAGGTGAACTTTTTGAGATTAAAAATAACTGTCTGAAGGTAGTTTCTCTGGATGGACATCGAATTGCGATCCGAAAAATGCCCCTTAAGAGAGAATATTCTGACCGTAAGGTGGTAGTTCCGGGAAAAACTTTAAGTGAGGTAAGCAAGATTCTTTCCGGTGAAGTTGACGATCAGGTAAGTATTTACTTCACAAAAAACCATATTTTGTTTGAATTTGACCAGACTATGGTAGTTTCTCGACTGATTGAAGGAGAATATTTCAGAATTGACCAGATGCTTTCCAGTGATTACGAGACGAAACTCAAAATCAACAAAAAAGAATTCCTGGATTGTATCGACCGTGCAACGCTGCTGGTTCGTGAAGTTGACAAGAAACCAATTATCATTAATATCACAGATGATGATATGGAACTTCGGATCGATTCTGCAATGGGTTCCATGAATGAAGAGATCGATATTGAAAAAGAGGGTAAAGATATTATGATCGGTTTTAACCCGAAATTCCTGATCGATGCCCTTCGTGTTATTGATGATGAAACGGTAACAATTTATCTTGTGAACCCGAAAGCTCCCTGCTTTATCCGTGATGATGAAGAAAATTACACGTATCTGATTCTTCCGGTAAATATCAACCAGAATCAGGCAAGATAATAGTTTGTACAATATAATGGACAAAAAGACAGCAGGAGATTTTTCTCCATATGCTGAAAAAACATGTGGCCGGCGGCGCGTGTCCGCTGGTCACGCACATTACAAAAACAAGATAACTAAAGGATAAACTCCGGAAACTGCCAGAAGGAGGTAATTTAAAATACCACCTTTTGGAAAACGCCGGGAATGGGGGTATTTAATTACCACCACTGAGCAATATATTGGAAAGTGTTAACCAAATCCAGGAAAGAAAATTTAAGAGGGAAAAAAATTGGAGATCAGAATTAAAGACGAATTTATCAAACTTGGCCAAGCTCTGAAGCTGGCAGGAGTTGTGGAGGACGGCGTTGAGGCAAAATATGCGATCAATGACGGACTTGTTCTGGTAAACGGTGAGGTTGAGAACCGCCGTGGCCGTAAGATCCATCCGGGAGATACGATTTCCTACGATGGAAAAGATATTTATGTAATTGGGTGAAGGAATGTACATTGAATCCATCAGATTGAATAATTTCAGGAATTATGAGTTGCTGGAGATGAATTTTGATCAGGGAACCAATATTCTCTACGGTGACAACGCCCAGGGAAAAACCAATATTCTGGAGGCGGTTTATCTGGCCGGAACCAGTAAATCCCACAAAGGAAGCAAGGACCGGGAAATGATCCGCTTCGAGAATGAGGAATCCCATATCCGAATGATGGTAAAAAAGGGCGATCTTTCATACAAAATAGACATGCACCTCCGGAAAAACAAAGCAAAAGGAGTTGCCATTAACGGGCTGCCGATCCGCAAGGCAAGAGAGCTGCTCGGTGTGGTAAATCTTGTGTTTTTTTCTCCGGAGGATCTTAATATTATCAAGAATGGACCGGGCGAGAGAAGACGTTTTCTGGATTCAGAGCTTTGTCAGCTGGATGGAGTTTATATCACGGAGCTGGCAAGCTATAATCACATTGTGAACCAGAGAAACCGTCTTCTCAAAGACTGTTATATGAACCCGGGATTAAAAAGTACGTTGGATATCTGGGATATGCAGATGGCAGATTACGGAAAAAAGATCATTGAAAAAAGAGAAGAGTTTGTGGAAGAACTGAATGAACTTGCAAAAGGCCTCCATAAAGGTCTGACCGGTGGGCTGGAAGAACTGGAGATCCTGTATGAACCAAGTGTAACTGCAGCAGAATTTGAACAGAAACTGGCGCAGAACCGGGACAGGGATCTTCGGATGAAGCTGACATCTGTGGGACCGCACAGAGATGATTTCTGTGTAAAGGTAAACGGGATCGATATCCGGAAATACGGTTCCCAGGGGCAGCAGAGGACAGCAGCTCTTTCTCTGAAACTTTCTGAGATCTATCTTGTAAAAAAGAAGATCAAGGATACTCCGGTGCTTCTTCTGGATGATGTACTTTCGGAACTGGACAGTAACCGGCAGACTTATCTTCTGGAAAGTATACATGATATTCAGACTTTGATCACCTGTACAGGACTGGATGATTTTGTCAGTCATCAGTTTGAGATAAACAGGGTTTTTCAGGTGATAAAGGGGCATGTTTATATGCCTAAAGGGTTTTGACAAGCCCGTATGCATATGGTAAACTGATTCTGATTATGGAAAGTTGGTGAATATTTTGGATAAAGAGGAGTTTCGCGTCAAATTGGGACAGATCAACAAGCTGGTTGAAGCCCAGGATTACAAAGGCGCCATGCAGATTGTAGACAGCATTGACTGGCGTCGCGTAAAGAATGTCCGTACGCTTTGTGTTGTGGGCGAGATCTACGCAGCTAACAAGCGCTATGAAGAGAGCAAGGAAATTTTTCTTCTTGCTTATCACAGAGCGACGATCGGCAAGAACATACTTTACCGTCTGATCGAAGTTTCCCTGAAAATGGGACAGATCAGTGAAGCCACAGAATTCTTTGACGAGTATAGAGAGGTGGCAGGTAGTGATAACAGCCAGTATATACTGCGATATAAAATTGCCAGAGCGAAGAATGCATCTCTGAATGAACAGATCCGTATCCTTGAGGAATATAAGGAGAAAGAGTTTACAGAGCGCTGGTCCTATGAACTGGCTAAACTCTACTATAAGGCAGGAGACAAGCAGAAGTGCCTGGATCTCTGCAATGAGATGATTCTCTGGTTCAATGACGGAACTTATGTGATGAAAGCCCTTGACCTGAAACAGCGTATGGGAGTTCTCACAGGAGAAGAAAAAGAGAAATACGAACAGCGTTTTATCCCGAAACTGATTCCGCCGGAAAAGGCTCAGGAGATCAGGGAGAGCAAGGAAACAGAAGCTGTTACAGAAACTGAATATGAGGAGTCCAGACCGGTTACAGATACGATCCAGGTAGATGACGAGCGTGATCTGAACAGTGCAGAGACTTTCCAGGAGAAGATTTCCAAGGGAATCCGTGATATCTTCGGTGGTCATAAGAAGGCTGCGGAAGAAACTGAGGACGTGGAAGAAGAACAGCAGGATGACACAGAAGAAACTTCTGAGACAGAAGCTGTTGAAGCTGCCAAGGATTCTGCAGATCAGGAGTCTGGTGAGGAGGAAACTCCGGAAGCTGAGACTGCTGCCACAGAAGAAAAGTCCGAAGAAGACGCTTCTGAAGAAGAGGCGGCAGAAACTGCTGAGGCTGGAGATGGTGAGGAACTTCTGGCATCCGGTATTGATAATCTGTCTGCCGGAACCGTACAGTTAAATGCCCGGACACAGGAACCGCAGGACGAAGAGGAAGAAGCTTATCAGGAAGCGGAAGAGGCGGAAGCAGAGAAGGCGACGGAAAAGGAATTAGCTGAAAGTTTTTCTGAGATCGTTGAGGAAGATTCCGTGGAGGAACCGAAGGAAACTTCAGGAGTTCCCCTTAATGAAGACGGCAAGCCTGATTTTTCAGCAACGATCCGTATGCCGGAGCTTAAGATCCCGAAGTCTATGATCAATGTAGATCCGGAAAATGCAAGCAGCGCTGCCGGTATTCCGGACGCATCCGGAATTTTTGGAAGCATTGATGAGATCGCGGCGGAAGTTGCCAAGGATAAAAAAGCAGACGAGGAACCTGAGAAAGAGCAGGAATTCAATCTGGAAGATACCATTCTTGCAGCTGCAAGCGAGCAGGGAATCAATATTCCGGAGGAAGAGAAATCTCCGGATGTACAGCAGTCAGAAGTAACCGAGGAAACAGAAGACGAAGAAGATCTGGATATCGCGGCAGATGAATTTGTTCCGGAGGAGCCGGATGCAGCGGATATTGAGGATATCATGGCACAGATTTCCGCACAGCAGGCAGAAGATGTAAGTGAGTCGGCGCACAGGAGAATTCCGGATCTGGTTCTGGATGAAGATGAAGAGCCGGTTACAGAAGAAGATATGCAGGCTGCGGAAGCAGAATTCCTGAATGGTCCCACAGGCGTGCAGAAGCCTGATACCAAGGACGAATTCGACGGTTTTGATGATCTGGAAGAAGAGGAACAACTTAAGGAAATGCCGGAGGATCTTTCCCTTGAGGATGAAGACTTTTCTCTTGAGGATGAAAGTGACGATCGCAGAGCGGATAAACTGACAGACGATGTTGTGATACCTGTCGAAGATGAGACACCTCTTGATGAGGAAGAAGAATTCAGTGACGATGATTTCGGATTCAAAGATGAGCCGGAAGACGATGAAGAGGATGATTTTATCTCAAGTCTTACAGAAGATATGGAAGAAGACGATGAGGAAGAAGAACTCAGCGAGGAAGAACAGCTGGAGCGCTTTATCGAGGATATGCAGCCGGAGATCGATCCGAACACTATTATTTCCAGAAAGAGACAGCTTACAGATGAGGAGAAGCAGCTGTTCACATATTTTGTAGCAGTTCCGGGAATGAAAGAGCAGCTGGTGGATGTACTCTGCGATGTACAGAAAGGTGCGGCTGACAAAACTTCCCAGACTGGAAATGTGATCGTTATGGGCGGCAGAGAAACAGGAAAGACAAGACTGATCTCAAGCCTTATCCCGGCAATCTGCAGAGAGCTGAATATTGAGGCATCCAAGGTTGCCTACATATTTGCGGAAGACCTTAACGGAAAAAATATTGCAGAGATTGCATCCAAGCTTGCAGGAGGTTTCCTCGTTATTGAGAACGCAAACCAGCTTTCCCAGGAAACAGCAGATGAGCTTGATGAAGTAATGAATGGAAATACAAAGAGTATGATCGTGATCCTTGAGGATGAAAAGATCGGCATGCGTAAGCTGATCGCAAGATATCCGAAACTTGCGAAGAAATTTACATCCATGATCAATATTCCTGTATTTACAAATGATGAACTTGTTAATTTTGCCAAGGTTTATACCATGGAAAATGGATTCCGCATTGATCAGATGGGCATGCTTGCATTGTATAATCTGATCGGAATCAACCAGAAGGAAGATCAGCCGGTGTGCATCGGAACTGTGAAGACCATGCTGGATAATGCCATGGCAAAAGCACAGGGCGGATTATTCAAACGCTCCAAGAAGCGTGTGGACCGTGATGGATTCACCGTACTTCTTGAAAAGGATTTCAGCTGAAAATAAACAGAAAAGCAGAGGTAAAAAATATGGCCAGACCTTATCTTGGTAACCCGAAATATACCATTGAAGTCCTTCAAAAGTATCATTTTGTTTTCCAGAAAAGGTTTGGTCAGAATTTTCTGATCGATGAACATGTTCTGGAAAAGATCATTGATTCTTCCGGAATTACGAAGGATGATTTTATACTGGAGATTGGTCCCGGAATCGGAACCATGACACAGTATCTTGCGGAAGCGGCCAGAGAAGTGGCTGCTGTGGAGATCGACAGTTCCCTGATCCCGATTCTTAAGGATACCCTGAAAGAATGGGATAATGTAACGGTGATCAATAACGATATCCTGAAAACAGATATCAAAAAGATCGCCAATGAAAAAAATGGCGGAAAGCCTGTAAAGGTGGTTGCGAACCTGCCGTATTATATTACGACACCGATCATTATGGGACTTTTTGAGAAGAATGTTCCTGTGGATTCCATTACGGTTATGGTACAGAAAGAGGTTGCAGACCGTATGCAGGTAGGACCTGGAACCAAGGATTACGGCGCGCTTTCCCTGGCTGTCCAGTATTATGCGAAGCCGGAGATTGTTGCAAACGTGCCGCCGAACTGTTTCATGCCACGGCCGAAGGTAGGAAGTGCGGTGATCAAACTGACACGTTATGAGAAACCGCCGGTTGAGGTGCAGGATGAACGCCTCATGTTCAGGCTGATCCGTGCGTCATTTAACCAGAGAAGAAAGACCCTTGTAAACGGCATCAAAAATTCCGGAGATTTTTCCCTTGGAAAAGAAGAGATCGAGAATATATTCGAGAAGTGCGGGCTTCCGCTGAATATCAGAGGAGAGGCGCTGACACTGGAGCAGTTTGCAATGCTTGCCAACTGTATCTCTGAAGAAAAGAATAATAAATAAAACATTACACAAAAAGAACCCGGGCAGCTGTTCCGGGTTCTTTTTGCGTTTCCGGACGGGACAATTGGAGAGGTATCCCACCCGGATCTATATAACTTGTCATAGAAAGGAGGTTATGTCTGAGGTGTCAGACATAAGTAAGTAATGAAAAATTTACAATATTTATTTTATAAAGGAGATGTTAGGAAAGTTTGTTGAAAATATGAAAAGATTGTGAATATATTTTCCGGGATATACATAAAGTCTGACCAGAAATATTGAAAAAAGGGAAAATTCCAGTTTACAGAAGGGTAGGGTGGTGTGTTATACTGAGTGGCGTTAAAAGGGAACTGAAAATTATGGAACTGGAAACAGTTGCAGATTACGTATAATGAGCCAAGGCTCTTTTGGAGGGATTTATTATGAAAAAAATGAACAGGATCACAGCACTGGTCGTTGCGGGAATTATCTCATGTACTTCACCAATGATGGTTATGGCATCAGATTCCAGCTCTGTTATGAGCCAGGCAGAGGAGATTCTTAAAGATAACGAGATTGAGTCTCTTGCGTCTGACCCGGATAAAGTTGGCGATATTATTGTTTATGTAAAAGGGCTTTTTGATTCCAATCAGATTTCTGATGATGAGATTTCACAGGGAATTGATGAGGCAGCAGATCATTATGGTGTGACACTTTCTGAGGATGATAAGAATTCTCTCGTGAATATTATCAGCAAATTCAGAGGAATCGACATCAGTGATGACCAGATTAAAGGTTATGTAAGCGATGCATACAGTACTCTGAAAGATATGGGTGTTACAAAGTCTGATGTAAAGAATATTTTTGAGAAAGCGATCGAGTTTATTAAGGGTATGCTTTCCCGTCAGTAGGAGGAAGGTGTTCAGAATGGCACTTTTATTGGGATTATTATTCTTAAGTTTACTGGAAATGTACAAAATGTACAATATTTAGAACGCTTGTCAATAAAGCAAATGTGGCGTTTTTATAAAAAAAGAGGAAAAACAGAAAAGAAATTGTGCAAATACGCTAAAAGTTCACGAGCTGTTCATAATTTGTTCATATTTATCTGATACTATAATAACAGTTCGAAAGAACACTACGAAAGACGCTGTAATGGTGTGTATCTGTATCATTACACATACAATTTTTTTCATAATAATCGCCCCGGTAAGCCACTACCGGGGCACTCCTCGTTTTATGGGGAAAAATATCAGAAAATGTAGCCTCTGCCAATGTGCGGAGTTTTTTTTGTATAAAGAGGCTGTTTTGCATTCAAAAAAATAATAGCGTCGGTGGTTTGCCCATGCTATAATAATTAAGATTAAAATGAAAATCCGGCAGAAAGAATAAGAAAAAGGCCGGAAGTAAATGATGAAAAGATGAAGCGTGAACGGAGGTCAGGAAATGGCGGAGTCTATGAAAGATTTTGAGCAGGAGCTGGAGGCTTCTTTTAAGAAAATTGAGGAAGGTGATATCATCGCCGGGACAGTGGTCAGTGTGGATGAGACAGGAGTTGTTCTTGATCTTAAATATTATGCTGAGGGATTCATTCCGGCAGAGGAATTTTCCAGAGAGCCGGGATTTAATATTAAAGAGGCAGTTCAGCCGGGAGAAGAGATCCAGGCAACCGTTCTTAGGAAAGATGACGGACAGGGAAATATTCTTCTTTCCAGAGCAGAGGCAGCAGATGTACTTGCATGGGATAAACTGAAGGAGCTTCAGGAATCCGGGGAAGCACTGGATGTTGTTGTAAAGGGAATCGTAAACGGCGGAGCCATTGCTTATGTGGAAGGTGTTCGAGGTTTTATCCCGGCATCCAAACTTGCGCTGAATTATGTAGAGGATACAGAAGAGTACCTGAACAAGCCGCTTCAGGTTCAGGTAATTGGTGTAGATAAAGAGAAAAAGAGACTGGTACTTTCTGCAAAGGAACTTCTCCGTGAGAAAGCAGAGAAGGAGCGCAGAAACAAGATTTCCAATATTGAGGTTGGTTTCGTGACAGAGGGAACGGTTGAGAGCCTGCAGCCTTATGGTGCGTTTGTTGATCTTGGAAACGGAATTTCCGGTCTGGTTCATATTTCCCAGATCTGCGAAAAAAGAATTAAGAAGCCATCAGAGGCGATAAGTGTGGGAGACAAGGTTAAGGTGAAAGTAATTGCGATCAAGGATGGCAAGCTGAGCCTGAGTATCAAAGAGGCATCGGATCTGATGGCGAAGGAAGTTGAGGAAGAGACTTTTGAACTGCCGGAGTCAGGAGAAGAGGCAACCACATCTCTTGGTTCACTTTTTGCGAACATCAAACTTGATTAATTGTTATATTTTTGGATGAAAAAGGATGGATGTGAATGAAGAAACAGGAGAGAATATTTGTAATCGGACATAAGAATCCGGATACGGATTCCATCTGTTCGGCGATCGCTTATGCGGATATTAAAAACAGGACTACACAGAGTAAGAGATATATTCCGAAGAGAGCTGGTCAGATCAATGAGGAGACCAGATATGTGCTGAACCGTTTTGGTGTACAGCCGCCGGCTTATCTGGGAAATATCGGAACACAGGTCAAGGATATGGATATCCGTCTCAGTCCCCAGGCAGACAAAAACATGTCACTGAAAAATACCTGGGATCTGATGCAGGAGAACGGAATCGTATCCCTTCCGATCCGTGATAAGGAGGGATGCCTGGAAGGTCTTGTGACCATCGGAGATATTGCCAAGACTTATATGGATACCACAGACAGTTATCTGCTTTCCAATGCGCGGACACAGTATCAGAGGATTGCGGAGACGGTTGGCGGAGAAGTGGTGGAAGGAAATGGCCACGGATATTTTGTCAAGGGACGTGTTCTGGTTGGAACAGCCAATCCGAAGATGATGGAGGAATTTATTGAGGAGAATGATATGATCATCATGGGAGACCGTGAGGAGGATCATCTTCAGGCCATCAGCCAGAATGTAAGCTGTATTATTGTAGGGCTGAACATTGTGGTTTCCGAGAAGGTTGTGAAGCTGGCCCACGAAAAAAATATCGTGATCATCCGGTCACCTTATGATACCTTTAACATCGCCCGTCTGATCAATCAGAGTATTCCGGTCAGCTATGTTATGAAACGGGATAACATGGTTACGTTTAATACCGAGGATTTTACAGATGATATCCAGGATGTTATGGTCAAAAACCGCCACAGAGCGTTCCCGGTTATCAATCCTCATGGAAAGTGTATCGGAACGATTTCCAGACGTAATTTCCTGGACATGCACAAGAAAAAAGTTGTTCTTGTAGATCACAATGAGGTGGATCAGGCTGTTGATAATATTGAGAAGGCGGAGATTCTTGAGATTATTGACCATCATAAGCTTGGAACATTGCAGACCATGACACCGGTAGCGTTCCGTAATGAGCCTGTGGGATGTACGGGTACAATCCTTTATGAGATTTACGGAGAGCAGCGTCTGGAGATTCCGGAAAAAATTGCGGGACTTCTCTGTGCGGCCATTATTTCAGATACGCTGATGTTCCGTTCACCGACCTGTACACAGACGGATAAGATCGCTGCCAGTGCTCTTGCCCTGATCGCGGGAATCAAGATCGAGGATTTTGCCAGAGAGATGTTCTCAGCAGGAAGTAATCTGAAAGATAAATCCCCGGAGGAGATTTTTTACCAGGATTACAAGAAGTTTATTGGCGAGGGCAATGTTTCCTTTGGTGTGGGCCAGATCAGTTCCATGGACAGCGAAGAGCTGAAAGAGATCAAGGAGAAGCTGATGCCGTTTATGGTCAGCGAGTGTGGACGTCACGATATCACGAGAGTTTACTTTATGCTGACGAATATTCTGGAGGAATCTACAGAGCTTCTGTTTTATGGTGAGGGCAGCCAGCAGATGGCTGAGATCGCTTTTGAGAAGAAGCCGGACGGAGATGCGTTCTGTCTGCCAGGTGTGGTTTCCAGAAAGAAACAGCTGATTCCGGCGATGATGGAGGCTGCTCAGCTGATGAACAGCGATTACGCATAAGGAGGCCGGATCAATGGCAAAACAGATTTGGAAACCGGGAAATATGATCTATCCGCTGCCGGCAGTGATGGTCAGTGTCACGGACGGAGAGGGCAACGACAATATTATTACCGTTGCGTGGACAGGAACGGTCTGTACGAATCCGGCGATGGCTTATATTTCAGTCCGACCATCCCGTTATTCTTATGGAATGCTGAAAAAAACGGGAGAGTTTGTTATTAACCTTACAACAGAAAAACTGGCTTTTGCGACGGATTTCTGCGGAGTCCGGTCCGGCCGGGATGTTGACAAATTCGAAAAACTGAATCTTACAAAAGAGAAAGCACAGTATGTTTCTGCTCCGATGATCGGGGAAGCACCGGTTTCCATCGAGTGCAGAGTACGAGAGGTGAAGGAACTGGGATCGCATGATATGTTTCTTGCAGATGTACTTGCGGTTCATGCGGATGAAGCATATATGGACAAAAACAACAAGTTCCATCTCAATGATGCGGGACTTCTGGTTTATTCCCATGGGGAATATCTGGCTGGTGGCCGGAAGGTGGGAACTTTTGGCTACAGCGTGAAGAAGAAAAACGGTAAGAAGAAACACTGAGAATAACACGGCACAGGAACGATTGTTGAGATTTTGTTACAGCTATGTTAAAATGAAAGGACACAGTATGAATAATATTACACTGATAGGGATGCCTGGTGCGGGAAAAAGCAGCATCGGTGTTGTACTTGCGAAAGTGCTTGGTTACCAGTTTATTGACTCAGACCTGCTGATCCAGAAGGAAGAAAAGAGAACTTTAAGTGAGATCATTGAGCAGGATGGAATTGACGGATTCAAGGCGGTGGAGAATCGTGTGAATGCGTCTATCCAGGTTGAGAATACGGTCATTGCCACAGGTGGCAGTGTCGTGTATTGTGATGAGGCAATGCAGCATCTGAAATCAGAAGGAGTTGTGGTATATCTGAAGATTTCTCTGAAGCTGCTGTCCAAGCGTCTTGGCAATCTGAAAGACCGTGGAGTTGTTCTGAAAGAAGGGCAGACACTGGAGAGTCTTTATGAGGAACGGACAGTGCTGTATGAGAAATATGCGGATATTATTGTAGACGAAGAAGACAAAGATCTGGAGGGAAGCCTTCAGATCGTGCTTGATGCACTGAAACGGGGAGAGAAATAGTTTACAAATCCGAAATATGTGTTATAATATACAACTGACCTAAAAAACGGTGTTGCGGAACGTATGTTTCCGTCGTAAATTCAGAGAAAGTTTCTTGCTCATAGAGGAGTAAAATAATAGAGGTGTGTTATGGAACAGTATGTGATTAAAGGCGGCAATCCTCTGGTTGGAGAAGTGGATATTGCAGGTGCGAAGAATGCTGCTCTTGCAATATTATCAGCAGCCATTATGACTGATGAAACAATATTAATCGAGAATCTGCCAGATGTAAGGGACATCAATGTTCTGCTTGAGGCTATTTCAGAGATAGGTGCTCAGGTTGAGCGTGTCGATAAATCTACTGTAAAGATCAACGGTTCTACCATCGGCAATCTCAGTGTTGATTATGAATATATCAAGAAGATCCGTGCTTCTTATTATCTTCTTGGTGCTTTGCTTGGCAAGTACAAGCATGCGGAAGTTCCGCTTCCTGGCGGATGCAATATCGGCAGCAGACCGATCGATCAGCATCTGAAGGGATTCCGTGCTCTTGGTGCGGAGGTTGATATCCGTCATGGTGCTATTGTTGCCAAGGCTGAGAATCTTCATGGCAGCCACATTTTCCTGGATGTGGTTTCTGTTGGTGCTACGATTAATATTATGATGGCTGCTTCTATGGCAGCCGGCCGTACCATTATTGAGAATGCTGCAAGGGAGCCTCATGTTGTTGACGTGGCCAATTTCCTGAACAGTATGGGTGCGAATATTAAGGGTGCTGGTACGGATGTGATCCGTATCCGTGGTGTTGAGAAGCTTCACCGTACAGAGTATTCTATTATTCCGGATCAGATTGAGGCAGGTACTTTTATGTTTGCTGCTGCGGCTACGGGTGGTGATGTTACTGTCCGTAATGTTATTCCGAAGCATCTGGAAGCTACTACTGCCAAGCTTGAGGAGATCGGCTGTGAGGTTGAGGAGTTTGATGATGCGGTTCGTGTTCGTGCGCCGCATACATTGCACCGCACGCATGTGAAGACGCTTCCTTATCCTGGTTATCCCACGGATATGCAGCCGCAGATCGCGGTTACGCTGGCGCTGGCTGAGGGTACGAGTATTGTTACAGAGAGTATTTTTGAGAACCGTTTTAAGTATGCGGATGAGCTTTCCAGAATGGGAGCGAACATCAAGGTGGAGGGGAACTCTGCTATTATTGATGGTGTGAAGAAGCTTACGGGTGCGCGTGTGAGTGCGCCGGATCTTCGTGCGGGTGCTGCGCTTGTGATCGCGGGGCTTGCTGCAGAGGGTGTTACGGTTGTCGATGATATTGTTTATATTCAGCGTGGGTATGAGAATTTTGAGGAGAAGCTCAGGAGTCTTGGTGCTGAGATCGAGAGGGTTTCCAGTGAGAAGGAGATTCAGAAGTTTCGGCTGCGTGTTGGATGATTGAATTTGAATGATTGAGAGAGTTCCCCGGGTGTGTGCCTGGGGGCTCTTTTTTTTGTGGGTGGTGGGGAGGGACGGACGGCTGACGGGGCAGCTGCATGTACGTGCCGGGGGCGGTCGCTTCGCCTGCCGTCCTGGTTGTTCATGGCGGTAGAGTGGCTGGATGGTAGGTGGTGAGCCATCAGCGCTGCGCTGGATGGCCGCAAGGGCTGAGTTTGTTGGTGTCTGACGGTAGGGTGGTGGGCCGAGGCGCTGCGCTGTCGGCTTGGAGTTTGTGTGGGTATTGGTGTTTTGAGGGTTTAGGGTGGTACTGAGTTGTGGATGTTGTCGGCATGGGCTGGGGATTTTTTGCGAAAAGTTTGAATTTATTTTTGTGGGGTTTTGGATTATAATTTATGTAAATACAGGATGAATTTGGGGCTTTGAACTGGACTTGAGGATATGGATTCTGAGTTTGCAAGGGTGTAATGATTTGATCACAGGAGATGATTGAGGTATGAGTGAATATACGGTGTTGCCACTTTTGAATTCTGCTTTTAAACCTGGGACGGCTGTGGAGGTTGTGGAGCGGTTTGAAGATAGCGATTTCAGGAATATTGCCAGGGCTGAGCTTTTTTATTTTTCGGGCAGGGCGAAGGAATGTTGTGAGATTGCGGAGTCTTATCTTGAGGATGAGGCGATAGAGCTGCGGCTTTCTGTGTGTATACTTTATGGCTATTCGAATCTTTCTCTTGGTAATTCGGCTGCGGCGCGGCGTGGTCTGGAGGGGATTCAGAAGTGTATGAAGCTGGTGAAACGTGAAGGGGCTTCGAAGGAGGTTCAGGCGGTTTGTGTTTTGGCCGGGTATGCTGGTGTTGTTCTTTTGCATCTTCCTACAGAGAGGATTCCGTCTCTGGAGGGGTATTGCGGGATGCTTCCGGAGGGGTTGCGGTTGTTTGCGGTTTATGTGATGGCGCATCAGATGTATCTGAACGGGGAGTACTGGAGTGCTTATGGAATGTGTAAGGCTGCATTGCTTATGACGAATGACGTTTATCCGATCAGTATGATCTACATCCGGTGTATGATGGCGATGTGTCGGATCAACAGGAAGGATATGCAGGAATCGCAGTCTGAATTTATGAAGGGATGGAATCTTGCCAAAATGGATAATTTCATTGAGCCTTTTATTGAACACCATGGTCTTTTGCGCGGGCTGGTTGAGGCGTGTATCCGGAAGAATGATCCGGATGGATACCGGAAGATTACAGATGGAGTCCTTTTTTTCAGCAGAGGCTGGATGGTGATACATAATAATGAAACGAAAAAGAAAGTAACGAATGAACTTTCGACGATGGAATTTTCCATTGCCATGCTTGCAGGTGAGGGATGGACGAATAAAGAGATTTCTGCACATCTTGGAATTTCTGTAAATACAGTAAAGCATTATCTTACGGATATTTTCAGTAAATTGAATGTAAAGAAGCGGGATGAACTGAAGAATTATATGCTGAAATAGTATTATGGGGCACTTTTTTGCGTTGGAACGGGCCTTACATAGTAACTGTCTATGCTGTATAATAAATAACACAAATACATATATATTGATTGAAAATTATCAACAAAAGACAAAAATAACTATATAAGAAAGGGGAAGAAGCAAAGAAGTTTTTTTTCTGAGTGCCTAAAATGTACGTTTGGATACTAAAAATGTACATATGAGTGCCAAAAATGGTTTTCATATTGACACTTGAAACGCATATATATATAAAATGTTGGTAAGGCTAAACTGCTTTCATTACCAGTTAAAAAACTTGAAGCTTTTTAAAAGAGGAATATAAACAAAAATAAGATAATAAAAATTATAGTACACGTTAATGCACACATAGGAAAGCGGGAAAGGTATGAAAAGATTGAAGAAAGATAAGATCAAAAAAATCCTGGCATTTATGGTGGCTTTGGCGTTGATGGTATCCTGTATGCCAAGTGCATACACGATCTCCGCAAGTGAGACATTTGGAGATGGAACGGAGGATTTTACAGATGGTGAATCTGTCTCCGGATCAGCGGCCGAAGAAGCGACACCGGATGTAAGCAGCGCAGACCAGGGAGAACAGGCGCAGCAACAATCTACGCTTACATATGAAAACGATTCTATGAAAGTAACAGCAGAAGCGCAGGAAGAGGGAGCTCTTCCACAGAATACAACATTAAGAGCTGAAAGTGTGAATGAGAATTCTTCCGTTTCTTATGATACGGTATCTCAGAAACTTGCGAAAGCAGCAGAAGATAAGGGCAGCAGCCTGAAGGGTTTTGTTGCGTATGATGTGTATTTTGCAGATGCTGACGGAAACAGAGTTGAGCCGAATGGCAGAGTTAATGTTACGATCGAGTACAAGACACCGGCAGCACCGGAACTTACCGATGCAGCCAGCACCAGCGTAACGGCAGAGAAGCTTCATTATAACAGCAACACAGGTGAAACAGAGGTTACTACCTTACAGCCAAATGAAGAATTAAAGGTTCTGAATGTGAATGAGAGCAAACAGCTTCAGACTCTTCAGGTGCAGACTTCCAATGCAGCAGTTTTTGCAGTGATGTGGGATGCTCCGGAAGTGCAGGATGCTGAGGATGAGATTTCTGTTGAGGCTGAGGAGCCTGCAGCGGATGGAGATTTCACGGATGGTGATGGAACTTCTGATCCGGAAGTAACACCGACCGAGACTCCGGCAGCAGATCCTACTGTTACGGAAGCACCGGCGGTTGAGCCGACTGTTACAGAAGCACCGGCAGATGACCTTACAGATCCGGATGACGGAAATACAGATGCGACGATCACACCGGAACCGGCAGCACAGCCGGTGATCGTGGAAGTGATTGGAGAAGATGTTAATCTTCGGGTAAGCCCATCCACAGAAGCAGATGTAGCAACAACCATACCGGCAGGAACAAGACTTACCGTTCTGGAAACGGTTACCGCAGAAGACGGGACAACCTGGTACAAGGTTTCCTATGAAGATGTGGAAGGCTACATAAGAAGTGACATGGCGCAGGTGGTTGATGACAGTGAGCAGGAGCCTGCGGAGGATATTCAGGAAGAGGAACCTCAGCCTGAGATTACCAGATACGATTACAAGAGTGACGAAGTGAATGTTAAAGTCACACTTACGGATCCGGCAGATCTTCCGGATAATGCAGAGCTTTCCGTAACACCGGTAGAACTTACACAGGAAGCGGAAGCTCAGATCACAGAAAAAGCCATCAAAGAACAGAAAGCCATTGAAAAGCTTTATTCGTACGATATCAAATTCCTGGTAGACGGCGAAGAGGTTCAGCCGGGTAATTCGGTAAAGGTAGCGGTAACGCTCAACGATGAGAAAAAGATCAACGACGCAGACGTATACCATGTAGACGATGAGAACAATATTGAAAACATGGATGGAAACGTTGATAAGAATGGAAATGTTGAGTTTGAGACTACACATTTTTCTACTTATGTAATCGTAGATAACAAGCGTGATGGTAAGATTAATGTTACAATAAAGCATTATGACGGAACGACGAATCCGGCAAGCAAGATTTATGCGGATGATGTTCGGACACTTACAATCGGTCAGAAGGTAGATTGCAAGAAAGCTGAGAACTGGGATATTTCAAAAGTGGAATTGGTTACTGACAACGGAACATCTACAGTTAAGCCGGGTGAGTTTAATGTGGCACAGGATGCTACTGTTAAAGTATATTATGAACCGGTAACTGTAAATTTCGCCGGTGCGCCGACATTTTATGATTATACGGTAAAAGCTGGATCGAACTATTCCATCAACCAACCAAGTAATTACGGTAAGAACAATGACAGCAATAAAAAGCTGACCATGGGTGAGGCAAAACAAAACTACTCGGAGTACCAATATAATTGGTTGAAAGACGGTCTTAGCGTTAACACATGGACAGGAAGTGACGCTGTCATTAAAGGACTGCTGAAGGGTCTGGATGCAGACGGAAATGTTGAATTTAATTATCCGGATCCGGGCTTTTTCACAAATTCCGATCTATTGGCCGGAAATTCAACGGATAATTATTTGAGAAAAGTCTACAGGGATTATACGCTGAATTTTGACAGAAGCGGAGATACTTATACATTAACCGGCGTAACAGACGGAAATGGTACAAATGTAACGGAACAGTATAACTTAAACAGAACTGGTAAATCCGGAGAGGATTTCTTCCCGTTGGATTCTGTTCGATCAAGTTATGAAAAAGCTTATACCAGAAAGCAAGATAGTCCCCTTCCCGAGGATAATAAAATCCACAATTACTATTTTGGTATGCGCTATGATATTAAATTCAAACTTGGTGATTATATAGGACCATTAAGTTATAGTTTTACCGGTGATGATGATATGTGGGTCGTTCTGGATGGAAAACAAGTAGTTATTGATCTTGGCGGAATCCATAACGCAGCTACTTCTACTGTAGATCTGTGGGAGTATTTGTTAAATACAAATCAGGACAAAACCCAGCTGACAGATGAACAGAAAAAGGCAGAGCATACCTTAACGATCCTTTATATGGAGCGAGGTGCAGGTGCTTCCAACTGTTATATGAACTTCACCATTCCAAATGCCAGAATTTCACAGGTCACAACAGACGCGCTTGGAACACTGACATTTAACAAGGTGAATAAAGACGGTACCGGACTGAGCGGAGCAAGTTTTGCTCTTTATACAGATGAGGATTGTACTACACAGCTTGAAACAGTGACATCCGGAAAAGACGGAACCGTAACATTTGACAGGCTTCGTGCAGGTATCTATTACCTGAAGGAACTCCAGGCACCGGCTGGTTATGTGAAATCTGATGCGGTATGGACGGTCGAAGTAACAAAGACGAGCGATACACTGGTTACTACAACACTCAAAGACAGTTCAGGTAATGAGGTAACAGACAACGAGATCGTGAATGAGACACCGGAAGAAATCATTAAATCCAGTATGGAGTATAGTAAGACCGCAAAAGTTGATAGCTGGAATGACAGAACCTACGATATTAATATCAAGGCAGCATCGACCAGTACCAGTTCCGTGACGACTACAACAAAAGCGGTTGCGGATATTATGCTGGTATTGGATGTGTCCGGATCAATGAGTGACCCAATAAGCAGTGAAGATGTTTATGAATATGTTGCCGATAATACAGATTCAGGAAGAAATAAGCTTAACACAAGAACTACTTATTATGTAGAAATAGATGGTTCTTATCAACCTATGAGTTATCAATATGAGTACTACTACTATGGCGACTGGTACATTGGAAATAAGAAGGCTTCCAACTATGATAGTAACAATTATAAAATTTATACAAAGAAAACGGTAACAAAAACAAGACTTGAAGCGTTAAAGGAATCTGTAGACCAGTTTATAACAGACACCGCATCAAAGTCGCCGAAAAGCAAGATTGGAATCACAGCATTCAGTAGTGATGTCAGTGGTTATTATGGTAATGGTAGTAATGGTGAGACCAAAGAATTGCTTCCAGCAGGAGATAATAAGGCGACCTTAATATCATTTGCAAATAGTTTAACAGCTGGTGGTGGTACAAAACCTGCGATTGGCTTAAAGAAAGCAAAAGAGTTATTGGACAAGGCAAATGATAATAAACCTAAATATGTGATTCTTTTTACAGATGGAGCACCTACAGGAGATAATACAGCGCCAAGTGGACAGAGTCCAGCATGGGATACAGATACGGTAAACAAGGCAAATACAGTTGCGCAGGGGTTAAAAGATGCTGGTTATACCGTTTATACAATTGGATTTGCACTTGATTCCAGAGCACAGGCATTTCTTGCTGGTGGAACATCTAGCAATACTACTTATCCAGGAATTGCATCTCAAAACTGTGCATTTAATGCTGAAAATGCAACGGAACTGGGAGACATATTCAAAGATATTCAGGATACGATTACTCAGGACATTTCCATTACAGGAGCAACAATCACGGATATTATTGAGCCGAGCTTTGAACTTCTGAAAGATGATGGAACGTTATATACACAGGATGACTTGAATGATGGTGTTAAAGTAAATGATGGTACAGTATCTCTGGTCAACGGAAATTATCAGATCCAGTGGACAGATCAGACAATACCAAACAAGAAAAATGGCGAATGGAACAAAACAATTAAAGTAAAAGCCAAAGACAATTTCGTTGGTGGAAACAATGTTACAACCAACGTATCACCGGGCTCCAAGATTTCTACAGGATATGGCGATGTTGAGTTGCCACAGCCGACAGTTAATGTTAAAGTGAATTTAGTAGTCAAGGACAAAGAAGTTTGGATCTACAAAGGTGATACAGTACCAACAAATGATACAATTTTGAATCAGCTGTTTAGCGAATCAGAGACATCGTATTTAAAGGGTACAATAAGTGCTGCAGATGCGAACGGACATATTATTAAGCAATGGTTCAAGAAAGATGACAAGGGAATCATAACCAATATCCAGGAAGAGGATATGGCAACCACACCTGATGGTGATACAGAGTATTATCTGGAGGTAACATATAAGCCGAATACGACATCAACCGATGATAGTAAGAAGAATACCACCACAAGTGATGGAATGCAGCATTTCGTAGGAGATGAGAAAGCTTACAATCCGAATAACAGAAATCTTTATGGCACTTATAAAATTCATGTTATTAAGGGCCAGCTTCAGATCATAAAGAATGTAACAGAAGCATCTAGTGAAGACAGAACCTTTGCATTTAATGTAAAAGATAAGGATGGTAATGATGTTTCCAATAGTCCGGTAATTGTGACAGTTAAGGCTGGTGAAACAAGCGGAAATGTTACATTGGCAGACCTTTCAAGAGGAAGCTATACTGTAACAGAAGCAAATACGCCGGGTTATACAATTAGTGCATTCGAGGTTGGTACGGAAACAGATTGTGAAAATTCTAAATCCGATGTTTCAAATGAAAGTAAATCACTTACTTTTGTACTTGGTAATGACGTAAACAAAAAGAATGTTATTACAGGAGAGTACACGTATACAGCTGGTGGTGTAAAGGGGGTTGCTTCCTACACGAACGAGGCACGAACCAATCTGGATCTGCAGAAAACAGATACGGAAGGTCATTTCTTAACTGGTTCTAAATTCAGATTAGAACGGAAAGAGGGTGACAGCTGGATACAGATTGAGAATGAAGTAGAAGTAAAGAATGATTCTTCAGAGATTGAACTCAATAATCTGGAGTCAGGTATTTATAAACTGACAGAGATTACTTCTCCAAAAGGATATTCGATATTAGGCAGCAGTATTTACTTCAAAGTTGAATTAGGAAATGTAACACTTGTTAACGAAGAAAATGGTAATCCGGCACAGGCTGGTGAGATGTGGACATTGGAAAATAAAGTTTTAACAATTAAAAATGCGAAACTTTATTCCTTACCAAGTGCCGGTGGCCCCGGAATCTATGGATTTACAATCAGTGGTGTAGCGATTCTTGCAACTGCACTCCTGTTGTTTATAAATAATAAACGAAGGGAGGAAGAAGCAAAGAAGGCGTAACAATCATTAATTGTAAATATGGCAATACGAGGGGAAATGAAAAAGAAAAAAAGCAGAGAAAGAAAGGAGCTTAATTTATGAAGAATTTATTTAAGAAAGTCAGCGCATTATTAATGGCAGCGATCATGGTTCTGTCTATGTGCGCAACAGTATTTGCAGCTGATGCATCAGCTACACCGGCAGCAACAGGAAGTATTACAGTAAATGGTTTAACTGAGAATGATAAAACAGTTTTAAAACTGTACAAAGTAGTTGGATTTAGTGAGGAGCAGAGTAATTGGACTATCGAAGAGTGGGCCAAAGATCATGCGTCAGTTGTTGATAATGTAGCTACAATTGATTGGAAAACATTAGCTACAATAGTTCCTGATAGTGCATTAGTAGAAGAAGTTACTGTTGATACAGCATCATATACTTTCAAGAACCTTGAAATTGGTGCATATATGATCATTGCAGCTGGAAAAACAACAACATACAATGTTATGGGTGAGGGTACTTACGGATATGATGGAGTCAATCATTTAATTATTCCGGCTAACAAAGAAATTAATGCAAAAGCATCTAATTATAAGATTACAAAAACATTAAATGATGAAAATCAGTCATTTGTAAAAAATGGTGAGGAAGTAAAATTCAATATTGATACTACATTCCCAAGTTATGAGAAGGGAACAGAAAACAAAACATTTACGATTACAGATAAATCAACAGGAATGAAAATTACAGGTATAAAAGTACTGGTAAATGGAACAGAAGTAACTCTTAATGAAGCGTATACATTGGATAAAGAGTTACCAACAAGTGCTGCTTTAACTGTAAAATTTACTGATGAATATATTGGAGATAAAAATATTCATGCTGGACAGAGTGTAAGAGTAGAAGTAACAGCTACTATTACAAATGATGAAAAATACACTAATGAGGCATCCACTAATAATTCTAGTGACAAACCTAAAGTAGAAGGTTGGTCTGGATCAATCACAATTAACAAAACAGATCTTGATGGTAATGCACTGAAGGGTGCAATCTTCCAGATTAAAGATAAGGATGACAACGTTCTTAAGTTCGTAAAAGAAAGTGATGGCGTTTATACACTGCTTACAGATGATATGACAGAAGCGCAGAAAACAGCTGCTACAACAGACGTAGAGGCAACAGATGGAAGCGTTAAAGTAAAAGGTCTTGGTGCAGGAACATACACAATCGTAGAGACTAAAGCACCTCAGGGATATCAGATTAATCCAAATATTCCTACTGTAACACTTACAAAAGATTCAGCAGAAACTCGTAATGTAACATTACCAGTAAAAGATACCAAACTTGGTGAGCTTCCATCCACAGGTGGAATGGGAACATATCTCTTCACTATCATCGGTGTTGTAGTTATGGCTGGTGCTGCTGGCGCATTCTTCATGAGCCGCAGAAAAGGATCTGAGGAGTAATCCAGACAGATCATTTGGTCAGATTTTTCTAAATATTTATAAACAACAGAACCAAAGTAATAATTAAGTAAATCAGTTACCGCCCGGCCTCTTCGGAGGCCGGGAGTGGTAATACAACAGTATGGAGAAACCTATGAGTAAGAATAAGAAGAAAAATTATATTGGACTTGGGTTGCTGTTTCTGATAGGATTGTCCATACTGCTGTATCCGATGATCAGTGATGCCTGGAATAAGCACAGGGACAATTTACTGATCAGCAAATATAGCAGCAGTGTTTCTTCGGAGGATAATTCGGAGAAGATCGACAGCATGTGGAAGGCAGCAGAGGAATATAACGAACAGATCAAACAGGAAAGTGTACCGGATGCTTTTTCCGTAAGGGATGGGGAAACGGACAGTACATATGAGTCCCTTCTGAATCTGAACGGTGATGGAATGATGGGATATGTGGAGATCCCGGTGATCGATGTACAGATTCCAATCTATCATTACACCACAGATGAGTCACTGGAGAAAGGTGCAGGACATCTGTTTGGCAGCAGTCTTCCGGTTGGTGGTGAGAGTACACATGCAATCCTTTCCGCACACAGAGGACTTCCAAGTGCCAAGCTTTTTACAGATCTGAACCTTGTGGAAAAGGGAGATGTTTTTTACCTGCATATTCTGGGGAAGACACTTGCCTATGAAGTGGATCAGATCCAGACGGTTCTTCCGGAGGAGACCGATTCGCTGGCAATCACAGAAGGTAAGGATTATGTGACACTTGTTACCTGTACACCGTATGCAGTAAACACACACAGGATTCTGGTCAGAGGGCACAGAACGACTGTTAAGGCTGCAAAGACGGTTCAGAAGTCAGAGAAGAAGGCGACTGGAATTTCCAATCCGACACTTCCGATGCTGATACTTTGTGTTGTGATCGGTATTGTGATCGCAGCTGTGCTCGTAGCAGCTGTCAATTTTGTTCAGAACAAAAAACGACGCAGGAAATAATGATGTATGGCTAAAAAGAAAAAGAAGAAAAAGGGCAGTATTGTCCTTAATATCTTTATCGCAGCGGCTTTTCTGGTGGGAGCGGGAATTTTTCTTTATCCGACGGTCAGTGATATGTGGAATCAGTACAGAAATGCACAGCTGATCAGTACTTACGATCAGGCGGTTACAGATCTTTCTGATGACAACTATGAAAAGCTCTGGAAAGAAGCAGAAGAATATAATGCGGAACATCCCGTGAACAGTATTGTAGATGCGTTTAATGAAGAGGAAGATTACGAACCGACGCATCCTTACGATGAAGTTCTTGATCCGAATGGCGATGGCCTGATGGGAAGTATTGAGATCCCGAAGATTCAGGCAAAGCTGGCGATTTATCATGGATTAAGCAAAAATGTACTGGAAAAAGGTGTTGGTCATGTAGAGGGAACCAGTCTTCCGATTGGAGGCGAAAGTACTCATGCGGTACTGGCAGCTCATCGCGGACTTCCCAATGCGAAGCTTTTTACAGATCTGGATCAGATGGAAGTGGGAGATATTTTTATCCTGCATATCCTGGGAAAGAATCTGGCATATAAAGTAGATCAGATAAAAACGGTTCTTCCGGAAGAAACAAGTGAACTGGATATCGTAGAGGGAAAAGATCTTGTAACACTTGTGACCTGTACCCCATATGGAGTAAATACACACAGACTTCTTGTGCGGGGAACCCGTACGGAATATGTGGAAGAAGAGAAGAGTAATGATACAATTCCGCAGAAACTTGCACAGACAGATCCAAAGAAAGTGCTGGCTGCGGGAGGTGCAGTGCTTGTTATCTTGATACTGCTGGTTTATCTGATCGTCCGCCGCAGTGGAAAGCGACGGGGATCGGGAGGAAAAGAGGAGGCAGAAAAAAGTGGAAAAGAGAACTAAGCGGAAAAATTTTTTAAACAGCTTTCTGGCATTTCTGGTAATGGCTGTAATGCTGATCGGCAGTATTTCACAGGTAGTTCTGGCAGATGATTATGAAGCCGGTAAAACCGGTACGATCACTCTGACGGTGCAGGAAGCTGGAGATGACGGAACAGTAAAGCCGATTCCAAATGTGAAGCTGACACTTTATAAAGTTGGTGGTGTGACTTTTGACGGAAACGTACATTTTGTGGCGGATGGCGCACTTCAGTTTACAGGAATCGATTTCGAGAATATCAAAACAGCAGAAGACTGGTACAAAGCGGCGGAGTCTCTTTCCGCGGCAGTAAAAAAAGCAGGGATCAGCGGAAGCGAAATGCAGTCAGATGCGAATGGAAACATTGTGTACAATAACATGGCTGAGGGTGTATATCTGATCGTGCAGAGCAATCCGGATGACCCGAATGTATCTGTTTCACCGATGGTACTGACGGTTCCTTTTGTAGAGGAAGGTACTGGCTGGACTTATAATGTGCAGGCATATCCGAAGACGATAACCCGTGATGGTGATAAGGAAACAAAGATCCAGGTTACAAAACGACTGTACTATATTAATCAGGATACTTTCGATGTTATCGAAATGGAAGCAGATGATGCAACCTATAAAGTTGGTCTTTTCCTGGATGATAAGGGAACAATCCCGTTCAGAAGTGACTACATGAAAGATATCCGCCTTGTAAAAGCAAGCAGCGGAACGGCTACCTGGGCAAATGTACCAGATGGAAAATATTATGTATTTGAGCTGGACGAGAATGGCGATCCGATGACTATTAATGATTCAATCATTATAGATGAAGGAAAGTCCTATTACTATGATGTAACTGATTCCAATGAAAATGCGACCAATGAGGCAGAGATCAGCCAGAATGGTTCTACAGAATCGGTATCATATGTAAATAACTATTATTCTTTCATTCCGACTGGATTTGCGTTGAAAGGACATATTAAGATCAATAAGAAGGTTCTTGTTGACGGACAGGAGACAACGGTACCGGATACTTTCTATGCAGCTGTATTTGAGACAGGAGCAGATGACTCTCTGAATCTTGTTGAGGGTACGATCAGAGAACTGAATCAGAACGGTTCTGTCGATATAGAGATTTCTTTCCCGGAGAATACAGAACCTGAGTCAGTTACCTATACAGTTATGGAGACTGATAAGGATGGAAATCCGGTTGATCATGATTCTTTCGCATATGAGATCGACGGTGAAGGTGATATCATTCTGAACGAAAGTGAGAGTTATGAAAACTCCATGGATATCACTAACAGTAAGAATACAACACCGGAGCCGACGGTAACGAATACACCGGTACCGAGCGGACAGCCAACAGTAACACCTTCTGAGAGAACAAGTACACCAGTACCTGGAGGTTCTACATCAACCAATAATGATGGAGGCGGAACAACAGGACGTACTTCTGTAAAGACCGGCGATAATACACCGATCGGTGTATGGGTTGGCATCCTTGCAGCAGCGATCGTAGTTGGCGGTGCAGCAGGTTTTGCAGTAAAAAGAAAAAAGAAAAAATAATAAAATGAATCATTGTAAAGAATGATCATCAGAAAGGCCAGACAGAGATGTCTGGTCTTTCGCTGGATATGGAGAACCGTTTTACGAATATTTTTACTGTAACGGCGGATGAGAGATAAACAACAGGGAATGGGAATATTGTCTTTTTTTTATCAAAAGAGAGTTTTACATAAAAAATTTCTTGACATTTGGTAAGGAGAAGTATATTGTATGTGTTGCAGTAATTTCATAAAAGATAGCCTTTTATTCAGAGTGGTGGAGATACAAAGGATCTGAGAAGCCACGGCAACCCCGGAAATCCAGGAAGGTGCCAACCTGAGCGAGCAATCGAACAATAAGAGGATTGTTTACAGAATTTAAACAGTCCGATTGTACGGGCTGTTTTTTATGTGATTTATAACCGTTGTATAAGTACAAAAGGAGAAAAACATGGAGAAAATTTTATTTACTTCTGAATCTGTAACTGAAGGACATCCTGACAAAGTCTGCGACTCTATTTCTGACGCGATCCTTGACGCTATGATGGCACAGGACCCAATGAGCCGTGTTGCATGCGAGACAGCTACTACTACAGGTCTTGTACTTGTTATGGGTGAGATCACAACAAAGGCAAATGTTGATATCCAGAAGATCGTTCGTGATACGATCCGCGAGATCGGATATGACAATGCAGATTATGGTTTTGATGCAGATACCTGCGCAGTTATCACAGCTCTTGACAAACAGTCCACAGATATCGCTATGGGTGTTGACAAGGCGCTTGAGCAGAAAGAGGATAACATGAACGAGGATGAGCTGGATTCCATCGGTGCCGGTGACCAGGGTCTTCAGTTTGGTTATGCTTCCAACGAGACTGAGGAGTATATGCCTTATGCCATCAACATGGCTCATAAGCTTGCTCAGCAGCTCACAAAGGTTCGTAAAGATGGTACTCTGAAATACTTAAGACCGGATGGTAAGACACAGGTTACTGTTGAGTATGATGAGGCTGGAAAGCCGAAGAGAATCGATGCGGTTGTATGCTCTACACAGCATGATCCGGATGTGACTCAGGAGCAGATCCATGAGGACATTAAGAAATATGTTTTTGATGCGATCATCCCGGCTGATATGGTTGACGCGGATACCAAATATTTCATCAACCCGACAGGCCGTTTTGTTATCGGCGGACCTCACGGTGACAGTGGTCTGACAGGACGTAAGATCATCGTTGATACCTACGGTGGAACAGGACGTCACGGCGGCGGTGCTTTCTCCGGTAAGGACTGCACAAAGGTAGACCGTTCTGCAGCTTATGCAGCTCGTTACGTTGCTAAGAATATTGTTGCAGCAGGTCTTGCTGACAAGTGTGAGATCCAGCTTTCCTATGCGATCGGTGTTGCACATCCGACATCTGTCAGTGTGAATACTTTCGGAACTGGTAAGCTTTCTGAGACCAAGCTTGTTGAGATCGTTCGTGAGAATTTTGACCTTCGTCCGGCTGGTATCATCAAGATGCTTGATCTTCGCCGTCCGATCTACAAACAGACTGCTGCTTATGGTCACTTTGGCCGTACAGATGTTGACCTTCCATGGGAGCATCTGGACAAGGTTGAGACTCTGAAGAAATATCTGTAAGAGATAATAATAGTTCCAAAAGAACAAAGATTGAAGCCCCCGGTATTCGCACTACCGGGGGCTTTTTTATAGAAAATTTAGAGATGGGTAATATAGTTTATGTTATAATACGTGTGTAAATGTGGATTGCAAATATCCGCTTGATTAATAAAGGACGGAGATATAGATGAAGTTAAAAACACGTATTATTGTGGGCTTTATCGCAGTGATCCTGCTGCCGCTGCTTCTTTTTTCAGCAAGTCTTTACGGTTTCAGCCGGACTCAGGTGAAACATGTACAGGAGAGCAGCAGTCAGGCTGCTGATTCCAATGAGATGGTCTATGATATTTCTCTGGCGCAGTCTTCCAGCAGTCAGGTGAAGCTGATGGCCAAGGATATGATTCTGACGGCAACGATCATTCTTGTTTTTACAGCGCTGTCTGTAGGTCTCTGGATCTACAGGAGTATTGCGGTTCCGCTGGTGAAGCTTCGTAAGGCAACCCAGAACATCAAAGAGGGTAATCTGGATTTTGTGCTGGAGGTTGAGGGGAAGGATGAATTTTCCCAGCTTTGCCAGGATTTTGAGGAGATGCGTAAACGGCTGAAGGAGTCCACGGAAGAGAAGATCCTGATGGATAAGGAGAACAAGGAACTGATCAGTAATATTTCCCATGACCTGAAGACACCGATCACTGCGGTGAAGGGTTATGTGGAGGGGATTATGGATGGTGTGGCAGATACACCGGAGAAGATGAACCGGTATGTGCGTACTATTTATAATAAGACCAATGAGATGGATCACCTGATCAATGAGCTGACGTTTTATTCCAAGATCGATACCAACCGTATTCCGTATACGTTCAGCAAGCTGAATGTGGAGGATTATTTTTCGGACTGTGCGGAGGAACTTGGACTTGAGATGGAAACCAAGGGAATTGAGCTTGTGTATGCCAATTATGTGGAGAAAGATGTCCAGGTGATCGCAGATGGAGAGCAGATCCGCCGTGTGATCCATAATATTGTGAGCAATGCCATTAAATATATGGAGAAGCCCAAGGGGATCATCCAGCTTCGTGTGAAGGATGTGGGTGATTTTATCCAGGTGGAGATCGAGGATAATGGTAAAGGAATTGCCGCCAAGGATCTGCCGTATATTTTTGACCGTTTTTACCGTACCGATGTTTCCAGAAATTCTTCCAAAGGAGGAAGCGGTATCGGACTTTCCATCGTAAAGAAGATCATGGAGGATCATGGAGGAAAGGTCTGGGCTACAAGCAGGCTGGGAATTGGAACGATCATGTATTTTGTTCTTAGAAAATATCAGGAGGTACCGATTAATGAGTAGAATTTTGATCATAGAGGATGAGGAAGCGATTGCGGATCTTGAGAAGGATTATCTGGAGCTTTCGGGGTTTGAAGTGGAGATCGAGAACCGTGGTGATACAGGTCTTGTACGTGCCATGAAGGAGGATTTTGATCTGATCATTCTGGATCTGATGCTTCCGGAGGTGGACGGTTTCGATATTTGCCGACAGGTCCGTGAGGAGAAAAATACGCCGATCATCATGGTTTCCGCGAAGAAGGATGACATCGATAAGATCCGTGGACTTGGACTTGGTGCAGACGATTATATGACCAAGCCGTTCAGCCCAAGTGAGCTGGTTGCCCGTGTGAAGGCTCATATGGAGCGTTATAACCGTCTGGTTGGTTCCAATGTGCATAAGAATGATGTGATCGAGATCCGTGGCATTAAGATTGATAAGACAGCCAGACGTGTATGGGTCAATGGCGAGGAGACGACATTTACTACCAAGGAGTTTGATCTTCTGACTTTCCTGGCGGAGAATCCAAACAGGGTATTTACGAAGGAAGAGCTTTTCCGGGAAATCTGGGATATGGAGTCTGTGGGTGATATCGCCACGGTTACGGTTCATATCAAGAAGATCCGTGAGAAGATCGAGTTTAATACGGCCAAGCCTCAGTATATTGAGACAATCTGGGGTGTGGGATACCGGTTTAAGGTGTGAGTGTATCGGGAAATCTTCAGATGGAGCTGCTGTATGCGCGTATGAATGCAGAGCGAAATAAAGGTGTACATTTTACCAGGTGTTTTTGAGAGGAGTGGAAATATGCCGCTGTTGAAAGAAAAAGTTTATACGATAGAGGATATTTATGCTCTGCCGGAGGGCGAAAGAGCGGAACTGATCGATGGACAAATTTATTATATGTCGCCACCGAATACGAGACATCAGAGGATCTCGAGCATTTTGTCCAGAAAAATAGGCAACTATATAGATGACAATAAAGGGAAATGTGAAGTATTTGCTGCACCGTTTGCAGTGTATCTGGATGAGAAAACAAATACTTACGTGGAACCGGATGTTTCCGTTATCTGTGATTCTGATAAACTGGATGACAGAGGTTGTAAAGGAGCTCCGGACTGGATCATTGAGATCGTTTCTCCTTCAAGCAGGCGTATGGACTACTACACGAAGCTGTTTAAATACAGGACTGCCGGTGTGAGAGAATACTGGATCGTGGATCCGACGAAGAATCAGATAATGGTATATGATTTTGAGAATGAAGATACGGAACAGTATACATTTCAGGATTCGGTTAAGGTTGGAATTTATGAGGATCTGAGGATTGACTTTACTGAGATGTGATAAAACAGAGGGGAATATCGTTTTGATGATAGCCCCTCTTTATTATTATCTGGACGAAAGGGAGAATTATGGAAGACAGATTATATAAAAAACTGGAGGCATACGGCAGAAGTGATTTTTACCCATTTCATATGCCCGGGCATAAGAGAAATCCACTGGCTGTGGATGGAGATTTTCCGGTAGAGAGGGATATTACGGAAATCAACGGGTTCGATAACCTGCATCATGCAGAGGATATTCTGAAAAGGGCCCAGGAGGATGTTGCACGGCTTTATGGTGTGCCGGAGAGTTTTTACAGTATTAACGGAAGTTCCGGGGCGATTCTGGCGGCGGTGTCTGCGGCTGTGGATAAGGGAGGACAGATCCTGGTGGCAAGGAACTGCCATAAGGCGGTTTACCATGCAATTTATCTGCGGGAGCTGAGTGCCACGTATATTTATCCACATGAGGATCCGAAATTGGGGATAAACGGAGGGATTTCACCCGGCCGCGTGGAAATGTATCTGGCGGAAAATCCGGAGATCCAGGCGGTGCTGATCACTTCGCCGACTTATGACGGGATCGTGTCGGATGTGGCTAGGATCGCGGAGATCGCGCATCACTATGGTGTGCCGCTGATCGTGGATGAGGCTCACGGGGCGCATTTTCGGTTTTCGGAGTATTTTCCGGTGTCTGCGGCGCAGCTTGGTGCGGATGTGGTGATCAACAGTGTGCATAAGACGCTGCCCTGTCTGACCCAGACGGGGGTGATCCACCTGTGCAGTGATCGTGTGAGCCGGGAAAAACTGAAGCGTTTTCTGGGAATCTATCAGAGCAGCAGTCCTTCTTATATTCTTATGAGCAGCATTGATGCGTGCATGGATAAGCTGGAGCGTGAGGGGGATGAGATGTTCCGTGTGTTTACGGAGAATCTGGAAAAAGCACGCAGGCGTCTTTCCGGGTGTAAGTATATCCGGCTGGTAACGCCGCAGGCCTGTGAGTGCCAGAGAGTTTTTGATTTTGACAGATCTAAGATATTGCTTTCTACTGTGAACAGTTCGCTGAACGGCCGGGAGCTGCATCAGATCCTCCGGAGGGAGTTTCATCTGGAAATGGAGATGGAGGCGGAGAATTATGTGCTGGCGCTGGCGGCTGTGGGTGATACGGCGGAGGGCTTTGAGCGGCTTTGTGATGCTATTGAAGAGATCGACCGCCGTGAATCGTTAAAATACAGAGAAGAGGCTGTGGCGAAGGAGCCTTTGAAAAACGGAAAAATGAAGCAGGTCATGCGGATCTCCCAGGCTATGGATGCGGAGAGTGAGCGGTGTCCGCTGGATGAGTGTATCGGACGGACATCCGGGGAGTTTGCGTATCTTTATCCGCCGGGGATCCCGCTGATCGTTCCGGGGGAACAGATTTCTGGACATTTCGTAAAAAATGTGAGAAGATACCTGGAACAGGGTTTTGAGGTACAGGGCCTGAGTGACCAGACAAGTGAGACTGTGTGCGTTGTGAAGAATGAAACATGAGATGTATGACAGTGATAACTGACAGTGAAAATTCTGTGTATTGCTGATCTGTGGGAAGGCAGCAAACGGATTGTCTGCTTTGGCTATGGGATATATTGGATTGGGCTGAAGTGTGAGCAGTAATGCGCGGAAAGCAGAGGAGACAGAGTGGGAAAGATTTTTTACATTATGGGAAAAAGTTCTTCCGGTAAGGATAGTATTTACAGGCAGCTGGAGGCGGACCAGGAGCTGGGACTGAGGCGGCTTGTGATCTATACCACCCGGCCGATCCGTGATGGAGAAGAGAACGGAAGAGAATATTTTTTTGTGGATGAAAATAAACTGAAGGAGTTCCGGAGAAACGGGAAGCTGATCGAGGCCAGGACTTATCAGACGGTTTATGGTCCGTGGACATATTTTACAGCGGATGACGGGCAGGTTTCCGTGGGAAATGACAGCTATCTGGGAATCGGTACGCTGGAGTCTTTTGTGAAACTTCGGGAGTATTATGGGGATGATGTGATGCGTCCTGTTTATATAGAAGTGGAGGACGGGGAGCGTCTGGAGCGTGCCCTTGCCCGTGAGAGAACTCAGGAAGTGCCGAAGTATGAGGAGATGTGCAGGCGTTTTCTGGCGGACCAGAATGATTTTTCAGAAGAAAATATTCTGAAAGCTGGTATATGGAAGCGCTTTCAGAATCATAATCTGGATGAATGTGTGAAGGAAATTGGAAATTATATAAAATCTGTACAATAGGGAAAAATAGTTTTTTTTATACAGAAGATTATGTTATAATTAGATGAAAGATGTCCGCCGGGTATGACGGAGGACACAAAAGGCAGAAAGAGGTGATTCTTATGGCAGGATTTCATGACATCATCGGCCATGACGATATAATCAGGCATTTGAAGAATGCGATAGAGACAGGGAAGGTGTCCCACTCTTATATTTTTACGGGAGAACCGGGCTCCGGCAAGAAACTTCTTGCGGGGACTTTTGCGGCAGCACTGCAGTGTGAATCAGGAGAATCTGAACCGTGTATGACCTGTGATTCCTGTAAGAAGGTGATCGGCAAGAATCATCCGGATATTATCACAGTGACACATGAGAAACCTGGCAGTATCAGTATTGATGAGGTGCGTGAGCAGGTTGTCCATGATGTGGATATCAAGCCGTACTGCAGTCCGTATAAGATCTATATCATTCCGGATGCGGAGATGATGACAGTACAGGCGCAGAATGCCCTTTTGAAAACAATCGAGGAGCCGCCGGAATATGCGGTAATCTTGTTGTTGACCAGCAATATCGACAGCCTTCTTCCTACCATCCGTTCCAGGTGCGTGCGTCTGGATCTGAAAGTAGTGGATGATGGTCTTGTGAAAAAATATCTGATGGAGCATCTTCAGGTGCCGGATTATCAGGCTGAGATCGATGCGTCCTATGCACAGGGCAGCATTGGCAAGGCGAAGGAGGCCGCTACTTCCCAGGAGTTTGCGGATATGACGGCCAATGCACTGAAGATTTTGAAATATGCCAATTCCATGGAAGTTTATGAGCTGACAGAGGCAATTAAGACTCTGACTGCTGATAAGAATAATATCAATGATTACCTGGATATTTTTCAGTTCTGGTTCCGCGATGTTCTGATGTTTAAGGCAACAAGGGAAATTGACAACCTGGTTTTTAAACAGGAGATTAATTTTATCAGAGAGCAGGCCAGCGAGCGTTCTTATGAGAATATCGAAAAGATCCTTGAAGCACTGGAGAAGACCAAGGTGCGTCTCCGTGCCAATGTTAATCTCGAACTTGCCCTGGAGCTCCTGTTCCTGACAATTAGGGAGAAATAGAATGGAAATGGTAGTTGGAGTTAGATTTCGTAACGTTGGTAAGATTTATTATTTTAATCCGAAGAACTATAAGGTGAAGGTCGGCGATCATGTGATCGTGGAGACTGCCCGTGGTGTGGAGTATGGCCGTGTTGTTCTGGAGCCGCGCAGTGTGAAGGAGGACGAGGTGGTGCATCCGCTGAAGGAAGTTCTCCGTGTTGCGACAAAAGAGGACGAGGAGCATGAGGCTGAGAACCGTCTGAAGGAGAAAGAGGCTTTTAAGATCTGCAAGAAGAAGATCCGTGAACATGGGCTTGAGATGAAGCTGATCGATGCGGAGTATACGTTTGATAATAACAAGGTGCTGTTTTATTTTACAGCGGACGGGCGGATTGATTTCCGTCAGCTTGTTAAGGATCTGGCGTCTGTGTTTAAGACAAGGATTGAGCTTCGTCAGATCGGTGTCCGTGATGAGACGAAGATCCTTGGTGGTATTGGTATCTGTGGAAGGACGCTTTGCTGCCATACGTATCTTTCCGAATTTGCACCGGTTTCCATTAAGATGGCGAAAGAGCAGAATCTTTCTCTGAACCAGACGAAGATTTCAGGTGTTTGTGGACGTCTGATGTGCTGTCTTAAGAATGAGCAGGAAACTTATGAGGAGCTGAACCGGAATCTTCCGGGAATTGGTGATATAGTGACTACACCGCAGGGTATTACCGGTACAGTTCAGAGTGTGAATGTTCTCCGTCAGATGGTTAAGATTGTTGTGGATGTTAACGATGAGAAGGAGATCCAGGAGTTTCCGGTTCGTGATCTGAAGTTCCGCCCCAAGAAGAAAAAAGGTAAGGGTGGTGCAGGTTCTGCTGACCACGATGAGAAAGAGGCTAAAAAGGGAGATTCAAAACCGAATGAGAAGTGATCTTGTTAAATGCGGTGAGCGTGTGGATGATCTTCAGAATGGGTTGTTTGTGATCCAGGATCCGAAGAAGTTCTGTTTCGGGATGGATGCGGTTCTGTTGTCTGGTTTTGCCCGGGTGAAGAAGGGTGAGGTTGCACTGGATATGGGGACTGGCACGGGAATTATTCCGATTTTGCTTTCTGACCGTACGGATGGGGAGCATTTTACGGGGCTGGAGATCCAGCATGAGTGTGCGGAGATGGCTGACCGTAGTGTGAGATATAATGGTCTTGAGGACAGGGTTCGGATCGTTGAGGGTGATATCAAGGAGGCTGCCGGGATTTTTGGGGCGGCTTCTTTTGATGTGGTGACGTGTAATCCGCCGTATATGATCGGACAGCATGGGTTAACGAATCCGCATGTTCCCAAGGCGATTGCGAGGCATGAGATTCTTTGTACTTTTGATGATGTGGCCTGTCAGGCTGCCCGGGTTCTGAAGGACCGGGGGAGGTTTTTTCTGGTGCACAGGCCTTTCAGACTGGTGGAGCTGATGGCGACTTTGACGAAGTATAAGCTAGAGCCTAAGAGGATGCAGCTGGTGTATCCTTTTATTGATAAGGAGCCGAATATGGTGTTGATCGAGGCCTGTAAGGGCGGGAATTCCAGGATCCGGGTTGAGCGGCCGCTGGTGGTTTATGAGCGGCCTGGGGTTTATACGGAGGATGTTTTGGAGTTGTATCGGATGGTGTGAATGTTGTGATGTTGTGGCTTAGGGTGGCTGCCTGGTTGGTTGTTTGGTTGTGAGAGATTGGGGTGGCTGCTCGGGAGGTTTTGGGCCATCGGCGCTGCGCTGGATGGCTGGGAGGTGATGGTGGCTGTGGAACTTCGGTTGGTGAAGGGACGGCGAGGGGAGGCAGGCTGCTGGTGGTGACACGCTGCGCCCCCTGCTCGGCTGCGGCGCCGGTTTGCTGCCATTCGCGCAAACTCGCTTCGCTCAAACAGTGCGCTCGGTGGCAGCAGCTATCCTCACCTCGCTGACGGGGGCTCCGCTAACGTCACCACCAGCAGCCTGCCTCCCCTCGCCTGAGATTCAAAGCGAGAGATCGCAACGCGTAGCGCATTGAGTATCGAAGAATACAGACACCTTGCCAGAAGTGAATCACTGAGAAAGTGAAGAAATAAAACAACATCGGCACAGCGTAGCGCGCTGAGTATCGAAGAATACAGACACCTTGCCAGAAGAGAACCACAGAGAAAGTGAAGAAATAAAACAACATCGGCACAGCATAGTGCGCTGAATACCGAAGCATACAGACACAAGTCAACAAATAAGAACAACGAATCCCTTGCACTACTTAAAAAAAGCCCAAGGGGTGTGCAGAGGGGGCGCGGCTTTGCGGCCCCTTTGCGGTTTTCAAAGTTCCCAAACTTAAACACCCCCCCGCGGTCAAGCGGAATATCCCCCACGGTTAAGCAAAACAACTCCCCCACGGCCAAGTGGAAAACAAATCCCTGCGGTTAAGCGAGAAAAGAGGAAAATATGAAACAAAACGGAAAACTATACTTATGCGCCACCCCCATAGGAAACCTCGAAGACATCACCCTTCGAGTTTTAAGAACCCTTCGGGAAGTGGACTTAATCGCTGCGGAAGATACCCGCAACAGTATTAAACTTTTAAATCATTTTGACATAAAAACCCCCATGACCAGTTATCATGAATATAATAAGATCGACAAAGGTCACGTTCTCGTGGAAAAAATGCTGGCGGGTACAAATATTGCGTTGATTACAGATGCAGGTACTCCGGGTATTTCAGATCCTGGGGAGGAACTTGCTGCCATGTGTTATGAGGCGGGAATCGAGGTGACTTCGCTGCCGGGGCCTGCTGCCTGTATTACGGCATTGACTCTGTCTGGTTTGCATACCAGGCGTTTTGCCTTCGAGGCGTTTCTTCCGGCGGATAAGAAAGAGCGAAAAACGATTCTGGAAGAGCTTTCCAGCGAGACGAGGACTATTATCCTGTATGAGGCGCCTCACAGGCTTGTACGGACCCTTGGCGAGCTCAGAGAGGCACTTGGTAACCGCAGGATGACTCTTTGCAGGGAGCTGACAAAGAAACATGAGACGGCGTTTCGGACGACGATCGATGATCTGATGGATTTTTATAAAGATGAGAAGCCACTGGGTGAGTGTGTCCTTGTGATCGAGGGCAGGAGCCGCAGTGAGATGGAGGCGGAGAAGAGGGCTTCCTGGGAGGAGATTTCCATTGCGGAGCATGTGGCAATGTATGAGCAGCAGGGGAACTCCAGGAAGGATGCGATGAAGCTTGCCGCTAAGGATCGGGGTGTTTCCAAGAGGGATATTTATAAGGCGTTACTGGATTGCATTTAATAAGATACTTTTTTGCCTGTATTTCCTATGATTTTGCGTGGAAATACAGGCTTTTTTGTGCTATAATAAACTCTGTATTCGTATGTAAAAAACGTTTATTTTACAGGTATAAATGACACTTCTGGAGCGGGTTTGAGAATTGCTTTCTGCAAAATTTGAAAATACAGTAGTTACTGAAATTAATGGATCAGGGTATGGTGCAGTAATTTCTGAAATTGCTGTGGTTCTGCAGAAATGAATTTTCAAACACGTCCGGACAGACAAGAACAGGAGGAATGACATGGGCGCAGAGAATACAGAATACGGCGCAGATCAGATCCAGATCCTGGAGGGACTGGAAGCCGTACGTAAGAGGCCTGGAATGTATATCGGAAGTACCTCCAGCCGTGGACTTCATCATCTCGTATATGAGATCGTGGATAATGCAGTCGATGAAGCACTGGCTGGTTTTTGTACGGAGATTCATGTAGATATCAATCCGGATAATTCCATTACCGTTACAGATAATGGCCGTGGTATCCCGGTTGGCATCAATCATAAGGCTGGTATTCCGGCAGTTGAGGTTGTATTTACCATTCTTCACGCAGGTGGTAAGTTCGGCGGTGGAGGATATAAGGTTTCCGGTGGTCTTCACGGTGTTGGTGCATCGGTTGTAAATGCACTTTCCGAGTGGCTGGAGGTTACTATCTACCACGAGGGTAAAGAATATAAACAGAGATATGAGCGTGGCAAGACCATGTATCCGCTGAAGGTTGTAGGCGACTGTGATCCGGAGCTTTCCGGAACGAAGGTTTATTTCCTTCCGGACAAGGAGATCTTTGAGGAGACCGTTTATGATTACGATATCTTGAAACAGAGACTTCGTGAGATGGCTTTCCTGACCAAGGGTCTTCGCATTGTGCTGGAAGATAAGAGAGAGGGCCAGGAGCGCGAGAAGGTATTCCACTATGAGGGTGGTATCCGTGAGTTTGTAAGCTACCTGAACAGAAGTAAAGAGGCACTTTACCCGGAGATCATTTACTGTGAAGGTGAGAAGGATGGTGTATCTGTAGAGGTTGCTCTGCAGCATAATGATTCCTATACAGAGAATACCTATGGTTTTGTAAATAATATCAATACACCGGAGGGCGGTACACACATTACCGGTTTCCGTAATGCGATCACCAATACATTCAATGATTACGCACGTAAGAATAAGCTTCTTAAGGACAGCGAGCCGAACTTAAGCGGTGATGATATCCGTGAAGGTCTGACCGCGATCGTCAGCGTTAAGATCGAGAATCCGCAGTTTGAGGGACAGACCAAGCAGAAACTTGGAAACAGCGAGGCAAGAGGTGCGGTAGACAGCGTTGTAAGCAAGCAGCTGGAGATTTTCCTGGAGCAGAATCCGGCAGTTGCCAAGGCTACTGTTGAGAAATCTGTTCTTGCACAGAGAGCCAGAGAAGCAGCCAGAAAGGCCCGTGACCTTACAAGAAGAAAATCCGCACTGGACAGCATGTCTCTTCCTGGAAAACTTGCAGACTGTTCGGACAAGAATCCGGAGAACTGCGAGATCTATATCGTAGAGGGAGATTCCGCGGGCGGTTCCGCCAAGACAGCGAGAAACCGTGCCACACAGGCGATCCTTCCACTTCGTGGTAAGATCCTGAACGTTGAAAAAGCACGTCTGGACAAGATCTATGGAAACAAAGAGATCAAGGCCATGATCACTGCTTTCGGAACCGGAATCCATGAGGATTTTGATATCTCCAAACTTCGTTACCATAAGATCATCATTATGACCGATGCCGATGTTGACGGTGCGCACATCGCAACACTGCTTCTGACATTCCTGTATCGTTTTATGCCGGAGCTGATCAAGCAGGGATATGTATACCTGGCACAGCCGCCTCTTTATAAAGTCGAGAAAAACAAGAAAGTATGGTACGCATACGATGATGATGAACTGAACAATATCCTTACCGAGATCGGACGTGACGGAAACAATAAGATCCAGCGTTATAAAGGTCTGGGTGAGATGGATGCGGAACAGCTCTGGGAGACTACTATGGACCCTGAGAAGAGAATTCTTCTCCGTGTGACTATGGACGAGGCTGCCACATCTGAGATCGATCTGACATTTACCACTCTTATGGGAGACAAGGTAGAGCCAAGACGTGAATTTATCGAAGAAAATGCAAGATTCGTCAAGAATCTTGATATCTAGGAGAATAAAGAAGAATGGAAGATAATATTTTTGACAAAGTCCACGAAGTGGATTTGGAAAAAACTATGAAAGAATCTTACATCGACTATGCCATGAGTGTTATCGCCTCACGAGCTCTGCCGGATGTAAGAGACGGCCTGAAACCGGTACAGCGCCGAGTGCTGTATTCCATGATCGAGCTGAACAATGGTCCTGACAAACCACACAGAAAATGTGCGCGTATTGTCGGTGATACCATGGGTAAATATCACCCTCATGGTGACAGTTCCATCTACGGTGCGCTGGTTAATATGGCTCAGGAGTGGTCAACAAGATATCCGTTGGTTGACGGACATGGAAACTTTGGTTCCGTGGATGGTGACGGTGCGGCTGCCATGCGATACACAGAGGCACGTCTCAGCAAGATTTCCATGGAGATGCTTGCAGACATCAACAAAGATACCGTTGATTTCCAGCCGAACTTTGATGAGACAGAACGTGAGCCGGTTGTACTTCCGGCACGTTTTCCGAATCTGCTGGTAAACGGTACAACAGGTATCGCTGTAGGTATGGCGACCAATATTCCACCTCATAATCTTCGTGAGACAGTTAATGCCGTTGTTAAGATCATTGATAACATTGTGGAAGAAGACCGCGAGACAGCAATGGAAGAACTTCTTGAGATCGTCAAGGGACCGGACTTCCCTACAGGAGCAACCATCCTCGGAACAAGAGGAATCGAGGAAGCTTATCGTACAGGTCGTGGCAAGATCCGTGTCCGCGCTGTGACAAATATCGAGACTTTGCCCAATGGTAAATCCCGTATCGTAGTCACAGAGCTTCCATACCTTGTAAATAAGGCACGCCTTATCGAGAAGATCGCAGAGCTTGTCCGTGATAAAAAGATCGATGGAATCACAGACCTGAATGACCATTCCAGCCGTGAAGGTATGCGTATCTGCATCGATCTCCGTAAAGATGCCAATGCCAATGTGATCCTGAACCTGCTCTACAAACATACACAGCTGCAGGATACTTTTGGCGTGATCATGCTTTCCCTTGTTCCGAATCATGGAAGCATGGAACCGAAAGTTCTAAACCTGAAAGAGATGCTGGAGTATTATCTGGAACATCAGGAGAATGTTGTTCGCAGAAGAACACAGTACGATCTGAATAAAGCCCAGGAGAGAGCCCACATTTTGGAAGGCCTCCTGAAAGCACTTGATAATATCGATGAAGTGATCCGTATCATCCGTGGTTCCCGTAATGTACAGATCGCGAAACAGGAACTTATTGAGCGTTTTGAGCTGACAGACGTTCAGGCTCAGGCAATCGTGGATATGCGTCTCCGTGCACTGACAGGTCTGGAAAGAGAGAAGCTGGAAGCCGAGTATGCAGAGCTTATGGAGAAGATCCGCAAGTTCCAGGCAATCCTCGCTGACCGTAAGCTTCTTCTCCGTGTGATCCGCGAGGAGATCCTCGCTGTTGCAGAAAAATACGGCGATGACAGAAAGACTTCCATCGGATACGATGTATACGATATTTCCACAGAGGATCTGATCCCGAGAGAGAATACCGTGATCGCAATGACCAAGCTTGGTTACATCAAGCGTATGACGGTTGATAACTTCCGCAGTCAGAACCGTGGCGGCAGAGGAATCAAGGGTATGCAGACCATTGAGGACGATTATATTGAAGAGCTGTTGATGACTACAACCCATCATTATCTCATGTTCTTTACCAATACCGGACGTGTATACAGACTGAAGGCATATGAGATTCCGGAGGCCGGCCGTACAGCCAGAGGAACTGCGATCATCAACCTGCTGCAGCTTGCACCGGGAGAAAAGATCACAGCTGTGATCCCGCTCCGCAAATATGAAGAGGGTCATTATCTGATGATGGCAACCAAGAAAGGTCTTGTGAAGAAAACTCCGATCAGAGATTACGAGAATGTACGTAAGACAGGCCTTACAGCGATTGTTCTCCGTGACGATGATGAGCTTATCGAGGTTAAAGCTACCGATAATAACAAAGATATCATTCTTGTGACCAAGGACGGACAGTGCATCCGTTTTAAAGAGACTGATGTCCGCAGCACAGGCCGTGCATCCATGGGTGTAAGAGGTATGAATCTTACAGATGGTGATGAAGTTGTTGCCATGCAGCTGAATACCCAGGGGGATTATCTGCTGGTAGTTTCTGAGAACGGAATGGGCAAACGTACAGCAATGAGTGAGTTTGTTGTCCAGAACCGTGGCGGTAAAGGTGTGAAGTGCTACAAGATCACCGAGAAGACCGGAAACGTTGTCGGAGCCAAGGCTGTGAACGAAGAGAACGAGATCATGATGATCACAACAGAAGGTATCATCATCCGTCTGCAGTGTGCAGATATCTCAGTTCTTGGAAGGATCACTTCCGGTGTGAAGATGATCAATCTTACAGATGGTGTAACGGTTGCAAGCATCGCCAAGGTAAGAGATAAAGATCCGGAAGTGGAGGTAAATTCCGAAAAAGCTGACGGAGAGACCAACGATAACGAGGAAGAAATATCCGCAGATGAAACTGTCACAGGCAGTGAAGAAGAATAAGGTCGAGGATAAGTCATGACGACGACAAAAAAGAAACGCAGAAAAAAATCTGTGAAAAAACTGAAATATTCCAACAAAAAACTGAATTTTGTCCATGTGGCGACACTGGCAGGAGTTATTCTGATACTGCTGGTGATCATCCTGGCAGCCAGAGGCTGTGGGGGGATCAGCCACAGAACCCCGGAGGGGCTTGTGGAAAGTTATATCAAGGCTGCGGTAGAAGGCAAGGACAAAAAAATGCAGGAATGTTATGGTGCGGATAAGATTTCTGATGAGGCAAAAACAGAGATTTCATCCACGGTCAAATATTTCCAGGCTCATGGAGCAAAGGATGTAAATATTGACAGCTGTGAGGCCATTTCTGAGAGTAAAAATTATACGTATGTTTATATCCGCTATAATCTTGTACTGCAGAATGACCAGGAATATCCGTGCATCAGTACTTACCTTGTAAAAGTGCAGGATAAGAAATATTATCTGTATTCGCCGGCTGAGATCTCAGATGAGATCAGCCAGCAGGCTGCGGCAGATTATCAGAAATTTATGACCACCAAAACTTATACAGACTATACCAAGGCTTATGAGGTCTTTCTGAAAAAGAATCCGGGATATGAAGATAAAATCGCAGGGAAACTGAACGGATAAAACAGGCAGGAGGACATAAGAATGAAGCGAATTTTGCTGATGGTGATCAGGAATCTGATCTTTGTTCCCTACTGGTGGATCAAACTTTGCTGGTATGCGGCGCATACAGATGATTATCCGGAAGAGAAGAAATACACATTCCTGAGACATGTAGATGAGCATGCCATCGAAGGCGGAAATATCCATATTGATGTGCATGGGCAGGAAAACATCCCCAAGGAAAACGGATTTATGTTTTTTCCGAATCACCAGGGACTGTTTGATGTACTGGCGATCATTAAAGCCTGCCCGGTTCCTTTTTCTGTAGTAGCTAAGAAAGAAGTGGGAGATATTCCATTCCTGAAGCAGGTTTTTGCCTGCATGAAGGCTTTTATCATTGACAGGGAAGACCTGAAGCAGTCCATGCAGGTCATTGTCAATGTGATCCGCGAGGTAAGGGCAGGTCGTAATTATCTGATCTTTGCGGAAGGAACCAGAAGTAAGAACGGAAATCACCCGGGAACATTCAAGGGCGGCAGTTTTAAGACTGCGACAAAGACAAAATGTCCGATCGTTCCTGTTGCGCTGATCGATTCTTTTAAAGCTTTTGATACCGGTTCCACAGAGAAGATCACAGTGCAGGTACATATCCTTCCTCCAATGTATTATGAGGAATATAAGGATATGCATACAACGGAGATTGCGGAAGAAGTAAAGAGACGGATCGAGAAAGTGATCGAAGAGAATACTATATAAAAACAGAAAAGGCTCTGATGAAGTTTAAATAAAAACATCATCGGAGCTTTTTTTTTGATATGTATATTGCACAAAAACGAAACGTTTTATTTGTGAATTGTTAAGCGTATACAACTAAAACATTTGATGGTAACATATAAACACCTGTTAAATATGAATAAAAACACAAAAGAGGACTGTGAAATGAAAAAAGAAGAATATCTTTCCCTGATCGATGAAGTGATCGCACAGGGACCATATACCGATACGTGGGATTCTCTCTGTGAGCATCCTACTCCGAAGTGGTATGCAAGAGATAAGTTTGGAATTTTTATTCACTGGGGTGTATATAGTGTTCCGGCATTTGGAAACGAGTGGTATCCCAGAAATATGTATGTGAAAGGCTCCAAAGAAAATCTGCATCATATAGAGAAATATGGAACTCTGGATAAATTCGGATATAAAGATTTTATTCCGCAGTTCAAAGCAGAGAAGTTCGATCCGAAGGAATGGGCTGAGCTTTTTAAGGAAGCAGGCGCAAAATTTGTTGTTCCGGTTGCTGAGCATCATGATGGATTCCAGATGTATGCCAGTGATCTCTGCCGTTGGAATGCAGCAGAGATGGGACCAAAGAGAGATATTCTCGGAGAACTGAAAACAGAAGTTGAAAAAGAGGGAATGGTACTTGGTGCTTCTACTCACAGAGCAGAGCATTACTGGTTCTTTAATGGCGGACGTCAGATTCCTGAATCTGATGTCAATGATCCGGGGTATGATGATCTTTACGGACCGGCAGCAGGAATCAGCAGAGATATCAGTAGCATTTATGACAATCCTCCTTCAGAGGAGCATATGCAGGACTGGCTTGTTCGTACATGTGAGATTGTAGATAAATATCAGCCTTCCATCGTATATTTTGACTGGTGGATTCAGCAGTATGCATGGAAACCGTATCTCCGTAAATTTGCGGCATATTATTACAACCGTTCTGCTCAGTGGGGAAAAGAAACTGCTATTGATGCAAAATTTGACGCATATGTTTACGGCAGTGCGGTCAATGATCTGGAGAGAGGTCAGTTAGACCATATCACACCGGATCTCTGGCAGAACGATACTTCTGTAGCGAAGAATTCCTGGGGCTATACCATCGGAAATGATTACAAGAAACCTTCAGATGTAGTTCTGGATCTGATCGATGTAGTCAGCAAAAATGGCGCACTTCTTCTCAATATCGGACCGAAGCCGGATGGCACGATTCCGGAAGAAGATGCACATATCCTGAGAGAAATGGGAAAATGGCTGAAAGTAAACGGAGAGGCAATTTACGGAACCAGATACTGGAAAGTATTTGGAGAGGGTCCGACGGTGGTTCCGGAAGGCCATTTCACAGATACTTATGACAAGCATTTTACTTCTGAGGATATTCGTTTCACAAGCAAGAGCAACCATATTTACGCAACGGTACTTCACTGGCCGGAAGACGGAGAGATCCATATCAAATCTCTTGGAAATGATATGAAACTTTTGAAATCTACGATCAGGGATATTGAGATTCTTGGAACAGATCTGCATCCGTCATATGCAAGAAACAAAGAACTGGATATTTCCTGCGGAAGAGGAGCGGTTGATGCAGGGGATATGCCGGTGGTACTGAAGATCACGATAGAGTAAATTATCGGAGAATAAACGGGGGATACTGTCGGAACTGTTCCGGCAGAAAAATACAGGAAAATCAGCAAAAACTTATGTATAACAGAAAGGTTATGGGGATTACACTATGGGAAACAAAAGATACACAGGAAACTGGAACTCTGTAAATACACATACCGTTCCAAAATGGTATGAGGACTGTAAATTCGGAATTTTTATTCACTGGGGAATTTATTCTGTACCGGCTTTTGCGCCACATACATGGGAACTGGGAGAAGTTGATTCCAAAGAGTGGTTTGCGGATAATCCTTACGCAGAGTGGTATTATAATTCTCTGAACATAGGAAAAGGCCCGACATATGAGCATCATATGGAAAAATACGGAAAAGATTTCAAATATGAAGATTTTATTCCTATGTGGAAAGCTGAAAACTGGGATCCGAAACAGTGGGCAGAGATTTTTAAAGAAGCAGGTGCAGAGTATGTTGTTCTGACAACCAAGCATCATGATGGATTCTGCCTGTTCCCGAGTAAGTATACACACTTTAACTCTGTGGAAATGGGACCGAAGAGAAATATCACCGGTGAGCTGACAGAGGCTGTCCGGGATGCAGGTATCCGTATGGGGCTGTATTATTCAGGACTGATTGACTGGCAGTATGCAAATGATCCTATTTTTGAGGATGATGATCTGTTTGGAACAGCTAGCCCGACATTTGCATATGCAGATTATTCATACAACCAGATGAATGAACTGGTAGATGATTATGCACCAAGCGTTTTCTGGAACGATATCGGATGGCCGAAACAGAGCGAAGAGATGATGCCGTATTTCCTGGCACATTATTATAACAAAGTGCCGGAAGGTGTAGTAAACGACCGTTTCAATGACCGTTACCATGACTTCCTTACCAAGGAGTACAAATCCGGTTCTGTGAATCGAAAAGAGAAATGGGAAATGTGCCGTGGAATGGGATTATCCTTCGGTTATAATGCCAATGAAGGTGATGACAAACTGATTTCTGTTCCGGATCTAATTTCACTTCTGGTAGGAACTGTTGCAAACAATGGAAACCTGCTTCTGAACATCGGACCAAAAGCAGACGGAACAATTCCGGAAGAACAGGTAAAGAGGCTGAAGATTCTTGGCGCATGGCTGAAAGTTAACCATGATGGTATTTATGGCACACGCTGCAGCGACCGCGAATCTGAGATGCTGGAGAATGGAATTGAGCTGCATTATACACAGAAAGAGGGAAATCTCAATGTGTTTGCAGATCATCTGAAAGAGGGAGCAAATGAGTTCCTGATCAAAGGTTATCATGGACAGCTGAGATCTTTTGATCCGGCAGTTAAAGTAGAAACTGAGGATACAGAAGAGGGACTTCTGGTGAAGATTCCTGAGTATAAAGAAGATATGTATGTGGTTGGATTAACAAATAAATTTTAACCGAATGCGGATTGCCAATATCCGCTTGACATGAGCAGAGAGGACCGGATGTATGCCGGTCCTTCTGTGATATAGCTGATTGTTTTTTTTAGGGAGAAAGCTATATGTTTGGGAAAAAAATTGCGGCGATATTATCAACAGTAATGATCATAACAGGGGCCTGTGTACCTTCTGTGGTTGTGCATGCACAGACTGGTTATGCGGCTGATCATACACAGGAAGCATCGGCAGCAGGCACGCAGAGCACTGCAAAACTTGTTGCGAAAGGATCCTGCGGAAGCAATGCCACTTACCGGCTGTATTCCAATGGAAATCTTCAGATACAGGGAAAAGGGGAAGTTAAAGTTACCGATGATTTTTCATACAGATCCGAAACGATAAAAACGGTAACAGTTGCATCCGGGATCACGGGAATCGGTGACAGAACTTTTTCAAACTGTAAAAATCTGAAGAGAATTTCATTGCCGGGAACTTTGCGGAGTATCGGCGTTCGGGCATTTGGTGATACTTCGATCACCAGCATCAAGCTTCCGAATGGACTGAAAAGCATTGGCGCATATGCTTTTTACCAGAGTAAAATTACGAGCCTGGATATACCGAAAACAGTGACAAAAATTGAGGAATATGCTTTCAGTTACTGTAGCAGTCTGGAATCTGTCAGTATTCCGGGAAGTGTAAAAACATTACCGGAATCGTTGTTTGAGGCAGATATGAAACTGAAAAAAGTTACTTTGGGACAGGGCGTTTCCAGGATAGAACGAGCTGCTTTTCGGCATTGTGGTTTGACAGGAATAAGTTTTCCTGACAGTGTTACGCTTATTGATGAGAGTGCGTTCTCTCTTTGTTCAGATCTCAGAAAAGTGACGTTACCGAAGAAGCTTACAGAGATTGGGAACGGTGCATTCGGTAACTGTCGAAAACTGGGGAATATTACGATACCCGCCAGCGTGAAAAAGATCAGAAGCAATGCTTTTTATGATTGCCAGGCAATGAAAAAGATTACGATCCTAAACAGTAAAACAGTGATAGAAAAAGAAGCGATCGGCTATAATTTCAATAGTGGAAAAAATAAAACTTTTGTCATTGCCGGAAAAAAGAGTTCTACTGCTCAGACTTACGCAAAGAAAAATGGGTTCCGTTTTTTGAACAATACTGCCGCAGTAAGGACCGCAAAGATGACCGGCGTGCCCAAAACAAAAACCATACTTCGTGGAAAAACATACACGATCCAGGCAGTGACCGTGCCGTATTACAGCGACGAGAAGATTCTTTTCCGTTCCTCGGATCGCAGGATCGCTACGGTAAATTCCAAAGGTGTTGTAAAGGGAATCCGAAAAGGGACGGCCGTGATCACCGTGCAGAGCGGAGCAAAAAAACTGACCTGTAAGGTAACGGTTAAATAATTCAAGGGATATTAGCAATCCGCATTTGTTATTTGCTCATAGTTATATCTTATATATTTGAGCACGCAAAACAGACTGGAGCTTGATAAGAATATATATCAGGTTCTCAGTCTGTTTTTGTATGTCTGGAGAATTATGTCGAAAAAATTTCATTGCAGAATAATGATATAAAAGCGTATAATTAAATGGAAGAAATAGTGGTTATCGAATAAAGATGTTTTATCAGATAGAAGGGGGCGGGATTATGCCGGTATCGATGAAGACATTGTTGGAACAATACACAAAAATATTACAGAAAATATATGGGAAACATTTGAAAAGTGTTATTTTATACGGCTCATATGCCAGAGGAGATTATAGAGAAGATTCTGATATCGATATTATGATTCTCCTTGATCTGTCTGATATAGATATTAAACAGTATCGTCATGAATTGGCAGGAGAAACTTTTGATTTTAATATGGATCATGATCTTGATATTAAGCCAATTGCAAAAAGTGAAAAACATTTTCTGAATTGGGTTGATGTTTATCCATTTTATGCAAATGTAAAGAAAGAGGGGGTAAAATTATTTGATGCAGCCTGATGAAAAAGGAACGCAGAAAGATCTTATTTTTTATCGGATTGAAACTGCCCAAAGTGATATTAAAGCTGCGGAAATTCTTTTGAATGCAAAAGAATTTCGAGGTGCTAATAATCGGGCATATTATGGTATTTATCATGCAATTTCAGCAATACATGCACTAGATGGAAATGCATATAAACGTCATAAAGATGCATTAGCAAATTTCAATAAGAATTATATTAAAACAGAGATTTTTCCCAGAAAACTTGGACGAAAAATCGTAGAAGCAGAAGAAATCAGACATGCCAGCGATTATGATGATTTTTATATTGCAACAAGAGAAGAAGCAGAAGAACAGATAGAAACGGGTAAACAATTATTGGAATTGATAGAAGAATATATCAAAAGAAAATTAAAGGACAATAATAAGTGATGATCGCAAAAAATACCTTCCACAGTAACTCTGTGTAAGGTATTTTTTTGTAGTGCGCCTTGCGTGGTAATGTAATGCTAAATGAGATGGGCAAGGCGCAGAATTCGGGTGGTCTACTGGAAGATGCAGCAAAAAAAGAATACGTTTTCACAAAATAAGATTGACTTTTTTAAAAACTCTTATTATCATATAAAACATATTTAATTACTATGAAATAAGGAATAATAAAAAGTTCTGTTACACAGATGACGTTGAGCAGCTTACAGGACTGGCAGCGGGCAGACTTTTTTTTAGAGGGAGGGGACGGGTACATGTCCATCAAGAAGATTGCAGAAAAGGCAGGGGTTTCACCGGCGACGGTTTCCAGAGTTTTGAATAATCCCAATTATAAATGTTCTGTTTCCGGACTCCGGGATAAGATATGGAAAACAGCCATCGAGATGAATTATGTGCCAAATGAGGCGGCCCGGAATCTGAAAAGAGGTGTTTCCGCGAAGCAGGAGAAAACCTGGTACATCAATATTCTGATGACAAGAACCGATTCTTCCACCACCGATCCGTTTTTTGCGGAGCTTCTCCGGGTGATCGAAAGTGAGATCCATGATAAAAACTGCATCCTTTCCAAAGTATGGTATATGTCGGTATTTTCTGATGACCGGAAGTGCCGTAGGGAGAATCTGGACCGGCTGGTTGATGGAATGTATGGCGAGGTAGACGGGAAGAGGGACGGACTGATCATCATAGGCAGATGTAATAAGGAAGCCCTGAAAAAACTGAATAAGAAATATAAGAGCGTGGTGTCGGTGAACCGGAATTCCACCAATTATGAAGTGGATGAAGTCCTTTGCGATGGAAAAAAGATCGCGTCAGCGGCAGTGGAATATCTGATTTCCCTGGGGCATAAAAATATCGGATATATTGGTCAGTGCCACAGCGAAGACCGGTACAATGGATATCTGGAAACCCTGAAGAAGCATGATCTGGATGTGATTCCTGAGTATGTTATTGAGACGAAACAGACAGAGGCCGAAGGATATGAGGCCATGGAAAAATTCTTCCAGTCGGACGACATGCCAACCGGAATCTATTGCGCCAATGATATTTCGGCGATAGGAATGCTGAAATGTCTGAATAAATTCCGGAACCGGTATTATATGCCTTCTATCATATCCAGTGATGATATTCAGGAAGCACAGTTTACCAAGCCGATGCTGACAACGGTAAGTCTGCCGAAAGAGGATATGGGAAAATTCGCACTGTATCTGCTGCTGGACCGACTGAGAGGCGGACATTCCGGTATTGTCCGGATGGAACTGGAAGGAAAGCTGGTGATCCGGAACAGTTGCAGCAGTGTGGAGGACAGTATGTGGAGCGATTATTGTATCTGAGGATTGCTGATATGATGAGATATGAAATATTTGCAGCTTTGACAGAATATATGCGTGAAAACGTTTTCAGATATTCCTATTTAATTAATGGGAATAATATGATTTAATGTATTCAATCAGGATAACGTTTACAGAAGGTCGCAGCAGTGACAAAAAGGAGTACATAAATCATGAAAAAAAGACGCATCGCAGGTGTCTGTATCGCACTGGCAGCAGTGGTACTGGCAGGAACTTTTGCAGTATCAGGAAACAATACAAAGGATAAAAATCAGGTAGAGATCATCAATGTGTCCTATGATCCAACCAGAGAATTTTATGAGGAATACAACAAGATCTTTGCAGATTACTGGAAAGGGGAAACCGGCCAGAGTGTGGATGTGATCCAGTCTCATGGCGGTTCTGGAAAACAGGCGTTGGAGATTTCCAACGGACTTCCGGCAGATGTGGCAACACTTGCCCTGGAATACGACATTGATGCAATCCAGAATTCCGGACTGATCGACAATGGCTGGATTAATGAATATCCGGATGACAGTGCTCCTTATACTTCCACCATTGTATTTCTGGTACGGAAGGGAAATCCGAAGAACATCCACGACTGGGATGATCTGACGAAGGATGGTGTGGGAGTGATTACACCAAACCCGAAAACTTCCGGAGGTGCCCGCTGGAATTACATGGCAGCCTGGGCTTATGCCAAAGAGAAATACAACGGAAATGAGACAGAGATGAAAGCTTTTATCAAGAAGCTTTACAAAAATGTCCTGGTTCTGGATTCCGGAGCCAGAGGTGCCACAACTTCCTTCGTGGAAAACGGACAGGGTGATGTGCTGATCGCCTGGGAAAATGAAGCGTTTCTTTCTGTAAGGGACAATCCGGATGATTACGAGATCGTAACACCGAGCATCAGTATCCTGGCACAGCCGTCCGTTGCTGTTGTAGATGAAAATGTAAAAAAACACGATAACGCAGATGCCGCAAAAGCTTATCTGAAATATCTGTATTCCGATGAAGCGCAGGAGCTGATCGCGGAGAATTACTATAGGCCTGTTGATCAGACGATCCTGAAAAAGCATGCAGATACTTTTAACCTGAAGGTGAAGCTGACAACGATCAAAGATTTCGGCGGCTGGGATGCAGTTCAGAAAAAGCATTTCGCAGACGGCGGAGTGTTTGATGAAATATATGAAGAGTAGAAGAGTCAGAGATTTTGTAACAGATCAGAGAGTTGTAGAAGAGTCAGAGATTTGCAACAGATTAGAGAGTTGTAGAAGAGTCAGAGATTTGCAACAGATCAGAGATTTGCAGCAGATCGGGAATTTGTAACAGATCAGAGACTTAGAATAGAAAAGAGGGGAGACAGAAATGAAGAAACAACAGAGTAAACGTGTGATACCAGGCTTTGGACTGACAATGGGAGTGACTTTGGCGATGCTGAGTATCGTAGTTCTGATCCCTCTTGCGTCTCTGGCAGTATACTCGGCGCGGCTGGGTTTTCGGGAATTTATTGAGGTGATCACACGGCCGAGGGTTTTGTCCGGATTTTACGTAAGTTTTATTACTGCATTTGCGGCCACGGTGGTGAATGCCATCATGGGACTGATCCTTGCGTGGGTGCTGGTGCGGTATGATTTTCCGGGAAAAAGGATCATGGATGGAATGATCGAGCTGCCTTTTGCGCTGCCGACTGCAGTTGCCGGTATCTCACTGACATCCCTGACATCCGATAAAGGTCTGGTGGGAAGCTTTTTTGCAAATTTCGGTATTAAGATCGCCTATACCAGAATCGGTATCACGGTTGCATTGATCTTTGTAGGAATCCCTTTTGTAGTCAGGGCCATTCAGCCGGTTCTGGAGAAGCTGGACGGTTCCTATGAGGAGGCTGCCCGTGTTATGGGGGCAAAACCATTCACCATTTTCCGCAGGGTAATTTTTCCTGAGCTTCTGCCGGCAATGCTTTCCGGTGCCGGACTTGCTTTCGGACGCTGCCTGGGAGAATACGGAAGCGTTGTTTTTATCGCAGGAAATAAACCATATTATACAGAGATCACACCGCTGATCATTATGTCAAAACTTCAGGAGTTTGATTATGAAAGCGCAACATCTATCGCACTGGTTACACTGGCGGTATCGTTTTTGATCCTGTTTGGCGTGAATCTGGTGCAGGCAAGAAATACGAAACGAATCAGAGGGAGGGACGCATAATGGACGAAAAAAAGAAGCAGGCTTCCGGGCCGGTGAAATGGATCCTCATTGGGATTTCCGTGATCTTTCTTTTTGTAATGCTGGTGCTTCCGCTGGTGGTTGTTGTGACCCAGGCGCTGAGTAAAGGCTGGGAGTGCTACGTGCAGGCTGTGACAGATGAGTATACGCTGAAAGCTCTGGCACTGACCATAGAAGCAACGGTGGCTGCTGTTGTATGCAACACGATCTTCGGCCTGTGTGCAGCGTGGGCAATGACCAGATTTCATTTCCGGGGAAAAAAGCTTCTGACGACGCTGATCGACATTCCGGTTACGGTGTCACCGGTCATCGCAGGTCTTATTTATATTCTGGTTTTTGGAAAGCAGAGCCCGCTTTATTCTGTTCTTGACAAAGCAGGGATCCAGATCGTGTTTGCAGTTCCTGGAATTATCCTGGCAACGATTTTTGTTACATTTCCATTTGTATCAAGAGAGATCATTCCGGTGCTGGAATCTATAGGGTCCGATGAGGAAGAGGCGGCAGCACTGATGGGAGCAAAAGGCTGGACGATCTTTACCAAAGTGACTTTCCCGCATATCAAGTGGGCATTCCTTTATGGCGTTGTGCTGTGTACAGCGAGAGCTATGGGAGAGTTTGGAGCCGTGTCCGTACTGTCCGGACATCTCCGTGGAAAAACAAATACACTTCCGCTTCATGTGGAAATTCTTTATAACGAATTCCAGTATGTTCCGGCATTTGCGGTTTCTTCGATCCTGGTGATCCTGGCGGTGATCCTTCTGATCGCAAGAAATGTTCTGGAGCATAAGGGAAAGGGGGAAAAAGGCGATGTACGTTGAGTTAAAAAATATCAATAAAACATATGGGGATTACAAGGCATCTGATAATGTAAGCTTTGGTATCGAAAAGGGAAAGCTGATCGGTCTTCTGGGTCCCAGTGGAAGCGGAAAGACTACGATTCTCCGTATGATCGCCGGTCTGGAGCAGCCGGACAGCGGAGAGATCATCATCGACGGAAGAGTGGTCAATGATGTGCCTGCCAGCGAGCGAGGCATTGGATTTGTGTTCCAGAATTATGCTCTTTTCCGGTATATGACGGTGTATGATAATATTGCATTTGGCCTGAAGGTACAGAAGGCGGATAAGAAGTATATCAAGCAGAGGGTTATGGAACTGGTAGAGTTGATCGGGCTGAAAGGCCTGGAAAAAAGATATCCAAGTCAGCTGTCCGGCGGCCAGAGACAGCGAGTTGCTTTTGCCCGGGCACTGGCTCCGAATCCGCAGCTGCTTCTTCTGGATGAGCCTTTTGCCGCTATTGATGCAAAGATCCGTACAGAGCTTCGAAGCTGGCTGAAGGATATGATTGAGAAGCTGGGAATCACCAGTATTTTCGTTACGCATGACCAGGATGAAGCTATTGAGGTGGCAGATGAGATCATCATTACAAACCGTGGTCGCATTGAACAGAAGGGAACGCCGCTGGAAGTTTACCAGAATCCGGATACTGCGTTTACGGCGGGATTTTTCGGACAGACTTCTGTGATCGATAACTACCAGGTGTTCAATCACTTCGAGGAAGTTCCGGGAGGCGAAAAAGCCATTGTCCGTCCGGAGTTTGTAAAAGTGACTAAGAAGAACGAGGAACAGAAATATAAAAGCTCCGCAACAGAGGCCATCGTAGAACGAGTCGCATTCCGCGGCAGCAGCCTGGAACTGAAAGTTCGTGTAGGAAACACCACACTCAGCGCCAGAAGAAGCCTTGACGAAGAACCCGTCCGGGAAGGCGAAGTTGTGGATGTTTTCGTACAGAGGATCTTTGTGACGAAAGGAAATGAAGCCGTGTTGCTGCATAATACAGCTATGGTTGAGGATTGGCTGGTGATATAAAAAAATGCCGCGGGAGCGGCATTTTTTTATGAGCAAGTAGCGTTAGCGGATTGCGAATATCAGCTGCTGAGGCCGCGGGAGCGGCATTTTTTTATGAGCAAGTAGCGCTAGCGGATTGCGAATATCATATGATGCGGCCGCGGGAGCGGCATTTTTTTATATATGTGAAATTTTTACACCGTAATATTCTGCAAGGGAATCTACCAGATCATCACGGATTTTTTTGTGGTCATTTCCATCCAAAGACATAACGCAGGATACCATATGGTGTTTTTTATCAACGACGCAGTATTGGCCGTAATTGCCGGACAGGATTAGTGTATCTTCCATAGGTCCCATATATATGAAATATCCATAACCATAGCTCTGGTAATCCGGATGCTCCGTCAGTGGATTGTAAGAATCGATATGTTTCTGACAGGCATCAATCACGAATTTTTTTGGGACGATCTGTTTTCCGTTCAGAGCACCTTCATGCAGAAGCAGATGCCCAAAACGGGCCAGTTCATCAATCGTCAGATACAGTCCATTAGCTGCCATGCAATGTCCCTGAGGGCAGAGGGTCCAGTCCGGATTCGGGATGCCAATTGGTTCAAACAGACGATATCGCAGATAATTCAACAAACCGGTTCCGGATTTTTCTTCCAGAAGAACAGACAAAATATAGGAACAGAAATTGCTGTACACGAAATGGGTACCTGGTGTATAGGGAAAAGAATCATTCTGGAAAAAATATCTTACCCAGTCTTTTTCTCTGTATCGTTCCGGACCGTCGCAGAAAAAGAGAGGATCTTTCTGACCGGATGACATCGTAAGCAGATCACGGATCTTTATTTTGTAAAGATTTTCGGAAGGATCAGATGGGAAATATTTTTCAAACCAGGGATAAATATATTCATCAAGAGTGATCAGTCCTTCGCGTTCTGCGATACCAGCAGCCATGGCAACAAAAGGCTTGCTGATAGACCATATATTTAATCGGGTTTTTACCGGAAAAAGCCTGAATTCTTCTTTTAAAACATCGTTTTTATATATCTGGGCATAGATAATATTGGAATGATGATGTTTAGATTTTTCAAGAAAAATATCTAAAATTTCCTGCATGATAATCCCCCCCTGTAATTATTATTCGTAAAAAAGATCAAAGTCTGAGTAAAGTTCTTCCAGGTCATGAAGGCGTGTACTGATGGACTTGCACTTGCTTTTTCGGATTTTTGCAACAATGCTGTCAAAAAGACAATAGAGACAGGAAAAGGAGTTAAATCCCATTTCATTGAGATTGATCTCTGTAATGACCGCATGATCTGCCAGAGACCATGCCGGTGATGAAATACTGTCTGTGATGGCAAGGATCTTTGCACCATGGTTTTTGGCAACCTGTGCGTATTTCAGTGACCATTTGGTATAGCGGGCAAAAGAGAGCAGAAGAACAACAGTATCTTCAGAAGCTTCCGTGAGATATTCAAAATGGGGATCATAAAATTCATGAACCACCTTGGTATTTCCAAGAAGCTGATTCAGCAAGGTTCCCATCCAGAGTGCTGCACTGTAAGAGGAACGGGCGCCTACAATCAGACGTTTCTTCGCATTGGTCAGATAGGTAACGATCTGATCCATATCATCCTGACTCAGGTGTGAAGCCCAGTTTTCCATGGAATGGAGTTCTTTTGCAATGATGTTCTGATAGAAATTCCCATTGTCCAGTGTGTCATCTGCTGTAGCTGTGGGAATGGAAAGAATATCATTCTGTACAGTACGCTGCATTTCAGAAAAACTTTCAAATCCCAGAGAATAAGCGAGGCGTATGATAGTGGTTTCGCTTACGGAAATTTCCTTGCTGAGTTTCGCAAGGGTGGAATAACTGAAAGAATCAAGGTGTTGTAATATATATTCGGCAACTTTCTTCTGACCGGCAGAAAGAGAAGATATTTTTTCACGGATCAACTGTTCTATTTTCATGAAAACCTCCTGTATTGTACGATTAGTATAATAAATTATAACAGGTGTAAAGTTTGATTACAATATAATGGAGTAAAAAATTCTTCTTGATATAAAAAAAGATGTAAATAATGCACAAATTAAAGTGTGTATTTTTAATAATATTGTCAATAGAAATCTTGAAACCTAGATGTTAATATAGCATTAAATAATTCATATGACGTCAGAAAAAGAATTAATTGCACTATTAATATTAGAGCCAATAAAAAAGGGGGGCTTTTATGTCGTCAACAGTAAAGGAAATAAAAGAAAAAACAGGTTACCTGAAACGAAGTGATCTTTATACAATCGGTGTAGGACAGGCGATTGGATCGGGTGTTCTGACACTGATCGGACCGGCAATTCTTTTGACTGGTCAGTCAGCATGGCTGGCATATGTAGCTGCATGTATCTGGGGATTTATGATGATTGCACCAATTCCATGGATCACATCTACACTGAAACTTGGAGGAGGATTTTATTCTCTGGTAGGAGATATGGCCGGCAAACGAGTTGCCGGTATGTATGCAGTAGGATTTTTGCCACAGACGATCAATCTGGCGACTTATGGTGTGGCAATTGGTATGTATGCAAATTCCCTGTGGCCGCAGATCAATGCGAAATGGTTTGGAATTGCAGCCCTGAGTGTGTTCTTTGCCATCAATCTGTGTGGTGTGGATGTAATGGCGAAGGTACAGAAAATTCTGGTTACCCTGCTGTTTGTTGCACTTGGTCTGTTTATTGTTCTGGGATGCCTCCAGCTGAAAAATCCGGTGTTTGAGTTTACAGCACCAGACTTTTTCTCCAATGGTCCATCCGGATTCTTTTCCGCAATCATGCTGTATGTATATTCAACAAACGGATATTCCTGCATTATGAATTATGGTAAACAGGCAAAAGAAGCACATAAAGATATTCCAAAGGCACTTCTGTACTGTATTCCGACACTGATGGTTGTATATGGCGGTGTTGCAATTGTAGCAAGTGGTGTGCTTCCTCTGGATCAGGTAGCCGGACAGCCGCTTACCCTGGTTGCAAAAAATATTTTAAATCCGGCACTTTTCACAGTATTTATGATTGGTGGTCCGGTACTTGCACTGTCTTCATCCATTAATTCAACAATTTCCAATAACTGTATTCCGGTTGCACAGTCCTGTAAAGATGGATGGCTTCCGAAATCATGGGCAGCTCAGAACAGAAGAGGGGCTTACTGGAAACTGATGACATTTACTTATCTTATGGGAATATTACCTGTGTTACTGGACTTTTCTATCAGTGATGTTGTAAATAATATTATGCTTCTGGCATCAGCACTGGCATTTCTGCAGATTTATGCTTATTTCCAGCTTCCGAAAAAACATGCAGAAGCATGGGAAAAATCACCAATGCATATTTCTAACGGAAAATATTATTTCCTCTGCTGTTTGAGCCTGTTTGCATATATCTGCATTTTTATCAATTCTTGCAGAAGCCTGAAACTTCCGGTAGTAATCATCAGTCTGATAGCCATTGTAGTATGCATGGCTTACGGATGGTTTAGAAGTGTAAGTCCTGATGTAAAGATGGAAACAAGTGTGTGGGAGGATTAATGTTTATGAATAAAGACCAGAACCTGATCAATGAATTTGCTATCAAAACTTTAAAAGAAAATCTCAATGTTATGTATGCGCAGATATGGCGTGAAGGACAGTTAACGGCAGAATATAAAAGAATGCCGGTGAAAACCCGCCTGAATACCTGGTCTGCATGCAAAGGCGTGGTATCCTGTGCAGTGGGAATTGCACTGGATGAGGGATTGATTCAGCTGGATGAGAAGATCGTTGATATTTTTCCGGAGTATATTCCAGAAAAAACAGAAGGATATCTTGGTGATGTGACCCTGGAAAATATGCTGACAATGACCACCGGTCTGGAAAGCTCACTGTTTTTCTGTGACTGGCCGGAACGTTATACAACACCGGACTGGATCAGATATTTCTTTGAGAACGCGAAGGTTGTAAATAAACCAGGAACCCAGTGGCTGTACAGTAATTTCAACACATATATGATCAGTTGTGCCATTGAAAAACGTGCGGGTGTCAACCTTCTGGAATATCTGAGAAATCGATTTTTTGAACCATTGGGAATTGGAAATCCGGACTGGACTTTGTGTCCGAAAGGTCATGTACATGCTGCGAATGGTCTTTATGTAAATATTGACGAGTTCACCAGATATGGACAGCTGATCCTTCATAAAGGAAAATACAATGGAAAACAGTTGGTGCCGGAAGAATATATGAAAGTTGCGACTTCCAATCTTGTAGACAATTCAGCGGCAGGAAGTCCGGGAAATCTTTATTCCGGTTTTGGATATGGATATCAGTTTGTCATGAATCCGGAAGCCGGTTCCTATCGATCCGATGGAAATTATGGTCAGTTCTGTCTGGCGTTTCCTGACAAGGATGCAGTAGTAACTGTAATGTCTCTGGAGGGGGATTTCCAGAAAATAGGAAATCATCTATGGACTACAGTGGTTCCGGAATTGTAATATACTCTGGTTGACAAAACAGAGTGGAAAGTATAAGATAATAGTAGCTAAGAAATGTGATGAAATTCAAACATTGGCAAAAACGAAAACCCCGGAAGTGTGCGAGACTTCCGAGGTTTTCTATTCCGTTATGTAAGGTGGCTTAAGCCTTTCAGGCTTGACATTAATCATAATTCGCCTTATACTAAGCATTGTAAATAACAGGGGAGCTTGTGATGGCAGGCTGAGAGGAAGTCTTCAACTTCGACCCTTATACCTGATTTGGATAATGCCAACGTAGGAACGTATAGGATGAATTTACGGGAGATACTTTGGTGTATCTCCCTTTTTATTTATGATCAGGATTTACAAGGAAGGGCTTAAGAGCAGATGCTTTTAACCCTGGTATCTACAACGGAATACAGGAAATTTTGAGAGTGAACTGAGTTCATGAAGGGGTGCACCACCGCGGGTGTATTTCTTTGTGGACTCTTTTTTTATTCTCGGAAAGGAGAGCTTATGATCACAGTAAACGGCGAGAGCAGAACACTGGAAAATCCGGTGACAGTAACCGAATATCTGAAAGCCTGCAACTATGTTCCGGTGCAGGTGGTAGTTGAACTGAATGAAGAGATCATCAAGAGAGAGACTTACGATACAACAGTGCTGAAAGACGGCGATGTTGTGGAGATTCTGCAGTTTATGGGCGGCGGAAGCTGCTGAGATAAAAGGTATATTGAAGATAAAAAGAAAGGTGGACATAAAAAATGACAACAGCAAACACAAATGAAGACAAACTGATCCTGGGAGGCCATGAGTTTACTTCCCGTTTTATTCTTGGTTCCGGAAAATTTTCCCTGGATCTTGTAAAAGCATGTATCGAAAAAGCAGGAACACAGATCGTAACACTTGCTCTGCGCCGTGCAAATGAAGGCGGACTTGCCAACATCCTGGACTATGTGCCGAAGGACGTTACACTTCTTCCGAATACATCCGGTGCCAGAAACGCACAGGAGGCAGTCCGCATCGCAAGACTTTCCCGTGAGCTTGGCTGCGGAGATTTTGTAAAGATCGAAGTGATCCATGATTCCAAATATCTTCTCCCGGATAACTATGAGACCATCAAAGCAACTGAGATCCTTGCAAAAGAAGGCTTTGTTGTCATGCCGTACATGTATCCGGATCTGAATGCAGCCAGAGATCTGGTAAACGCAGGAGCTGCCTGTGTAATGCCGCTTGGTTCTCCAATCGGTTCTAACAAAGGAATCTGCACAAAAGAATTCATCCAGATCCTTATCGACGAAATCGATCTTCCGATCATCGTAGACGCAGGGATTGGCCGTCCATCACAGGCATGTGAGGCTATGGAAATGGGTGCTGCGGCAGTTATGGCAAACACAGCCATCGCAACAGCAGGGGACGTCCGTGTTATGGCGGAGGCTTTTAAGAAAGCCATCGAGGCAGGAAGAAGCGCATACCTTTCCGGCATGGGAAGAACCCTGGAAAGAGGTGCAAGTGCATCTTCACCGCTGACTGGATTTCTGCATGAATAAAATAGTTTAGAGATAATAAAAGTGCGAGAGGAGCGACATAACAACAATGGCAGAAACAGTACAGGCCAGTCAGCAGGACGGCCATTTTAATGAGAGTATCGTAAACGAAGAAATTCTGGAAGACATGAAAAAGAATCGTATCGACCACATGAAGTACCTTCCGGATATGGAACAGCTGGAAGAGTCTGATGTGATGGATCAGGTTATTTCCGCAATGAATGCATATGATTATGACAAATACACAGAAGCAGATGTACGCAGAGCCCTGGCCCATGACAACCGTACACCGGAAGATTTTCAGGCACTGCTTTCACCGGCAGCACTGCCTCTTCTGGAAGAGATCGCACAGGCAGCGCGGATCGAAACAAGAAAACATTTTGGAAACAGTGTCTGTATGTTTACACCGATCTACATTGCAAACTACTGCGAAAATTACTGTATTTACTGTGGATTTAACTGCCACAACAAGATCCGCCGTGCACAGCTGAATGAGGAAGAGATTGAGAAGGAAATGGCAGCTATTGCAGAAACCGGCCTTCAGGAAATCCTGATCCTTACCGGTGAAAGCAAATCCAAATCCAATGTAGAATATATCGGAAAAGCCTGCGAGATTGCCCGGAAATATTTCAAGGTGGTAGGTCTTGAAGTGTATCCGATGAATTCTGATGAGTATGCATATCTTCACAAATGCGGTGCAGATTATGTAACTGTTTTCCAGGAGACCTATAATTCTGATAAATACGAAACCCTGCATCTGGCAGGCCACAAGAGGATTTTTCCATACAGATTAAATACACAGGAGCGTGCACTGAAAGGCGGCATGCGAGGAGTTGGCTTTGCGGCGCTTCTGGGGCTGGATGATTTCCGTAAAGATGCTTTTGCGACAGGATATCACGCATACCTTCTGCAGAGAAAATATCCACACGCAGAGATTGCTTTTTCCTGCCCGAGACTCCGCCCGATCATCAACAATGACCGGATTAATCCGAAGGATGTCCATGAACCACAGCTTCTGCAGGTAGTCTGTGCATACCGTCTGTTTATGCCGTTTGCAAGTATCACCGTATCCACCAGAGAGTGCGAGCGTGTCCGTGACAACCTGGTAAATATCGCAGCAACCAAGATTTCTGCAGGTGTCAGCACAGGAATCGGAAGCCATGTGGAAGACATCGAAGATAAAGGTGATGATCAGTTTGAGATTTCAGACGGAAGATCCGTGGATGAAGTATTCAATGCCCTGAAAGATCACGGTCTGCAGCCGGTAATGAACGACTACATCTATCTGTAAAAAGAGATAAGGTCACACAAGCGCATAGATGACTGCACAGCCAACAGGGGATAACTTCTGTGGAATATGTGGAAAACCACTCGCCCGAAAGAAAGATTTTTCAAGGCGGGTGTGGATAACTGTTTCAGAAAAATGAATGCAGAAAGATTTTTGCCAAACAGAGGGGAGTACTGGGAGAATTTGTTGGATTCACAAGGCTGATGACGTTTTCACATATACTCCCGGAACAATAAAATACGATGCAAAAATCAACAAAAACAACATAATATCGGCCGGAATCAGATATAAAAACCTGTGAAATCCGCAAAAACACCCCTGTTTCTGAAAACTGCTGAAAACGGTTTCTAATCTAACAGTTTTCATATGGACTTACTCATGTTTATAATAGCCCCAACAACAAAACACGAGGCAAAATACAGGAGGTAAGTATTATGAAAAGAAGATGGAAATCAGCAGTAGCAGCTCTTGCAGCAATAGCAGCGATCGGAAGCCTTACAGGAGTAACCACATATGCGGCGGACAGCGTCAGCATTACCAATGTATCTTATGACCCGACCCGAGAACTTTATGAGCAGTACAATAAGATCTTCCAGAAACACTGGAAAGAAAAAACGGGCCAGGATGTGGATATCACGCAGTCTCATGGAGGCTCCGGAAAACAGGCACTTGAAGTTGCCAACGGACTGGAAGCAGATGTGGTAACACTGGCACTGGAATATGATGTGGACGCGATCCAGGATGCAGGGCTTATCGATGACGGATGGGTAGATGAATTTCCGGAAGACAGTTCTCCCTATACTTCAACCATCGTATTCCTTGTAAGAAAAGGAAATCCCAAGAACATCAAAGACTGGGATGATCTGGTAAAGAAAGACGTAGGTGTGATCACACCAAACCCGAAAACCTCCGGCGGAGCAAGATGGAACTATCTGGCAGCCTGGGCCTATGCAAAAGATAAATATAACGGAGACGAGGATAAAATTAAAGAATTCATCGGAGATCTTTACAAAAACGTACTTGTCCTGGACACCGGAGCCAGAGGCGCAACAACCTCTTTCGTGGAAAACGGACAGGGTGATGTACTGATCGCCTGGGAAAATGAAGCCTATCTTTCCGTAAAGGATTATCCGGACGACTACGAGATCGTAACACCAAGCATCAGCATCCTTGCACAGCCATCTGTAGCAGTAGTCGATAAAGTCGTAGACAAAAGAGGCACCAGAGATGTGGCAGAGGAATATCTGAATTATCTCTATTCCGATGAAGCACAGAGGATCGCCGGTGATAATTATTACCGTCCGTCAAACCAGGATATTCTGAAGGAATACTCCGATGTGTTTAATCTGGACATCAATCTTGTCACCATTGATGATTTCGGCGGATGGAAAAAGGCACAGGAAACACATTTCTCAGATGGAGGGATTTTTGATCAGATTTACGAAGGATAGACAGCAGAAGATATAGTCGGACGGAATAACACAAAGAAGCTGCAGAACAGTGAAAAAACAGAGTTTGCAGCTTCTTTTATGTAAATATGATGTGCCTTTTGCGACTGGAAAATCTATATCTGATATATAGCACTGTCAACATCTCATGCAGCTATGGATCTTCCGGTCTGCAAAATAACGGCAGAGGGGACAATGTGAATCACAAGGTGGATCAGGCATGGCTTCCTTCGGTCAGGGAACAGCCGTCCATTATACGGATCCCGTTTATGACATCCAGATAAGTGTCATACATTTCCTTCCATTCATCAGAGGCGTCCTTGGAGTACTGGCTGATGGTGGACAGAAGATCGTATTTTTTGCCGTCGACGGTTTCGATGCGGCCGAGATAGCCCTGCCATACACTGTCCAGAGGCTGGTCTTCGCCATCGTAATATCTGGCTTCCAGAGTCAGTACAGGAACATCCTCATTGTAATAAGTCAGTTTATATCCACCATTTTCGGTTTCGGTTGTTTCATAATGGCAGAGATATTTCCAGCGCTCCGGAGTGAGGACCTGGAAGTAATCCGTCATGGCCATATCCACACGCTCTGCGTAAACGAAATCTATGGATTTGATCAGCTCTGTGGCTTCCTTTTCGGCGGCCTTATCATAGGTGTCTGACGGAGTCAGGACAAAAAGTCCGAATGTATAATCGTCAGTCTGGCATACAAGAGCATCTACATTTTTTTCTTCTTCGTTGACTTCGGTTAAGTATTGATATTTCGTGGCAGGATAAGATTCAAAGGTAAGATCCTTTTTGGTGATGATCTCACCCTTTACCGGATAGTATTCTGCCAGAAAACCCTTCAGGGAAGAATCCTCCAGAGAGGAATTCGGTACTTTTAAAACAAAGGCAGTGCTTTTTCCGCCATTTACGGAACGCTGCTCGAAATAACCTTCTTTTTCGGGCATGGATTCTCTGATCGTATCATCGGCAGGGAATCCAACCCGCATATGAAGCTCGCCGCGCTTTTCCGATTCGGAGGAATCTTCCGTGTTTGTATCGGAAGAGGAATTTGGGTATGAAGAATCGGAATCCTGCGAGGAGGAGTTTCCACTGGTATCGGAGGATTCTTCTGAAGAATCTCCGGAGGAGGAATCAGTTTCAGAATCGGAATATTCCTGAAGATTGCCGTAGTCATCAATATAATATTTATCTCTGGAGCCAATATATGTGGTTCCGGTGGCATCTTCCAGCCACACACTGCCGTCCTCATAATAATAATGAGGCTCAAAATAACCGTCCTGTTCGGTCCAGCCGGCATCGTTGCCTTCCATCAGTTCACCGGAATCCGGGTCAGGGGCATAATTACCTTCCCCGATATATTCATCCTCGGAACCATTGCGGTACCAGTAATCTCCGTTTTCATCCTGCCAGATGTACTGACCGTCATCGGTTGGAGGGTCAGAAGCGAGGACCGGGACTGCAGATATGGAAAGAGCGATCGCGCCTGTTAAAAGAACTAAGATTTTTTTATGCATAGGCACCTCCTGATAAATTGCGCAGCAGTTAGCTGCTTACTATTCTTTGATCATAAATTTTTACAAATAAAAAAGATCTGTCTGTTAAGTACATTGTAACAGACAGATCTCGATATCCGGAAATGTGAAGAAAAAGAGACATTTACGGAAAGCTGCGTACAGGTCTGGAAATATGCTATCCAATCGTGAAAAGGCCGGCTTACCGGCAGGTAAAAAGATATCCCTTCCCATAAACCGAGACAATGTCATACTCATCGGTATCTTCGGCACCGATCTTGGTCCGGAGGTTAAAGATATGCCGCCGTACCGTGCTGGTATCTGTTCCTGCACAGCTACCCCATACCGCTTCGTAGAGCTCCTTTGCAGAAAAAATCTTCTCCTGGTTTTCTGCAAGGAGACGCAGCAGAGAGAATTCGGTCCGGGTAAGGCCTGTGTCGGCATTATTGAGATATGCATGGCCGTCCGAAAGATCCAACCGCAGGCTGCCGATGGTGATCTGACGGGAGGACTGAAATTTTTCTTTTATTTTTTCTTCCATTCGTTTCTGGCGTTCCAGAAGCATCTGGATCACGGCCAGAAATTCATCGAAATTATAAGGTTTGGTGAGATAATAGTCGCCTCCCTGCTGAAGTCCTTCTACACGATCCCGGATATCACTTTTTCCGGTGAGAAAAAGAACCGGATTCATGGTTTTTTCGCGGAAGCGGCGGCAGATATCCAGACCGTTTCCGTCCGGAAGCATAATGTCTAGGATAAGAAGATCCGGCAGCTGTTCTTCAAGCTGATGATAGGCTTCGGCGGCTGTCTGTGCAGTGCGGACATCGTAGCCACGGCGCCGCAGCATCCGGCAGTTGGTATTCAGCACCTGTTCTTCATCCTCGACCATAAGGATAAGTGATTTCTTTTCATTCATTTATGATTCCTCCTCCGGAAGTGAGAAGAACACCTGAGTTCCCTCGCCTTCTTTACTTTTCAGCCATATTTTGCCGCCATGGGCAGTGATGATCTGATGACAGACATAGAGGCCTATGCCGTGCCGCCAGTAATCCTTATCAGCGGAAACATAACCCTTGAGTGCGTTTTTTCGCATTTCTTCTGACATGCCGGTTCCGGTGTCGGAGACGCAGATGGTTTGCCAGCCCGGTTCGCCGGTAAGCGAAATGGTGATGGTTCCGTTTTGGGTGTGACGCTCTGCATTGGAGATCAGATTGGTGACAACCTGGATCAGCCGTTCCGGATCAGCAGAGATTTCCGGGAGTCCGGATTGTGTCGTAAGGACCAGCTGATTGTTCTTTAAGCTTGGATGACTGCAGTAGTCTTTTTTTACAGAATACAAAAGACCGGACAGATCTGATGGGACAAGGGAAAGGGCAAGTCGTCCCTGCTCAATGGAAACCGTATCCATCAGATCCAGCACGATCCGGTCGATCCGCATTACTGACTGTTCAATGGTGCGGAGATTTTCCTGCATAAGAGAGAAATCCAGAGGCTCTTCCTCAAGGAGCTCGGAAGTATCCCGGGCGTGGAGGGAGATGGAGTTCAGAGGATTTTTGATCTCATGGGCAACGGTGGTCAGGAAGGTGGACTTGGCATTGTCAAGGGAACGAAGCCGCTGGTTCTGTTCCTTAAGAAGGATCTGCTGCTGATTGTATTCTTTCAGATGAAAATAGAGAACAATGCCGCAGACAATACTTACAGAGACAAATGCCAGGAGTACATCTGCCAGCCGGTCTTTTTCCGTTGCAAAAGGAGTCACACTGTCCGGAAAATGGTACGCAACCAGACACAGTCCCATATATAGGACAATCTCCAGAAGAGAAACGATCAGAGCACGCCATTTTTCCAGCATCAGCACAGTGAAGATAATGGCAAACACGAAGAATGCCGGCATGCCGCCATGATATCCGCCGCTGGTAAAAAACATGATCGGAAAAACAATGAGAAAGATCAGGACAATGGTGATCAGGTAACAGCGCTGATATTTCCCACTATAATAGGAATAAAGAAAAAGTCCTCCGGATATGACAACCAGTGCGAAGTTGATCAGCACATTTCCCCAGGAGCCGGTCCCGAAACTGAGAAAAGCCATGATCAGACTGATAATGGTGCCACCGGAGGCGAGGATGTTGAACAGCCGGACACGGAAATCCAGGGTGGGGCTGAATAATGAGTGGAAAATATCTCGGAGTTTCAGATTTATATGGATAGAGATCACCTCCTGATAAAATTAGAAACGGTTATTCGATGCAGAGTTATGTATCGAATGCGGATTGCAGATATCCGCCTGATCCGGATCTGAGATTCTATAAGTATAATTTCATTGTACCATGTCAGCCCTTTCTTTTGTATCAAAAAAAATGCAATTAATCCATATTTCCTATTGACATACTATGAATACTAGGTTAATATAAGTGTCAACAAAAGAAAGGGAAGAGGCTATGAACGAATACGGCTTTAATACAGGGCTGCTCCACGGCACCAATGAGAAATATCCGCAGGGTGCCACACAGGTTCCAATCTATCAGAGCAGCGCATTCCGACATGACAGTGCGGAAGACCTGGAGAAAATTTTTGACAATAAAAAAATGGGCTTCTCCTATACAAGGATCAACAATCCTACGGTAGAGTCCTTTGAGAAAAGAGTGACTATGCTGGAGGATGGAATCGGCAGTGTGGCATGTGCTTCCGGAATGGCGGCGCTGACCAATGCGTTTCTGAACATTCTGCAGGCAGGAGACGAGATCGTGGCAGCCTGCGGACTGTACGGCGGAACTGTGGAACTGTTCGATGATCTGAAGCCTTTCGGGATCTCCGTAAAGTACGTAAGTGAGAATAAGCCGGAAGCTTTTGAGGCAGAGATCACAGAGAAAACGAGACTTGTTTTTGCGGAGACGATCGGAAACCCCAAGCTGGACGTTACCGATATCCAGGCAGTTGCAGAAGTGGCACATAAGCATGACGTACCGCTGATCGTAGACAACACGGTGGCAACCCCGTATCTGATCCAGCCACTGAAGCTTGGAGCTGACATCGTGGTTCATTCTTCTTCCAAGTATATCAATGGAAGCAGCGATGCGATCAGCGGCATTCTTGTCTGTGGTAAGGGACTGAAATGGGACCCTGACCGATATCCGGGACTTGCTCCATACCGGAAATTCGGACCATTTGCATACATCGCCAAACTTCGAAACGGACTTTTCCGGAACACTGGCGCGTGTCTTGCTCCGCAGAATGCTTTCCTTAATAATCTGGGACTGGAAACCCTGGGACTTCGAATGCAGAGACAGTGTGACAACGCACTGGAACTTGCCAGATTTTTACAGAGCCTGGGTGGTGACATTGAAGTAAATTATCCGGGACTGGAAGAAAGCCCTTATCACGAAATTACGGAAAAGCAGTTCAGGAATGGCTACGGAGCTATCGTAACCGTAAGAACCGGAAGCAAGGAGAAGGCTTTTTCCATTATTAATTCATTGAAGATCCCGCTGATCATCTCCAATATCGGAGATACGAAGACACTGGTGATCCATCCGGAATCCACCATCGCGGCACACATCTCCGACGAAGAGAAGCTGCAGTCCGGAGTATTCGAGGATCTGATCCGTATCAGTGTGGGAATTGAAGATGTTGAAGATTTAAAAGAAGATTTCAAACAAGCGATAGAAAATAACCGATAAAATCTAAGAGCTGCACCAGCAGAGAAATGGAGAGTTCGTTATGGCAAAAGTAGATTACGCTACATTAAAAAAAGGTGGTTTCATGAGACAGAAGCAGAAGAATAATTTTTCTCTTCGTCTTGCCTGTGTAGGCGGTACGCTTACCGCAGAAAACCTTAAGAAGATCGCAGAAGTAGCTGAGAAATACGGTGACGGATATGTACATCTTACTTCCAGACAGGGAGTTGAGATCCCGTTCATTAAATTAGATGATATTGATGATGTAAAAGATGATCTTGCGAAAGGCGGATGCAAACCTGGTGTCTGCGGACCGAGAGTCCGTACAGTTACAGCCTGCCAGGGTAACGCAGTCTGTCCAAGCGGAAACATCAACAGCTATGACATTGCGGTGAAATTAAATGAGAGATATTTTGGAAGAGAGCTTCCTCATAAATTCAAATTCGGTGTTACCGGATGTCAGAACAACTGTCTGAAAGCAGAGGAGAACGATGTAGGAATCAAAGGAGCAGCACAGGTCAGCTGGAAAGAAGATACATGTATCCACTGCGGTGTCTGTGAAAAAGCCTGCAGAGAAAACGCCATCTCCTTTAAAGATGACAAGCTGGTGATCGACACAGAGAAATGTAACTACTGCGGCAGATGTGCAAAATCCTGTCCTGTAGATGCATGGTATGTAAACGAAGCATTTATCGTTTCCTTTGGCGGAACGTTTGGAAATCACATCAGCAAGGGACAGGAATTCCTTCCGCTGATCACCTCTGAAGAACAGCTTTTCAGAGTGACCGATGCAGCGATCCAGTTCTTTGATGACTATGCAAATCCGGGAGAGCGTTTTAAATTTACCATCGACCGGGTAGGCGCTGAAAAACTTCAGGAAGTTTTGAAAGGAGCATACAATGGCTGATATTAAAATTGATGATACAGTAGATATTACCGATGTAGTTTGCCCGGTAACTTTTGTAAAAGCAAAAGTAGCACTTGAGGAGCTGGACGACGGACAGATCCTGGCGATCAAAATGAACGATGGCGAGCCAGTACAGAATGTACCGAGAAGCGTAAAAGAAGAAGGACATCAGATCCTGAAACTTGAAGATAATGAAGATGGAACTTATACACTGATCGTAAGAAAAGTTGAAGAATAGGAGAACAGAGAAATGACAATCACAGTTGCAGGAAATAAAAAAGAATACGAAGACGGACTGAAACTTACAGAGCTTATTGAGAAAGAGGATATCGAAAGTCCTGAGTATGTAACCGTAACCATCAACGATGAATTCATCAGCAAAGAAGACGTTCCGAACACAGTTGTAAAAGACGGTGATGTTGTTGAGTTCCTGTACTACATGGGAGGAGGCGCAAGATAATGGCTTTTACAAATGAGCAGCTTGAGCGTTACTCCCGCCACATCATCCTGAAAGAGGTGGGAGTAAAAGGCCAGAAAAAGCTTCTGAATGCCAAGGTTCTTATCATTGGAGCCGGCGGACTTGGAGCACCGGCAGCCCTTTACCTTGCAGCAGCAGGTGTGGGAACAATCGGAATCGTAGATGCAGATGAGGTAGATCTTTCCAATCTTCAGAGACAGGTCATCCACACAACTGCAGATGTTGGCAAACTGAAAGTAGAGTCTGCGGCTGAGACTATGAAAGCCATCAACCCGGACGTTACCGTAAATACATATCATACATTTGTAGATTCCAGCAACATTATGGATCTGATCAAAGATTACGATTTCATTCTGGATGGAACGGACAACTTCCCTGCAAAATTCCTTATCAACGATGCCTGTGTAATGGCTGAGAAACCGTTTTCACATGCAGGTATCATCCGTTTCCAGGGACAGCTGATGACTTACGTTCCGGGACAGGGACCATGCTACAGATGTGCATTCCAGAGCCCGCCACCAAAGGATGCCGTACCGACCTGTAAGCAGGCTGGTGTTATCGGAGCCATGGGCGGAGTGATCGGAAGCCTTCAGGCAATGGAAGCCATCAAGTACATCATCGGACAGGGCGATCTTCTTACAGGAAGACTTCTTACCTACGATGCGCTGAAGATGACATTCCGTACCGTAAAACTTCCGAAGAACCATCACTGCCCGGTATGCGGCGACAATCCGACCATCACAGAGCTGATCGATTACGAGCAGGCTGTGTGCGAGCTGAAACACTGATCATATAGAAGTCAAAAGTGTCTGCTGGTGCAGGCAGTATAAATAAGTATAGAAACCCATTGGAGGCTGCGAAGATAATGCTGAAATTAAAAAAAGAAGATTACGAAAAAATATTAGACCATTGCAGAAAGGGACTTCCCAATGAGTCCTGCGGCCTTCTGGGCGGGATCATTGAGGGCGATGTAAAAACCATCGAGAAGGTGTATTTACTGACAAATATCGACGAGAGTAACGAGCACTTTTCCATGGACCCGAAAGAACAGCTGAGCGCGATCAAAGATATCCGTCAGAACGGATATCAGATGATCGGAAACTTTCATTCTCATCCGGAGTCTCCGTCAAGGCCTTCCGAAGAAGACAAACGACTTGCTTTTGACCCGAACATCGAATATCTGATCCTCTCCCTTATGGATGCAGAAAACCCGGTGCTGAAGGCCTTCGGCGTAGACAAAGAAAAAAATGTAACTGTACATGAGATTCAGATAACAGAGTGATGAGTATGAAAAACAGATTAAACACAAAAGAAATTACAACGGATGTGCTGATAATAGGTGGAGGTACCGCAGGCTGCTATGCGGCGCTGGTTCTCTCAGAACAGAAAGCCGGCAGGGTACTGATCGCAGAAAAAGCAAATATCAAGCGAAGCGGCTGTCTGGCAGCTGGTGTCAACGCCATCAATGCCTACATTGTAAAAGGCCGCAAGCCTCAGGACTATGTAGATTACGCCACAAAAGATGCCGCCGGGATCGTAAGACAGGATCTTCTTCTTACAGCAGCGGAGAACTTCAACGAAGTTACCGCAAAAATGGAAAAACTTGGACTTGTGATCCTGAAGGATGAAAATGGCGATTATGTAGCCAGAGGAAACCGTAACATCAAGATCAACGGCGAGAATTTCAAACCACTTCTTGCGGATGCAGTTCATGAAGCTGAGAATGTAGATGTTCTGAATTATGTAAATATCACAGACCTTCTTGTAAAAGACGGTCAGGTTTACGGAGCCGTTGGTTTTTCTATTATGGAAGAAACCGCTTACGTTATCCGGGCAAAAGCAGTTCTTGTTGCAACCGGCGGAGCGGCTGGACTTTATAAACCGAACAATCCTGGATTTTCCAGACATAAGATGTGGTATCCGCCATTTAACACAGGTGCCGGATACGCAATGGGAATCCTGGCAGGCGCGGAGATGACATCTTTTGAGATGCGTTTTATTGCTCTTCGCTGCAAGGACACCATCGCTCCTACAGGAACCATCGCACAGGGTGTCGGCGCAAAACAGATCAATGCGGCAGGCGAGATCTACGAGACAAAATACGGTCTGACCACAAGCGAGCGAGTTTACGGAACAGTCCGGGAAAATCAGCTTGGCCATGGCCCGTGTTACCTGAAGACTACAGGGATCACGAAAGAGCAGGATGAAGATCTTCTGAAAGCTTATCTGAACATGGCACCAAGCCAGACTCTGAAATGGATCGAAAGTGGAAAAAACCCAAGTGAGCAGGATGTGGAGATCCAGGGAACAGAGCCCTATATCGTAGGCGGCCATACAGCCAGCGGCTACTGGGTAAACACAGGCCGTGAGACTACTGTGAAAGGTCTTTATGCAGCAGGTGATGTTGCAGGCGGATGTCCCCAGAAATATGTAACAGGGGCACTTGCAGAAGGAAAACTTGCAGCACTGGATATGGTGAAACAGTTTTCCGCAGGATCTCTGAAAGAAGCGGATATTACCACAGAAGCGGAGATCAAAGTTCAGGAAGAAAAAATCCTTTCTCAGTACGAAAAGTTCCGTAATGAAGATGCACCGGCATTTTCCGTTGAGGAGCTTGAGGAAGCCATGCAGAAAGTCATGGATGAGTATGCGGGAGGAATTGCTTCCAATTATCAGTTCAATGAGAAACAGCTTGACCTTGCAGATGAAAAAATCCTCAAGCTTCAGGCCCTTGCCGAAAAAACAGCGGCAGCAGATATGCATGAGCTGATGTTTGCATACGAACTTCGTGAGCGTCTCATTGTGTGCCGTTCACTGATCGCTCATCTGAAAAACCGAAAAGAGACCAGATGGCATTCTTTCAACGAAAATCTGGATCATCCGGAAACCGATGAGAAATTTTATAAATATGTAAATTCGAAACTGGAAAACGGCGAGATCAAGATCATTTTCCGTGACATTGTAAAGGAGGACACATATGAGCATACGAATTGATCAGAAAAAATGTGTTGGCTGCAGAAAGTGCAGTGAAGTATGTCCGGGAACCCTGATCGTCATGGAAAACAAAAAAGCCGTGATGAAATATCCGAAAAACTGCTGGGGCTGCGTTTCCTGCGTAAAGGAATGTAAAGCCGGTGCCATTGACTTTTTCCTTGGTGCGGATATCGGCGGTAACGGAAGTATCATGAATGTAAAAAGCGAAGGTGATATCCTTCACTGGATCATTACAAAAACAGACGGTTCCACATCCGTGATTGATGTGGACCGACGAAATTCGAATAAATACTAGAAGACAGGTGCTGCCGGTTCTGGCGGCCAAAACAGGAGGATGAGATCAGATATGAGTGGATTATCACATTTGGATGAGCTGGAAGCAGAGGCAATTTACATCATCCGTGAAGTTGCAGCAGAGTGCGAAAAGCCAGTAATGCTTTATTCTATAGGAAAAGACAGTTCTGTAATGCTTCATCTTGCGATGAAAGCTTTTTACCCGGAGAAACCGCCATTCCCGTTTCTTCATGTAAATACAACCTGGAAATTTAAAGAGATGATCGAGTTCCGTGACAAGACTGCAAAAGATCTCGGGATCGAAATGCTTGAGTACATTAACCAGGACGGTGTGAAACAGGGAATCAATCCTTTTGACAGCGGTTCCGCATATACAGATATCATGAAAACACAGGCCCTGAAACAGGCTCTTAAGAAATATGGTTTCACAGCTGCATTTGGCGGCGGCCGTCGTGATGAGGAGAAAAGCCGTGCAAAAGAGCGTATTTTCTCCTTCCGTAACGCAGAGCAGGCCTGGGATCCGAAGAACCAGCGTCCGGAGATGTGGAAGCTTTACAATACTGAGATCAACAAAGGTGAAAGCATCCGTGTTTTCCCAATCTCCAACTGGACTGAGACTGATATCTGGCAGTACATTAAGAGAGAAAATATCCCGATCGTTCCGCTGTATTTTGCAAAAGAGCGTCCGGTTGTATACAGAGACGGCAACATCATTATGGTGGATGACGACAGAATGCGTCTGAACCCGGGTGAGGAGCCGCAGATGAAAAAAGTTCGTTTCCGTACTCTTGGATGCTATCCTCTGACAGGTGGTATCGAGTCTGATGCGGAGACACTGGACGAGATCATTGACGAGACTTTAAGCTCTGTGGAATCTGAGAGAACTACACGTGTTATCGATTCTGACGGCGGAGCTGCCAGCATGGAAAAAAGAAAGAGAGAGGGGTACTTCTAGGATGAGCGGATTACTGAAATTTATCACTTGCGGAAGTGTGGATGATGGAAAGTCTACACTGATCGGCCATATTCTTTATGATTCCAAGCTTTTATATGCAGACCAGGAAAAAGCCCTTCTTCTGGACAGCAAGGTAGGTTCCAGAGGCGGTGCCATTGATTATTCTCTTCTTCTGGATGGTCTGATGGCTGAGCGTGAGCAGGGCATCACTATTGATGTTGCTTACCGTTATTTTACAACGGATAAGAGAAGTTTTATTGTTGCGGATACTCCTGGTCATGAAGAGTATACAAGAAACATGGCAGTTGGTGCTTCTTTTGCCCAGCTTTCCATTATTCTTGTGGATGCAAAACAGGGTGTTCTGGTGCAGACAAGACGTCATGCGCGTATCTGCGCTCTGATGGGTATCCATCATTTCGTATTTGCTGTTAATAAGATGGATCTTGTTGATTACAGTGAGAGCCGTTTTAACGAGATCGTGAAGGATATTAATGAGCTTTCAAAGACTCTGGGTCTTCAGGATGTTGTGATCATTCCTGTCAGTGCTACAGAGGGTGATAACGTTACGAAGAAGTCTCCGAATATGCCATGGTATACGGGCAAAGCTCTTCTGGATCATCTTGAGACTGTGGATGTTTCCGAGGCTGAGAATGTCAGCGAGTTTTATCTGCCTGTTCAGCGTGTTTCCCGTCCAAACCATGAATTCCGTGGTTTCCAGGGTCAGATCGAGAGTGGCCGGGTTCATGTAGGCGATACGATCACTACGCTTCCAAGCAACGAGACAGCGGCTGTTAAGACGATCCTGGTGGGCAGTGATAACCGTGAGGAGGCTGTTGCGGGTCAGGCTGTTACCATTCAGTTGGATAAAGAGGTGGATGTCAGCCGTGGCTGTGTTCTTACCAATAATAATGAGATTCCTGTGGCAAAAGGTTTCGAGGCTACTCTTCTCTGGATGGATGATTCCAGACTTGAAGTGGGCAAGGAATATCTTGTGAAGCTTGGTACCAAGAAGATCGCAGGTGTGGTTAAGAGTATTGAGTTTAAGACGGATGTAAATACTGGAGAGCAGCTTCATGCAGATACCATTGAGAAGAATGAGATCGCTTTGTGTAAGATTGGTCTTTCTGACAAAGTAGTTCTGGATGAGTTTAAGAAGAACAAGACTCTTGGTGAGCTGATCCTGATCGATCGTGTGAGTCATATGACTTCTGCGTGTGGTGTTGTGGAGTCTGTTGATACTGAGGGTGAGAAGCCTTATTTCCAGAAGGATGATGTGAAGGTTGGCGGTTATGTCTTTGAAGAGTTTTACTTTAACCTTGAGAATGCGCTGCTTTCTAAGGCGGATAAAGAGGTTAAGACTTATCATGTAGGGGATGCTGTACCTACAGAGGGTGATAGCTTCGAGTATCCGGGTTATTTTGATATTGTATCCCTGGAGGACAATGCAGCTGTTCTTATTCGTGATAAGAAGGTGCTGGATATTATTCCGCTGGATAAGTATGCCTTTATGGGACTTCCTGTTGTGGACGAGAGAGGTTTTGCCCTGGAGATCCGCAGTAATGATGATTATCAGCAGTTCCTGAAGGAGTTTAAGGCGGCTGATAATAAGTCGGAGTTTCATAATAAGTGGTTTAAGTTTGAGACTTACAGGAAGATTGTCTGCACGGATAATTTCTGGATGATCTAACGAAAAACTGTATCAATAACATTAAGAGGCTGCATGGGTGTGCAGTCTCTTTTTTGTTGAATTTGAAGGTTGTTGAGCCATCAGCGCAGCGCTGGATGGCTGAGAGGGTGGGCTTCTGCGGGAGGTTGTTGGTGATTGGACGGGTTTGGTGGCTGACGGGACGCCGAGGCTCAGGATACTGTCCGGTCTGCGGCTTCGTCGGGGGCCGGCATCTAAGAAGCACACCCCTCCTGCAGAAGCAGAGCCAGCCAGTATCCTGAGCCTCGGCTGTGCATTCAGACCGGAAAGAAGAAAAGAAGCCAGCAGAGGGACGGAGGCGGGCGCTATGGCGCCCTGTCCTGGTTGTGGGGAGTTTCTTAAAGCGTATAGGGATTAAATTGGTGAAGGGAAGTATTTTGAATAGAGTGGCATATAGAACGCCGGATAGGCAAAGGGAAGCATTTTGAAATAGAGTGGCATATAGAAAACTAGATCGGCAAAGAGAACCATTTTGAATATCGTAGCATACAGAAGATTGGATCGGCAAAGAGCTACATCCTGAATACCGAAGAATACAGACAAGAGTCAACTGTGTTACACATCGAAGATGTAACACTGGTTTCCGTGCCCAAGAGGGTGGGGGGTGCAGGGGGAGGGCCTTCGGGCTTACGGAACTCTGAGATGGCCTTCCCCCTGCGTATTCCCGCATTACAATGCGACCCGCGTAGCCATATGCAATAAGGCAATAAACAACAGTATATACCCGTTGTTATCCCCCATCTATCGCAATACAATAAAATTAATGTAAAAAAATAAAAAAAGGTGTTGACAAAGCATATCGCCTTCCGCTATAATTAAACCTGCGTTTCGGATGAAAACACAGAAGAAATGCACTCCAATTTAATAAGAAATTATGAGTTCGGAGTCTGGAGAAGTACTCAAGAGGCCGAAGAGGTGCCCCTGCTAAGGGTATAGGTCGCTAACGCGGCGCGAGGGTTCAAATCCCTCCTTCTCCGTTTTTATTTTTTGGAAAACAAAAATAAATAAAAAAGATGTTGACAAACACTTGAAACTATGATAAAGTAAACAAGCTGTCAACAAACAGTAAATCGGTTGAAAAAAGATTTGAAAAAACTTAAAAAAGTTCTTGACAAATCAAAAACAACATGATAAAATAAACAAGCTGTCGCAAGACAGACAACCTTGATAACTAAACAGTGAAACACATACGATTCTCGAAAATTCTTTACATTTTTAAGAACGGTTTGAAAAACCAAAAACAGTAAAACGAGAGATAGCTAGTTGTTATCTTGAGTGAATCAAACATTTTATCAGAGAGTTTGATCCTGGCTCAGGATGAACGCTGGCGGCGTGCTTAACACATGCAAG
>ERZ857775.215-NODE-215-length-88546-cov-5.062131_pt1 | contig 88546 bp, 71 predicted proteins | sample MGYA00519698_ERZ857775 | MGnify/ENA primary metagenome ERZ857775 (study PRJEB31778, sample SAMEA3449363) | human gut metagenome | biome: human gut; feature: human-associated habitat; material: faeces | place: United Kingdom | collected 2010/2012 ...
GTGACGGAAAAGAATGTCTGCGCACATTGCAGGAGATGCCGGAAGAATATTACGATATGATCCTGATGGATATTCAGATGCCTGTGATGAACGGATATGAAGCTGCGAAAGCAATTCGTCAGCTTCCTGGCAAGCGTGGTTCTATTCCGGTGGTTGCACTGACTGCCAATGCCTTTGAAGAAGACCGGAAAAAAGCACTTGATGTGGGAATGAACGGTCATATTGCCAAGCCGCTGAATATGGAACAGCTGCTTCTTACTATGGGAGAAATTCTTTCGGATTGTATTTTCAGCTAAAATCTGGTATGATAGAGAAAATGTTGATGCAATTTGTTTAATTATATAAGCAATTGCAAATTTTAAAAATAGAGGTGCATTTACATGAGTTGGTACAATGAAGCTATATTTTATCATATTTATCCCCTGGGTCTTACAGGTGCTCCGGCACAGAATGACTATGGTGCTCCGGCACATCGGTTGAATACCTTGTTGCCATGGATCGATCATATCCAGAAGATTGGATGTACAGCACTGTATATCGGTCCGTTATTCGAAAGCGTTGGACATGGATATGAGACTACAGATTATAAGAAACTGGATTCCCGTCTGGGAACCAATGAAGATCTTACGAACTTTGTGGCAGCCTGTCATGAAAAAGAGATCAAAGTTATTTTCGATGGTGTATTCAATCACACAGGCCGTGATTTCTTTGCATTTAAAGATATTCAGCAAAACCGCGAACATTCCAGATATCTCAACTGGTACTGCAATGTGAACTTCAGAGGGAATACGGAATACAATGACGGCTTCTCCTACGAAAACTGGGGTGGATACAACCTTCTGGTAAAATTAAACCAAAGAAACCCGGAAGTACAGAATTACATCTGTGATGTGATCCGTTTCTGGGTATCAGAATTTGATGTAGATGGAATCCGTCTGGATGCGGCAGATGTCCTTGATTTTGATTTCATGCGTGCCCTGCGCCGTACAGCAGCAGAAGTAAAGGAAGATTTCTGGCTTATGGGCGAAGTGATCCATGGCGATTACAGCAGATGGGTAAATGGAGAAACGCTCCACAGTGTAACAAACTATGCCCTGCATAAAGCACTCTACAGCGGACATAACGATCATAACTATTTCGAGATCGCACATACTGTAAAATATCTCCAGAATATGGGAAATCTTGATCTCTACAACTTTGTGGACAACCATGATGTAGAACGTATTTATACCAAGCTTTCAAATAAAGCACATTTTGCACCTGTTCATGTCTTACTCTATACACTTCCGGGTGTACCAAGTATCTATTACGGTTCTGAGTTCGGTATTGAAGGAAAGAAAGAGAAATTCTCCGATGACAGCCTCAGACCGGCTCTGGATATCAAAGACTATGCAGATGCAGTACAGAAGAATCCATGTACAGCCCTGATCGCAGCTCTTGGAAAGATACGACAGCATACACCTGCATTAAGCTACGGAAGCTACGCTGAACTTCAGCTTACCAACCGCCAGTTTGCATTTGCCCGTGACCTCGACGGAATACGTGTGATCGTTACCGTAAATAACGATGATAATGCAGCAGATATGAGCCTTCCGGCAGGAAACTGCGCAGAATATATCGGAACCCTCACAGGCCGTAAAGTACCTGTTCAGGATGGACGTATCAATGTAACAGTAGCCGCAAACAGCGGTGAAATCTGGGTTCCGGCGGGTGAAATGCCAGAATATATACCAGTAAAAACAGAAACTGCAGATATCGAAAAAGTACAGGAAGAAACAGAAGAAACAACTTCCACACAGACTGAGTCTCCTGCACAGAAAACAATAACCGCAACAGAAGAAACCGCAGCAGCAAAAGCAGAAGATATTCAGCCTGAAAAAACTGCCGATACTTCAGCCATATCAGCAGAAAACAGTTTTCCGGAAAATACGGAAGCCGCTGCTGAAAAGGAAAAGACAGTGATTGTAGATATGAATAAATCCCCGGAAGACATGACTGTAGATGAATTACAGCAGGCAATCCTTGCCAAAATGGCAGGTAACGGCCTTGTTACAGACCAGATGAAGAAAACAGTATATGATAATATCTGGCATGATTCTCTGGTAAACTGGCTCAAGAGCTTCCACTGATCAGATTATCGTCAGTATTTTTCATCTTTTCTTTCATTAATACAAGAGGGATTTTTCATGTGACAATTTTTTTGCCGTTGACTAAATATTTTTTTGGTGGTAAGATATGGATACAGATACAGACAATCAATCACATTAAATCGTACGGGAGGAATTCACTCATGAAAACACTTGAAACAAAAAAAGCACCAGCAGCAATCGGACCATATTCTCAGGCAAAAATGACAGGAAACTTCTTATTTGCATCCGGTCAGATTCCGGTAGACCCGGCTACAGGTGAAGTTGCAGGCGATAAAATCGAAACACAGGCAGAGCAGTCCTGCAAGAACGTAGGAGCAATTCTTGAAGAAGCCGGACTTACATTTGACAATGTTATCAAGACTACATGCTTCCTTGCTGATATGGCAGATTTCGCTGCATTCAACGCTGTATACGAGAAATACTTCACAAGCAAACCGGCCCGCTCCTGTGTTGCTGTAAAACAGCTTCCGAAGAACGTACTCTGCGAAGTGGAAGCTATCGCTGTAGCTGAGTAATTCAGCCAAACCACAATATAAAATAAATATTCCAAAACAATTTCTGAATCTGATTCAGATTCAGATGGGGAAAACAGCCAGGGAAAAATCCACCTGGCTGTTTTTTGTTTTCGGGCTACCTGCAATTGCTGATATTTGCTATAATAGTATAAAAGAATTCCGGCAAAATGAAAGGTAAAAGTTATGAGATCAATATCCATATATGCACTTACGAGAAATCAGAATAAAGATTCTCTGTCAAAACTGGAACGTCAGTTATCCGGCCGGGAATATTTCCTCAAAATACGGGAATGGGAACTTCAGAGTATGAAAGCATTGGTACGCCAGTTGGAATCGCATATGACTAAAGTCTGTTCCCTGCGCTTTTTCTATTCCTACCAGATTCCAAAACTCGGGAAAGAATTTGATCTTCTCCAGATCAAAGACGACCAGATCATAAATATTGAACTGAAAAGCGGAGCTGTATCTGAGGAGGCAATTCGTAAACAGCTTATGCAGAACCGTTATTACCTTTCCGTTCTCGGACGCTCCATACAGTCTTATACGTATATCAGCAGTCAGAATCGCCTTGTCAGGCTTACCAACCATGATCATATTGCAGAAGCCGACTGGACAGAGCTGTGCGGATCACTGCAAAAGGAGAGCAGTGATTATCAGGGGAATATTGACGATCTGTTTCAGGCCGAATTATATCTGATTTCCCCAATCACAGAACCGGCTCGTTTCCTGAAAAAAGAATACTTTCTGACTTCCCAGCAGCGGGATATCCAGCGCCAGATTTTAAAGAAACTCCGTATCAGCCGGTTCGGATATTTCTGTTTTACCGGACTTCCAGGAACAGGAAAAACATTGCTTCTCTATGATATAGCCATGAAACTGTCCAGGCGTCAGCAGATATGCATGATTCACTGCGGCAATGCCGGAAAAGAATGGAAAATACTGCATAAACGTTTACAGCGTATTGCTTTTCTTTCGGACAATCAGCTGACCGAAAATACAGAGCTGAAACATTACAGTGCAGTTCTGGTAGACGAAGCACATTTGCTTTCTTCAGAAAAACTGCAGATTCTGTTAACGCAATCGGAGGGGGAGTTTCCCGTAATATTTTCCAGTGATTCCGAAGATGCCATATGTCCTGAAGAGTTAGGGGTAAATACATTAAAACTTATAGAAAACCTGCCGGAAATCCAGATGTTTCACTTAACCAACCGCATCCGTACCAATGCGGAACTTTCCTCATTTATCCAGAATATGCTACACCTTACAGACAGAAAAACCTCAAAACCCTATCCGCATGTTTCTGTTGTATATGCAAATAATGAAGAGGAGACTGCTGCCTTACTGGAAGATTATATGCATCAGGGCTATGAATATGAGATTACTGCTGAGAGAGACATAAAACGTCTTGTTATCATATTGGATGAACGATTTTACTATGACCAGAACAGATATCTGCGTTCAAAGTATCTCAATAAAGAAGGCAGTTCTGATGTCCGTAATTTATTTCACTGGCTGAATCAGGCCAAAGAGGAACTTTCTATAATTGTCAGAGAAAATACATATGTGTACGAAACATTACTCACGCTTTTACAGCCTGATACTGTCAGATAAAAACTGCAAACTATCCGACTCTCCCTTGAAATCCCCCACCATTCCGTATATAATAGGAATATTGTGGGGGATTTTCCCTGCTTAACACAATGTTGATACAATAACCTCTGAAAGGAATACTATGAGAACTCTAGCTTTAAGCGATGAAATTTTAATGAAAGTTGACAAGGCTGCCCGTTACATCGGTGGTGAAGTCAACTCTGTAATGAAAGATAAGAATGACGTAGATATCCGCTTTGCCATGTGCTTCCCGGATGTTTATGAAATCGGTATGTCCAATCTGGGCATGATGATCCTCTACAACATGTTCAATGAACGTGAGGATGTCTGGTGTGAGCGTGTCTTTTCTCCGTGGATGGATCTGGATAAAATTATGCGTGAGGAACATATTCCTCTCTTTGCCCTGGAATCCCAGGAGCCTGTAAAGGAGTTTGATTTTCTTGGTATTACCCTTGGATATGAGATGTGCTATACCAATGTGCTTCAGGTACTTGACCTGAGCCATGTTTCACTTCTGGCAAAGGATCGTAAGGAAGATGACCCTATCGTCATCGGCGGCGGTGCATGTGCATATAATCCGGAACCGATCGCAGAATTTTTTGATATGTTTTATATTGGCGAGGGTGAGACTGTCTATGATGCTTTGTTTGATGCATATAAGGCAAACAAGGCAGCAGGCGGCTCCAGAGCAGACTTCCTGTCTGCAGCTTCCCAGATTCCCGGAATTTATGTTCCCTCTTTATACAATGTAACCTACAAAGAAGACGGCACCATTGCTTCCTTTACACCTGCAAAAGAGGGCGTACCTGAGAAAGTCTGTAAACAGTTGATCACCGATGTCACTAAAGACTACCGCGCGATCAAAGCTCCTGTAGTTCCATTTATTAAAGCTACTCAGGATCGTGTTACCCTGGAGATCCAGCGTGGCTGTATCCGCGGATGCCGTTTCTGTCAGGCAGGTATGATCTACCGTCCTACCAGAGAGCGCAATGTGGAGGATTTAAAGGCAAGTGCCAGAGAAATGCTTCAGAATACAGGACATGAGGAGATTTCCTTAAGTTCTCTAAGCTCCAGTGATTATTCTGAGCTGAAGGAACTGGTAAACTTCCTGATCGAAGAATTTCATGGCAATGCTGTCAATATCTCTCTGCCATCCCTGCGTATCGATGCTTTTGCCCTGGATGTTATGAGCAAGGTACAGGATGTAAAGAAGAGCAGCCTTACTTTCGCACCGGAAGCAGGCTCCCAGCGTCTGCGTAATGTTATCAACAAAGGTCTGACAGAAGAGAATATTCTTCATGGTGCAGGTGAAGCATTCAAAGGTGGATGGAATCAGGTAAAGCTTTACTTCATGCTCGGACTTCCAACTGAAACAGAAGATGATATGAAAGGTATTGCTCATCTTGCTCAGAAAATTGCAGAAACTTATTATGAAGAAGTGCCGAAAGAAAAACGTAATGGCAAGGTTCAGGTCAATGTAAGTACCTCTTTCTTTGTACCGAAACCATTTACCCCATTCCAGTGGGCAGGTATGTACAGAGAGGAAGATTTCGTGGAGAAAGCAAAGGTCGTAAAAAGCGAGATCCGCGCACAGTTAAACCAGAGAAGTATCCGCTACAGCTGGCATGAGCCGGATGTAACGATTCTTGAAGGTTTCCTTGCAAGAGGTGACCGCCGTTGTTCAAAAGTTATCCTCAGAGCATATGAAAAAGGTGCGATCTACGATGCATGGTCAGAGAGTTTTGACTATAATATATGGAAAGAATCTTTTGCGGAAACCAACACAGATATTGATTTCTATACTCTCAGAGAACGTTCCACAGATGAGATCCTTCCATGGGATTTCATTGATGCAGGAGTGACCAAGAAGTTCCTGATCCACGAATGGGAACAGGCAAAGAAAGAAACCGTAACACCAAACTGCCGTCAGAAATGTTCCGGCTGTGGTGCTATGCGTTATGGCGGAGGTGTATGTTATGAAGGTAAGAATTAAATTCAGCAAAGAGGGTCCTGTGAAATTTGTGGGACATCTGGATACCATGCGTTATTTCCAGAAGGCTATCCGCAGAGCCAATCTTCCGGTTGCTTTTTCCGGTGGATACAGTCCGCATATGATCATGTCTTTTGCCGCACCATTAGGAGTTGGTACGGAAAGTCTGGGAGAGTACTTCGATCTGGAGCTGGCAGAGACAGTTCCTACTTCAGAGATCACAAGACGTCTGGATGCAGTGATGGTAGAAGGGGTACATGTACTCAGTACCCGTCAGGTTGAGGACGGAAAGGCGGGTAAGGCAATGTCACTGGTGGCAGCAGCCGATTATTATGTAGAATTTCGTCCGGGAAAAGAGCCTGAAATTTCCTGGAAAGATAAAATCAGTGATTTCCTGGCGCAGCCGGAGATCAAAGTAATGAAAAAGACCAAACGAAGCGAAAAGGAAATTGATATTCGCCCGTTTATCTATAAGATGGAACTTCAGGGAGACAAGATCTTTATGATGCTTGCTTCCGCAAGTGCCAATTACACAAAACCGGAACTGGTAACAGATACATTCTTCTCATGGCTTGGCATAGAACTTCCGGAATTTGCTTATTCCATCAAACGTCTGGAAGTATATGCAGATAAAGGAACAGAGGAAGAACATAAATTTGTAACTCTGGAAGCACTGGGTGAAGAAGTTGAGTAAACTGATTATTACCCAAATGAATATCCGGCAGATTCCATGCTATGTATGTGCGTATGAAGAAGACGGTAAAGTAATGGAACTGCGCTTCGAACCTGTTGGGGAGAAATCTTCTCTTGGAAATATTTATGTTGGACAGATAGAGAATATAGCTGCCAATATCGGTGCTGCATTCGTACAGATTTCTGCCGGGGAAAAATGCTACCTGCAGCTTTCCGATGCTCCAAATGCGATTTATGCTTCTGTAAAAAAAGGTGACCGCCCATTAAAGGCAGGAGATGAAATCCTTGTGCAGATCAGCCGGGAAGCAATGAAGGGAAAATTACCGGCTGTAACCACGAATCTGAATTTTACAGGCAAATATCTGGTTCTTACAACCGGCGATAAGAAATTTGGTCTGTCTTCCAAACTTTCCAATGATGACAGAAGCCGTATCAGTAAGTGGATGGAAGCAGAAGTTAACCGTCCGGATAAAGAGTTTGGTATCATCGTTCGTACAAATGCAGCAGATGCATCAAAAGAAGAAATACTGAAAGAACTGGAATACCTGAAGGGCCTGTATCATAAAGCTGCTGTAGACGGAAGATCCCGTACCTGTTTCAGCTGCGTATATAGAACAGAGCCTTTTTATATCTCTGCAGTCCGCGACGCCAACAGCCGGAACCTGGAAGAGATCATAACAGATATCCCTGAGATATCCCGACAGATTTCTGACTATCTTAACAGTAACAGCCCGGAGGAAAAAGAGAAGCTGCGGTTTTATGATGATAAACTTCTCCCTCTTTACAAACTTTATCGCCTGGAAACTGTCTTAGAAGAAATCCAGCATGAGAAAGTCTGGCTGAACAGTGGTGGATTTCTGGTAATCCAGCAGACAGAAGCCTTCGTATCCATTGATGTAAACAGCGGAAAGTTTACAGGCAAAAAGAAAATGCAGGAAACTTACCGAAAAATCAATTTGGAGGCAGCAAAGGAAATTGCCAGACAGTTACGTCTCAGAAACCTGTCCGGAATTATTCTGATTGATTTTATTAATATGGAAAATCAGGATCATCAGGATGAACTGTTCCATGTCCTGCAGAAATATCTGCGCAAAGATCCGGTAAAGGCAAAAGCAGTGGACATCACTCCACTGCACATCCTGGAACTTACCAGAAAGAAAGTGCGAAAACCTGTGATTGAGGAAATCAGAGAATTATAGTTTGCCATAAAATAATTATGTAAACCAAACGAGTATCTGCAATTCTCATCGATATTTTTCCGTAACTGAATAACTGCTCTGCAGTTTGTATTTTATCACAGATCCTGACGGATACCGGATTGAAATTGTACCTGTAAAATAAAAGAAAAAAATTCAAAAAAATTGAAAAAAACTTATTGACAAATCGAATTTTGTCCGCTATTATAAATGAGATGCCGCACAGAGAGGTACAAGCACCGAAAGGTCACCATATCTGGCGAGTAAAGATTATAGGAGGTGCCACAGATGTACGCAATTATTGCAACAGGTGGTAAACAGTACAAAGTTGCTGAAGGCGACGTAATCAGAGTTGAGAAACTCGGTGTTGAAGCTGGTGAAACTGTTACTTTTGATAATGTTATTGCAGTAAGCAATGACGGATTAAAAGCTGGTGAAGATGTGAAAGATGCCAGTGTTACCGCTACTGTAGTTGAGAACGGTAAAGCAAAAAAAGTTATCGTTTACAAATACAAGAGAAAAACTGGATATCACAAGAAAAACGGTCACAGACAGCAGTACACTAAAGTAAAAATCGAAAAGATTAACGGTTAATCTGGTGTCATTATGATTACAATTACAGTTAAGAAGAGAAATGGAAATTATCTGGAATTTGTTTCGAAAGGTCACGCCGGATATGCAGAGGAAGGACAGGATATTGTCTGTGCTGCTGTCTCTGTACTAGTGATCAATACTGTAAATTCTCTTGAGACATTTACAGATGATCAGTTTGAAGTGCAGGAAGATGACGGCTATGTATCTTTTCATTTTACGGCTCCGGTTACTGAGAGGGGAACCCTTCTCATGGATTCGCTGATTCTCGGATTAACAGAAATTGAACATAGTTATAACAATCGATATTTGACAGTAAAAGTCAAGGAGGTGTAACAACATGATGAAAATGAACCTTCAGTTATTCGCACATAAAAAAGGAGTTGGTTCTACAAAGAACGGTCGTGATTCCGAATCCAAGAGATTAGGTGCGAAGAGAGCAGACGGACAGTTTGTTAAAGCCGGCAACATCCTTTACAGACAGCGCGGAACTAAGATCCATGCAGGCGAGAACGTAGGATGCGGAAAAGACTATACATTATTTGCACTGACCGATGGTGTTGTAAGATTCACCAGAAAAGGCCGCGATAAGAAACAGGTTTCTATCGTACCAGTAGAGGCAGAGTAATTCGTAGAGCAGGAGGCTTCAAATCTATAAAGGTTTGGAGCCTTTTCTTATAAAGGAGATTTAATGTTCGCAGACAGAGCTACCATATATATCCGTTCCGGTAAGGGCGGCGACGGCCATGTAAGCTTCCGCAGGGAAAAATATGTACCTGACGGCGGTCCGGATGGCGGCGACGGCGGCAAGGGCGGAGACGTCATTTTTGAAGTTGACGAGGGACAGAATACCCTCGGTGATTACCGTCATAAAAGAAAATATAAGGCAGAAGACGGTCAGGAGGGCGGCAAAAAGCGCTGCCACGGTGCCGACGGTGCCGACATTATATTAAAGGTACCGGAAGGTACTGTTATCATGGAGGCTGAATCCCGTAAGGTAATTGCAGACATGTCCGGTGACAATCGTCGTCAGATCGTTCTGCGCGGTGGACGCGGCGGTAAGGGAAATCAGCATTATGCAACCCCTACCATGCAGGTTCCCAAATATGCCCAGCCTGGACAGCCTTTTCAGGAGCTTGAAGTGCTTCTGGAGCTAAAGGTGATCGCAGATGTAGGACTGGTAGGTTTTCCTAATGTTGGTAAATCTACATTTCTCTCACGTGTTACAAATGCGAAACCGAAAATTGCCAACTATCATTTCACAACCTTAAGCCCGAACCTTGGTGTTGTAGATACTGAGAATGGCGGTTTTATCATCGCAGATATCCCTGGACTGATCGAAGGTGCTTCTGAAGGAGTCGGTCTTGGTCATGAGTTCCTTCGCCATATTGAGCGTACCAGAGTTCTGGTGCACATTGTGGATGCAGCTTCCACAGAGGGACGAGATCCTATTGATGATATTTATAAGATTACCAAAGAACTGGAGAAATACAATCCGGAAATTGCAAAGCGTCCTCAGGTAATTGCAGCCAATAAAGTGGACTGTATTTTTGACGACGGTCAGGAGAATCCTGTAGACAGACTTCGCAAAGAATTTGAACCAAAAGGTATCAAAGTATATCCCATTTCTGCAGTTACCGGACAGGGTGTACGCGAGCTTCTTTTCCATATCAAGGAACTTCTGGACAGTTGTCCGAAGAAAGCAATCGTATTCGAGCAGGAATTCTTCCCAGAAGATATGCTGATCAATGAGAGCCTTCCATTTACCGTACAGGTTGATGAGGAAGATCCCTCTGTATTTATCGTAGAAGGACCACGTATCGAGAAAATGCTTGGTTATACCAATCTGGATTCTGAGAAAGGCTTCGCCTTTTTCCAGCGTTTCCTGAAAGAGGGCGGCATTCTGGATGAACTGGAAAACGCCGGTATTCAGGAGGGTGATACGGTCCGTATGTATGGATTTGAATTTGATTATTATAAATAAATAGCAGCTATTCAGCAGGTATTCAGGAGATAAATTATGACAAGTAAGCAAAGAGCATATTTAAAAAGTCTGGCAATGAAAATGGATGCCATTATCCAGCTTGGCAAGGGCGGTCTTACACCGGAAAACACCAAGGCTGTTGACGAAGCACTTGCAGCGAGAGAGCTGATTAAAATCAGTGTGCTTCAGAACTGTCTGGAGGATCCTAAGGAAATGGCACAGGTTCTTGCAGAGCGCACCCATTCCCAGGTTGTACAGGTGATCGGTAAGAAGATCGTATTATACCGCGAAGGTAAAAAAGAGAAAAAGAAAATTGAACTGCCAAAATAATCGAAAAAAAATCGGGATCATGGGCGGTACCTTTGATCCCATCCATATGGGACATCTGATCCTGGGTGAGCAGAGCTATGAGCAATTCCAGCTGGATAAGGTTCTGTTTATGCCTTCCGGCAACCCGCCTCATAAACGGGACCGTGCTGGCAGAGCCTCTGATAACCAGCGTGTGGATATGGTCCGGCTTGCAATTGAAGATAATCCCCATTTTGAGTTGTCTCTTGCAGAAATGCACGAGACCGGGTATACCTATACCTATCGCACTCTGGAAGAGCTAAAAGAATACAATCCGGACACAGACTATTATTTTATCATTGGTGCAGATTCTCTTTTTGCTTTTGACGAATGGATGGAACCAGAGCGGATCTGTCGGGCCTGTACTCTTGTGGTGGCTGTCCGGGATCATGCGTCCTACGCTGAACTGAATCGGGAAATCCAGCGTCTTTCTGCAAGGTACAACGGAAATTTTGCCCTTTTGGATACTATGAATATTGATGTGTCCAGTCATCAGATCCGTCAGTGGATTTCAAAAGAAAAAAGTCTGAAATATTACGTCCCGGATAAGGTGATTTCTTACATGAAAGAGAATGGAATTTACAGAAAGAAGGAAGTCTGACCATGGCAGATTACGATTTTGCAAAAATTGAAAAAAAACTTTCCAAATACCTGGATGAGGATCGTTTTCAGCATACCATGGGCGTTATGTACACCAGCGCATGTCTGGCTATGGTCCATGGATATGATATCAAAGATGCACAGGTGTCCGGTCTTCTTCACGATTGCGCCAAATGCATTCCCAATAAGAAAAAACTGAAGATGTGCAGCGAACACAATATTCCGGTTTCCGATTTTGAGAGAAGTCACCCGTTTCTTCTCCACTCCCGTCTTGGAGCTTATATTGCTCACGAGAAATATGGGATTGACGATCAGGAGATTCTTTCTGCCATCAATTATCACACAACTGGCAGACGTGAAATGAGTCTTCTTGAAAAGATTATTTATATTGCAGATTATATTGAGCCCATGCGTTATAAAGCAAGCCGTTTACCGGAAATTCGCAAACTTGCGTTTGAAGACCTGGATGAGTGTATGTATGAGATCCTAAAAGATACCCTGGAGTATCTGGAAGAAGATTCTGCCGATGATATTGAGCCAACTTCCAAGGAGGCTTATATTTATTATAAAGAATTGCATAATAAGCGTAATAACGTATCTGATAATTAATACTCCGCATATACTGGCGAATATTTTTACTATTTACAATTAACATTCTACGAGATGCGAGATATTTCGCACGAGCGAAGGCCAGGTACCACCTGACAGAGGATATTATTTCACTTTTAAAGCCTTTTGTTCTCGCAGGAATTTAAAATAATATTAGGTCAGTATAAGCATTATTAAGAAAGGAGCAGATCAGAATGAGTACAGTAAGTACAGAGAAAATGATGGCACAGATTGCCTGCAAGGCAATTGATGATAAAAAGGGACAGGATATTAAGGTAATTGATATTCATAATGTTTCTGTAATTGCAGATTATTTCGTAATCGCAAGCGGTACAAACTCCAATCAGGTTCAGGCGATCGTCGATAATGTGGAGGAGCAGCTTGGACGTGCTGGCTTTGAGGCGAAGCAGATTGAGGGAAACCGCAATTCCAGCTGGATTCTCATGGATTACGGCGATGTGATCGTGCATGTGTTTGATGAGGAAAACAGACTTTTCTATGATCTGGAGAGAATCTGGAGAGATGGAAAGGTTCTGGAGATGGACGCGTTTTTAGAGAAATAAAAAAGTCCCCTTTGGTAAACAAATTGTCTGGAAACAGCAATTGTTTGCTAAAGGGGAAATTTTTTATGACTATTGGTAAAAACGCATGACACCAAATACTTTACCCAGAATCTGGATTTCTCCTGTAATGATAATGGGATCCATAGTGTCATTCTCTGGCTGAAGGCGGTAGTAGCCCTTCTCCTTATAGAAGGTCTTCACTGTGGCAGAATCCTCTACCAGGGCAACTACAATGTCGCCGTTATCTGCAGTTGGCTGCTGCTTTACCAGAACCTGATCACCATCGAAGATTCCTGCATTGATCATACTGTCGCCTTTTACCTTCAGTATGAAGCTCTGTTCATTGGGCATAAATTCTGCCGGGATGGGGAAGTAGCCATCTACATTCTCTACAGCCAGAATAGGCTGTCCGGCGGCTACGGTACCTACAAGCGGAACATTGACCACTTCACGGCGGACAAGATTGAAATTGTCATCAATGATCTCTATGGCTCTTGGCTTCGTGGCATCGCGGCGGATGTATCCGTTCTTCTCAAGAGCTTCCAGATGGGCATGAACAGATGATGTAGACTTCAGATTTACAGCTTCACAAATCTCACGAACTGCTGGCGGGAATCCGCGGTTCAGAATCTCACTTTTAATATATTCTAAAATTTCCTGCTGTTTTTTGCTGATTTTACCATATGTCATAAGAGTTTTCCTCCGAAATTCATTCAACTTTTTCTTATCATACCATATTTTTCTTAATTAAGCAAACAGATATTCTGAAAATATGTTCGTTTTTTGATATGCAGGCTGTTCACAGCTTCCAGCTTTGTTCACACACTTTTCGTTTTCTTTTCCTTGTGTTCACCGGCAAAAAATGGTACAATTGTTTGGTATGAAAATTCAGAGCCCGACTCAAAAACAAAGGGGGAATCCGCTTGTCCGAGAAGAAATCTAACAAGCCTGGCAAAATGGCAGGACTTTTTGTCCAGTTAAAGAACATATTCGGACTGAATATTGCCACCGTTGCTTTTGGTGTATTGTTATTATATATGATTTTTACTGCATTTTTACTTGTAACCTCCACACACATCGAATCTTACCAGGTTACCACAGGTCCTTTATCACGAAACGAGACCTACACTGGTATTTCTCTTCGGGAAGAGAGTGTTTTTAAGGCAGAATCCTCCGGTTATGTGAATTATTATGCCCGGGAGGGAAGTAAGATCAATGCCAACGGTGCTGTTTACGGATTAAGTTCCGGAAAAATTGCAGAAACCAAGTCTGCATTGACTGCGGACGAACTGGAGAAAATCCGCAGTTCTATGCTCAGCTTTTCCAAGGGATTTTCCGGAAGTAAATTTAACAACACCTACAGTTTTAAGAACCAGCTGGAGGGAAGCATCCTTCAGTATGAGGGAATTTCCACTGACGGGAATGCAGATTCACAAGTAGTGACCATCGGTGGACAGAATATCTGTAAAGCCCAGGAAGACGGCATTATCCTCTATTCTATGGACGGTTATGAGAATAAGACTGTGGAGAACATTACAGCAGCAGATTTTGACCAGACTTCTTACCATGAAACGGATCTGAAGACATCCGAAAAGGTGCAGGCCGGAGATAACATTTATACAAATATTACCAGCGAATTATGGAGCCTGATCATTCCATTAAGCGACAAACAGGCCGCCAAGCTGGAGGGACGTTCCACCATTCGTGTGAAATTTCTCAAGGATGATATGACACAGAGCGGCGATTTTTCCATCATAAAAATCGATGGTAACAAATATGGAAAAATTGACTTCAGCCGCGGTCTGATCCGCTATGCATCTGACCGTTTTCTGGATATTGAGCTGGTTACCAATACAGTAACCGGTCTTAAGATTCCCCTTTCCGCTATTGAATCCAAGGATTTTTACGTAATTCCGGCAGAATATGCCACGACTGATCCTGACAGCGGAAGTGTAGGCTTTAACAAGATTTCCAAAGATTCCAGCGGAAATAACGTAAGAACCTTTATCAATGCTACAATCTACGGTAAAGTTAAAATTGAGTCAGATGATGATTCTGCCGATGAAGCTTACAATTATTACGTGGATAGAAGCGCTTTTAAGGAAGGAGATGCTATTGTAAAAGATGACTCCAACCAGCGCTTTATTGTAGGCGAAACAGATTCTCTGGAAGGCGTTTACTGCATCAATCAAGGGTATGCGGTATTCCGTCAGATAGATATACTGGATCAGAATGAAGAATATGCCATTATTTCCAGTAATACATCCTACGGACTTTCCCGCTATGACCGCATTGCCAGAGACTCCTCCCAGGTAAAAGAGCAGGATATTCTCTACTAAGTTTAACATATACTATTTTTAAGGAGGCTTATAAATGTTAGCTGAAAATTTACAGCAGGTAAATGCAAATATTGAAAAAGCCTGTGCTGCTGTTTCCCGTGACCCAGGTGAAGTCACATTGGTGGCAGTAAGTAAGACCAAACCGGTCTCCATGCTTCAGGAGGCGTATGATGCCGGTGCGTGTGTTTTTGGAGAAAATAAAGTGCAGGAGATCATGGATAAATATGACCAGCTGCCATCAGATATCCAGTGGCACATGATCGGTCATCTGCAGCGCAATAAAGTAAAATATATTATTGACAAGGTTGCCATGATTCACTCGGTAGATTCCCTTCGCCTTGCCCAGACCATTGAGCAGGAAGCTGCAAAGAAAGATCTTGTTATGCCGATTCTGCTGGAAGTTAATGTAGCAGAGGAAGAAAGCAAATTCGGATTAGCGACGAATGAGGTGCTTCCTCTTCTTGAGAAAATCAGCATATTTTCCCATATAAAAGTGATGGGACTTATGACCATTGCCCCATTTGTGAAAAATCCAGAAGAAAATCGTGAAGTTTTTCGCACATTGAAGAAATTAAGTGTTGACATTAATGCAAAAAACATTAATAATGTTAACATGAGTGTTCTGAGTATGGGTATGACCGGAGATTATCAGGTTGCTGTCCAGGAAGGCTCAACCATGGTACGTGTGGGAACCGGTATTTTTGGTGAACGAAATTATGCCACACGGCAAGAAGATTAAGATTGGAGATTGAAAATGAGCGTTTTTGATAAATTATTAGATTCTATTAAACTGAATGATGACGATTATGATGAAGATAATTATTTAGATGAGGATCTGATGGATGACGAAGAGGGGGATTTCTTTGATGACGATCCCATGGATGACAAGCCTAAGAAGAAATTCTTCGAGAAATTCGGTCGTAAGAAAGAGGATGATTTGGCTGACGCAGATACTTCCTTTGACGAAGAACCTGTACATACAGCAACACAAAAGACTGCTGCCAAGGCTCCTGCGAAACAGCCAGCTGAGAAGCAGCGCCCTGTAGCTTCTTCCAAAATCACTCCGATGAGAAGCAGCCGTCGTGCGAATCAGGCTTCTTCTATGGAGGTTTGTGTGATCAAACCTGCTTCCATGGAGGACACCCGGGAAATTGCAGACACACTTCTTGACAATGCAACTGTAATTCTGAATCTGGAGGGTATTGATGTAGAACTTGCACAGCGTATTATTGATTTTGCATCTGGCGCATGTTATTCCCTGAATGGTTCCCTTCAGAAGATTTCCAGCTACATCTTCGTACTTGGTCCCTCTTCTGTAGATATCACTGGTGATCTTCAGAATATTCTTGGCGGCGCTACACCTTCTGTAAGAGCTGGTTATTGATTTTTATGGATAAGGATGAATTTTTACTTAAGAGAATCCGGGAGCTGGCAAATCTCTCTTACCAGAGAGATATTGTCACCTTTACGGATTTTCTTAACTTAAACGAACAAAATATGCTTGTTTCCCTTAAGCTTCATCAGATAGGCGTAGAGGTAAAGCTTTTCGGTGGCTATGAGCATGCAGAACGGCAGATGGCAGCTTTTTTCCCCGGAGGCCTTGGTTTTTCCTGGGATTATCCTATTGACTGCCTGAAAATAGAGCCCAAGGCTCTTCGTTTTTCTGAGGAGCTTGGACATAGAGATTATCTTGGAGCGCTCCTGAATCTTGGAGTTGACCGCAGTGTAGTCGGTGATATCCTCATCAAGGATAAAGAAGCCTGGTTTTTCTGCCTTCATAAAATGTCTGACTTTTTTATTGAAAATCTTATTCGGGTAAAACATACTACCGTTCTGGTTTCCAGAGTAGAACAGGCAGAAGAGATTCCGGAACCTGAATTTGAAATGATAAATGGTACCTGCGCTTCTGTAAGGCTGGATGCTCTCATCGGGCTGGCTTTTCAGACGTCCAGAAGCAGCATGGTTTCTTTTATTGAAAGCGGTCTTGTGTTTGTAAACGGCAAACTGATCACCTCCAATGGATATGAGCCAAAAGAAGGCGATATTATTTCCGTTCGCGGCAAAGGACGCTTTATCTATGATGGTGTATCCAGACAGACAAAGAAAGGACGCCTTGGTGTCCGCATTCGAAAATACGTATAAACAATAATACATTTGGAGAGGATTTAACTATGGCAGAAGAAAAATTACTTGTAAAACGTGACGGGGAGTTCTGTTATCCCATTTATTTTGAAAATGACTTTTCTTTTCTTTCACAGGCCTTGACAGACGAAGGTCTTGCAGGGAAAAGCATGTGTATTGTTTCAGATTCCACAGTAGCACCTCTCTATGCAGACCAGGTGAAAGCAGAGCTTTTGAAAGTAACCGATCATGTATGCCAGTTCACTTTCCCCGCCGGAGAAGCATACAAGAATCTTGATACCGTACAGGATCTTTTCCAGTGCCTTATTGAGAATGGGCTTGACCGCAAAAGTCTGGTGGTTGCTCTTGGAGGCGGAGTAACAGGAGACTTATCCGGCTTCGGTGCCGCAGCCTATCTTCGTGGAATTGATTTTATCCAGATTCCTACCACGCTTCTGGCGCAGGTGGACAGCAGCGTAGGCGGTAAGACTGGCGTTGATTTCAGACAGTTTAAAAATATGGTAGGCGCTTTTCATCAGCCCCGCCTGGTTTATATGAACATGGCCACCTTGCAATCCCTCCCTAAGCGCGAATTTGGCTGTGGAATGGGTGAAATTCTAAAGACCGGACTAATTTGCGATAAAGACTTTTTCGACTTTGTATGCGCAAATTACAAGATTATCCGCACTATGGATCCAGAAATGCTTGCCGTTATGATCCGAAAATGCTGTGCCATCAAAGCCGGGGTTGTAGAGCGAGATCCCAAGGAACAGGGAGAGCGTGCTCTTCTTAATCTTGGCCACACCATAGGACATGCAGTCGAAAAGCTGATGAACTTTAACCTTCTCCATGGTCAGTGTGTGGGAATCGGACTGGTTGCCGCAGCTGCCATTTCCAGGGAAAGAGGTCTCCTCACAAATGCTGAATATGAACAGATCTGCCATAGCCTTAAGCTTTACGACCTGCCTTTGTATGTGGAAGGACTTTCTCCCATGGACATTCTTGCAGCTACCAAAAAGGACAAAAAAATGGAACAGGGACAGATTAAATTTATTCTTATAGATGGTCTTGGAAAGAGTTTTATAGACAAGACAGTTTCGGATCAGGAGCTTCTTGTGGGAATTCACGCCATCTGCAGGTAATCAATCATGGAAAATAAAACAGCTTCAGACTACAATGATCTTCCACTAAAAGCACCTAAATTAAAAGGAATTCTGCTTATCCTTTTTCTGGTTCTTCTGGATCAGGGAACAAAGTATCTTGCAATCAGGTATCTGAAAGGAACCTCCGGGATTTCTCTTATTGATAATGTGTTAAACCTTCGTTACCTTGAAAACAGAGGCATGGCATTTGGCCTTCTCCAGAATAAGATTCTTTTTCTGGTGCTTACCTGTATTGTGTTTTTTGTGGCTATTATATATCTTTTTATAAAAGCACCTGCAACTGTTTATTATAGACCACTGCTTTATACAGCGGCAATTGTGTTCGCTGGAGCAATGGGGAATTTTATAGACCGTGTTTTCCGTGGATATGTGGTAGATTTTATTTATTTTTCCCTGATTGATTTTCCCACGTTTAATGTGGCAGATATTTACGTGACCTGTGGGATCACAGTGATGGTATTTCTTATGTTTTTCCGTTATAAAGAAGAAAATGATTTTGACTTTCTGAAACCGGGGAACAGATCTGCCAGGTAAATTGATTTGTCTGATTTTTCATATACCGCGTAATTGAGAGAGGAGTTTTACTGATACATGGAGCAATTGGAATTTACAGCAACCGAAAATGAAGCAGGAGTGCGCATAGACCGCTGTCTTTCCGATAAATATGAGGAACTTTCCCGTTCTTATCTTCAGAAGCTTCTGAAAGAACAAGGTGTTACCGTCAATGGGAAAGCAGTAAAAGCAAACTACAAAATACAGGCAGGGGATCTGGTTCAGACAACCCTGCCTGATCTGACTGAACCGGATATTCTTCCGGAAAATATCCCTTTGGACATTTTATACGAAGATGATGATGTACTGGTGATAAATAAGCCCAAAGGAATGGTAGTCCATCCTGCAAATGGCCACACCAGCGGAACTTTGGTAAATGCTATTATGTACCACTGTCAGGGCAATCTGTCCGGTATTAACGGGGTTATGCGTCCTGGAATCGTCCACCGTATTGATAAGGACACTACAGGAGCTCTTCTTGTATGTAAGAATGACACGGCTCACCGTGATCTGGCCCAGCAACTGAAAGCGCATACCATCAAGCGGCGTTACCGGGCTATTGTGGCAGGTAATCTTAAGGAAGATGAAGGTACTGTAGAAGGCCCGATCGGCCGTCACCCAATTGACCGGAAAAAAATGGCGATCAACTACAAAAATGGAAAAGACGCTGTCACCCATTATAAAGTCCTGGAACGTTTCGGGAATGCGACTTATATCGAGTGCCGCCTTGAAACCGGTCGTACCCATCAGATCCGTGTACATATGACCAGCCTTGGACATCCTCTTCTTGGCGATGAGATCTATGGCTCAGGCAAAAATCCTTATCATCTCCAGGGACAGACTCTTCATGCCATGGTTTTGGGCTTTGTTCACCCAAGAACAGGAGAGTATATGGAATTTTCCGCACCTTTGCCAGAATATTTTCTCAATTTGTTAGAAAAATTAAGAAAATAGTTGTCAGTTTACCCTGATGTAGTGTATAATAATCTTACAAAATTCCTATGAATTACCAGTCACGAAGTGAACAGTAACAAAGGAATTGCAGAAGGGAGTGGCAGATATGAACAATACAACAAGTTCAATTATTACCATCGGACGTGAATATGGAAGCGCCGGCAGGCAGATTGGTCAGGAAGTAGCCAGATATTTTGGAATCAAGTGTTACGACAAAGAACTTCTGGAGCATGCTGCAAACGACAGCGGTATTTGCAAGGAATTATTTGAGAATCATGATGAGAGGCCAACTAACAGCTTTCTGTATTCTCTTGTAATGGATACTTATTCTTTTGGATATTCTTCTGCTGGATTTACAGACATGCCTATGAACCACAAGGTTTTCCTGGCACAGTTCGAAGCCATCAAGAAATTAGCTGCAGAAGGCCCCTGTGTTATGGTAGGGCGCTGTGCAGATTATGCTCTTGCAGATAATAAAGACTGTTTCAGTGTTTTTGTTCATGCTGATCTGGACTGGAGGATCAAGCGTATTGCAGGCAAATACAATAAGACACCTAAAGAAGCCAAAGATATGATCACCAAAACAGATAAGAGCCGTGCAAGTTACTATAATTACTACACCAATAAGAAATGGGGTGCAGCAGCGGGCTACAGCTTAAGCGTTGACAGCAGTGTGCTTGGTATCGAAGGTGCTGCCCAGGCGATTATCAATACCATACATATTTTTGATGACCTTAAGAAATAATATACAGAATCATGTGAAAATAAGGAGTTCTCGAAAGAGAGCTCCTTTTGTAATTTGTTGCATCTCAATTCCTGTTTTCGGTTCCTGTTTTCAAACGCCATCGCCACTTTATATTTTTTTAATGAGACATTGAGACAAAACTGTGTTATAATAGATAGCAATCGCTGTTAAATAAATAACAGTACAGACACTTATTGGTTACTGTGCAAACAGCAGACAGTAACACATATTTTGCATTCATGTTTCAGGAGGACGATATTAGAATATGAAATTACGCTGGGACAATCAACATGTTCGCTGGGGAGTAACTTCTTTCCTTGTAATCGCAGCCAGTATGCTCTTTTATTATGGTGTTTTCCATATGAAGACACTGATTACAGGAATTCAGACATTTCTGGGGATTCTCACACCTATTGTTTATGGGGTCGTGATCGCCTTTTTACTGACCCCTGTATTAAATTTTCTGGAGAAAAAAATTATTTATCCGCTTCTTGCCAGGAAAGAAGTATCAGTAGGAAAGAAGGGACGCAAGGCAATTCGGTGGGCATGCGTAATTTTATGTATGTTTCTCTTCCTTGCTCTTATTTATGCCCTTATTATGATGATTCTGCCGGAACTGATCCGAAGTATTATGGGTCTGATCTACAGTTTTCCAGCCTATGTGAAGGTTATTCAGAAATGGTTGCAATCTTTCATTGAGAAATGGAATCTGAACAGTGATGCACTGGACACTTTGAATCAGTCCATCACCACAACTCAGGACTACCTGACCACGAATATCCTTCCGCAGATGCAGGAAATGCTAAAAAATATTTCCGCGGGTGTGTTTGAATTAATTAATTTTCTGAAGAATTTCCTCATCGGAGCTATCGTTTCCCTGTACCTGATGGCAGATAAAGAGGGCTTCATTGCCAAGGCAAAAATGCTCACCTACGCAATTTTTAATACCCAGCATGCGAATTTTATCATCCATTCCATGCGTTTTACCAATAAAACCTTTATCGGATTTTTCAGTGGTAAGATTTTGGATTCCGCCATCATTGGCGTATTGTGCTATATTGGTATGAACTTTTTGAATATGCCATATATACTTTTGATCAGTGTTATCATTGGTGTAACCAACGTAATTCCATTTTTTGGACCTTACCTCGGAGCAATCCCAAGTATTTTTCTCATCTTGTTGGTGGATCCGCTGCAGGCTATTTATTTTGCAATTTTTATTCTTGTTCTCCAGCAATTTGACGGCAATATTCTTGGACCGAAGATTCTTGGTGATTCCACAGGACTTTCCAGTTTTCTGGTCATTGTCGCCATCCTTATTGGCGGTGGAATCTTTGGAATCCCAGGTATGATTATTGGCGTTCCTGTTTTTGCAGTACTTTACGCAGCACTTGGCAGACTAGTCCATATCAGCCTGATTTATAAGCAGGTTCCAAATGAGGAGCAAAAATACACCAACATTGACTGTCTGGATCCGGAAACACATGAACCCGTTCTTTTCCCGGAAGAAGAGCCGAAGAAAAGGGAGACGCCCAGACGCACTGCAATGTTGAAATTTACCCTTACTTTGTTAAAAACGATCCAGAAAATTCTGACTACAATCTGGACCCTTATAAAAAAATATTCTGTGATAATTTATCAAAAAGTCAGACAATTGATGGAAGAGTACAGACAGAATCAAAACAGTAAAAAGGACGGAAATTAACATGCGGCTTTTAATACAACGTGTAAATCATGCAAGCGTAAAAGTAGATGGTGAAGTTATCGGAAATATTGGGAAAGGCTTTCTTGTACTGGTCGGCATAGGTCAGAATGATACCAGGGAAATTGCAGACAAATATATGAAAAAAATGCTAGGACTTCGAATTTTTGAAGATGAAAATGGCAAAACAAACCTTTCCCTGGCAGATGTAAATGGGGAGCTTTTGATGGTTTCGCAATTCACGTTATATGCCAACTGCAAAAAAGGAAACCGGCCAAGCTTTATTGAAGCCGGTGCGCCAGAACAGGCAAATGAACTTTATGAATACATGCTAAAGGAAGCTGCAAAAGTTGTTCCAGTTGTTCAGCATGGTATTTTTGGCGCTGATATGAAAATTTCACTGGAGAACGATGGACCGTTTACAGTGATGCTGGACGAATCGATCATGTAAAATTAACAGCAATTGTAACGAAAACGGCCAAGCTTTATTGAAACCGGTGCTCCAGATGTTCAGAATCGTCTGTAACTGCATAATGAATGCAGTCGAACCATCAATTATATTTTAACATTTAATGTAATTCTGAAAAACGCCGAAAACAACCAGAAGAAGCGGCTGATTCGGCGTTATACCCCTCATCTAGATCTATACGACAAACCCGAGTTTTTCATATAGATTGGTATCATTATTACTTGCTAAAGGAGAATTTTTCATGGATAAAAAAGTCACCTACCACGAACAGACTGATGTTGAAAATACCTTGCGGCTTCGTGATGTTCTGAAAACCTTGCCGCCATTTTGCAGGGATTTCTTTCGTGCCATTGAACCGCGTACCACAACTAAAACCAGAATTTCCTATGCATATGACATCCGCATTTTCTTTCAGTTTCTTCTGGAACAAAATCCAGCCTTCAGGGACTGGTCTATAGATGCCTTTACTGTGGATGTCCTGGATCAGCTCACAGCCGTTGATCTTGAGGAATATGAAGAATACCTGAAAGTTTACCAGGCCGGGGATAAAACGGAAACCAATGGCGAACGTGGTCTGAAGCGAAAAATGTCCTCATTGCGAAGTTTTTATGCATATTATTTTAAACGTGAAATGATTCACACAAATCCTACCGTCCTTGTAGACGTTCCAAAGATTCATCAGAAAAGCATCATTCGCCTGGAAGCTGATGAAGTTGCCTTGCTGCTGGATTATATTGAGCACGGCGGGGACGACCTTACCGGTCAGAAAAAGGTATATTATGAAAAAACCAAAGACCGTGACCTCGCTCTCGTTACTCTCCTGCTCGGAACAGGTGTTCGTGTTTCTGAATGTGTAGGTCTTGACATAGAAGACGTAGATTTCAAAAATAATGGAATCAAGGTTACTCGAAAAGGTGGAAATGAAATGGTTGTATATTTCGGTCCCGAAGTAGAAAAAGCTCTGAAAAACTACCTGGAAGTACGCAAGAACATTATTCCTGTAGAAGGTCACGAACACGCTCTCTTCTACTCTACCCAGCGCAAACGAATTGGGGTCCAGGCCGTTGAAAACCTGGTTAAAAAATACGCCCGCCAGGTTACCACCACCAAGAAAATCACCCCTCATAAACTCCGCAGTACTTACGGCACCGCCCTCTACCAGGAAACAGGCGATATTTACCTTGTAGCGGACGTTTTAGGCCATAAGGACGTGAATACTACCAAGAAGCATTATGCAGCCTTAGACGATTCCCGACGGCGTCAGGCAGCCACTGCTGTAAAACTGCGTGAAGATTAACATCTGCTTCACACATACAATTGTTGTACTCGCCACATTTAATTCACATAATATTATTATTGTTAATCAATCCAGGAACATACCGCAAAACAAGACTTTCTGCAAAATCTCCCTCAACGTGGGACGTGCAGATTGTAGGAATGATTTTTCAAACAGGTTCTAAGGCGCACCTCAAAAAAGGACATGACCCACAGTCGAGTCATGTCCTTATGTACCTCTAATTTGGTTTTACTGAATTTATAGCTGCAATATCATATTATCCGAGATTATAATGCTACTGCAATCTTATCCTGTAATGCTTCCGGAATCTCTTCTTTGTCAAGCGAAATACTTACAACTATTGAAATTCCATATTTCTCACCGATCTTGTCCAGCTGATCAAGTGTATCTGTAACATCAGCGTCTTCCAACTTGGAAACCTTAAGGAAGCTGTCCAGATAAATCTGCTCAAGATCGTGATCCTGAGAAATAATACCACAAATGAAACCTACGAACTCATCTGCATTCTTCAATGGATAAGAGGAAACGTCGATAAGACGTACCTTATTGTTAAGCTCATACATATGTTTGGTACTCTTGTCAAGGTAAACAATGCTTCCGTTGGCTTCTTTCACCGCACCGTTTACTCTGTCTAAGAGCACTTTTGTTTTGCCTTTGCCTTTCTTTCCTACGATCAGTTCAACCATGATGTTTTCCTCCTTAGACAATATGATATTAAATTTTTACCAAAAACCTTGTTTAATATGTTTCATATTATAGTATAATTTTTCTAAATTTTCAAGAGTTTTTTTAATATTTCTGTCTATTTTTCTCAATTGTGGCTACGATTCATAAACAGACTGACTAGTTTATATTCTGCAAAAGGGACGACATCTGCTCATAAAGCTCGTCTTTTGTGGAGGCACCCATTACAATGGAAATGTACGGCTTTCCATAAGCATTCTGGCTCAGCAACGCCAGACAGTTACCTGCATTGTCCGTAGTACCGGTCTTTCCACCCAGAATAGTCACATTCTTAGGAGGGGTAGCTTCTCCTGTGAGATAATGGTCTGTGGCAAGTAATGTGGTACTTGCACTGCTTCCGTCCGCATGAGTATATTCTACTGTATAAGATCCGGACTGTGTAATTTGAGTAAACTCTGGATAATTCAAAGCTTCCTTTAGCATCAGATAGATATCATAGGGAGTGGTATAATGGTTTTCATCCTGCAGTCCATGAGGATTGGTAAAATGAGTTCCGGTACAGCCAAGTTCTCTGGCATAACTGTTCATCATCTCCACAAACCCATCTGTAGAACCACCCACATGCTCTGCAATAGCCGCTGCTGCGTCATTACCTGAATAAACCAGCAGACAATGAAGAAGCTGATCCATAGTCACCTGGTCACCTGCCCAAAAGCCGCAAACCTGTGAACCCTCCTCCAGATTCAGATTCTCCTGTGTAATGGTTACTACGTCATCCATATTTCCATATTTCAGTGCCAGCATAGCTGTCATGATCTTGGTGATACTTGCCGGGTATACCTTTTGAAGTGCCTGTTTGGAATAAAGCACCTTTCTGTCATCCAGATCCAGAAGAAGTCCTTTCTGGTTTTCCCCAAGGGAAACACCATCCATCGGAACATCTGATACGACCACACACAAGTTCTTAGCAAAACCATCAGCTCTCAGGCTGTCTAAGTCTGTAATTCCACCAGAAAACTCTCTGGAAGCTACATATGCATCCTCCAGCTTATCAAAAACAGTTCCATTTCGGAGAACATAAATTGCACCGATCCCAGTACCGCCAAGCACAACCAAAAGCAACAGTAAAAGAACAGTATTTCTGATCCTCTTTCTTCTGGAGCTTCGAAATCTTGCCTGTTTACGTCTTGAGTTCTTCTTTTTTGCGGCTGTCATAAATATTCCTCTTTCTTATCAATTTCTTTTCTCTTAAGTTCTTTATTATAAGTACTGCTCTGCAGACCTACATTCATCACAAGCCCCATACCAATAAACAAGCTGACCAGGGAAGTCAGACCATAACTTACAAAAGGAAGAGGCGTACCAGTATTAGGTGCCAGTCCAGTAGCAACGCAGATATTCAAAAAACTCTGTATAGCTACCACACTGCCAATTCCGCAGCAGATAATCTTCCCGGCCAGATCCTTGGCCCTAAGGCTCATCCTGATACATTCAACTGAAATCAACAGCAATAATACGACCAAAGTTGTACATCCTATAAATCCATACTCCTCTCCGGCAACTGCGAAAATAAAGTCGGTCTGGTTCTCTGCAACAAAGTTTCCGGCATTTACAGAAGAAACCTGGTCATCCCCGGTAAGTTTTTTTCCAACCAGTTCTCCGGAGGCAATCGCCGTCTTCGAGTTATTCTGCTGTTCAATATCCTCCTGGTATTCCTCGTTTTCCGGGTAAAGGAAAGACATAATACGTGTTCTCTGATAATCCTTGATCAAAGTCTGATCCGGCTGCACAACAATAGACAAAAATATGATCAGAAGGGGAACCGCGATCAGGATCGCACCTCCGATGATCTTGTAGCTCAGTCCTGCTATATACAGCAGAATACAGAAAATAATGGTTACCGTAATGGTATTTTTCATATCCGGTTGTGCATAAATAAGAGCCAATGGAACAGCCAGAAGGAGCACTGATTCTGCCAACACCCTGAAAGTATTGATATCATCTTCATGGTCCATAAAAAACTTGGCAAAAAACAGAATAATAATAACTTTGGAAAGCTCGGTAGGCTGAAAACGGAAACCACCGATATCCAGCCATCTGGACGCACCTCCAGCCTCACTTCCGAACAATCGTACACCAATAAGCATAAGCAGATTAAAACCATACATGATCCACTGGAAATTCAATATCCAGGAATAATCCATTAACGATAAGATCACCAGCAACACAAGCCCCATCACAACGCCCAAAAGCTGTTTATTTCGAAGATCTGGCGATGCACTTGCTACCAGCTGCACTCCAAACAGACTGATCGCAGTCAGAAGGATCACTAGTTTAAAATTGTAAAAACGTAGCTTATACTGTTTAATCATAAATTTATCTGTCCTTTTTCGTCAACACAGGAATGTACGCCATTAAAACAGGCGGTTCCTGTGATATCTGTATTTTCACTTTAGTTTCCTCTATGGTCACATACTTCTTTACTGTATGTACCAGGTCACTTTTTAACATTTTCATCATCTGTGGAGAGCATTCTATGCGTTCTGAGATAAGAAGAAGTTTCATCCTGTCGCGAGCATATCCTGCTAAACGCCTTCTTTCATTTAAAAAGGTCTTCATGCAAAATCCCTCCATTCCAGAGCATTAGTTGACATAACATTATTACAAACAACCAACATGCTATTTTGCGTAACTAATTATTACCTGAATATCAATGTCTTTTAAACAGTCTTGAAAACATACCTTTCTTCTGTCTGAGTTCTGCAAAGGGAACTTCCTCTCCCATAAGCCGTTTGCAAATATTTTGGTATTCCTCCTCCGCCTGAGAATTTTTACCAGAAAGAGGCTCACCCTGATTGGTTGCTATCACAATCTGTTCGTCATCTAAAAGAGTTCCAATCAGATCTACAGCCAGAATCTCTGTCACATCATCCACAGACATCATATCTCCCCTGGCGATCATGTCAGGACGAAGACGGTTGATGATCAGATGGATATCCCGCAGATCATTTGCTTCCAAAAGCCCAATGATACGATCCGCATCGCGAATTGCAGATACCTCCGGTGTCGTCACTACAAGAGCTTTATCTGCACCTGCAATGGCATTCTTAAATCCCTGCTCAATTCCAGCCGGACAATCCAGCAATATATAATCAAACTCTTCTCGCAGATCATCCGTCAGTTTGATCATCTGTTCCGGTGATACGGCAGTTTTATCCTTGGTTTGCGCAGATGGCAGCAGATAGAGCTCCGGATGGCGCTTGTCTTTGATCAGAGCCTGTTTCAGACGGCAGCTTCCATTCACCACATCTACCAGATTATACACGATCCGGTTCTCCAACCCAAGCACAACATCCAGATTACGAAGACCAATATCCGTATCCACAACCACGGTTTTCTTTCCCATCATAGCCAGACCAGTTCCTATATTGGCAACTGTAGTGGTTTTTCCTACACCGCCTTTTCCGGATGTAATGACAATGACTTCACCCATTTCTTCTGATTCCTCCTAAACAAAATGTTCCAAAATCCTGGTATTTCTCTTATGGATATGCCTGCCGGAACACTCCCGGCAGGCATATCCAGTACTGCTGATCAGACTATGAACAGCAGCAAAATCGTTTTTAGTCATTCGATGTATCACTGGTATCTGTAGAAGCAATACCTGTGAGAATAGAATCTTTATCTGCAAGATTGTACATATATTTAAAAATATCATTAGCAATCAGACATGCATTACCGGAGCTGTATCCATTGGCAATACGGATTGCCACCGCATACTCCGGATCAGAGGCCGGCGCATAACCGATAAACAGACCATGGTTTGGATGGCGAAGATCCAGCTCTGCTGTACCGGTTTTACCTGCCACTTCTACTCCAAGACCATCAAACTGGGAATGAGTCTGGATCACACGACGCATACCATCATGGATCACATCCCAGATATTTGAAGAAATATTTACCACATCCTCGATTTCCGGCTCATACTCCTGAATCACCTCTCCCTTCGGGTCCATTACTTTGTCCAGAAGAGTCAGTTTAAATACATTCCCGGAAGTAGCCATAACAGTAGCATAACGAGCCAGTTCTGATGTAGTAAACAGGTTATTTCCCTGTCCCATATAGGATGGAACTGCTTTGGCATCGGAAACCTTCGGAGTTGCCTCTGAGAGCTCGATTCCAGTCTTCCGATCCAGACCGATCAATGAGGCATATTCCTGAAGCTTATTCAGACTCTGTACCTCGGAGAACTCATTGTCCCCAACTTTTCCCAGCTGAAAACCGATCATGTTAAAGAAATAGTTACAGGACTGCTCGATTGCTGTACGGATATCCAGACTTCCATGACCATTCTTATACCAGCAATTAATAGGCGGATCTACATAGTCAAAAGTTCCGGTACATTCAATATATGTACCTTCGTCAATAATTCCTTCTTCCATTCCTGCAATTGTTGAAAGAAGCTTTAAAGTGGAACCTGGTGCAGTGGTTTGCTGGGTCGCTTTATTGAAGAACGGACTGGACTGGTCAAGTGCCAGTTTTGCATAATAATCTGTATCCATATCATTGGTCAGACGATTATTGTCATATCCGGGATAGGAAACAAGTGCAACTACATCTCCAGTCTTTACATCTACAACCACAGCGGACGCTGAGCATGGCATTAATGCCAGCTGTGCAGGCTCTATCTCCAGAGTGTATATCTTGTTGATCATGAAATCATAAGCTCCCATTGCTCCGGAAGCCAGATTCTCATAATCATCATCATTTTTGTCAAGGACTCCCTGCTCATAAAGCACCAGGCAGATTTCCTGTCCGGAAATTGTATCTTCCTGCAGCATGTATTTGTAAAGGAGCTTGGAAAATCCAGTATCTGTACTGAGATAGTCGATAATATATGCTGTCAGTGCCTGATAAATTTCCTCAGAATCCAGATACTCTCCTTCCGGTGAAAAGCTGCTGATGTCGATCCAGCCCTGGCTTGTGGCATAAGTCAGGTAATCCTTCAGGCTGATGGTTTCATCTGTTGTCCAGGCCTTGTAAGTAGCATCTGATGTATCAATGGCATCTTTGGAAATAATTCCAAGCGTGTCTCTAAGAAGGTCATTACAGATGTAAGACAGATATTCCTGTGTTTCTTCATCTTCATCCTTATAGGCTGGCGGGTTTGATCCATTCAGCTTCGTGCTTATTGTATCAAAAACTCTCTGCTGCTTTTGTTGAAATTTGGCATATAAATTTTTTTCTATGTCAGAGGCATCATCATTGCTGAATTTGGTGATGTCAATCACACTGTTGGAAATCAGGGCATTGTATACATCATAAATAGGAATACGGATCTGACTGGCATCTGTGACATACGTGTAATCAAAAGTCTTTGCCGCATCAATTTTCGTCAGAAGAACACCAGCCACACGCTGTTTGAGGATCTGATAGATTGCCGATTGCCAGTCAGTATCAATAGTAAGCTGCACATCATCTCCCGCAACCGGCTCTACTTTGGTATCCTCGTCAATTTTCAGAACCTTTCCAAGGTTATCAACAGAAACCGTCTCCTTGCCGTCTGTTCCCTGAAGGGTAAGTTCCATATACTGCTCAATTCCTGCTTTACCTACGATCGCATCATTGGAATAATCCGGATTCTGTTTCCGAAGCTCTGTCAGCTCTTCGGAAGAAGCCTTACCTGTATAGCCAAGGATTGGTGCCATACTTTCATCATCAATATACTGACGGATGGAATCCTCAACCACATCAATTCCCTGCAGTCCGGTCTTATTCTCCATGATCGCAGCTACCGACTTCTCGCTGACATTGGTAGCAATGGTAACCTGCATATATTTCTTAAAGCTGTTGGTATTCAGTTCGTAGCGGATAGTTGCAATATCAAGCATTTCCTGCTTGGTCAAAGTAAGAGGCAGACCATGGGAGGTCAGTTCATCCTCTGTATAAGCACGATCACCGCTAAGAACGATAGAAAATTTCTCGGAACCAGTGAGAAACTCCATCATCTGATCCGCAGTCGCCGTCTTCTGTTCATCTTTCAAATCATCGATCAATGCCTGTCCATAAATATCAGCACGGAAACGGTTCAGGGTAAAGCCCTCAGCAACATCAAAAGCATACTCTCCATTCTTATCTACCACAATATGGAAGGAATGGGTAATATCATCTCCGTTGCTGTGAAGAATCTGAAGCACCTGATAGGCTACACCATTTAATGTAAGATTCTTCTCCCTTGTAGAAGTGTAAGTTCCATTATCCTCCAGTGTCAGAGAATAGGAAAGCACATTAGATGCAAGAATATCACCATTTCTGTCCAGAATATTTCCGCGGGTGCTCTTGAGCACACGCTCTTTGGTTGTCCTGGCCTGGAATTTGCTGATGTAATCCTCTCCCTGAATAATCTGCAGATCAAATAATCTACGCACCAGAACAACTGACATTATCACAAATACCAAGATCAGGACTGTTGTTCGTTTTAAACTGATTTTTTTGAAAATTCGTTTTATTTTAGTACCCAAATTGACTCACTTTCTTTCCTGGTTATGTTCATGTAGTGATAGTTTATGTAACGGAAAATCCGGTATACAATCAAGGTAATAAATACCGTGTAAAACATTTCCGGGATAATGATCCTGTACAGATAAGTCCCAAGTCCCAGTCTGCCTCTTAGGAGGAACTGCAGCCCATAAACAGACAGATTATATAAAAGATCTGCAATTGCAGTCAGAAACATAGGAACCTTCACATCATCATCGTAATAAATCCTGTGCGCATATCCACTTAAATAACCAATATACATATAGATCAAAGCATAAAATCCAAATACGGATCCAAAGAACAGATCCACAAAAAGCCCTGAAAAAAATCCTGCCCAAAGGCCGCTTTTGCGCCCGCGCATAAGCCCCATGGATACACAGAAAACCAGCATCAGATTAGGAGTTACAGAGCCAATAGAAATCAGATCCATAACCGTACACTGCAGAAGAAAACATATTACGATCGTAAGAAAATAGACAATCTTACCCTTCATCTGCGCCCTCCTGTCCGTCTGCTGCACTGCCGTCAGTATTGTCGCTACTCTCCTGACTGCTGTCGCCAGAGGTACTGTCAGAACTGCCGCTGTCAGAATTACCTTCCACCTGCGCGGTTCCGTCTACCAGATCCTGCTTATTCACAGTAATAACAAATACATCCTTCAAATGAAGGAAATCCACAGGTGTTACAATGGTTCCTGTCTTAGTCAGGTTATTGCTGTCTACCTGCACTTCGCTTACATAGCCGATAAACAATCCTTCTACAAATTTCTCACTGATATTGGAAGTGACAATACGTTCCCCGACAGTCACCTTGTTCTCCTGATCATAAAGCTGCTCAAAGCGAAGCTTTCCTTCATCAATCAGTTCCAGGTCTCCGTTTACAATACAGTTATCAGAAGTGCTTACTGTCATGGCACTTACACTGCTGCTGTCATCAATAATGGAACGGACAGTAGCCCAGGAGGAACCAACTTCTGTGACAATTCCAACAAGCCCCTTGCCTGCGATCACATTATTATCGACCCTTATCCCATCATCAGAACCTTTGTTGATCATAAAGGTATCGTACCAGTTTCCAGGATCTTTGGAAATGATAGTCGCAGCCACCTTCGGATAGTCCTCATAGGTCTGATCCAGATTGTAAAGTTCTTTCAGTCTCTGATATTCCCCCTGATCCTGGATCAGTTTGTTATTCTGTGTAGTCAGACTGTCCAGTTCTGCCTTCAGCTCTTCATTTTCAAAAAGCAGATCCTGTTTGTCCTTGAAACTGTCCCTAATAGAACGGACCATACTGCCGATCTTTTCAATGCTTTTTTCAAAAGGGACTATGACAATTCCCGCTGTTTCCTGCAAAGGAGCTGTGGAAATACCTGAAGCAAATGTAGCCACAATACAGCTCAGACAGAAAAGTGTCATAATCGCCAGCAAATGTTTACTTTTCAGATTTATGCGAAATCGAAATTTTTTCTTAAGGTTTTTCATAAAATGGCACCCCTAAAAATTTATGATTTATAACTGTTCAGTACCTTCACAGTTACTATAATTTTCTTTGTGTGATGGGCTGAGCCCATTTACGAAGTTCTCTGTCGTGGATGATCTTCTCCAGACCTTTGACAGCTGAAGTTTCGTAAAGATCTGACAGGTTAAAAGAATAGCCTGTGTAACTTGCCAGATATGTATCTATATGAGGGATTCTGGTGCTCCCTCCGGTAAGGAAAATGCCTTCTTTCGCAATGTGGTAGGATATCTGCGGCGGGATACGTTCCAGAAAAACCTTCATCTGGGCACCGATCTCATTGACACAGTTCATGATTCCCGCATTGACTACATAGGCAGAAATAACCTCTTCCCTTGGAAGACCGGAAACACTGTCAATTCCTACAACCTTACGTGCCTGCTTATGCTGGTCTGCAAGCCGTCCCATTACCAGCTTCAGCCGCTTCCCGGTACGGGTACCGATCTGAAGATTATAACGCTTGCGTACTTCACTGCACACTGCCTCATTCATCTGACGTCCGCCAATTGGAATCTTCTTATTTATGATAATACGGCCTCCCGTAACAATGGAAAAATTCGTACTCTGGGCACCAATATTTACGATCATGCTTCCTGCATTGTTCTCCAGATCCACACCCATAGCTATGGCATCTGCAATAGGAGCCTCTACCATGTAAACCCTGTTCTTCCGCAGCCAATGTCCATTCGCCACCTGATAATAAGCTCTTTTTTCAATAGCAGTCATGTCCAGAGGAACTGCAAAGTACATGACAGAGCCTATTCCCAGAATTTTATCAATTTTTTTCATCATACTGTAAAGTACAATTTCCTGCAGTTCCAGATTGGCTATCATACCAAAAGCCATCGGCGAACTTACGGAAATATCAGAGGGTGCTTTCTCAAACATTTCATACGCTTCGTTGCCCACGGCTATGATTTTGCGGCCCTTGGCCGCAATCATGTTCTTCTCAATGTAGCTTTTATTTCGAATCATGGAATAGACCTTGACGGAACTGCTTCCAAGGTCTATTCCATATGTTTTTTCAAACAGCATATATCTGTCCCTTCATCATTACTATGCCCTGCAAAAACAAATACCCGCCACTGGTTTACAGACGGCGTCAGCACTTCCGGCGGATCATTCCTCCGGCATCATTCCCTGTTCTTTAAAGCTAATGTATCTCTGGTCACCGATCACAACGTGATCCAGAAGCTTCACCCCAAGAATCTCCCCAGACCGGTAAATACGCTCTGTAATTTTCTTATCACATTCACTGGGCGTAGGATCTCCGCTTGGATGGTTATGAACCAGGATCACACTTACAGCGTGAAACTTCAATGCTTCCATAAAAACCTCCCTTGGAGTGATCAGAGTTGAATTCACGGTTCCCCGGGAAAGCATCTGCTCGCCAAGAAAATGGTTTTTTCCATCCAGCAGCATAACAATCAATATTTCCTGCTCTTCGTGCCGGAGACGTTCCATATAGTATTTTGCTATCGTGATGGGTTCGTTAAAAGAAAGTCTTGGTCTGGCAACAGCAGACGCCATCCGCTTGGAAAGCTCCCCGATACATTTCAGCTGGACGGCCTTGACTTTCCCGATTCCGTTCACCTTCATCAGATCCGGAATGGACATATGTAAAAGTCCCAGAAGTCCCGGATAGGAGGTATCTTTCGTAAGACTTAAGATTTGATTGGCGAGTACAAGAGAATTGCAGCCTTGTACACCGCTTCTCAGGATCACTGCCAGAAGCTCGCTGTCGCTGAGCACGGATGGTCCCCACTGCAGACATTTCTCATAAGGACGTGACGACTCCGGCAGTTCTCTGATGGTCTGTTTCATTTCATTCATATCTTTCACCTGCAGTTCTCCAGGACTGACAGGATACTGCTCACGCCATACCTGAAACTTACTTCGCACAGCTTTGCCAATGAACAGTAATGGGACTGTTCTTCATGCCATAATAAGCAGATACTTCTTATTCCCCGAGACACAAAGACAAATTCCCCCGCACTGTGTTTCACAATGCAGACTCATTTTAGCATAAAAAAGGAGAGATGTACACTCTCTCCTAAAAATTTCTGAACTTTTTAGAAACAGCTTCCGCTACTTTTATGCCATCCATAGCAGCAGAAGTAATCCCGCCTGCATATCCAGCGCCTTCCCCACAGGGGTAAATCCCCTCATAGTTTGCTTCCAGGGAATCCTTATCACGGACAATACGCACCGGAGATGATGTTCTGCTTTCCACGCCGGACAGCACTGCATCAGGACGGTCAAAGCCTTTGATTTTTTTTCCAAAGGCAAGAACACCCTCTTCTATGGAATCACCGATCTCTTTTGGAAAAATACTGCGCACATCACCTGGAACACAGGCGCCCTTGATACAAGGTTCTACATCTTTAAGTCTTGTACTCGGCTTATGCTTCTGATAATCCTCAAACAACTGTACCGGAACCTTACCATTTCCAGCTTTCCACGCTGCGCGCTCCAGATTGCGCTGAAATGCTACGCCGCCCAGAGGCCCCTCTTCCGGAAAATCAGCCGGAGTTACCGATACGATCAGCGCACTGTTTGCATTGCGGCTGTCCCTGGCCTGATAGCTCATACCATTTACAGCAAGCATCTCCGGTTCTGAAGAAGCGTTTACTACATAACCGCCCGGACACATACAAAAGGAATAAACACCACGGCCATTTTCACATGTGTGGGTAACTTTATAAGCAGCAGCTCCAAGTTTCTCGTTTTCCTCTTCCCCATAAAGAGCCAGATTGATCATGGACTGTGGATGTTCCATACGTACACCTACTGCAAAAGATTTTGGTTCCATATAGATTCCTTTTTTCTCAAACATGAAAAAGGAATCTCTTGCGCTATGTCCAACTGCCAGCACACATACCTGGGCCGGAATCCTTTTTTCCCCATTTATCTCAATTTTTTTTAACTGACTGTTTTCAAAAAAAAGATCTGTCACTTTGGAACGAAACTGGAATTTGCCGCCCATTTCCTCAATTTCATGGCGAAGAGTCTCCACCACGCCAACCAGCACGTCTGTACCAAGATGTGGTTTCTGCTGATAGATAATTTCCGACGGTGCACCCGCCTGCACGAAACGCTTCAGTACTTCATGATTTCTTCCTGAAGGATCTTTTACCAGAGTATTTAGTTTTCCGTCGGAAAAAGTACCAGCACCCCCTTCACCAAACTGCACATTGGAATCCGGATCCAGTACGCCATTTTTCCAGAAATTCTCGACAGTCTTCTGACGGACATGCGCTTCCTCTCCCCGTTCCAGAACCAGGGGGCGGTAACCTGCCTTCGCCAGATACCAGGCACAAAAAATTCCAGCAGGTCCGCTTCCTACAATGACCGGCGGATATTTCAGTTCCTCTTCACCAGGAGATGGAAATGTATATTCTTTTTTCTGAGTTAACATAATGTTATTATTGTGAACTCTTCGAAAGATCTTGCTTTCCTGGTTTTTATCCTGCAAAGACACATCTACCGTATAAACAAATTTTTTATCCTCTTTATGACGGCAATCCAGTGACTGCTTCACTATTTCGTAAGTGAAGCCTTCATTTTTCAGACGAAGCTCCTTACGGATCTTTTGGCTTAACTCTTCCGGGGTATGATTAATTGAAAGTTTCAGCTGGGTAATTCGAATCATGTTATTCTCCTTTTTCAAACACGCTCTGACATTTACTGGCATTCACTCCTGCAACATAACCGCTGGACCAGGCCCACTGCAAATTGTAACCGCCACATTTCCCATCAATGTCCAATAGTTCTCCTGCGAAATATAGGCCTGAATTTCGTGTGGATTCCAAGGTTTGGGCGTTAACCTGCGTAGTATCAACGCCGCCTGAGCACACCTGTGCCTGTTCAAAAGACTGATAACCAGTCACTTTAAGTGGATAGCTGCTGATTGCTTCTTCCAGATCATTTGCTGACAAAAGCACTTTTGCAAGCTTATCCGGGAAAAGTCCGATCAAAAAGTCTTTTTTTCCTTTATAGGGGCAGTTTTCCTTTCGTATTTTCAGAAAAGCTTTCAACTGTTCCCGGGAAAATTCTGGCAGAAAATTTAAAATCAGAGTCACATTTTTTCCCTGTTTCAGTGCACGGATTCCGTATCGGCTGACCTGAAACACCGGAATTCCAGATACGCCATAATCAGTAAGCTGTAGTTCTCCTGTTTCCTCTGTGACTTTTTTCCCATCCACAAGCAGCGTAATTCTGCCTTCTGTGCGGACACCTGCCCAGCCGGAAAAGCCTGTATTCTTGCATTTCAGGGCAGTTAAAGCCGGGAGAGGCTCTATGAGCCTGTGTCCCAGTGCTGCGGCAAGCTCATAACCGCTGCCATCGGAACCGGAAATTGCAGAAGCTTTGGAACCATTGGAAAGAATAACTGCTTCACCCTCGTATATCCAGCCTTCTACCTGAACCTTCCAGATATCCTGTTCCTTAAAAACACGTTGTACTTTTTGGTTGGTCTTGATCTTTACCCCAAGATTCCGTGCTTCCATACACAATACCTCAGCAACGCTTGCTGCCTGTCCGCTATGCGGATAGAGATAGCCGCCATTTTTATTCACAGGATAAATTCCAAGCCGGGTAAAAAATTTCACCGTGTCTTCTACCGGAAACTGATTCAGAACTGCCTGTTCAAAGCCTGGATTTTCGCTTCGATATGCATCAGACGGCACCTGGATATTGGTAAAATTACATTTGCCGTTTCCTGTAGCGCAGATCTTTTTGCCTGGTTTTTCATTTTGTTCCAATATGGTTACAGCGGCCCCGTTTTCTGCAGCTGCAATGGCCGCCATCAGCCCGGACGCCCCGCCGCCTGTAACGATAACACGTTTTTTCTCCATATAAACTCCCGTTTTTTACATCTGTTTTAAAGAACTTATGATAACGGTTCAGCGCCTCCCTGTTACACGCCTGGCGTTGCACGAAAATTCATGTTTTTCATGATTTCACTGTAATTTTACCAAATCCTGCTCCACAAGTTTCTGCAAGGACATCATAACACCTAGTTTTGCATGCTCCCAGGTAAGTCCTCCCTGGAAATATACGGCATATGGCTCTTTCACAGGTCCATCTGCGGAAAGCTCAATAGAAGAGCCCTGTACAAATGCGCCAGCCGCCATAATGACCTGACTGTCATAACCTGGCATATCCCATGGCTCCGGATCAACATAACTGTCAACCGGGGCAGCAGCCTGAATTCCCTTACAGAATGCGATCAGACGCTCCGGACTTTTTAAAGTCACTGCCTGAATAATATCCTGCCTTGGCTCTGTGGAATTTGGAACCACGTCAAATCCAAGCTTTTCATAAATATTGGCTGCAAAAACAGCGCCCTTTAACGCACCCTTTGTCACCATCGGTGCAAGGAAAAATCCCTGATAGAAGGAACGGTTTACGCCAAGTGAAGCTCCCACCTCAGCACCAAGTCCCGGACAGGTCATACGGTAAGAAGCATTTTCCACGCACTCTTTGGTTCCCGCAATGTAACCGCCAATTGGAGCAAGTCCGCCGCCCGGGTTTTTGATCAGGGAACCAACCACCATATCTGCACCAACATCACTGGGCTCAATCGTGTCAACAAATTCGCCGTAGCAATTGTCTACCATACAGATCACATCAGGCTTAATGCTCTTTACAAATGCAATCAGCTCACCAATCTGCTTTACTGAAAAAGAGGGGCGTGTCATATAGCCTTTGGAGCGCTGAATCTCAACCAGTTTTGTCTTCTCATTGATTGCTTTGCGGATATTTTCATAATCGAAAGTTCCATCCTCAAGAAGATCCACCTGACGATAAGTTACTCCGTATTCTGCCAGGGAGCCCTTGGATGGACGGATACCGATCACCTCTTCAAGAGTATCATATGGCTTTCCGGCTGGTGCCAGCATTTCATCGCCTGGACGCAGGTTTCCAAAAAGAGCAATGGCCAGGGCATGTGTTCCACACGCAATCTGCGGACGCACCAGACATGCTTCTGTGTGGAATGTATCCGCATAAACCTTTTCCAGAGTATCACGGCCGTAATCGTTGTAGCCGTAACCTGAAGAAGAGCCGAAGCACTCCTCGCTGACGCGGTTTTTCTGCATAGCCAGAAGAACTTTCATCTGGTTATATTCTGCAGTTTTGTCAAACTGTTCAAAACGCTCCTTTAAGGATTTTTCTATTTCATGGCAAAAATCGTAAACCTGGGAAGAAATTCCCAGCTGCTCGTATAATTCTTTCATAATAAATTTTCCGTCTGTCTGACGGTATTCCTCCATTTTTTTGTTTTCAAAGCGGGCGATTCCCCCCTGTGGAAAATCTGATTATTGAAATAACTACTCTCCAGTTATTCCTTTTTCACGGCAAACGCTCTGCATATACTCCAGCATTTTATCCTCGTTATATCCGAACTCATCTTTATTCACCCACACTGTTTCCGGTTCTCTGTGGAACCAGGTGAGCTGGCGTTTGGCAAAGTGCCGGGTGTCGCGCTTCAAGATCCGCACAGCCTCTTCCAGCGGCATTTCTCCATCCAGATAGGCCAGGATTTCTTTATATCCAAGACCCTGCATGGAAACCATACCTCTGTGATAGCCCATGTCCTTCAGCTTCTGGACTTCTGCCACAAGACCGCTGGTCATCATTTCATCCACCCGCTTATCAATGCGTTTATATAAAAGCTCCCGTGGTGCATTCAGCACAAAGTATGCCAGATTATAGGGGCTGGTTCGTTCCTGCTGCTCCTCATTGTGTGCGGAAATAGGGCTATGGTTCTGATGATAAAATTCCAGTGCGCGGATTACACGCTTCGTGTTGTTTTCGTGGATCACTTCAGCGCTTTTGGGATCCACCTCTGCCAGCATCTGATGAAGATATGCAGGACCTTTTTCCTGGACAATCGCCTCCAGATCGGCCCGGTATCCATCGTCCTGCTCAGCCTGGGTAAAATCAATATCTCTGGTCACCGCCTGAATATAAAAGCCGGTTCCCCCCACCAGAATGGGAATATGTCCCCTGGTGTAAATCTTTTCCATGGCATCCTTTGCCATCTGTTGAAAACGCACAATGTGAAATTCATCCTCTGGCGTCAGCTCATCCACCAGGTAATGGGGAACTCCCTGCATTTCTTCTGGCATGATCTTCGCAGAGCCAATATCCATATATTTATAAACCTGCATGGAATCTGCAGATATGATCTCGCCGCCAATGGCTTTTGCCAGAGAAATAGACAGCCTGGTTTTTCCAACTGCAGTAGGACCGGTAAGGACAATAAGAGGTTTTTTCATAATCTCTCCTGTTTATACAATTCGCTTAAATTTCTTTTCAATTTCTGTCTTTGTCATCGCAATGATAGTGGGACGGCCATGAGGACAATTATATGGATTGTCCAGAGTAAGAAGCTCGTCGATCAGCTTATCTGCCTCCAGAGCAGACATCTGATGATTTCCTTTGACAGCAGATTTGCATGCCATTGTGGCAAGTCTTGCTGTGAAAAGGTCAAAAGCATCCTTTGCACCTTCTCCTCCCAGATTGTCAAGCATTTCCAGAAAGAGTTCTTCTTCATGGAATCCGTACAAATTTGTCGGAACTGCACTGATACAGTATTCCCTTCCACCAAAGGGTTCAATCTCAAAACCGTATTTCCTGAAATATTCTTCGTTGGCTTTTAATTTCGCCTGTTCATCCATGTTCAAGGTCACCACAAGCGGAGGATTCAGATATTGCGATTCAATGGACTGTTCTTTAAAACGTTTTACAAAGCGCTCATAATTTACCTTTTCGTGAGCTGCATGCTGGTCGATAATGTAAAACTGGTTTTCAAATTCCACCAGCCAGTAGGTGTCAAACAACTGGCCAATCAGCTTATGGCGGCTTCGGGATTCTGGTGCCAGAAGTTTCTCCTGAAAAAGCTCAAGCTGCTTTCCCCCAACGGATGGATATTCTGTACCTGGATCACTCTGCTCAGGCTCAGATTTATCTGGTATCTCATAGTTTTCGGATACAGCAGTCTCTGCCTGATTATCGGCGTCATTCATTCTCTCAGCCGATATGTTATCTTCTGCCGCTTTTTCATCTGCACTTTTATCCGCTTTTTCTTCTGCTTTTTCATCCGCTCTTTTATCTGCCTCCGCAGCCTCTTTTAAAGTTCCTGCAAAAAGAGCTTCCTCTTCCTTGCTAAATGGCTTCGCCTGATAAATTGCCTGCTCACGAAGCACACTGCTGGTCTGACAGCCAGAGCTGTTTACAAGGCTTCCAGATGAATTTATTTTTCCAGTTGGAGCTGTTTTTTCAGTTAGAGCTGTTTTTCCAGTTAGAACTGTTTTTTCAGCAGCCTGTGAATAGCAGCTTTCATTATTCCCTGCGCTGCTTCGACCAGCTTTTTCAGCAGCACCTTCACAATGAAGTTCCGTCCTGCGACTTTTCTCAAATGGCTCCGGAACTGCTCCGCGGCTTACTGCTGCCACCTTTGATTCCCGCTCCTCTTTTCCCACTGGAACAACCGGTATCAGTTCTCTGTGAAGAAGCGCATTGTGAACAGCCTCGTAAATGGCATCATACACCTCCGCCCCTCTTGCAAAACGAACCTCCAGTTTCCGGGGATGAACATTTACATCCAGATCATTTCCTGTCATCTGGATCTGCAATGACACAAAAGGAAATTTATGCTGCATGACAAAGCCCTTATATGCATCCTCAATGGCCTTCGTAATAATATTGTTTTTCACAAATCTGCCATTTACATAGTAGTTCTCAAAGCTTCGGTTTCCTCTGGAAACCTCCGGTTTGCCGGCGTATCCCTCAATTTTCATAAAATCATTTTCGTAGGAGACTTCCAGAAGTGCTTTCGCCATATCCCGGCCATATACATTATAAATAACATCCTTCACATTATAATTGCCGGAAGTATGCAGTTTCACCTGTTTGTTCTGAATATATTTAAAAGAAATCTCCGGATGGGAAAGAGCAAGCTGTTCCATCATAGTTCCAATATAATTTGCTTCTGAAGAATCAGATTTCAGGAACTTGCTCCGGGCCGGTGTGTTGTAAAAGAGATTCCGAACCAGGAAAGTAGTTCCATCTGGAGCTCCCATTTCCTCAAGGCTTTGTTCTACGCCGCCTTCGATCACGTAACGCACGCCGCTGATAGCAGAAGGAGTTTTTGTGATCAGCTCCACCTGGGAAACTGCGGCAATACTGGATAAAGCCTCACCACGAAATCCCAGTGAGGCTATGTTTTCCAGATCTTCTACTTTTTCAATTTTGCTGGTAGCATGACTTAAGAATGCCGTAGGTACCTGAGCAGCCTCGATTCCCCCTCCGTTGTCCGTAATACGGATCAGCTTCTTTCCTCCATCTGTAATCTCTACTGTTACAGCAGTAGCACCAGCATCAATGGAATTTTCTACAAGCTCCTTTACAACAGAAGAAGGGCGCTCTACCACCTCACCTGCTGCAATTTTATCAATGGTATGTTTATCTAAAACTGCTATTTTTCTCAAGTTTTTCTCTCCATATAAAAGCAGGTTGACCGCTTCGGTTCACAATACGGACATGTCGCCTGCCGGTGACAGCACCATATATGAAAGTCAGCTGTCAGTTACCATCTGTTCTTTATCTTATTCTGAAGATTGTATAACGTATTTAAGGCTTCCATGGGAGTCAGATTTCCAATGTCAATGCCTTTTAATTCTTCAATAATGTCATTGTCTTGTACAGTGTCAAATAATGACATCTGCGCCATATCCATTTCTACCTTCGGCTTCTTCTTCGGTGAAGCCAGATCTTTTACAGCAGCAGTAATGTCTGCATCGCTTAATTCCTCAACCAGCTCTTTTGCACGGTTAATAACAGAATCCGGAACACCTGCCAGCTTGGCGACCTGAATTCCATAACTCTTATCTGCGCCGCCTTTTACAATCTTGCGGAGAAAAACAATATCGTCACCTTTTTCCTTAACTGCAATGCAGTAGTTGGTAACGCCAGATAGTTTTCCTTCCAGTTCAGTCAGTTCATGATAATGTGTGGCAAATAATGTCTTGGCTCCACAAAGCTTTGTATTACTGATATGTTCAATCACTGCCCAGGCAATGGCAAGACCATCAAAGGTACTGGTTCCACGGCCAATCTCATCCAGGATCAGAAGGCTCTTGGCAGTGGCATTTCGAAGGATATTGGCCACCTCAGTCATTTCCACCATGAAAGTACTCTGTCCGCTGGCAAGGTCATCTGATGCACCTACACGGGTAAAGATTCTGTCCACAATTCCAATTACAGCTTTATCTGCCGGAACAAAGCTTCCAATCTGCGCCATAAGTACGATCAACGCAGTCTGACGCATGTATGTAGATTTACCTGCCATATTGGGGCCTGTAATAATGGAAATTCTTTTTTTAGTATTGTCAAGGTATGTATCGTTGGCAATGAACATATCATTATCGATCATCTGCTCTACAACCGGATGACGGCCACCTTTGATATCTATAATTCCGCCTTCATTTACCTTCGGGCGTACATAATGATTGCGCTCAGCAACAAGCGCCAGGGATGCAAACACATCCAGACCTGCAATTGCCTTGGCTGTACGCTGGATTCTTATCACTTCCTGGCCAACTTTATCACGGACATTGGAAAACAGCTCGTATTCCAGGGCATAAAGTTTATCTTCAGCGCCAAGGATCATATTTTCAAGGTTTTTCAACTCCTCGGTAATATAACGTTCTGCATTTGCAAGAGTCTGTTTACGGATGTAGTTCTCCGGCACCAGTTCTTTAAACGTATTGGTTACCTCAAGGGCATAGCCGAATACACGGTTATATTTGATCTTCAGGGATTTGATTCCGGTACGCTCACGTTCCTTTGTTTCCAGCTCTGTAAGCCATTTTTTTCCATCTGTGCGGGCACTGCGGAATTTATCCACATCTTCGTTAAAGCCTTCACGAATAATGCCTCCATCCTTCTGGGCAAGGGGCGGTTCATCTACAATGGCGTGCTTGATCAGATCTGTAATATCTTCAAGACTGTCCATGTCCTCGTAGATTTCTTTCAGAATCGGTGCCTGAAAGTCCTTGAGAACCTGTTTAATATAAGGAATCATTTCCAGAGAGGACGCAAATGCTACCATATCTCTTGGATTTGCAGACTTAAAGCTGATGCGGCTGACCAGACGCTCCAAGTCATACACTGGATTGAGATATTCCCGGATCTCATCGCGGAGCATCGGTTTCTCATTCAGCTCTTCAAGAGCTTCCAGTCTGCGATTGATCTCTTCTGCATCGATCAGTGGCTGTTCCACAAAGGAGCGAAGAGTACGGGCACCCATGGCTGTTTTAGTCTTATCCAGTACCCAGAGAAGAGAACCTCTTTTCTGCTTTTCACGGAGGGTCTCCACCAACTCCAGATTTCGTCGGCTGGAGCTGTCAATCAGCATATAACGCTCTGCCGTATAAGGACGGATGGTAGTCATCTGAGAAAGTGCAGTCTTCTGCGTTTCCTTAAGATACAAAAACAGCGCTCCGGCAGCTATGATTCCACTGTCATAATCGCTGATTCCAAGGCCTTCCAGATTGGTTACGTGAAAATGTTCCCTTAATTCTTTTCTGCAGGTATCATCATCGAAATACCAGGCATCCAGGGAAAAAATACAAATTCCAAGACGTTCTTTCAAATCGTCTGTGTCAACCCCACTCATAAAAAAGGAATCATTACATATGATTTCAGCCGGACTGAATTTGTTGATCTCATCAACCAGTTTCTGGCTATTTGGTACTTCTGTAAGGAAACAGTCACCTGTGGTAATATCCGCTATTGCACAACCAAAGCGGTCTGCTATGGAGACAATTGACATCAGATAATTGTTCTTTGACTCATCCAAAGAAGTTGCATCTAAAGTAGTTCCGGGAGTAACCACACGGATAACAGCACGCTTTACAAGTCCTTTTGCTTTTTTCGGATCCTCTACCTGTTCGCAGATTGCAACTTTATGTCCCCGTTCAATAAGACGGTTAATATAGGTATCAGCTGCATGAAAGGGAATTCCACACATAGGAGCACGTTCTTCCAGACCGCAGTCTTTACCGGTGAGCGTCAGTTCCAGCTCCTTGGATACCAGAAGTGCATCATCAAAAAACATCTCGTAGAAATCCCCGAGACGATAAAATAAGATGCAGTCTTTGTATTCTTCTTTTGTTTTGCAGTATTCCTGCATCATGGGCGACAGTTTCATGGTTTGCGCTGAATCCCTTAATTTATGCGGGTTTGAAGCACCTGAAATAGTAGTTTGACCCCCATTTGACCCCCGGTTAGTATTTTGTATGTTATCAGTAGTATTCTTCATAATTTTCCTTTATTCTTTTTCTGGCACCGCCGGAACTTTTCCCTCATCGTATTTTGCAGCAAATTTTCTAAATTCATCTGCCACATAATCCTGTTCCAGATGTGTATAATAGTTCGTCATATTTACGCTTGTATGTCCCACAATCTTACTCACCGTAAATGGAGACATATTAGACTCATTCAGTTTGGTGACGAACGTATGCCGAAATTTATGGGGATATACCTCATAAAGACGAGGTTCCCTATTTTCTTTTTCAGCTAATTCGATCTCTTTTTTTTTAATTATGCTTATAATACGTGAACATTCCGCGTTTGCATATTGAGGAAGAAAAACCCCTCCTGGTTGTGTTGTGAATACAAGATCCGGAAAATCTTTGAGGAAAGGATTTTCCTTTCCCCATGATGATCCGCTTTTTTCTTTATCCGCAATCTGCTTTTTCTCCCAAGAGTGAAATGCCAATTCAACACCCTCTGTCATAGGAATCCAACGATAACTTGCCTTTTTCTTAGGCGTCGTTATCTGTTTAACTGACTCTGGTTTTTCTAATCGATTTTTTCCTTCATCAAAATAAATCGTCGTTCTATTCAGTGTTTTATATACACGAATTCGATGACATTCAAAATCAATATCAGACCAGCAAAGTGCTGTAATTTCGCCAATACGCATTCCAGTATTCAAAATAATATAAAATAGTTCATAATATCTCGTGTTTTTTGCTGCATCAAGAAATGTTTTAATTTCCTCTGGTTGAAGTATTTTGCTTTCATCCTCCAATATTGGATCAACTGTTACTTTTTCGGATTTTTCTATTGCAATCCCTTTACAGGGATTCATTGGAATCATTTGATTATCTACCGCACTTTGAAGTAATTGCTTTACAATTGATAAAGTATGGACAACTGATGATTCCGCATAGCCATCGTTTTGCATTCCTTCAACCATATTGTAGATATGAGAGGGTGTGAGGCAATCAAGCCTCACAGAGCCAATAAAATCTGCACCCCGCTCAAATCCATCTACATATCCACGAACCGTATTTGCTTTAATTCGCCCAATTTTGTAAAGTTTCATCCATACATCAAACCATTCAGAAACTTTATATTTTTTCGCTTTATCATTATAACCCAGAATGTATTTTGCTTTTTCAAGATCACGTTTTTTCTTTAGTTTTGCCAAATTTCTATCATATAAATATTTGGGTTTCGGGGAACCTGGTATATAATATTTGGCTTGATAACGTCCGTCCTTCCTTTGCGAAAGTCCACTTCCTAATTCTTTGCCTTTCAAAGATTTTCCCATACTGTGTTCATCCTTTCCAGGCCAGATTTCAAGTACATTAGAATATTAACACGTTCTTAAAAAATATTCAAGTGTCCTGTTCCTCCAACCAGTGTTCGAATTTTTTTCTGTGTACAAGTGTTCTGCGCCCAATTCGGACGCAGAAATCATTTTCAGCCATTATAGTACGAACTGTTTTTTCAGATAACCCAGTTAATTCACAGGTTTCTTTTACTGAAAGAAGAAGTTTCCCATTTTCCTCCTTTGTATCGTTCTTTTTTCTCATACCTACATTTCCTTTCACATATCAAATTCAACTACTACAATGTACCTTTCTCCCGTAATGCCAATATTTTTTCTATTGCTTCCTGTCTTGTTATGCCTTCTCTTTTGGCTTTTATTGCAATATACTCTTGCGCTACACCATATGCTTTACAGCAAGCCACAAAGCTTTTGTACACTTCTCCATGGAAATGGAATTCTTTTTCTATCCTCGCTTGATAAGTAGCAATAACAGCCTCTTCAAAAGAACAGCTAGTATCTCTCATGCGCTTAAGTACCAATTTTTTTTGTATTTTTAAATCATCATAGCAACTGGTTTTAGAAGGATATTCTTTTCCCATTATAACGACTTTTTTAGGGACTCCCGGTTCAAAATTCGTCTGTCTTTTAAATTGCTTTTCTTTTGCTTTCCGATCCTTTCTTTTTAAAAAGTATTCCACAGCTTCTTCGGCAGAAACCATTTTTTCTACCATTCTTCTATAAACATCCTTATACCGTATCCCCTGTTCTTCACAGCACTGGCGAAGATCATTATAAAATTGATCACCGACTTTCAGTGCCACATTTTGAAACACTTCTTCTCTTTTGGCATAATAATCGGCAGCTTCCGTAATCGAGCATTCATTGCGAAGTGCATATCCATAAAGAGTTCCTTCTCGGATTCGCAGATCAGAACATAATTCCTTTATATTTTCATAGCATTTACCATTTTCCAATGTTATGTTTTCAATATCTCCGGTGCCAAAAAGCCTTTCTTTTTTTTGCTTTAGGTTTTGTAACGTTTCCTGCACACTGCAATCACTGTTCATAATTTTTGCCAAAACTCGTCTATATGGAAATTTCAACATCCTACAACATTCATGCAGATCCGCATATTTTACTCCATCAAATTCTATAACATCTGTTCCTAGTTTTTGCTTAACTTCCAAGCAGTGTTTGATGGCTTCCTCTTTTGAACAATTATATCTTGAAGAATAATTGTAAACATCATAATACTTTATTCCGTACTGTCTGCACTGTTCTGCAATGGACTTATGGCAAATGGTGCTATCATAATCATTTTTTCTTCTTACAGGATGCTGTATGAGGTAATAGTTAAGAGCTTCAGCTAATGAAATATCCTCTGCAATACATTTTTGGCGTACTTTGTCTGCTTCTAAATTGTAATTCCAACAGCACTTCACAAATGAATCGTATTTTTTTCCTTTGTAAAAAAAAGGAGAAGGATTATATACTTTTTGATTTCCGGCCCTGTTTTCAGCTTTTTTCAAACAATAATTTAGTGCTACAGTTTTTGATCTTCCTGTTTCTCTCATACAACGTCTCACAGTGCATTCAGGTATTCCCAGCTCTTTACAACACTCACGAAATGATGCATAATTTTTGCCTTTATACTTGAAGCGCAAAAGATTTGTATGATTAATTGAGCGCTCAAGAGCTTCCTGAACTGTATACCCGCATTGATACTGTAATTGCTGAACGCTATATTTGTTTATTTTATAAAAATCGCAACAGGTATCTAAGCTAAGCCATTTCCTATTACGAAAAACAAACTCCTTTTTCTGTTTATTCTCTAACATCTGGCTTATAGCTTCCTCAAACGTACAGTTATAGTCGTGTGCATGCTGCAATACTCCCAAATATCTTAATCCAAGTTTTTCGCAGCAATTCTTTTTTCCCGAATATGTAACACCATCATATTCATAACTAAATTGTTCCCAATATTTCGATTTTCGTTTCGGTTTATGCATTTGAACATGATCCTTTCCTTGATTCCAAATTGACACAAAACAGGCAATATTCCCCCTTTCGTTATTTTATTCACGGCATTAGCAGAAGTAATATAAAAAACACCCTAAAACCATTATCCTTATGATTTTAGGGTGTACTAATCACACTATATTAAGCTCTTAACATCTTGATCTCCATCAAGATAAAATATCTGCAGTATCTGCTGCCAAATGCCATTTTTATTATACCATCCAACAATTTTGTGTCAATTCCACTATAGTTTCATATCTGTAGTATTTTAATTCCACCATTCTAATTCTTTACAAACCATTTTCTTCTGTACCTCATTGCAAAGAGTTCCAAACGATTGCGCATTTCTTCATGACAATTATGTGAGCGAAACTCTCCATGGATCTCTACAAATTGCTCCGTATAATCCTGTGTTATATCCACCAGCCAATCAGATACCACCACTGGGATCCAATCCACATTTTCGCGAAACCTTTTTACAACGATTTCCATTTTATAGAATTTTTCACTACCATATTGATAACAAAGCTTAAATTCCGTTGCAATCCTCCCTGTCAGGGTAACTTGATTATTTCCATTTTTCATAGTATCTTTATCATCTTTCTTTTGTTTTCTGGTTTATGCTGCATTTTCCATCAAATCCTCTTCCAGAATATCCGCAAGCAGCTTTCCAGTAAAGCCAAATCCGTTCACCTTTACTTTCTTTTCCCGCAGATCCTCAATTTCTCTCTTTCGAAGATCACGGCTTTTTATCGAAAGCATCTTATCTTCCTTATTTAGTTTACGCGAAAGCTGTTTCTGCCAACGCAATAAAAATTTCTCGGCCTGCTTAATATCCGGGTTCTGCCTGTTAAAATATGTCCGTTTCTGGCGTACTGTCCCATCTGGTTCCACTTCCAATGTATAATATGGCTTTTGGGGTGCATTCTTTTTTCTCAGGAACAAAAGATAAGACTCCTGTTTTACCATACGCGCAAAATAAGTATCTTTTCCGATGATGCAGTGCTGCAGTTCTTCTCCTTCTTCCAGAATATCCTTGATTTTCCGCGGTGCCACAATTTGGAAAGTATGATCGCTATATTCATATTTTCTCAGGTTCTCACAGACGTTTTCTATACCAGGAAATTTTTCTGCAATCTCTTCGGCTTTTATATCCATTTTCTTCTCTATCATCAATTGAACCAGTTCGTTATGCCGTTTTTCCAGTTTTCTCACACGGTATATAATTGGATCCTTCACGTCCATACCAAGCTTTAACGCCATGTCAAGATAGTCTTGCCAGGTACCAATAAGCTCCTTTGGCTTTTTTTCGCTTTCTTTTGCCTGTTTTTCCAAATAATTTTTTATCTGTTCCGGGCTCATCCGATCCAGTACAAACAAAAGGTCTTCCGGACAGATCTGCCATTTCGAGAACCAGGCAATCACGTTATCTTTTATCACTTTTTCAAATCCCTTTTCATAAGTCAACCATTGCAGAAATACTTTTCCACCATGATTATTGCGAAGGCGGTTCAGGCGGAACTTATCAATCCCAAGAGCATGTCCAAGCGAATCTGCTTCCTTATAAAAAACAGAAGTATTGTTTTCTATGATTTCCTTTGCAAGCTCATTCAGCCCGGCTTTTATCAGCTGCTCCAGATAAGGATATTGCTTTAACCGATGAAAATAGGCTACCGGCTCTACTGTTTCACTTTTTCTGACCAGCTCATGGAATCCGCTTCTTTTAAGCTGATTATTTTTTATTCCATGGAGTGACTTTTTGTAGATATGCCCCGGATAGCGGGGTTCATATCCCCAATTCCCCCAGCAATAAGGGTTGTATGTATTCAATGACCCATGGATCCATCTGTTCTCTTCTGTCCCATGATAATAACCCCAGTAAAATTTTTTTTCGTTAAGGTCTTTATCAAATACATATCGTCGCAGCTCTCTCCAGTTATAAACTGGTTTTGTATAAGCAACCATGTCATATTTCACATCTGCCCTGAATTCACGAATAACAAAATTATCACCGCATGTCTGCAAAAGATATGCAGTTTCTTCTTTTGACTTTACCATGCGCTGTCTTCCCACTGCCTTATATTGGATCTTATGCCTGCAGTTAGGACATTTTCCCGTCCTGTTGTGTTTTACGCCATTCACCACCACATTCTTTTCACACCATGTACAGTAGCCTGTGATATTTTTCTTCCGGGAGTATTCATAAAAAATGTAATTCTGTGTAATTCCCACTCTTTTCAGCCATTTCTCCCAGTCCTTCGGAGTTTCCCTGACGTATTTCATAACCTGGTCCCAGGCGGTTGTTCGTTTTAAATGTTTCTGTATCTTTTGCCTTTCCCGTACCTGTTCTTCAAAATGAAAAAGGCCATAACATACATTATCTTTTTTATATTCCTCACCCAGGGTTTCCCATATTTGACTGCGGCTGTTTAGATCACACCAGGTATGATCTCCCTTTACCCCTTTAGGCAGTTCAATTTTATCCAGCATTTTATTGGTCCATTTCTTCAGCCGGTAATCATATCCTATGAAGCAATCATTTTCCTTATCAATGAACAGGGTATATAAAGGTCTTCTTCCGCCAGCAGTCAAAATATCTGTAACAAAAAAACCAATTTTTAAGATATTTTCGTCCATTTCTGCCTGAATGAACAAACCAATTGGATATTCCATTCTCTCATAAGCCATATTTCCGATAGCTGGAATATCACTTTCTGCCGCCAGAACCATCTCCTCCGATGGTTCCAATACCTTCATTTTTTTAAGCTTTCGTTTTTCCATCTAATTTGTCCTTTCCGAAGTTATTTTATAAATCCAGGGTTAACTGCTCAGCCTCATCCTTATGCTCATTTGCCGTAACCCACTCCTGTTGCAAAGCTTCAATCTGTTCGGCAGAAAGTCTCTTCTTCATAAATCTTTGTTCTGTATCATTCAGAGACTCCCAGCCCTTTTGCACAATCTTTCTTTTTGTCTGCTCCAAGCGTTTCTCTTTTCGTTTCTGTTTCCACTTCTTCTTCGCTTTCGCAAAGTCTGCTTCATAGCCAATGTATATTCCGGCTTTTTTATCCTCAGTATCCTGTGCCTTATCTCGCGTCAATCGCGTAGCAACTCTAACATTCAGAATTTCCACCTTCAAATCCGGATCGTACAAGGCCTGCATAGAATAGCCATTCCACCATTCCTTATCAAAAATATCCTCCTGTTTTCTTTTTACAATTTCCTCACAGATATCGACCGAAACCTTGCTTTGCAAAAATTTCTTTCCCCTTGTGATCGTCACTACAGGCTCCCCGGCAAAAAAGGTATCATCTTTTCGGATTGTAGATACCTTTAAATCGTAGTATATATTCCCTGTCTTTTTGGAAAGAGGTCTGCCCCGCAGCATACAATACTCTCCTGGTCCGCACATGCACCTCATCGGATTATATTGCAGGCTCCATTCCTGCTTCTCGTAGTTATAAGACATATGCATCTTACAAATACAGTTTTTATGCTGTTCCTTAAATTTCTGAAACAATTCTTCCTTTTTCTGATCTGCCTGGTCTTCCAAATATTCTGCACTTTTTTCATACTGGTAATCTGATACCATATGGCAGGCACAGAAGCCGAAGTTATCTTCCCTTAATAAGGGATGATTCTGTTCACAATTTTTCTTATGCCATGGACACCGAAAAACGACATTATCATTTTCAAAGCAGAATGTTTCCTCCAGGTAATCTATATCGTTAATACATTTTTCCCAACTCACGTATAGACCACAGCCAGACATAAATGCTTTCTTTTCCAGATAATCTTTGGTATATATAAAACCGCCGCATGAATTTTCAAGTGGTGACTTTCCCAGCCTTCCGTTTCCGATTCGAACATAGTCCGAATAGTGTTCCGCCGTATATCCTTGAAGAAGCAGCTCCTGTGTCAACAAATTGTATTCGTATCCCTCGGACATTTTCTTCTCCTCTTAACAAAAGATACGGCAGGAAATTCCCGCCGCATCTCGTTCCTTATCATTTAATTTTCCTCATCCATACGGATTGTTGTAACTAACATTTTCAGACTGCCTTGAAGCATAATAAATTTATCCTTTTCCCTGCAGTAATAATAGACCTTATCTGTTAAAAACTCCTTTTGGAATGTCATTCTCGAATTGGAAGTTCTTAATAAATTCTCAAGTTCTTCTAAGCTGCAAAGTTTTGAGCTGTGTATCAGGGCTTCATGCACACTGCTAAATACCACATAAAAATCCCCATCCATTAATTCCACCAGTTTTTTTATCACTTCTGGATACAGGACTGCCACAGCTCCATTTGTGAGTCCTTTTACGCTAAGACAGATTCCCTCCTTCTTTTTTTTATCTGAAATAAAATAGGGATCCACATTCATGAAGTCATCACCAGCATACCCCGGAGTGTACATCATTTTTTTGAAATCATAGATTCTTGGAGACAATATACGATAACTGTTTAAAAGAGCATCGTGTAAAACATCGTCTTTTTCCAAGCCCCATGTCTCCAAATATTCCGATCTGACTTTCAAATATGTAATCCCATTCTTCAAGGTTCCTGCATGCACATATAACGTGATTGCAATGTCCCCCATTGTTTTATATACGGCATTTTTCAGTTCATGCCTGTGTTTTTCCAGGTTCAAAAGCCCCAGAAAGAGATGTTCCCTGACTTTTTCATAGTCATTCAGATATCTGGTATTTTCCATATTTCCTGCTCTATCCAGGTCACACTTCACCCTTGCTTCTATGTTTTCCATAGAAGTTCCTTCTACATAATCCTGGTAAAGTTCTTCCACAAAAATCCCGCAGATGTCTTTTCCGGAATCCGTTTCAGCGCAGACTACAAATAACCGGTCCCCATTTGCGGTTATTCCGGTCTTTTCTTTTTTCTTAAGGAAAACATAGTCCTCTGGAAGATGAGCATCTTTTATGATCCATTTCCGTAATTTCTGGACAAATTCTTCATACGTTAAACGCTGACACATATAAAGTTTCCTTTCTTATAATCCGTAAAACCTTATCATTGCTATTTACAACGGAAGCCTTTCAACACAGCTTGCCGGTAAAGTTACCTTTGATACCACCTTTTTCCATTTCATTATTTTCCGGGCACCTCTATCATAGTAATATATTTCATCTGACAGATAATCTTCGTCCGGGGTAGCCTCTTTAAGTGTCTCTTTTAAAATTCTTTCAAGATCTTCCGGACAGAACATCCTCTTAGGATGAATCATTGCCTCATGGACGCTTGTAAATACAATGTAGAAATCATCATCCATAAGGTCTGCGATCCTTTGTGCCACATCCGGCAGAAAAACAGCCACAGCCCCATTGGTACGAATACTTGTAGAAAGACAGCTACCAGCATTTCTTTCCACAATATTTTCTTCATAATTCATGTCCATAAAGTCTTCGCCCTCATAAGCAGGATTAAAAAGCAGTCGTTCCCACTTATAAATTCTTGGGGGACTAAGGGAATATGTATTCGACAAAGCATTCTCGTAAGCTTCGTCCTCATCCATTCCCCAGTCTGCCAGACTGGATTTGTGGATTTTCATGCTGGAGATACATCCATCCCTCTGTCCAACTTTCATATACAAAACACAGGCTATGCCATCCACTTCTTTATACACGGCATTTTCCAGTGCCTTTTCATGTTTCTTTTTGTTTAAAAGCCGTATAAACAGGTCTCCCTTTACTTTGGGATAATTATTTACATCCTGTACTTTTTTGAAAAACCCTGCATCTTTTAATTTCAGGATTTCATCTGTAACAGTATCTCCAATTCTTTTTATGGAAATACCATCCAGATAATCCTCATATAACTCTTCCGTATGGATTCCACACACTTCTTTACCTTCTGGGCTTACATTGCACTCAACAAATAAGCGGTCTCCCTCTGGAGTCATTCCCGCTTCATCTTTTACTTTAAAATAAATTCGCTCTTCTTGCAGATTTAAAGCATCTAACAGATACGCTCTTAAGTTTTCGACAAACTTCTCATAACTTAAAATTTCACTCATAATTTTTTCATTTCCTTTCGTTAGGATTATACAGATACTGCTTACCACTTAACTATTACGCAGCCTTATCTACCTTTTCTAATAATCAGTGCACTTCCTTTAAATTAACCGTAGTAAAGTTAACCTTTACTTTTTCCATATATACAGAAATCTTATCTTCGATTCTGCTATAGTAGTAGAGTTCTTCTGACAATAATTTTTCTTCAAACACCATACCATTCCTACACTTAAACACCATAGCATTCCTATACTCAATCACCATTTCATTGAGTTCAGTCTTAATATCTTCTAAATTACTCTCATTTGCACTGTAAATTGTACTTTCATTCCCACTTGTAAATAAAATGTACAAATCACTTCCCATAAGCTGTGCCAGTCTTTGAAGGACACCAGGGTAAAATACGGAAATCGCTCCATATTCTTTTGTATTTGTGGAAAGTCGAACCCCCATAACTTTATCACTTTTCGATAAGCAGAATGCTCCATTCTCCATAAAGGATCCTCCCCACTTGTTCTCATCATTAGTACAAATGAGAGGGGGTGCCATCTGGCAGGTATTTTTAAGTGCCTCTTCCATAACAGCCTCTTTTGTCATTTCCCATTGTTCCAAATGCTGATTTTTTATCTTTATGTCTGTAAAATACCCGTTCGTGTTACTAAGCATCATATACAGGACACAAGCGATATCGCCAACATCCTCATGCACGGCATCTTCCATCTCAAGCGAATGCTCTTTCTTGTTAAGAGGTTTTACAAAAAGGTATTTTTTGATTTTTTGATAACTGTCAGGAGTCATCTTGCCCTCTAACATGCTAACCATTTTTAGTTTCTCGATTTCCTCCTGTACAGAATATAAAATTGACTCCATCGAACTCCCTTCCATACAACGCTCATATAAATCTTTCACGTCAATACCGCACAGTTGTTTTCCACTTGAATTTTCAAATGCCTCCACAAATAAGCGATCCTTATTATCTATGGCTTTCTTTTTAAAAAATATTTGCTGTTCCTGTAAGTTCAAAGCATTCAAAAGCTGTTTTCTTAATACCTCAACAAATTCCAAATATCCTAACTTCATCGTAATAATCCTTTCTGCGGCTTCTCTATGACCGCTGATCCAGCATTCAACTTTCAATCTGCAATTCCGTACCATTGATTTTCCTTATATCTTGTGCCATCCACACAGAGCTGGTTTACATATATAATCTCATTGCTGTCAGGTTCTTCCTGGACAAGAATAAGAAGATCATTTTTCCTTCCTTTTGCTTTTGGTTGTTTGCCGCGTACAATTACAAATCCATTATTGCCCACACCTGTTTCTTTACAAACCAGGCTGCACCATGGGCGGTCCGGATGTATTGCCATATACGCTGCTCCCCGTAGTAAAAGTGTTGGAAAATCCAATTCTTTTATCAGTTCTATCTTGGTGCATGAAATTTTCGTATCCCTGTCATCTTCATCCAGATCTCCAAATGCTTTCACTACAAAATACCTAGAGTTCCTCCAATTCGGATAGTGAACAAGACAATCCAGTGGATTTTCCGCACAATGGAATCCATTCTGTCTGCAATTTGCTTCCGTTGTCTCATTGATCCCATATCGTTTAAATTGATAACCCCTGCAACTTAAATTTTTTTCAAACCCTTTGTATGCAATCATATTCAGGCTCCTAAATTAAATAAAGAAAGCTGCTCCGGTTCTTCTTTCTTTTGCGCTGCTGGCTTTGCTGCCACCTTTGCATCTTCCGAAACATCTTTCTTCGTATCTGCATCTTTTGATTTTGCTGACAATGTCCTGATTGATTCCGCTCTTTTCCAGGCTTTCTTTATTGTATCTATTTCTTCCTGTGCTTTTTTCTCCATGTCTTTACGGTCGTCCAACAGGTAATAGTCTATTACCCAGGCAAATACCTCTGTAGAGCCAATCGCTATACCAGCATTTTGCCCCACACCAGTTTTTCCCTCTTTTTTTGCCTTTTCCAGCGCCGTCTCATATGCTTTTTCATGGACATACTCGAGACAGTGTCTCAGCGTCTTATGGGGCTGGAGGATCACATCTTTCATAACCGGATCTTTTCTGGCAAGGTCTAAAAGATACGTGCCAAGCACGGTCGCATACCCTGAATCCTGCAAAAGAAGCATTTCTTCTGTCAGTTTTTCGGTTACTGAACCGGATTGCCGGGTCAGCAAAACCTTCAGCAGAAACTTCCTTTTTCCCGCTATAAAAGCATCTGTGTCCTCTTTGGATATGAAACATTCTTTTGCAAGGCTTTCAATTGCCGCTACATTTTGACAGGTCCGGTAATGTTCTGCCAGGACATTTACTTCCTCTATGCTTTTCGCCAATTTTTCCAGCATATAAAGTTCCTCCCGTCATTATGCCGCTTTGGATGCATGATTTTCCACATTTCCTCCAGCTGCCTCTCTTTGCATTTCCTGGGATTCCTTGTCAAGCTCATTCACCAGATTCAGCATTACCCGGCGTACCCAAAGGTTTCCATTCCACTTCTTTTCAAGGGCCTCCGCACTCTCAACAATGTCTTTCCACACACTATCATCCAATGCACGATGTCTGTATTTCTTGTAAAATGGATAGATCTCATACATAGCCTTTTTAACATCCACATAAATAACAGAATCCACATTAGACAACAATCCCATCAGAACCGGATGCCTGTCATATTTTTGGATCAGCTCATGGATCCCAACAGGTCTTTCTCCTGTATACAAGCCTAAAAAGTCATTAAATATCGTTCCAACTGTATTTATATTTCTATGTTCCATTCATATCCTCCTCTGCTCTTTTGATTCTTGCTGTTACGGTTTCCGGTAAGCATTCAAACGCTTCTGCAATTGCATTTTTACTGTATCCTTCCAGAAACAGCTTTTTCATCATTTTTTCCTGCTCTTTTTTCTTCAGCTTTTTCAGGGAGGAATCCCTGATCTTATGCTTCAGGATTTTTTTACTTAACGGATGATCCGGTCCATATTGATAGATCTTCCAGGCCTCCGCTGCATTTAGTCCGCAGACAATTGCCATTACCAGGCAATAATAGCCTGCATACTCTTCATTTCTTATGCCCTCACCTTCTTTATAGTTCTAACATTTTTCGGTTCCCGGCATTTTCCATTTATGCATGTCCTCCTTTCTTTTCCTGTTCCATGTTTCTCATCCGACATACTTCTATTTTTTTCGAATTATCCCTCTTCTCCTTCCTTTTGTATTTGCTCCCTTTGCCTAGATTCTGAATTTTTGACAACAAAAAAAGACACCAAAAATCCATTCCAGTTTTTTGATGTCTTTCTATATTTCTCAGATCTATTGTCTCAAATGATTGCTCCCGGTATTTTGCCAGGACTAAACTTCTTCTGCATAGGGTGCTATGCATAAACGATAATTCAATTATAGGATAACACAATATATAGTGCGTGTCAATGTTGCATTTCCGTATATTGTGTTTATGCGTTTGTTATGCGTTATCTAACATTTTCCAAATCCAAGCATCAGGTTCTCCATAACATAGCAGTCCTCTATCACTTTTCCTCTTCATAATAATAAAGGGAGTGCGTTTTTAATGTTGCATAAGCATAAATACGTTTTCTGTCATCTGCAACCAGCACATAGGTCACACCACGCCCATAAACAGAATCATCCCTGGCATAATCATACAGATATTCATTCATATCATCATTTCCGCAATCGAATTCCTGGATTATTTCATCTGAAAGATCCGCCTCATTTAATTCTACATGTTCTAAAGTTGTTTTTTCACTATCCATTAGGGCATTTAATTCGGCTAATGTTTTCTTATTAATATTGTTTCGATAATACTGACAATCATTAAAAGAATCCCTCGTAAGTCGATTTTCATTAAGCTTACTAAAGAATGCTCTTTCTTTTCCCTGGGAAATTAATGTTCCACGACTTATTTTCTGTGGCATTGCCATAGTATCAGCCTCCTTACTTATCATTCTTTTCCTACTATTATTATACTGTAAATTTCGTAAAAAAAACATCTGGAAAACATTGCCAAAATAGAGAAACAGATTTTGGTAAATTAATTTGCCAGTTGAACTATTGTAACATTTTTTTATATTTTGTAAATCCTTATTTTGCTGTCAGTCTGTCAAGGCATCTTTTTATATCCTCTTTTTGCATGCATTCAATGGTCCAGGTGCGTTCTTTTGTCTCCGGCAGATAACTAAGCACTTTCTCCCAGGGAAGGTTTCCGCTTCCAAGCCCAATGTGGGAATCCCGGTCGCCGCAGTTGTCATGGATGTGGACATGACTTACATAGCGAGCCAGGTTTTTCGCCCACTCCCTGACATCCAAAGAAGAATAACAGTGCGCGTGCCCGATATCCAGACACAGCTTGAAGTTCGGCTGGTTCACCTTCTTATAAACATCCAAAAGAAGTCGCCAGTCATCATCAAATACATTTTCCAGCACGACTTCAAGTTCTGTTTTGTTTTTCATAAATTCCTTCCAGAATTTGGCGACATGCTCCGCCCAGTATTCTTTGTAATAAACATACGGGTTCATGCCAGAGTGAAAGACAATCTTCTTAGCTCCAAGTTGAAGCCCCGCCTCATAGCACTGGTTGAATCTTGTCATGGTGGCTTCCCGCACTAGGCTGTCGTATGCACAGGGGTTCACATCCAGAAATGGGCCATGAAGAATCAGATCCCTGGTCCCTATCTCTTTCATCTTCTGCCAGTACGTTTTGATTGAATCCGAAAGCTGATCCAGGTTATCCGAAATGGAAAAATCAATGCTTTCGATCCCGGTTCCGTACTCTTTTACCAATGCTTTCATGTCATCATCTAAAACTAAATGGCTAATATATATCATTTTTTTCCTCACTTTTTTACGAAGCTGCTCCTGCCTCTTTTAAATGGCAGAACAGGCAGAAGCCCCGCAAGGCCTTGCTGCCTGTTCCACTTTTTATTTTACTTTGATCTTAATTTTTTTCGATTTGGAACCTGATTTTACCGTAATGGTGGCAGTTCCTTTTTTCTTTGCAGTGATCACACCTTTTGCGGTAACGGTTGCCACCTTCTTATTGGAAGTGGTATAGGTTACCTTCTGCAGGGAGGTGATCGGGCTGATGACTGGCTTTAAGGTCAGCTTCTTGCCTTTTTTCAAGGTTGCCTTAGACGCAATGCCTGTGATCTTGGTTGTCTTCACCGCCGTCTTTTGAACAGTCACATTAATCACCTGTTTTTTACCGCTCGCCAGGGTGATGGTGACTTTTGCTTTTCCAGCCTTTAAGCCTTTTATGGTACCTTTGCTGGTCACTTTTACGATCTTTTTATTGCTGGTAGTCCAGCTCTTGATGGAATCCCCATTTGCCAGACCGGTTACCTTCACTTTTGTGGTAGACTGTTTTACCTTCAGCTTAATGCTAGAGGCCGTTACCTTGATGGTGGGGGTAAGTTTACTTCCCACTGTACGGGTTTCCGTTTTTCCCTTGTTGCTGGTGCGCTTCTGGGTTTCCGGGGCAAATACGGTTGCCCCCGATACGGTTGTCCAGGGGCCAAATACCTCCGGGACTTCCGTTGGTGTCGGAGTCGGCGGAACGGGTGGTGTCGGGGTAGCTGGAACCGGAGTTACAGTTGGTGTCGGGGATGGAGTATCAGTACGCTGTACCACAATCGTATAATCCGTTGTCTTTCCAGACTTTGTGGTTACGGTAACTTTTACCTCTGCTTCCGCCTCTGGATTGGTCTTATCAAAATACATGGCAATTCTGTGTGCTGCGCCACTTCCAGTTACTTTTCCAAGTACCGTTACCTTGCTGGTACCGCGGATTCCCACAGCGGTGACGGATGCGCTGCTGTCTGCCGGTTCTGCAAAGATATTTAAAAACTCCCTGCTCTCTTTATAGATTGCCCGGTAGCTGGTTGTCGCGCTGCTAAATTCCGGGGACAATGAAATCCGGTTTGCCGTATTGGAGTAGGTATTGCTGGTGCTAAGCGTCATGTTCGCCAAAACCGGCGTAGAAATATCCTGGGAAATGTGGAAGGTATATTCCCGGCTCTTTCCCTGGCCGCTTACGGTTACCTTTATATCTGTGGAGCCGCTGCTTACATCCGCCACAAAGCTTCCTGCATACGCCTGTCCATTTACGGTTATGGTACAGCCTTCCGGTGCTTTCAAAGCAAAGGTTACCTTGCTGGCATTCTCCGCTACCGTTAAGTTATATTTTAAGGTATCCTTTCGGAAGGCAGAAGGCCAGGTTACTTTTCCAGTATCTGCCGTGGCTGTCACGCTGTTTAAATATGCCCCGTTGGTTTCCAGAGCCATCAGGTAATTGGAATCATTTTTGTAATAAAGGGTGCCTTCCCGGTCTGCACAGATGGTACTGATACAGTATTCCTGCTGGTCACTTGCCGGACGGAAAAGCTCTACGGCTGTTCCGGAAGTCTGTCCCGGTTCATCGGATAACATATAAATACCGCCTGGTTTTGCATTGTAGGTAAAGTACAGATAGACTCTTCCATCTGTCTGTCCATCTCCATTATAATCCTGGTTTTCGTAGGCCGTGGACAGAAGAGGCGCTGCCTGGGGATAGCCTGGAATGGATACGTTGTATGCCAGGGAAATCCCGGAAGCGGTTTCATTTAAGACTGCAAAATGGTGACCACCATCGGAATTGAACTGGCCACCGTTTCCGCAGACACCTACATAGATCCTTCCCTTATAAACAACCGGGGAAGCGGTTGCCATGCCGCCAAGGTTATAGCTGCTGGTGCTTCCAAAGGTGCCGTCTGCATTCATCTGCACACGGTACAGATACCCGCCTTTGGTGGTGAAATATACATAACCATTGTTATAAACAATAGTGGAACGGATATCCCCATGGCTTGTCATCTTGTCCAGGAGCAGTCCGGTGTGAGTGTTCACAGAATATAAAATGGCGGAATTGGTATCTGTTCCTTCTGAAGAACCGTCGTCGGAACCAAATACCAGGTAATCGGATGAGGCATAGGAACCAGCCCAGTAAAAGCCGCCCTTATGGTTGTATTTCCAGGTGCAGTGTTTAATTTCTATTCCTGTGGATGGATCCTCGTCTGTAACAGACAGACAGAAATAAGAGCCTGCTGTAGTCTCGGAGTTCCAGGTTCCCGTGTAAATATATCCATCCTTATACGTGATCGGGGAAAGTGTCTGACCACCCAGGGACTCACTGATCCATAAAGACTTTAAGGAAGTGGCACTGACTGCCTGAATCTGACCGCCTCCGATCTGTGCAAACAGCATTCCCTCTGCATAGGTAAGAGGAATCATGGCATACTGCATGTTTCCAGAGAGCTGTTCGCTGGTCTGAAGGATTTCCCCTGTGTTTTTATCCAGCTTATAGATAAACTGTCCAGACGCTACATAAACTGCTCCGCCCAGGATCAGTGGTGGTGTGATGGCAGCCTCCCAGCCCACTCCGATCCTTGTGTTCCATTTTAACAGGGTGGAATCCGCACTGGTCGGGGTACTGCTTCCGGTAATGCCGTTGTTCGTATCACTATTTTGGAAATTGATCCAGTCGTTATCCGTGATCTCCGGCTGTGTGGCATCCTGTTTTACCAGTTCTGCGGTAATATCGCTAACCTCGCCGCCGGTAAAGCTGCCCTGTTTAGAAATATAGCCATACTTGGAGATGTTCCAGGTATAAGCTTCTCCCTGGAGGATATTCTCATAAACCATCAGGGAATCGGCGGAAGGGGTAAGGCGCTCCCCATCCTTGTCATATACGCTGATGACCGCATCCTCCGGGGTTACCTGGAAACTTACTTTGTCACTTGTGCTTTTATGCACCAGGATGGTGTAGGTTCCTGTGGAGGTATAAGTCTTTTCTGCCAGGGCAGGATCCGCATAGGTGTTTGCCTCTGACATGGAGAGTGTCACTTTGGTATCACCGGTGTCTGCCAGTGGAACGCTCACAGCCGTATCTGTAGAAGAAAACGGAACCTCTTTTACTTCGCCTGTGGTTACATTTTCACTGGAAATGGCAAGCTGATACCAGTTACCGGAAAATGCCTTTGGAACCACCTGTAAAGAAGCAGTCGAAACCACTACCGTTGTCTCGTAGTCCCTTGTAGTTCCTGTGGTATCAAATTTGGGAAGGATATTTTTTGCCAGGTCTTTGTCGTCCGGCAGGTAGGCCTTGAGATCGGAAAGGTCAAGACGGCGTTCTACCAGGATCTGGTAAACCTGTTTGTCACCTTCTGTTCCTGCGGTAATGGTATAAAGTGCTCTTTTTGAGCCATTCCCTCCTGAGGAAAAGACAGAGGCACTCACGTTGTAACGTGTCCCGTCTTTATAGGCGCTTGTGGATAATTCCAGGTTCTGTTTCTGTCCATCCAGCCCGGTGGTTTCCAACTGAATGGCGGAACCATCTGGCGCATTTCCAGCCAGATCTGCTGTGATCCAAAAAGATGCGGAATCCATGTTGGAACCATACTCTGCTACATAAACCTTGCCGCCAAACTCTGCGTCAAGGTCGGCAGAACGCTTCAGGGCTACGGTGGATACTCCGCTCTGACTGGTGTATAAAGTCAGGTTCTGAAGGTAGCCGCCCTCATCCTGCATATCGGATTCCAAAAGAGTCGTGGGATCCGCTTCGCCTTCAAACCCATCCTGGGAATCCGGTGCCACAAAATCCTCTTCCCCTGAAAAGTCCTCTTCTGCTTCCCCGGAGGTAAACCCGGTAAATTCAGAAACACTTGCAAATGAATCCTCACTTTGTCCGCCATCTGGGTTTTCTTCAGGTTCTTCTAAACTGCCTTCAAAAGACCCTGCCTCGTCTGTAAAAAATCCATCCTCTTCTGCGGCATAAGCCGTGTTTACCGCATACACCGGAAGGTTTCCAGCTAACAGAGCTACAGACAAAAGTCCGGTCAACCATTTTTTCATTGTTGGTTTCATTCTGTTCTCCCTTCTTTTCTTTGCTTACGCCGTTATTTTTGGCTTTTTATTGTTTCTCTTTTTAAACCGTTTCTTCGCCGTTACAAAAAAGACGGCAAAACCAGTTTCCAATACTGCAATCACCAGAAGAAATTTTGTTGCAAGACTTGCTTTTTTGATTCCTCTTGTTACACTTCCCGCAAAAGATTCCTCCTGAGCCTGGTTCTTTCCAGTTGTATTTGTAACTGTGGTTTTGGTTTCTTCGGTAAAACGGTCTGACGCCTCACTTTTTTCTTCCACCACTGGAGAAGGAGCGACTTTTTCCATCACCTTCTCCCCTGCTATGGTATAGCCAGGCTTTAAATCTTTTGCATATTTTTTCCTAGTCCGCTCTGTCCACTTCGGGGATTCTATCTTTTGGGTATCAGCTGTCTTGATATTTCCAAACAAAGAAGTCTGTTTCTCCCCCTGGAGCTTTAAGGATGCCTTGATCTCCCTAGTGGTTTTCTCGCCCTCTTTACCGCCTGCTTTGGATCCCTCCACCAGTTTTAGATTAGATAAGGAGCCCTGGCCGCTTTGTCCTGGGATAGCCGCCTGGGACTTATTTCCGCCATGGTCGGAGCCATGCACCAGGTTTCCAGGGGTACCGGCTATTTTTATATCCGGGATCCGCATGACTAAAGAATCACTTACGTTCCCAGCTGCATCCTTTACCACGATCACCAGATCTTTTTCCCCGGAGGATAATCCAGTCAAGGTAATGGTATTGGTTCCGGCTAATACTTCTGTTCCTTCCCCACCTGTATCCAAGGAAGGTACCTTTGCCCCTGCCTCAATCACCTGGTAATAACAGGTTCCCTTTTCAGAGGTCTTATAGACAGCGGATGCAGTATCTGTGGAAATACGGCTGGCACTGATTTTTTTTAGTACCGGAGCTGTCGTATCGGTAAGTTTCAGAGTAATATAATAGTCTCTGGTTGTTCCATCCTCGGCTTTTACCTCCAGACGGACCTTTGCCTCTTTTTCCTGATCTGCAAAAAAGATTTTCCAGTAAGAGCGGTCTTTATTATCCTTGTTTCCCGTAATGGTCTCATCTTTTTCTACTGTTCCTGCCTTGATGCCACTGATGGCATAAACCTTGACAGAAGCTTTTTCATCCTCCACTTCTGGCCAGATATTCAGGCTCTGGCGTTCACCATCATAGGAGGCTTCAAATTTTTCCTTGTCCGGAGCCAGATCCGGGCTTAATTTTAAAATTCCTTTTCCGTACTTGTCGGAGCTGGAAACATACAGTCCCTTTAAGGCTGTGTTGCTGCTAAGAAGGGTGATGGTATATTCCGTCACCGCAGGATCTGCCGTGATCTTCTGGTAGAATTCCTGGTACCCTTCTTTTCGGACATAGAGTTCATACGCCTGTCCCTGTAAAAGAGAATACCGTCCATTTTCTTCTGCGGAAACCGGGTTTCCCTCTGCATCCAGGATCACCACACTGGCATCCCCCGGCTCAACTTTTAATCCCACGCTCACCAATGCCGGGGTTGGCGTAACGGTCGGTTGTGGAGTCTCGGTGGGAGCTGGTGTCTGTGTTGGTGCTGTGGTCGGCTCCGGAACCGGCGTTGCTGTCGGTTCTTCTGGAGTTTCGGTAGGAGCTGGTGCCTGTGTAGGCTCTGGCTCTACGGTCGGTTCCGGTGCCTGTGTGGGTTCTGGCTCCATGGTCGGCTGTGGTTCTTCGCTCGGAGCAGGCTCTGGCTGTTCCGGTTCAGCAGGCTCTTCCTGCCCCTCTTCTTCGCTTTGTATCACCACTTCTTCTTGCTGTGCATATATCTCATAAGGGACACTTCCGGCAATCAGAGCTGCCGTTAGGGTTCCCATTACCAATCTTTTTTTCATTTACCAATCCCCCCATGTCTCGCCGTTTACTCCGCCACCTACGTCGGCACCGGAATAAAGGGAAAATCGAAGTCTTACCTCATCCCCGTCCGCCGGGAAATAGGAAGACATTCCAACACTCATGTATTCACCGTTCACGGAATACAGCCAGCCAGAGTCCATAGTAAAATCAAACTCTCCAAGCCAGTTGGAATTGTGATCGGATAACTGACAGTTTACTTCCTGTAAATGCGCCATCAGATCATCCGGGATAGCTGCATTTGCGGAAATGCCGCCCCTTCCAATGGCTTTTAAATAAAAGCCGCTGGTGGCATCCCCATTGTTTCTCCAGTCAAAACCAGTGTTCTGCAAAAGTCGCAGCAGAACAGAGGATAACTGTTCTCCCTGGTAATAGTCAATAGACGTTGCCGGAAGGATGGTTCCAAGCCCTACCGTACCCGCTTCAATGCTGATGGTAATAGAGCCTGCCACCTGTGGACCTGCGTCTTCTCCCTTATACAGGGTAAAGGGAGGTAAGGTAGTGGCATAGCCCTCTTCGTCTGTCGCCTTGATTTCTATGGTGTTGGCACCTTCTGCCAACTCCAGGCGATATGCCAGGACTCCGGCAGCCGGTTCTCCCTGGCAGGAAAGCCGTTCCCCATTTCCAGTTACCGTAAGAGCAGCTGCGCCCAAGCTATTTCCATAATGGTCGGTTGCCTGAATATAAAAGGTTCGGTAAGAGGCATTAACCGTCTCCCCATCGGTAAGATCCGTGGCAATCTTCGGGTAGTTATCTTCTACCGGTTTCTCTGGACTTTCCGTAGGGGCAGGTGTCGCAGTGATCTGCGGCTCTTCCGGTGCCGGGGTAACAGGCGGCAGATCCTCGTTTGGAGTCTGTGCCCCGTCCTGGTTCCGGTTATCATCCGCATCTGGGGTTTCTGATGGCTGTTCAGAATCGTCCGGATCATCCTGGTTATCATATTCAATCGTATTACTTTGATTCTCTTGATTTTGGTTTGTATTGTTATTATTTTCTGGCGTTTCCGTCACAGTCGCCTGGGGTGTGGGCGTTACGCTTTCCTCCGGCTTAGGCGTTGGTGTCACCGTCTGGGGGACCGGTTCCTTTGTCGGTTCCGGCGTAACCGTAGGAGTCGGTGTCTCTTCTGGAAGAAGCTGGGCCTGTTCCTGCTGCTCTAGCGCTTCCTCGCCGTTTCCGTCTGTCTTGGATCCTGCATAGGCAAAACCAGTTCCCAGATACCCTTTTAAGGAGCTGTCTGCACTGATTCCCTGCACCGGGTTTGGCACCGCCTCTGGCTCACTTTTTAATACACCCTGAGCCAAAAGGGCAACCGCTAGAAGAAATATTAGCACAGGAATAAGCGCTGCCAATATTTTTCTTTTCTTCTTTTTTTCTTTCATAAACAGCCTCCTTTCCTGTCAATAAAGTCTTTCAATATATTTCATAATCCATCTGTCATACCAGTTTGCAGATGCTTTTAATTCCTTTTTTAAGTGACGGATACAGCTTGCCGTATCGTGCCGCTCGGAGGCCGATACCGGATGGGGGCTAAATGCTGCCTTTTGTCCAATCTTTGTTACTTCTTCATAGAGTAATGTGGTCTCATCTGAATACTGTGCGCCATGCTCATATAACACCCTGGCATAACCAGCCATGGCCCGGACTGCCAGTTTGGCGTCCTGGGAGGCAAAGCACTTCCTTCTCTTTCGGTTTGTAAATGCTCTTAAAAATACCACAGCCAGGATAAACAGGAACATAAATGTATCAAATACGATCAAAAACAGAAGGAGGAATTTCTCGATTCCAAACAATGCCAGCTTCAGGCTGAAATTGGTACGGATGTTCTCTTCCACTGGGGGCTGTGATTCTGTCTCTGGGATTGAAGCAGCCAGTTTTCCTTTTGCTTCCAGACCGGTTTTTAAGTTGGCTTCCTCCATGACACCGTAATAGGAAGGTGTCATTTCAAGAGGGATCCAGCCAAGCCCGTCCACATAGATCTCCGTCCAGGCATGTCCGTTGGTGCCTGGGATCTTGATGGTGTCCCCTGCCTGTTTTCCCTCTATATCCTGCGGCGTAATTAAATACCCCTCCACGTAGCGGGCAGGAATGCCATAATAGCGGAACATAAGAGCCGCTGCTGTCGCAAAATGAACACTGTGTCCGATCTTGGAGGTGGTTAAGAAATTCTCGGTAAAATCCCCCTCTTCTGAAAATACATCGGTCTGGGAGCTGTAGGTCATGTTCTTTTCCAGATAGGAACGGATCCTAATGATGGCTGTATAATAATCCGTGTGTCCCTCGTCACGGTTTCCGCCATCTCCAAGCTCTGTTTGAAATAGAGTTTTTAAAGAAGCTGGAAGAGCGGTATCTTCCTGATAAACGAAGGTATTGTAATAGCTCTCCTGGCTTCGGTAGGAACTGACGGCATCTGTGCTGCCATCCCTGGTACTGTTGCCAGCAGTCAATGTCTGATAGACTTTTGCCCCAAGTGTGGTAAAATCACTGACCAGATTTCCAAGGGAGGAAAAGCGATAGGTTCTTTTTCCAAACAATCCTCTGGCGTTCAGGGTACTGTCTGCCTGGGCATTTTCGCCAGTATAGCCCTCCGGAAGGTCCGTAAGTTCATAAGGGGTATAGAGGTATTTACTGCTTGCAATTTTATTCTTTATGGAGATGATTCCCTTCTCACTGGAAAGGGAATCGTCCTGGATCAGATTTCTTGCATTCTGAAGCTGGTCTTCCCCATAGAAGCCATCCTTATGAAGCCAGTAAAACAAGTCTTTTTCTTCATAAGCCTTTTCCGTGGAAATGCTCTCCCAGGAGGAACCGTCGTAAACACTTCCCACAAAACCGCGCAGGTACAAAGAAGACGGCTGCTCCATGGTCACCTCCAGTGCAGTATCAGAAGACGCACTCCAGGATCCCATCTGCTTTAAATTTCCATCCGGGAGGGAATTGGCTTTCTGTCCTTTATAACGAAGCCTTAAAAGTCCATTTAATGCCTCTTCTTTGGCACTTGCCACAAGCTTAGAATCCTGGTAATCGTTCTTGGGCACCAGATTTTGAAGGAATCCTCCTCCGGCAGCGGAAACCAGAAGAAGCCCAAGTGCCCCTGCACAAAAAGCGGACACGTCAAAAGCGGTACCGGATTTTCCCCCTTTGTTTTTGGTCATATAGTTTAATTCTAACAGGATTCCGGCGTAAAAGCCAAGACAAAGCCTGGTATCTGGAAGCAAGCCTGTTTTTGTCAGAACCACCGGAAGTACTGCTGCAAAAAGAAGGAGCAGCACATACAGCCGAAGCTTCAGAATTAAGAAGCCAAGCAACCCACATACAATGCCAAGGAAAATAAGAACTGCCAGCTCTCCATTTGCATTCCCAGATTCCTTTATCTGGTAAATGGTAAGGTAAATCCCTGCTTTTTTCCCAAGAACATCTGCAAGCTGGTTCCAAAGTGAAAGGAATCCATTTAAGAGCGCACCTGAAAAAACGGTCAGGCAGATTCCAGAAGCTGCGCTTAAAGAGAAGACCGCAGCAACCAAATGTTCCCGAAGCTCCAAAAGAAAGCCACAGAGAAGGGCGGTGACAGCGACGCTCATCAAAAAAGGAATCCCATTCACAGACGGAATCAGGGTATGAAAAAGCGCAAAGGTTCCAACGCCATTTACCAGAAAAATCAGGACACTTTCCAGCAGGATACCGGGCAGGTATCTTCTATGTTTTTCTTCTTGTCTTGTGATCCATACTTCCATGTGATGGTTTCTCCTTTATCCGCTGCGATTCCACAGCCTACAACGGTTACCTCGCCCCGGGTTCGAAGACTTCTAAGATCTTCTTCCTCTGGTGCGCCCGTAATATAAATATAATTTGCAAATCTTTGCTGTCCCGAAGTGTGAAGATATTCTGTGATGGTACAGGGCTTTTCCCCCTCCCCTGTGTGACGGAGGAATAAATAGAGAATATTTTCATAATCCTCGCGGGTGCGTATTTTTTCAATGTAAAAATGTCCGGTACTCTGGTCAAAAACGCCTGCCTGGCAGGAAATGCCCTGTTCCATAAAGCTATTTAAAACTGCGGCAAACACTTCACCAAGCGTCTGTGCTACGGCTGGGGCTTTTTCCTTTAAATATGGCTCTGCCAGGATCAGGACCGTATCATCCACCGGGAAGCTTCTCTGGCGGATCATCATTTTATCTAACTTACCCGTCAGCTTCCAGTGGATCTGACGAATGCTGTCCCCCTCCTGGTATTCCCGGATATCAAAGGTCTCCCCCGGATCATCCCCAGGACGGGCTCCCGAATAGCGGAAGCTCTCCATGTCAAAGCCCTCTTTTGTGAGAAACCGAAAATCTTCCTTTTGCTCACAGGGCATCACCACCGTACAGGCGGACAGCCCCGCCTTCCTCTTTTGCCCTGCCAGACCAAAGAAATCATAGGAGCGCCAGGAGTGTAAGGTGGCGTAAATACAGCCGCACCACTGGCTTTTTCCCTGGAAGTCAATGGCTTTTTTTCCTCTTCCTTTAAGGGAAAATGAAAATGGAAGCTCCATCTGCTCCCCAGTAAAATGATTTTCCAAATGCAGGCTGCCTTTTCCTAAAAATACCGGAAGGACAGAGTCATTTACGATCTGAAGCTTTCCTTTCCAGATTCCATCCTGTTCCGCTGCTTTTGGGAGTTTTAGCTTCATGGTGACCTTTTTTCCGCAAAAGAAACCAAGCAGCAAAAAAGCCACTACTGCAAGCGCGGATAAAAGCAACAGGACGGCATATACCCAGGCTCCAATAAAAATGGCAGCCAGGGCAAGCAGTATGAACCATATAAGTAGTAAAATCCTGTTTTTCATTCTCCCTCTACCTTCGGTGCCTCTGTATCCTTTAAAATCTCTTCTAAAATGTCCTTCGCACTCTGCTCCTGATATCTGGCTCTGGAATCCAGGATCATGCGGTGTGCGGTTACATCTGTGAATACTCTTTTTACATCTTCCGGGATCACGTAATCCCGTTCTTCCATGAACGCAGCCGCCTTTGTCATACGGCATAAAGCCAGGGTTCCACGGGGGCTAAGACCAAGTGTAATCATAGGATGGTTTCTGGTTGCCTCTGCAAGGGTTGCAATATAGTTCAAGATGGAATCTGCCATATATACTTTTTGTACCTGATCCTGAAGCATAACAACTTCTTCTTTGGTAATAACCGCTGTTGCTTTCTCCAGCGGATTTGTGGTCTGCCGGTCCCGAAGCAGCTCTACCAGGTTTTCGTGATCCGGATAGCCCATGGAAAGGCTTATCATAAATCGGTCCAACTGGGATTCCGGCAGCATCTGGGTTCCAGAAGATCCGGTAGGGTTCTCTGTAGCAATGACTACAAAGGGCTGGGGAACGGGATGTGTCTCGTTATCCACGGTTACTTTTCCTTCTTCCATAACTTCCAGAAGGGCTGCCTGGGTTTTGCTGGAGGTACGGTTGATCTCGTCCGCAAGGAGCATATTGCACATCACCGCACCTGGGCGGTAAATGAATTTGCCTGTCTGTTTTTCGTACATGGTAAATCCGGTTACATCAGAAGGGACTACATCCGGCGTAAACTGGATCCGGTTAAAATCCATTCCCATAAGGCGGCAAAGTGCCAGGGCTGTGGTCGTCTTTCCAACGCCTGGAACGTCTTCCAGAAGCACATGTCCTCTTGCCAGCACTGCCATGATGATCTTATCCGTAACTTCTTTTTTTCCTTTTATAATGGTTCCAAGCTCCTTCTGAAGCTGTCTGATCTTATCTGCCATTTCTTTCCTCCTGCCCTTTTTACTGGCTGATCCAGGTTCTTTTTCTTTTGTGTCAATTGGTATCACTCATATCATAAAAACTGGTTTTGCCATTTAAAAACCGGCTGTATGCCGCCATTGCACAAAACGCCTGGTCGGTAGCCATGGGATCGCTGTCCCCGTCTAATAAATGTGAAAAGCTTCCATCTTTTTTATAATACTCCATCAGGTTGTCGTAAAGCCCTTTTTCCTTTTTCTGGAAACGTTCATCTTTATTGCAGTCGATTCCATACGTGCTAAGCGCAAGGATTACCTGGGAAATGGACTCGGAGCTTTTATCCCCATACGCCTCATAGCCGCCATCCTCTGCCTGTGCATCCGCTAAAAATTCCACGCCACGGTCAATGATGGCACTGATTTCTTCCTCTGTGGCATAGGGCTCTAAGCACTGTAAGGTCATGGCAGTCAGATCCACATCTGCGGTATCGGAGCTGTCATCTAAGGAAAATCCGCCGGATGGCTTTTCCTGTTTCACTATGTAGGTCAGATACTTTTGTTCCAGCTCCCCATCTATCTCCAAGCGGTCCGCATTTAAGGCAAGAAGGGCATACACGGCTCCATTTAATCCCTGTGCCGTAACAGCCTCAAAATCATCTAAAGGCTTTCCAAGGTCATACCCGCCAATATCGGAAGGATCGATCCCGATGGCCTTACAAGCCAGGACAGCCCTTGCATACTCAGTATAGCGGTTTTCACTTAATACCCCTTCCTGCTCCTTGACACGCTTTTCTAAGTTTGCCCTGTATTTTTCGTAATAGCCGTCCTCTGCCTCTTCCCCGGAGCGTGCCAGTGCGATCACCGTCCACTCACCGCCGAGGGAATCAGAAGCCGGGGAGGGAATACTTGTCTGTTCATAGGAAGCCGTTTTCTTTAATGCTTCCTCTAAGGACGGAGTACCGCCACAGCAGCCGGATAACAGGCTGATGGCAGCAGCCGCCGCCAGGATTCCGGCAAAATAGCATTCCTTCCTTTTCTTTTTGGGATTTAACATTTTTCGTTTCTCCTTTTTTTTAATCAAATTCCACTTACATCTATTTTCTATTATCGGTTCTCTGATTCTTGTATCAGACCATATTTCACCTTGATCCGCTCCAGCTTTTCCAGAAGCGGGCGGCTAAGCAGCCACAGGAAAATCACGGTGGAAGCTGCATGTACCAGATCCACCGGAGCACCTGAAATGTAATAAGCGATCAGGCTGCTTTTTGTAATGTACCCGTAGGACATGAGGACACTGGCAGGGTTCATAATGCCGCCATAAATTAAAAAGACACTTAAAAATCCGTAGATACAAAGATCGAACTTCCTGGCTTTTAAAATCCCCTTCTGGTACAGGATCCCTGCCAGAAATCCAATCATGCCAAAAGCAAGCATCTGCCAGGGTGTCCAGGGACCCTGCCCCATAAACATGTTGGAGATCAGCATGGTAAGACTGCCAACTAAAAATCCAGCCTCCCCGCCAAAGGAAATCCCGGTTAGGATCACAATAGCAGCCACAGGTTTGAAGCTTGGCACCATGAAAAAGGCGGCACGTCCTGCTACGCCAATGGCAGCTAATACGGAAATCACCATGATTTCCCTGGCCTTTGGCTTTCTGCCCTCAAACATCATAAAAAAGGGAAGCATGGCAGCCACTACTACGATCAGGCTACAGAGCAGGTATTTCCGCCCTCCCCATATCTTCACGGAGAAGAATAGAAGGATTGGTACCACGATCAGCATGACCGCGAATGCAAACCAGGTGCGGCGGCTTACCTTTCCCTGGCGCTCCATCTGGCGGATAATCATTCCGTCAGTCGGAAGGGTGTATTCTTCCAGTTCTTCAGAAGGAACTTCATTTCGACGGAAAGGATTTGGTTTTCCAGAGTTCTTTAAACGGGTGACATCCGAAGCTGGTTCTTCTTCCCCAAAGAATTCATTCAGGAATTCATCTAACTGGGATTCGTCAAGCATGACACCACATCCTTTCCGGTAACTGCCTCTGGAAACAGCCCTCTTGCCATACGGTTTGCCGCAGTGGTATAGAAATTATTTCCAGCGAAAAAGTCTCTTGTCTTTTTACTTGTCACAATATTTCCTTCAAAGAAAAGACCTGTCGTATCCGCATATTCTGCTACAAATTCCACATCATGGGAGATCATGAAAATGGTCATTCCATGAGACTGCAGTTTCTTCAGTATCCCGCCAAGCTCTTCTTTGTATTCCGCGTCCATTCCCTTGGTAGGCTCATCCATAAGAAGGATCTTCGGACGAAGGAGAAGCACTTTTGCAAGGGCAAGCCGCTGCTGTTCCCCGCCGCTTAAATCATAGGGATGACGGTCAAGCAGTCCATCTAAATGGGTAAGGCTTACGATCCCTTCAATGGCTTTTTCCTTTTTCATGGAAAGACTGTACTCTTTGGATGGCTTCTCTTTCTTTCCGCCGATCACGGAATACAGGTCTTCCAGTACTGTCTTTTTCAGGAAAATGCTCTGGGGATTCTGGGGCATTACCCCAAGATATCCGCAGTACAGCTGATTATCCTTAAAGGAGCGGAGGTCTTTCCCCTCCAAATAAATTCTTCCTTTATAGGGCTGATGGACACGGCTAAGAAGAGACAACGTAGTACTCTTTCCTGTTCCGTTTCCGCCTACAAGGGCGTAGAATTCTCCCTTTTTTACTTCTAAGGATAAGTCTCTTACTACGTCGGGACTATCCTTTTCATAACGGAACCATACCCCCTTCATCTGGATGGCTGGTCCTGGTGTATTGTTTTTCGATTTCAAGCCTGCAAAAATCCCTTTTCCTTCGGATCCGGCTGCTTCGCCGGGAAATTTATTATCTTGGGCATGAGTGGACCCGGCAAGTCTTTGGTTTGCCTGCTGGATCTGCTCTTTGGTAATTCCTTTTTCTTCTATGTAATCCCGAATCCATTGTCTTCCCTGACTTACGGTAAGGGGACAGGTAAGATGGCTCCTGGTCTCCCCATAAATCTGCATGGGAACCGGCATGGAAAGAAACATGCCGTGTTTTTCCCTGCCAAGGGCTGTCCCGATCTCCCTTGGAGTTCCCTCCATAAATACGCCGCCTTCATCCATCACAAAAATGCGGTCTGCGTAGGGGATAATATCCTGAAGCCGGTGTTCCGTCAGCAGGACTGTGGTCCCAATATCCCGGTTTATTTTCTTTACTGTTTCCAGAAAATCCGAAGCTGCAATGGGATCCAGCTGGGAGGTCGGTTCGTCCAGGATCAATAAAGACGGGTGCATCGCCATCACCGCTGCCAGATTAAGCAGCTGCTTCTGCCCGCCTGATAATTCCACCACGTTTTTGTAAAACCATTGCTGGATTCCAAAATAGCTTGCCATCTCTGCAACCCGAAGACGGATGGTGGCATTGTCATAGCCCAGGCTTTCCAGGCCAAAGGCAAGTTCATGCCATACTTTGTCCGTCACGATCTGGTTGTCCGGATTCTGCATGACAAAACCAATCTCCTGGCTCTGTGTCCTGTGATCGGTGTCTTTCAGGGAAACACCCCTGTAAAGGATCTGCCCGCTTGTATTTCCAGCCGGTGCCAGTACCGTCTTCAGCTGACGCAGCAGTGTACTTTTTCCACAGCCGCTTCTGCCGCAAATCACATTCAAAGTTCCTTCTTTTATTTTCAGATTTACATGTTCCAGAACCTTGTGAGAACATTCCGGGTATGAAAAGCTGAAATCCTTCACTTCTACAAGATTCATAAAACAGTTCCTTCCTCTTCCAGAGTTTCATAGATTTTTTTGTAAGTCATTTCAAGATCCACAGCACTTTTCCTTCGACTGCGTGAAAAGCTGACGCTTTCTATTACATCGATTATTATTGGAAGAAAACAAAAAACGCCAAAACTTACATAAGTGAGTATCGTCCACGCTTTAGAAGCAACTACTGGGGCCTCATATCCATTTATCGAAAAACCAGCAAGAATAATTCGAGGATCATAAGTAGCATAAGAGGCTCCTCTCATACAGCCTCCTGTGAACACTGCAAATAAACCGATCATAATTCCAAAGACATACTTATCTTTCCGTGTAAAATGATAAATAGAAAAAGCAGTTCTTCCTTTTAATCCATATCCCCTGCTTCTCATAGAATCAGAAGTTTCTATGGCGTTTTCCAGTGCCCATGTAATAAGTATGGATAACATATTTAGCCCTGCATGGATCCGGTCAAAAAGGTTTCCTTCGGAAATATCTTTTCCCATGGCTTTTTGTCCATTTCGGATAAGTTTAAGTTGTCCCAAAAACCTCGGAACAAATCGCAAAGCCATTGATAAAATAAGTGAAAGTGCAGGGATCAGTTTTCCAAATAAATAAATAAATTTGTCTGTTGTCATGATCTCGTTATAACAAGAAAACCACTGAATGACAACGAACATTACCGCTCCAAGAACGATACCATATACAAGTGATTCAAGTGTGATCCAATTTCCGCTGCTTTCTACATAGTAGAGCATAGTGACTCCATAATGATTAAAAAGCGGGTTCATAAGTGCTATAATGGTCAAACAAGGTAGGGTAAAAAGGAAACTCTGCTTGGCTGTTTTTTTCCAGCCATTTAAAAGCACAGCATATGAAAAAGCTCCTGCGTAAGATATTCCAAGAAAGACCGGGTGCTGATTAAACATTGAAAAAAGCAACACCACGCAAAAATAGAAAAAATTTACAAATGGATGATATAGAGAAAATGTGTCGATCATGAAATTCTCCGCAGAATGATCGATTTTAAATTCTTTTTCATTTATCGATAATGCTTTTGGCACTGATATACTCCCTCTTTAATTCGAACTCATCACAATAACGATCCATTTTACTACCCTTATAGCATCGGATTGTGCAACTTTTGTTGACTATCCAAGGCCCTATATATTCTGGATCATGATGAATTTCCAGATATTCCAATTTACTACAACCATGAAATACCCATCTATCAATTGACTTCACACTTTTAGGGATGAATACATATTTTAAACTGCTGCATCGAAAGAAGGCACTATCTCCTATTTCTTCAAGTTTATCTGGAAGGTGAAGTTCTTCAAATCCGCAAAAGTAAAAAGCTTCATCTCCTATTTTTCTGAGTGTATTTGGAAAAGTGATTTTTTTCAATTCTTTACATCTGTAAAAAGCTCGTCTTTCAATCTCCTGAGTTTTTTGCGGTAAAATAACTTTATATAATCGCACACAGGAATCGAACATGCCTTCTGGAATTATTGTACACTTACTATTTTTTTCAAATTTTGCAATTCTCAAATTATTACATTCTCGGTAACATTGTGTACCTATATATTTAACAGAAGGAGGAAATATTACCTGCCTTAAACTATGATTTTCTGCAAATGCTCTTTTCTTAATTTCTATAAGAGTAGCGGGAAAATCAATTCCTTTTCGAAACTGACAGCTTTCAAAAGCCTGTTTTCCAATTATTTTACATTGAGGCGAAAGTATTACTTCCTTTATTCTGCCAGCATTTCTAAAGCATCTATCATCAATATAAATATATTGTTCAGGGATTCTTTTGATCAATTCCTTTTGTTGCTCCTTAGCTTTTTGTGCGGTATAATTTCTTTTATCTAAACGCACGGTATTCCAACTGTTTTCTCCTGGGTATAAAATCATTTATGTCTTTCTCCTTTTGCTTTTAGGCAACAAAAACAGAGCCTCATTGTACACATGAGCCTCCGACCTCTATACAACGTGTTGGATATGCTGACTCAAAACGTTTCCGCACAGTCTTTCACAAAAGACTAACGTTTTATACAGGGAAAAGAAGTTCCGGAATCACACCGGATTTCCTTAAATCGGTTTTATAAACCGAACCACGCCTGGTTATTCTGTTTTTACCTTTCTTTCCCAAAAAACAATCTTTTAATACATTTATAAATGTATATGTCCGCGTTTAATAAGATGCTTTTTAGAATTTTTGTCAAATTGATATTATTCTACCACTATCAATTAGAAAATTATAACAGTTTTGCCAATAACTGTCAACAACAGGCATTTCCATCGTGCAATATAGAGCATATACATTGTTGCCTTTTTTGAGACATATGAAAAAAGTCCAGCTGTCAACTCTTAAAAGAGAACAAACAGCTGGATCTTATTTTACGAGAAAAGTGTATTTGCTAAATCATTTTTCTTCGTAATGATTTCCTACATCGTCTCCGAGATTGCAGGTATACACCCATTCAATCTTATCTCCATCCTTAGGTTTATATGAAGACGCTCCATAATTTGGAAACACTCCATTTACACTATACATCCACCCTGACTTTTTGCCACAGTCGAATTCATAGAGCTGATTGATTCCTTCAACATAATAGTTGTTATACAAAGGCGTGTATCTGGAAGAAATTTGTATTCCATTCTTTTCACAAATGTCCTTTAAAATATCAAACACAGTTTCACCTGTTGTAAATTTCACGCTTGTCGATGAAAGAATCCAGCCGTCATTTGGAATAAATTCTTTTTTTGTTTCCTTCAGCTCGTCCATGTTGTCAAGCACAGTTCGACAATCAATAGATATGGTACATGCAGCCGGTTCCCCGGAATTTTTATCAGTTCCACAGCCAATAGCAAAATTGCTGCAGAAAAGGAGAAAACAACAAAAGATTATAGCAAATCTTTTCCTTATTTTTATATCGTAATTCATAATTCTTTTAATTTATCCTGCCCATTTTCTTTACCTTTATATTGCAACAGTAGAAGACATGTGAACTCACCCACCGCCTGTATTGCGCTTAGAGACGGGATGAATCCGCATTCAGAATATATCTTCTACTGCTGCTTGTTGAATTTATTTGACTAATCAGCCGCCGCATGCTCGTGACTTCAGTCGTGAGTAAGGCGGCTTCTTTTCATCCATTTTTCCAGTAAGATTTCTTATAAAAACCAGCCATTCCTTCTGAAAAATAACATATTAAAGGTAAGAAAACTCTCAGGAGGTACGGCATGGCAATCACAGCAGAACAGCTCCCGGATGGGACTTTCCGGTTCCACGGACGGGCAAACGACATCACCATACAGAAGAATAAAGCCCTGGAACCGTTCGGCAAACAGGTACTCAATTACGGACAGGTGTTGCGTCTGCTCCCGACGCCGGAACAGGCACAGGACCTGAACCAGCAGATCGGGAATGCCCGGTTTGTTCGCAACCGCTATCTGGAAGAGCGGATCCGTTTGTATCAGGAAAAGAAACTCTCCCTTGGAGTTGAAACATTTAAAAAAGAATACCTTCCAAAACTGAAGGAAGAAAACCCGTTTCTCCGAAGGTCAGACAAATTCGCCCTGGAAGCAGCCCTTCAAAGCGTAGACTCTGCTTACCGGAACTTCTTTTCCGGAAGATCCGGGTTTCCAAAGAAGGCATCCCGGTTCAAGCCGAACGGCAACCGGTATACCACCAAACATACAAACAACAACCTTTCCCTTGCCCTGGATAAGGACGGGCTGCCATGCATCAAACTCCCGAAAGTCGGAAAGGTCCGTATCGTACTCCCGGCTGGGAAGACGTTTTCAGGTTTGTGCCCGTCCGGGACTTCCATAAAGAAAGCGACCATTAACCGGCAGGGTGACAACTACGAAGTCTCCCTTGGGATGGAGACTGTCATCGACCAGATCCATCCGGTAGAAGAAGTCTCCGTATCTGATATCCTGTCCGCTGACATGGGGCTTAAGGACTTTGCAGTCCTTGGGGATAAGGAAGGTTTCCTGAAGATCCGGAACCCCAGATGGATCAAGATACACGAAAGGCGCCTGCGCCGGTTCCAGAAAGCCTTATCCAGGAAACAGTATGACCGTAAGACCCATACCGGGTCAAAGAACTGGTATAAGGCTAAAAAGAAAGTCACAAAGGAACAGCGTAAGACTGCTGACCAGAGGAAGGACTTCCAGCATAAGCTGTCCCGGTGTATCGCAGACAGCTGCAGGGTGTTCGTCTGTGAAGACCTGAACATCAAAGGCATGATGAAGAACCGGCACCTGTCAAAAGCAGTCGCTTCCGTTGGATGGTATGGGTTCTTTCAGAAAGTGAAGTATAAACTGGAACGTACCGGGGGTCGGTTCCTGCAGGTCTCCAGATGGTTCCCGAGCAGCCAGACCTGCAGCTGCTGCGGTTATAAGAATATAGATGTCAGGAACCTCACCGTCCGGGAATGGACCTGTCCGGAATGCGGCAGTTACCATGACCGGGACGGCAACGCACAGCAGATGATCTTAAAGGAAGGCATCCGCCTCCTGAAAGAGATGGACGTAAAAGTAACCATGTAACCGCAACCGCAGAGACATAACCAAAGATCATGTATCCGTAAGGAAATAACCCGTATACCAGCACGTAACCAGTAACAGAGCACCGGTACTCCGTGGAAGCGGAGGAGCCGTGGGTAAAGTCCACAAAAGCCTGCACCCTGGATACCATGGACGGAACGGAGAAGGCTCCCTTCCGAGAGCCGGATAAGACCTCTCCAAAAGGGAGGCTCCGGCAGATGAAGCAGGAAGATGGAAAAGGAATAGGAGATCCTGTCCATAAGTACTATTCCTTTCCATCAGAAGCCCGCGACTTTAGTCGTGGTTACTTCACAGTTATTTTTACTTTTTTTGTAACTTTCCCAGATTTTACCGTAATTGTAACTTTACCTTTTTTCTTTGCTTTCACCACACCGTTTTTCGTAACGGTTGCGATCTTCTTATTAGAAGTGGTGTAGGTAACTTTCTCCTGGGAAGTAATTGGAGCAACAACTGGTTTTAAAGTAAGGCTCTTGCCCTTCTTCAAGGTGAAATTGGTTTTTAAACCAGTTATCTTCGTAGTCTTTACTTTTGTACTTTGTACTTTTACCTTTAAGATGGCTTTCTTGCCACTTTTTAATGTTACAGTAATCTTTGCATTTCCAGTCTTCTTACCAGCTTTGATCTTTCCACTTTTATCAACGGTCACGATCTTTTTATTGCTGGAAATCCAGGATTTCACGGAATCACCATTTGCCAGACCGGTAACCTTTACTTTCGTAGTGCTTTGTTTTTTCTGAAGCTTAATGGACGTTGCATTTAACTTTATGGTTGCTGTCAGCTTGTTTCCGTTATCCCGTGTCTTTTTAGCACCGCAGATAGTGCAGATACCTTCCTGTTTCTCTGGAGCAAATACGGTAGCCTGGGAAATGACTGTCCAGGTAAAGTTATGATCGTGTGTAAGCATCGGGATCACTTCCGCCTTAGTTGCTCCGCATACAGTACAGGTATAAACCTTTTCCCCGGCTGCAGTATAGGTGGCCTGCTTGGTGACGGTTCCAGTATCATAGGAATGCTGGCTGGTTTTTGGAATAACTTCCGTTTTTGTATAGCCGCACACCAGACAGGTAAATTCCTTCTTTCCCTCTGCTTTACAGGTAGCTGCAGTTATTACCTTACCATCTCCGAAAGCATGCTTCTGATAGCCACCTTTTTTGGCATTATCGGTAATATCACAGGTTCCATATCTGGACACACATTCATGCCAATGGTATCCTGAGTCATAAGACCAGCTTTCCGACCACTCATGTTCGTGTTCTTTCCGGTAGTCATCTGTATAATGGAAAACTATTTCATCTCCATCTTCCAGATACTGCTCTTTTACGCCAAGATCAGAATGGATACCATTTAAAGTGTACATCCAGCCGCTATAATCCCCGTTTGTAAATTCAGCAAGTTCTGGTTCTCCTGACCGGGTGATTCCAGCAATATAATTCTCTTCTTTTGCAGAACGATAGGTCATGTCATTTTCTGCAAAAGCAGTCTTTAATACTGCAAGCACATTTGCATTTCCATCCATCTTGTAATCTGTCTTTTTGATCCAGGTTTCCAGGTTATCATTATATAAGGTATGGCAGGTTCCGTCTGTATCACTGTTATGTACACTGTCTCCAAGAAGAGTAAGGCTGACAGTAATTGTTCCTGCATTTTTCTTCAGCACAGTTACAGTCAGCTGGGTAAAAGCTTCTTTATAAGAAAGCTTTAAGGTCTGCTCTCCACGCTGATTTTTGTTATACCCTTCAATAGTAAGATCTGTCCACTGGATTTCCTGTTCAGTACCATCACTGATAAGGGCTTTTACCTGCATTCCTGTAAAATCAAGGTCTTCCCCAATATCAAATGCAGTACGGTAATCGCCGCTAAGTTCCAGGGAATCTACTGTAATCCGCAGACCTTCTGTAGAAAACAGTTTATCCATATCTGCCCCGAGAGGATCGTCAGTACGGTTAAAGCCTGTTTTCCAGCCACAGCCGGTTATCTCCGGGCAGTCTGTAGTACCATTTTCTGTATTAAAATAGGTAGATCCGCTTGATGTCTCATGGGAAGTGTTACTGGTATCAATATATTTTACGAATCCAATACCACTTGTAGCTCCGCAATCCTTTGAATAATAATTATTCGAAATAGCATCGATCCGGTTCAGACTGTCATAGAAACCAATGATTCCACCTATATAGGAAGCATTTTCACCAGTAGCCTGGACTTTTCCTGTGAAGGAATTATTTCTAAGGGAATACTGACAGTTATCCCAAGTCTGTGCCACATAGGTATCTCCACCTAAAATGCCGCCAACCTTATCTGCACCTGTAACAGTTCCTTCAGATACACAGTTATTAATAGTAACCTTTGTTCCATTTGGAGCTGAAGAGCTATCATATCCGCCACCAACAATACCTCCGGCATGCTGCCCAGAAGCAGTTACTGTACCATAGAATTCAGATCCGATGACTTCACAGGTTCCCATAGCATTATCACGGGTTCCAATGATACCACCTACATAATCTGTTCCATAAACATCTGCATAACTAACACAGTTCTTGATAGTTCCCTGCATACGCCCTGCGATGGCACCAATCTGGCTCTGTTTTTTGTCATATCCAACGACAACTCCCTTTTCAATAGTACAGTTTGTAATGGTTGCTACAAATGCAGCAGAACAACCGGCATAACCATTTACAGTCTTATTGGCTCCCAGAAGTCCGGACTTTAAGGTGCTGGATCCACTCTTTAAAGTTACATTATCAATCTCAACTGCACTACCAGAAAGGCCTACACCTTCAAAATTCTTAACCAGACCATAACCAGCAATCTTTTTTCCATAGATGTTCAAGTTACGAATTCTGGTATTTCTGACATATCCAAACAGCGGAAGTCCACCCTCTGGAACTGTAATTGTGTGACCGGCTCCATCAAAGATACCACTAAAGGCATTTAAGTTTGCACCTTCCTGCAGGTTTACTCTGCCATCTTTAGTAGCACCGATTGGTTTCCATCCATCTGGAAGAGTAATATCCGCATCCAGTTTGAAATAAGCATCGGAAAAAGCAAATCCGTCTTTATTTACTTTTTCACGCAATGCTTCCAGATCCGAAGCTGATTTAATAAGGTAAGGGGATTCTTCTGAGCCATTTCCTTCCCAAGGCAGAGGCTCTTCTGTGACGATGACAGCAACTGGATCAGAAACTATTTTTTCACTGGTTAAAGTATTCGCTTCTGCTTTTTTCCCTTGTTCATAAAATAAATCGTTACGCTCATACCAAATTTGGCAATAATAATAGGTGGTTCCAGCTTCAGAAACTGGCGGTTTATAAGAACTTTTGGTTGCTCCTGCAACAGCGATTCCACTTTCATTATTGTTTTCAGTATTTTCATACCATTGATACTGCGCATTTCCTTGACCAACTACTGTTTTTAAGCTAACGTCTAACGTTTCTGTTAAAGGTTTTCCTTTAATCCAGGAAATAGACTGTGGTTGATTTTCTATCTCTGGAATTTCAAGTTCATTTGATACTACTGCGATTTCTGTAAATTTACTTTTTGAAGAATATGTTTTTCCATCAATTTCATAATTGACAATGCAGCAGTAATATCTTGTAGAGAAAGTGGAATCCGTGGGAACTTTATAGCTTTTTTCCTCACAATCAACTTTAACGTATTTATCAAAACTAATATAATCAGGAACATAAACCCGATCTGGTAAAACGACATAATACCATTGATAACTTAATACTCCTTCTTCAGGGTTTAAAACATCTGCATTTGCCGTCAAAATAGGAGATTCGGAATTCTCATAAACATCTCCGTATTTTCCAGAAATATTTATGGTTAGTTCTGGAGTATAATCTATATTTCCAGGAGTTATGGTTATCGTATAGTTTGTATCTTTTGATAAGTAATTTATATCACTTTCTTTTAAAGTGAAAGAAATTCTGCATTCAGCATAATGTTCCCAATCTGGAAAAAAGCGGACACCTGTAGAGATAGAAACAGTTTCTGCCCCGGTAACATTAAGCCTGTTTGTGTTATAAAGGACTTCATTTATACCACCATAACCTGTGTTTACATACAAATCAAAATATTTTGAGTTTGAGGGGACATTTATTTCAAGATTCTGATCTTCTATCGTATCTTTTAACCCAGATTCAAGTTTGTGCCCCCAAGAATCTTTCACTTCTACTTTTGTCAAATGGGCCCTATAATATATCGGAACTTTTACATATTGCAAAACAGCTCCGTTTTTTCGAATTTCAAATCCAATTGAAGAAGTGACGTTCGAGCATTGAAAAATAACAGTATTCTTTAAGTAAGTTTCTTTTCCTTCTGTAAGTTTTACTCGATATATACTTCCATTTTGTGGATCTGAGTAAACAGCATAAGCAACAGTATCTTCTGGAACATTATCTGTAAGCTCAAGTTTTGCATAGAATTTTCCATCATGCAATTCTGCCGGTAACCATAAAGATGCTGTTTCATCTAAAGGAGAACATTCAAATTCTTTTTTTGCGTCTGCTTTTTCTATAGCCAAATGTATCTTATTAATGTAATTTCCAGATTGTTCATTGGACGGAACCACTGTAACATTTGAATATGCAGCTGAAATATCCGTTACTTCTATGCCTTCAGATGTTGTTATAAGTTTTTCGGCTGTAATAAAGTAAGTGCGGCCTGCTTCCAGTTCTGGAAGCGTCACTTTTCCTTCCGAATCTGTTAAAATTCCTTCTTGCTTTTTCCCATCAATATAAATATTTGCACCAGAACAATTTGAAAAGCTTACGCCCACATCGTTACATTGTTTTAACTGTAACGTAATTTCCTGTCCTTGCGTAAATGTAGGTGATGTTTCCGTAAAAAAGGCAAACTTATCTTCTCCCTTTCGTGCCTGTATATAAAAATGTAGCTTATCTCCATTTTGAACTGATCGACTAAGAGCAGAACCCGGATTACTATTATCATAATTTAAAGCCGACTTAATGTATGGAACATCATCTTTATTGTAGCCCCACAATTTGTATATTACACCATCAAAGATTCCTTCACTATCCGCATGATAATCATATCCAGCTTCTGAACCACCTGGATAATAGAGATCATGAGCCAACTTTAATGCGTCATCCATGTTATACGTACTTTTACCTGTGAGTGTAAGAGTACGTCCAGCCATTGGATCACCGTCTTTATCATTTAGAAATTTACCATCTTTACTGATACTTACAGTAACCTGTATTTCTTGGGCTTCTTCGTTAGATTCTTCCGGATCGGTTCCGTCATTAAAAAGAGCATTCTCCTCTTCTGACGGGTTTTCCGAATCGGTAAAACCATCATTTTCTGTTTCTTCTATTTTCTCATCATCGATAAAATCGGTGTTTTCTTCCTCTTCAACATTAGCAGCATTTTCCGTTTCTGCAAAATCGTTATCTGCAGAAATATTAGTTTCGCTGATCCATCCTTCCGCAAACACGTTTACCGGAATTTGCAGAACCAACAAAAAAACAAGCAGCCAACTGGCTAATTTTTTCCATAGTCCTATTTTTTTCATTTATTTCAGACTCCTTCCCTTTAAAAAAGGCCCCTCTTCCTTACGGAAGAAGAGCCTCCATTATTGGTGCTTATTTTACTTTTACAGTTACCTTTACGGATTTATTTCCGGATTTTACAGTGACCTTCGCTGTTCCTTTTTTCTTTCCGGTTATGACACCATTCTTAGAAACAGTGACGATCTTCTTGTTGGAAGTGGTGTAAGTAACTTTCTGTTTGGAGGTAAATGGAGTTACCACTGGTTTCAGGGTGACTTTTTTGCCCTTCTTAACTGTTACTTTTGTATTAGCTACGGTAACCTTTGTGGTCTTTACAGCAGTTTTCTGTACCTTCACAGTTACAGTCTTTTTCAGACCACTTGCAAGAGTAATCTGGAGTTTTGCAGTGCCAGCCTTCTTTGCTGTAATCTTGCAGGTTCCATTTACTTTTCCTTTTACGGTAAAGATTTTGGTATTGGTGGATTTCCATGTTTTTACAGAATCACCCTTTGCAAGACCTGTTACTTTTAAGCCAGAAGTGGACTGTTTTACTTTTAACTTTATTGTTGTTGCATTTACTTTAGCTGTTGCTGTTAAAACAGTACCCTCTTCTTTTGTCTCTTTCGTACCGCAGGTTTCACAGATTCTTTCCTGCTGCTCTGGTGCAAGTACAGTTGCATCAACTGTGACTTTCCATTCACCAAACTTATGTCCAAGTGCCGGGATTTCCTCAGTTATAACATCACCGCATTTGCTGCAGGTCTTTGTGAGGCTTCCTTTTTCAGTGCAGGTAGACTCTTTTGTTACCTTGGAAACATAGTCATGTCCAAGTGCAGGAATTTTCTGGATATCTTCTTTTCCATTGCAGTCTTTTCTAGTACAGTGCTTGCTCTGTTCACCCTCTTCTGTACAGGTGGCTTTTTTATCCACTGTATAGTCTTTGGCGAAATCATGTCCAAGTACTGGGATCTCTTCTGTAATAACATCGTTGCATCTGTTGCAGGTTTTGGTGAGAATTCCTTTTTCAGTACAGGTAGCTGCTACTGTTGTTTCAACATAATCATGTCCAAGTGCGTCAATTCTTTGAACATCATCTTTCGCTTCACAGCCTTCTCGTGTACAATGCTTGCTCTTTTCTCCGTCTACAGTACAAGTTGGTTCTATATCCACAATATACTCTTCAGAATAGAGGTGACCTAGAGCAGGAATTATATTATCTGCATTATTTTTATCGGAATAATGTTTCCCACAAACGTTACAAACACCGGTTTCCTTCCAACCTGATTCAGTGCATGTTGCCGGCATTGCTTCTACCGTATCTCCTCTATAATGTATAGAAGTTGCTTCTGTATAACCAACTCTAATAGCAATAGAGTTCCATTCCGATTCACTTCCATAGTAACAAATAGAAGCTAAATTAGAACAATTGGAAAATGCAGATCTTCCAATTTTTTTCAATACAGAAAAATCAACATTTACAATAGCTGTAGACGCAAAAGCACTACGACCTATAGATTCTGTACCAGAAAAATCAAACTGGTTCAAATTTGTACAATACTGAAATGAATAATTACCAATTTCTGTGATAGATTCAGCTTTAAATGAACTTAATTCACTACAGTTCATAAACGCCTTTGCCCCTATTTTAGAAATAGGCGAATCACATACAAAAGAATTTAACTGTGAGCATTTTTCAAAAGCAGAATCTCCAATATTGGGCTTGCCTTTAATCGTCACTTCTTTTAATAATCCGCAACTAGAAAAAGCAGTTTTGCCAATTGTTACTTCTGGTTTTTCAAAGGAAACCTTTTCTATACTTGTATTAGAAAGTGCAGCCTGTCCTAATGTTTCAACCGATTCTAAATTAATTGACTGTAATGACGATACCTTGTAAAAAGCAGCATATCCAATTTCCTTTACAGACGAAGCTAAAATAACATTTTTTATGTTGGGATAAGCGTTTAGATGATTATCAAAATTATTCTCTCCTATTTTGGTAATGTTATCTCCAATCTCTATTGTTACCGCATTAGCAACTTCTGCATTTTTTAAATACCAATTGCTAGTACTTCCATCTTGAGTATTATCAGGTAAAGCTGCCGGCTCAGAAGCTTTAAATGATAACACTTTTGTTTCACTGTCGTATTTAAAAGATATTTTGGATTCGTTATCTAATGGAGTCCAGTCATTATTTGATTCATCATTATTTGATTCAACTTGTTCTTCTATTTGTGAAGAAAATGAATCGGTAATCTCTTCATCACCAGATGTAAAGTCATCAGAATCTTTTTCTAAAAAATCCGATATACCAGTGCTTTCTTCAACTTGTTCTTCACTGTAAAACGAATCCTCTAGGGCTTTTGCGCCCGTGTTAAGAGGCGCAAAAGCTAACATTGCTAAAGAGACTAAACATATCGAACAAATTTTCTTTTTCATTAGTTGTTACCTTCGTTTGTCCAAAAGAAATGAGTTGTATCGTAACTCAATACCATAGAAACGATTTCTTTGTCGTTATTCGCTGTTTTTACAGGAACATATGTTTCTCCAAGAGTTGTTTTGGGATATGAAGATGTATTTTCCAGCTCAATGTCAGAGCCCGGGTACCACATCCATGAGCTGCCTACCCATGTAGCGCTAATCATGTTCTTATTGGAATCATATTTGGGATTGGTGTTTTCACCTTTAATACCCACTTTTTTTCCGCTGATGACAATATAGTCCAAATACTGGTCGTTTTTTTCATTCCATCCCAATACATATTTCCCATTGTAATTTGCAACCGCTTCATCTAATGCTTCCTTATAAGTCATATCAGCTTCGATTCCGGAAACTTCAAGTACTGGTTCAGTTCCATAAGTAGTAAGAGTTGGTTTTCCAAGATAAGTATTATCAGATTCACCCTGTGTCCACTCTCTAAAATATACTTTTAATGTTGCCGCCTGAGCTGCGACACCAGTGCTAAGAGTCATTGCTGCTGCGAGTGCTACTGCACTAATTTTTTTGATCATTTTGTTCATCATACTTGATTTCTCCATTCTTGAGACAATTAATTGTCTTCTACACATTTTAGTTTTTAGAAATAGAGTTTCATTTGCCTTAGCCTTAGGCCCCTCCTTCCTTTTTCTAACCATTCTCCAAATTCAAATACACTTAAGCATCGGGCAAGTGTTTTGATTATAGAAAACGGTTTTTAGACAATAAAAGCGGAGTCCTCCTGATCGCAGGAAGCTCCGCCTATACAACGTGTTGGATATGCTGACTCAAAGCATCTTTGCTTCACACAGGTAAACACTCATTGGTTTAGTTCCAGAGTCACACTGGATTTCCTTAAACAGATTCATATTTGAATCCGACCGCGTCTGGTTATGTAATTGCTACTATCAATATAGCATTTGTTCACAATTTTGTCAATAAATTTCAACAAAATATTTTTCTTTATTATGAACCATTTATGATAATGTCCTAATATACCATAAAGGAAAATGTCCCAATGTAGTATAATGCTTCCATCAACAGATGGAGGTAACGA
>ERZ857775.226-NODE-226-length-86364-cov-10.156113_pt1 | contig 86364 bp, 113 predicted proteins | sample MGYA00519698_ERZ857775 | MGnify/ENA primary metagenome ERZ857775 (study PRJEB31778, sample SAMEA3449363) | human gut metagenome | biome: human gut; feature: human-associated habitat; material: faeces | place: United Kingdom | collected 2010/2012 ...
GAGGGTCGCGGGTTTGAGCCCCGTCTTCCGCTCTCTAAAGAGAATCTGAGAAATTGGATTCTCTTTTTTTATATACTTTAGACCACTAAGATTATGAAAGATTCTTCAACACGATCACACGTACTCCGATTGGCACACGATCCTATTCCTACGGTCCACATTGGTATTATCGGATTGGGTAATCGGGGATTACTCACTCTTAAGCGTTATCTGCAAATTGAAGGAGCCGAAATCAATGCTCTTTGCGAAATCAGGGAAGGAAACTTGGAAAAAGCCCGTTATCTATTAAAGGAAGCCAATCGTCCCGAAGCAACCGGATACACCGGCACTGAAGGGTGGAAAAAGATGTGTGAATCAAACGAATTGGATTTAGTCTTTATTTGCACAGACTGGCTGATGCATACTCCTATGGCGATTTTTGCGATGGAATGCGGCAAACATGTAGCGATTGAGGTTCCGGCAGCTATGAGTGTAGAAGAATGTTGGCAGTTAGTAGACACTGCGGAAAAGACAAGACGCCACTGCATCATGCTGGAGAACTGTTGCTATGATCCGTTTGCATTGACTACACTCAATATGGCGCGTCGGGGAGTGCTGGGGGAAATCATGCATGTGGAAGGAGCCTATATTCACGACCTGCGCTCAATGTATTTCGCCGAAGAGAGCGAAGGCGGTTATCACAATCACTGGGGAAAAAAATACAGTATCGAACATACCGGCAACCCCTACCCCACGCATGGTTTGGGTCCCGCCTGCCAGATACTTGACATTCACCGCAGCGACAGAATGGAATATCTTGTTTCCATGTCCACTCATCAAGCAGGTATGAGTGAGTACGCACGCAGAATGTTCGGCGAATATTCACCGGAAGCCAATCAGAAATACCTCTTAGGAGATGTCAATACGACTCTTATCCATACAGTCAAAGGAAAAACAATCATGCTTCAATATGATGTATCCACACCTCGCCCGTATAGCCGTCTGCAAACAGTATGCGGCACAATGGGCTTTGCCCAGAAATACCCGGTTCCTCGCATCGCACTGGAACCTAACGGCGACACTCCCCTTCAAGGAGAAATGTTGGAGAAAACATTAGCACGCTACAAACACCCATTCAGCGCAACTATCGGAGAAGAAGCGCATCGCAAAGGATTACCCAATGAAATGAATTATGTTATGGACTATCGGCTTATCTATTGTCTGCGCAATGGCTTGCCACTGGACATGGACGTTTATGACGCTGCCGAATGGTCATGTATTACAGAGTTAAGTGAAAAATCAGTACTAAACAAAAGTATGCCGATGGAGATACCGGATTTCACCAGAGGGGCTTGGAAAGACTGCAAATATTAAAAAAACCTTTTTTTACAGGGGAAAAATAGGGTTACAAGCACACAAACAGTATTTATTATAAAGCCATCACATATTCAATATTAAAAACATGAAAACACTTTTATCATGAAAACACCTTTAACATTAAAAACAGGCTTACTGGCTATCTTTCTAATTTGCACAGTCAGCGTTTCTGCAAATAAAACTATCTCCGTTGCCGATTTCGGCTTAAAACCGGACAGTCGTATCAATGCAGTACCCTTTGTACAAAAAGCAATCAAAGCCTGCAAAGAAAACCCGGGTTCTACGCTCCTATTTCCGAAAGGGAGGTATGATTTCTGGTCACAACACGCCACAGAAAAAGAATATCATGAAACTAATACGTATGACGTAAATCCTAAAATCCTTGCTGTACTGCTAAAGGAGATCAATGATCTCACCATTGACGGGAACAACTCGGAATTTATCATGCACGGACGGATGCAGCCATTCACTTTAGATCACTGCCAAAACATAACACTGAAGAATTTCACCATAGACTGGGACATTCCTTTAACCGCACAAGGCGCTGTCATCGAATCTGCTCCCGACTATATGGAGATTGAGATCGACGCCTGCCAATATCCCTACATCATCGAAAACAAGAGACTGACCTTCGTCGGCGAAGGATGGAAAAGCGGCGTATGGTCCATTATGCAATTTGATCCCAAGACCCATTTCGTTTTACCCAATACAGGTGACAATCTAGGATGGCGCGGCTATGACGCGATAGAAGTAAGTCCCGGACGTGTCCGCCTGTCTGACCCTAAAAGAGAAGCGAACAAGTTCTATCCCGCACCGGGCACTATCCTCGTATTGAGACATAGTACCCGCGATCATGCCGGAATCTTCATCTACCACAGTACAGACACAAAGATGGAAAATCTGAAACTGTTCCACACGTGCGGGCTTGGCATTCTGTCGCAATATAGTAAAAACATTTCATTCAATGATGTCCATATCATCCCAAACGCCTCTAAAAGACGCGTATTGAGCGGACACGATGACGGCTTCCACTTTATGGGATGCAGCGGTTTGCTTAAAATAGAGAATTGTAGTTGGGCAGGACTCATGGACGACCCCATCAACATTCACGGAACTTGTTCGCGCATTATGGAAGTCCTCTCTCCTACCCGCATCAAATGCAAATTCATGCAAGATATGAGTGAAGGTATGGAATGGGGACGCCCGGATGAAATAATCGGTTTCATCGAACATAATACAATGCGTACAGTAGCTACCCGACAAAATGAAAAAGTCTACAGCATTAAACAAAGCCGAATTTATCATTGAATTATCCAAGCCCCTCCCCACCGGAGTTGAAGTAGGATATGTAATAGAGAATCTGACCTGTACTCCCGATGCGGAAATACGTAACTGCCATTTTGGAAGTTGCCGTGCACGCGGCTTGCTCGTATCCACTCCGGGAAAAGTCGTCATAGAGAACAATGTTTTCGAATCGAGCGGTTCCGCCATTCTGATTGCCGGAGACGCTAACGCCTGGTATGAATCAGGAGCTGTGAAAGATGTATTAATACGCAACAACGAATTCCGTTACCCCTGCAACTCATCACTTTACCAGTTCTGCGAAGCGGTAATCAGCATTGATCCCGAAATTCCGACCCCGGAACAAAAGTACCCGTATCACCGCAATATCCGGATTGTAGACAACACATTCCATCTTTTTGATTACCCGATTATTTATGCCCGCTCGGTAGATGGTTTAACATTTTCGAACAATACGTTAATACGCGACACAACCTATCAACCCTATCACTACCGCAAAGAAGGTATCACGTTGGAAGCCTGCAAGTCCGTCGTTATCTCAAACAATAAAATAGAGGGTGATGTATTAGGACGTATTGTCAAATTTGAAAAGATGAAATCATCGGATATCAAAATCAGTAAAAATCCATTCTTCCGGAAAAACTAAATACTTATTTTCTGTCGAAAATATGAATAAAATTACTACTTTTGACTTTCAAATGAACAACGGATTAGGAAGGACTAATACCCCCTATTAAAACTTTTAAATATGATAAAAAAACTATTTACAGTTACCGCAATCGGCCTTACATTGTTAACGTTGCACACCAGCTGTACACAACCCCAAAAGGCTCAAGAAGCTTTCGCTCCCATTAAAGTAGAAACTCCTGTCCGCCCTGCCGGACAAGAGGATGTCATTCAACTCGTCGCTCCTAAGATCGATACCGTACGGGTCGGTTTCATCGGATTAGGAATGCGCGGACCCGGCGCTGTAGAAAGATGGACTCATATTCCAAATACTAAGATCGTAGCTTTGTGTGACCTACTTCCTGAGCGGGTGGAGAAATCACAAGAAATTCTGAAAAAAGCGGGATTACCCGAAGCAACCTCTTACAGTGGGTCGGAAGATGCTTGGAAACAACTCTGCGAACGGAACGACATCGATCTTGTATATATCGCCACCGACTGGAAACACCATGCGGAAATGGGCGTTTACGCCATGGAACATGGAAAGCACGTAGCTATCGAGGTTCCTGCCGCTATGACACTGGACGAGATCTGGCAATTAATCAATACTTCCGAGAAGACCCGTAAACACTGTATGCAGCTTGAAAACTGTGTATATGACTTCTTCGAGCTGACCAGTCTGAATATGGCTCAACAAGGCGTATTCGGCGAGGTGCTCCATGTAGAAGGTTCATACATTCACAATCTGGAAGATTTCTGGCCAGCATACTGGAATAACTGGAGGATGGACTACAATCATAAGAATCGCGGTGATGTATATGCCACTCATGGCATGGGTCCTGCTTGCCAGGTACTTAACATCCATCGTGGCGACCGTATGAAGACTTTGGTATCAATGGATACAAAAGCTGTCAACGGACCGGCTTACATTAAAAAGCAAACAGGAGAAGAAGTTACCGATTTTCAGAATGGCGATCAGACCTCCACATTGATTCGCACGGAGAATGGCAAAACGATGCTGATTCAGCACAATGTAATGACTCCCCGTCCGTACAGCCGTATGTATCAAGTTGTAGGAACTGACGGTTACGCAAGTAAGTATCCGATTGAAGAATATTGCTTGAGACCTTCACAAGTAGACTCAAAAGATGTACCGAATCACGAAAATCTGAACGCACATGGTTCTGTTCCTGAAGATGTAAAGAAAGCATTGATGGATAAGTATAAAGATCCTATCCACATAGAGTTGGAAGAAACAGCTAAGAAAATAGGCGGTCACGGCGGCATGGACTTTATCATGGACTATCGTTTGGCTTATTGCCTGCAGAACGGACTGCCATTGGATATGGATGTATACGACTTGGCAGAATGGTGCTGTATGGCCGAACTGACCAGACTTTCTATCGAAAACAATTCGGCTCCGGTTGAAGTCCCCGATTTCACACGTGGCGGATGGAACAAGGTGAAAGGCTATCGTCACGCATTTGCAAAATAAAAAACAATATCCTTTTTAGCACGAGCACTACGAAGCAATCCGGTTTTTCCCAGAAAAGCCGGATTATTCATAGGTTCGTGTTTCAACATTTTATAGATCATCATAAACTCATTTATGAAAACAGCTATTCCAGAACCCTCCAAACAAAGCATTATCCGTGAAGCCAGAGATTATGTAATGATTGCCGTCGGCATGATTTTGTACGGTATCGGCTGGACAGTATTCTTACTGCCCAATGATATAACCACCGGAGGAGTGCCGGGTATCGCATCTATCGTATATTGGGCAACCGGCTTCCCCGTGCAATACACGTATTTCGCCATCAACTTTTTCTTGCTTTTGCTTGCCCTTAAATTATTAGGGTTGAAGTTCTGTATCAAAACGATCTTTGGAGTATTCACTTTGACCTTCTTTTTGTCTGTTATTCAAAAGATGGCGACAGGTATCAGTCTGCTTCACGACCAGCCGTTCATGGCATGTGTCATAGGAGCCTCGTTTTGCGGAGGCGGTATCGGTGTAGCCTTTTCATCCAACGGAAGTACAGGCGGAACAGACATTATCGCTGCCATCATCAACAAATATAGAGACATCACTTTAGGACGAGTTGTATTAATTTGTGATATGATTATTATCTCTTCCAGTTATTTTGTCTTAAAAGACTGGGAAAAAGTGGTGTATGGATTTGTAACTCTATATATTTGTAGTTTCGTTCTCGACCAGGTAGTGAACAGCGCACGCCAATCCGTGCAATTCTTTATCATATCCAACAAATATGAAGAAATAGGGCGGCGCATTAACGAATATCCACATCGGGGAGTGACGATAATCAATGCAACCGGTTTTTATACGGGACGTGAAGTGAAGATGATGTTCGTATTAGCGAAGAAACGGGAATCGCCTATCATATTCCGGTTGATTAAGGATATAGACCCGAATGCTTTTGTTTCACAAAGCGCAGTCATCGGAGTGTATGGAGAAGGATTTGATCATATAAAAATAAAATAAACAAGAAATGAAAAACCAATATTGAAAAACATGAGATTTCGACCAACCCCCAAGTTATTAACAGGCATTTTCATGGGAATCGCTTCCCTGACAACATTTAATGCGACGGCCGAGAACGCCGTAAAGCCTTATTGGCAAGACGTGCAAGTAGTTGCTGTCAACAAAGAGTACCCCCGTACTGTTTTTATGACGTATGACAACCGCGACGATGCGCTAAGCGGCAAGTTTGAGCGGAGTAAATATTACCGCTTGTTGAATGGAACATGGAAGTTCTATTTTGTAGATTCCTATAAAAAACTTCCTGATAACATTACCGACCCGAATATCAGCACAGAATCGTGGGATGATATTCAAGTTCCCGGTAACTGGGAAGTACAAGGACATGGAACAGCCATCTACACGAACCACGGATACGAGTTCAAACCGCGTAACCCTCAGCCCCCTACTCTGCCCGAAGCAAATCCGGTAGGAGTATACCGCCGGAATATCGACATCCCCTCCGATTGGGACGGACGGGATATCTACCTGCATCTGGCCGGAGCCAAATCCGGTGTATACGTATATATCAACGGACAGGAAGTGGGATATAGCGAAGATTCTAAGAATCCCGCTGAATTCCTTATCAACAAATATGTGAAACCCGGTAAGAACGTACTCACCCTAAAGATCTTCCGTTGGAGTACGGGTTCTTATCTCGAATGTCAGGACTTCTGGCGTATAAGCGGTATCGAACGTGACGTATACCTCTATTCACAGCCCAAAGTGGCAATCAAGGATTTCCGGGTAACATCGACATTGGATGATACTTATAAAAACGGTATCTTCAAGTTGACTATGGATATCCGCAATACCGGTTCTCAAACTTCCAAAGATTATATTATCGGATATAAGGTTTTTGATCCGAAAACAAATAAGGTAATTGCCAAAAGCGAAAAGAATTCCGCATTCAACGCCAACAGTACGGTTTCTCTCTTCGGACATACGGAAATAGAGATACCCGATGTAAAGACATGGACCTCAGAACACCCCAATCTCTACAAACTGCTGATGTATATCAAGGACGGAGATAAAATCGTGGAAATGGTTCCTTTCAATGTCGGTTTCCGCCGCATCGAGATTAAGCCGATCGATCAGAAAGCCGCCAACGGACAGCCGTATGTCTGCTTATTCATCAACGGCCAACCTCTGAAACTGAAAGGGGTTAATATCCATGAACACAACCCGGCTACAGGACATTACGTGCCAGAGGATTTGATGCGTCGTGACTTCGAGCTAATGAAACAACATAACTTGAACAGCGTACGTCTTTGCCACTATCCGCAAGACCGCCGCTTTTACGAACTTTGCGACGAATACGGACTGTACGTCTATGACGAGGCAAACATAGAAAGTCATGGAATGTACTACGATCTCCGTAAAGGCGGCACACTGGGTAACAACCCCGAATGGCTGAAACCACACATGGACCGTACGATCAATATGTTCGAACGTAACAAAAACTATCCGAGTGTTACTATCTGGTCATTGGGCAATGAAGCTGGAAACGGATATAACTTCTATCAGACTTACCTATGGCTGAAAGAAGCGGATAAGAATATCATGGCACGCCCCGTTAACTACGAACGTGCTCAATGGGAGTGGAACTCCGATATGTATGTCCCTCAATATCCGGGTGCCGGTTGGTTGGAAAGTATCGGCAAAAACGGCAGTGACCGCCCTATAGCTCCTTCCGAATATGCGCACGCTATGGGTAACTCCACCGGAAACCTGTGGGGACAATGGCAGGCTATCTACAAGTATCCGAATCTTCAGGGTGGATATATTTGGGACTGGGTAGACCAAGGTATTCTCCAAAAAGACAAAAACGGGAAAGAATATTGGGCATACGGAGGCGATTTCGGTGTAAATGCGCCCAGCGACGGTAACTTCCTTTGCAACGGTCTTGTAAACCCCGACCGGAGTCCGCACCCTGCAATGGCTGAAGTGAAGTATGTACATCAGAATGTAGGATTTGAAGCAACAGACATCGCATCCGGCAAATTCAAGATTACCAATCGTTTCTACTTCACTAATCTGAAAAAATATCAGATTCATTATAATGTGGTCGCTAACAACAAAATCATAAGAGGCGGCAAGGTATCATTGGATATCGAACCGCAAGCTTCCAAAGAATTCACAGTACCGGTCAATGGGCTGAAAGCACAGCCGGGAACAGAATATTTTGTCAACTTCAGCGTTACGACAGTAGAGCCGGAACCTTTGATTCCGATTGGTTATGAAATAGCATACGACCAGTTCCAACTTCCTGTTCAGGCAGAAAAAGAAACGTATAAAGTCAGCGGACCTGCACTAAGCACATCCACACAAGGAGATGAACTCATTGTATCATCTTCAAAGGTAAATTTCGTATTTAATAAGAAAAGCGGTCTGGTGACTTCCTATAAAGTAGACGGTACTGAATATTTCAAGGATGGATTCGGTATCCAACCTAATTTCTGGCGTGCTCCCAATGACAATGATTATGGAAACGGCGCTCCCAAACGTTTACAAGTTTGGAAAGAGTCGAGCAAGAACTTCCATGTGACGGACGTCAGCATGACGAATGAGAATAAAGTGGTTTCATTAAATGCAACTTACTTGTTGGCTGCCGGAAACCTTTATATAGTCACTTACAAAATCTATCCGAGCGGAGTGGTCAATGTGAATGCCAAGTTTACTTCTACGGATATGCAAGCGGCAGAAACGGAAGTTTCCGAAGCTACCCGCATGGCAACTTTCACTCCCGGAAGTGATGCAGCCCGCAAAGCGGCTTCCAAGTTGGAGGTTCCACGCATCGGAGTACGTTTCCGTCTGCCGGCTCAGATGAATAACGTACAATACTTCGGTCGCGGTCCGGAAGAAAATTACATCGACCGTAATCACGGAACAGTTGTCGGTGTATATAAGACAACGGCAGACAAAATGTATTTCAACTATGTTCGTCCGCAAGAAAACGGACACCGCACCGATACACGTTGGATTGCCCTGTCTCCTGACAAAGGTAAGGGGCTGGTCATTGTAGCCGACAGCTTAGTCGGATTCAACGCTTTACGCAACTCCATCGAAGATTTCGATTCGGAAGAAGCGCTTCCTCATCCTTACCAATGGAGTAACTTCACCCCCGAAGAAGTTGCCAATCACAATGAAAAAGCGGCACGTAACGTTCTGAGAAGAATGCATCATGTCAATGATATCACTCCAAGAGACTTCGTGGAAGTATGTGTGGATATGAAGCAACAAGGCGTGGGTGGCTATGACAGTTGGGGATCACGCCCGGAACCAATCTATCAGATTCCGGCCAATCGCGAATACAACTGGGGATTCACACTCGTCCCCGTCCGTTCGCCCGGTCAGGCCAATGAAACCGCTAAATATGATTATCGATAACCTTAGTATAAATTTTTAAAGAAAAGACCCATGAAAGATTTATCTGGCATTGTAGCTAAATTCAAAGTTCAAGGCACAGTAGAAGAGATCAAGCCTTTAGGAACAGGACTTATCAACGACACCTATAAAGTAAACACCAAAGAGGTAGATGCCCCCGACTATGTCCTGCAACGCATCAATCATACTATCTTTCAGAATGTAGAAATGCTTCAAGCAAATATATCCGCCGTTACAGGACATATTCGCAAAAAACTGACAGAAGCAGGCGAAGCGGATATTGACCGCAAAGTGTTGAACTTCCTCGAAACGGAAGAAGGCAAGACATATTGGTTCGACGGTGAAAGTTACTGGCGTGTGATGGTATTCATCCCACGCGCAAAGACCTACGAGACGGTCAATCCCGAATATTCAAATTATGCCGGAAAAGCATTCGGTAATTTCCAGGCTATGCTGGCCGATATTCCGGAAACACTGGGCGAAACGATTCCCGACTTCCACAACATGGAGTTCCGTCTCAAACAACTTCGTGACGCTGTTGCAGCGAATGCAGCCGGAAGAGTGGCAGAAGTACAGTACTATCTGGATGAAATAGAAAAACGTGCAGACGAAATGTGTAAAGCGGAACGTCTGTATCGGGAAGGTAAACTCCCCAAACGGGTCTGCCATTGCGATACGAAAGTTAATAATATGATGTTCGACGAAGATGGCAAAGTGTTATGCGTCATTGACTTGGATACGGTAATGCCCAGCTTTATCTTCTCCGACTACGGTGATTTCCTCCGTACGGGAGCCAATACGGGTGACGAGGACGACAAGGATTTGGATCGTGTCAACTTCAATATGGAAATATTCAAGGCATTTACAAAAGGCTATCTGGAAGGCGCCAAGTCATTCCTGACTCCGATAGAGATCGAGAATCTTCCTTATGCAGCCGCTCTATTCCCTTATATGCAGTGTGTACGGTTCTTGGCTGATTACATCAATGGAGATACTTACTATAAGATTAAATATCCCGAACATAACTTGGTTCGCACCAAAGCACAATTCAAATTATTGCAAAGCGTAGAAGCTCACACACCGGAAATGGTGGAATTCATCAACGAATGCTTAAAAAGTTGAGAGTGGAGAATTGAGAGTGGAGAGTTTACCTGGTAAAAGCTCCATTCTCCCAGCGATAAACAATAGGACGGCGGAGAAACGGCTTCAGTTTCTCTGCCGTTTCTTTTGACATATAATCGGGAGTAGTCAATGTAACGGTCAGCTCTGTATTCTCTTTATTAAAGCCTGCTTTCATCAGTAGCATATCTGCCGGACGGCTAGCCTCATCAAATTCATAAACAGCTGTCGGTTCCGGAGTATTCAGGAAATCGTTCAATATCGGTAAAGTGATAAACTGAGAAGCTGCAAGCGGTTGCCAGTCGGTAGTATAAAAGTGAATACGACTGTCGCAAGCAGGAGCGCAAGCTGTAGATATAGTGCAAATAATATTCGTCGTATCGTTCAACGCTAATAATTTCATTTGCCATGTAGTCTGTGGAGACATCTGCATACGGATATAGTCTTTACTTAAATCCGTCATTTCCGATTTCTTACCGAATCGGTTCTCTACCTGTGCCCTCATCTTACTTTCCAGAAAGTCGATACAGTCTTCACGATTTACTTTGGTCAGCAGAGGACTCAAAGAATCCGGCATATTCACAAATACGGTTTTAGCTTCTTGCGCCTGAAGAGAAGTCATAGAAATACTCCCGACAACAGAAAAAAAGATAGCGACTGCTAATTTATTTATTTTCATATTTATCTTATTTAGTCCCCAAATATAAGAAATTTGGAGTTATTTTCAAACAATCATCTATATATCAAGCAATTAGAACACACAGCTCAATACCTTCGTAAATCATTCGTAAAACCGAAAGCAAAAATGCGTCATTTTTTAGATGATTTTCTATGCAAATATAGTGAATACTTTATAGAATAGAAACAAAGTTGGCTATAATCAAAAAAGGCAGCTTATTCGGCTGCCTTCTCTTATTTCTTCTCCGGTTTGATAAACCCGATCGGATTACGTGGCTTATTCATGACTATTTTACTTTGATGTTTTCTTTTTATGAGCGATTTTCTTTATATCCTCATCTAATTCTTTAATGCTATTCAAATGCTCTAATCTTTTTTGGGCTTCTTTGTATTGGGCATACTCTTGACCTACCTTTTTAACCGCCAATTCATGGGATATGGTACCTGCACATTCTAAGATTGTTTTTTCGTTCATAGTTAATACCATTCTTAATTTATCTATCCAATCTTTCATATACATTGGCTTGTGTTGTAAAGCTTGTGTTTCCGCATAAGCTAGATATTGTTCTACTATCAACTTTAACACGCCTATTTCTTCTTCATTCAAATAGTTTTTGCCAATAAGTACATCAGCCTTCGTTACTTTTCCCGGTTTTGAAGTGGAAGTAAGCCCCATCATGGGTAGCGTAGCATTAGAACGATAGTATATGAGTTCTGCGGCTGTTTTCCCACTTACAGCCCAAAGAAGTTTATTTTGTACTTCCTTATAAAATGTCAATGTCATCTCATCGGACGGATCATAATCTATACTTGTAGCATAGATATCCTTCACCTGTTGATAGAAAACCCGCTCCGATAGCCTTATCTGTCTGATTCTATCTAAAAGCTCTTTAAAATAGTTCATGGAAGAACCGGAAGTAAAACGCTCATCGTTTAATGTAAATCCTTTGATAATATATTCCCGTAGCCGTTGCGTTGCCCAAATACGGAACTGTGTACCTTGATGAGATTTAACACGATAGCCAACAGATATAATTACATCAAGGTTGTAATAGTTGGTATCATATTCTTTTCCATCAGATGCAGTTGTTCGGAAATTCCGAACTACTGAATCAATATTCAATTCTCCTTCCTCAAAAATATTTTTAATATGCTCACTAATAGTCGATTTAGATTTTCCAAACAACTCGCATATTTGCGCTTGAGTTAACCAAACCGTTTCTCCTTCAAACAGAACATCAACCTTAATATGTCCGTCCTCCGATTTGTATATTACTATTTCTCCGTTTTTCATATTCATTCTACTTTAATATTAATATCTTTTCCGCAGTGGGGGCAAGTGAGAGATAGACCGTCTTTCTTTGGTCGTACTTCCTCCGGTGAAGCAAAGAGTTGCCACATAGGAACATCTAAAGCCTCTGCAATACGTTGCGCTGTCTCGACAAGCATTTTACCTTGTATTTGTTTGCTTAATGCCTGCCTGCTTATTTCAAGCATATCTGCAAGCTGATTAACCGTCAGCCCTTTTTCTTTTAGTATTTCTTTTATTCTTGTCATATCGTTTATTTTTCTGCAAAGTTACATCAATTATCCATATGTAAATAGAACTATTTACTAATAATGGTTAAACGAATATAGTTTTATTTCCATTTTGTTGCATATGTAAATAGAACTGTTTACCTTTGCAACATCAAAAAGGAAATAAAGTAATAACAATTAAAAGATAAAGATTATGAAAACAATAGATTCTAACAAAGTAAAATTCATCAAAGGATTATCAACAGAAAATTATTCATTGTATTACACTTACAACAGAATAGATGAAGTTCAAGAAGTTATCCGCGGTCACTACGGTTTACCTTCAAAAGACACTCCTAAAGCAATCAAAGTTTCTGGTATAGATGGCTTCTTATTCATGACAAAAAACTCCGGTATCCTTGTAGATTATATATGTAAAGAGAATGATGGTAAGTTCGAACTTTACGAAATGAACCTAAAGACATACAATGAATACGAAAGATACATGAGCGATTTAATGGAAGCTTAAATTTAACCAGCAGGGCGAAAGCCCTGCGCAACAATACAGAATATGAAACGAGAACTAGAAAGCAAAATAAGTTAGTGTTTAGGGGGCTTCGGTTCCGGCACATTAGTTGACGCCAATCAACAGGAAAGGGGTGCTATCAAGTTCCCCTTTCTATCTTCTCCCTAAACAATCTCAACTGATCAATCGTCGGGTAAAACGTAGGGTTCTCCCAGTTCTTGCTTATCACCAATATCATCGAATCAAGATACTTCTCGCAATCGAGAATCTTGGCGCATTTGTCCAGTTGAAATTCCCCAACCGGATATCTCTTATTGTTGAGCGTTTCTTTAGCCCAAGAAAGCAACTCGTTGATCGAGTCGTGGTCGTATTTCTTTTCTTCAGCCATAATATTTAGTTTTCGGCAAAGGTATAAAAAATCCCCGACTACATAGCCAGGGACAAACACAAAGATATAACCCTTGCAATAATCGCAAGAGGAATCAGCCAGTACAACCACCTTTCTAGGCGTTCCATAGCATAACCAGCAGAAGCCGACAGAAATCCGAGTGGTACCGGTCCTCTGCCTGTTCAAGCAATATATCCAGTTTTTCGTTTCTCATTTTCGAGCACAGACTTTATTCGTTCTTCAGTAAAACCAAAACGGGCGGCAAACTTCTTGAAAGCCCGCATCCTGTTATCCGGAATAAGAGCATACATACTATTAATAGGAGTATCACTCTTTAATGCTTTTTGAACTTGTTTATTTTGCATGGATTAATGTATTAAATATTTGGACTTATCTTTGCAGCATTCACACTCACACAACAATGTCTTAGCATACTCCCATGTCTTTTCAATTATATCATCTCCGATATACTGAATTTCTTCCCCGTACGGGTCTATACCGAACGCCTGGCAGATATGAGTGGCCATGTGACCGCATTCATGCCGCCATGATTTGGCAAACTCCTTTGGGGACGAAGTAAGTGCAATGACCATTACAGTCTCCCGGGTTCCGAAGTTGGAGTAAGTAACTCCGGTATTCAGGTTGCCGGAGTTTATGTTATCATATGCGGTACGGAGCATATCACCATTACAGCCGATGGAATGCATACTATCCAGTATCTCTTCTGTATAATATGTATCTACTGCATAATATACCATGCAGCTCCAGCCATACTTGGGCAATGTAAACCGTTGTCTTATCATTTATCAAAGCATTTCATCCCACTCTACCGGTTCTCCGGCTCTGTTCATCTTGGCATACCACATACACATTGCCATGCCGTCAGGAGCATCCGGATCGTCAACCATATCCTTTATGTACAATGCCATGTGTGCTTCATCTGACACGGAGGATTTAAACAAATCCGCTTTGCACTGATTAGCCCAGTACACATAATCATACAGTACATTATTTTCAAGCTTTATCCCATAACGGGTGAGCAATTCGTCAACCTTCTCTTTAGAGATTGGTTCAATACGTTCTTTCTTTCCCGTTGAAGGATTCATTTTCTTCATCAATGATACGGCAAATTCACACATTTTCTTGTTGAAATGCCATCCAAAATGGGAAAGATACGCTTCCATCTCTTCCGGTCTTCTGTCTCTTATATCCAAAGGTTCTCTTCTCATGATTCAATAAAGTTATAGGGAGTAGAAATGATCCACTCCCTAATTAAACATTAACGATAACGGGAATAACGTCCTGTACCACGTACGCCACGTCTTTCTCCATAACCGCCACGGTCAGAACCACTGCCATAATTATCACGTTCGCCCATTTCGTCATAACGGTCATCGTCATCGTCATAATAACGTTCACGTCTTCCCATGCTTTCACCACCACCGGATAACTCCTCGATGCATTGCATCAACTTACCACCGTATTTGAGCATCTTTTCAGCGTAGTCGGACATTTTCTCGACTTTGCTTTCTGTGATTTCAACTATCTGCATAATTTATTTACTTTTAGGATTATTACTACCACTGCCCAAAGCCTTTGCAAGCATATCTTTTATATCGGTAAGGGTATTCTCGACACCGGATACCTTTTGTTCAAGGACACCGATTTTCTCTTCCTGCTCTTTTTCTTTAGCCAACTGGGGATTCAGCTCCCTAAGCATAGCATCACAGGAAGAAATAACCTTCTCATGGTAAGGGACACTTTCTATCACTCCCCGGCTTATCCTGAGCATGGATTCAACCTCAGCGTTCATAGCTTCACGGCTTTCTGAAACCACAACTCCGTTCGCACCAAAGTTTGCGATAGATAGATTTGCCGGAAGTTGTTTGAAATCAATGGTTTCTTCACCAACTTTGACCGATACGTCAACAACAGTTTCCATGTTCTGTCCGTAAGTTTGTCCCGGCACATACTGCCCATATTTAGGCTGAGGATTGCTTACTGAAACAACCTGCCCCATTTTCAATTCAGGATTTTCCCCTTTTTGAAGGATATAAAAGATATTGGATTGTCTTAGACTTTGAAACATAATTCATTAATTCTTTGAGAAGTGGGATTACTCCCACTCCAGATTTTACTTTGACCTTACAGCATTTGCGCTTGCCACTGCCGCTTCGCCATTGTTGGCAGCAGCCGGTGTTGAAGCCGTAAATTCCAGAAAACGTATAACGCCTGTACGCTTATTCAGATAAGCAAGACGCTCCGTAGTGCCCGTTACATCAGTCCCTGTCACTGGATTGTTGTTGCTGTCTACAACAGGAACCTTTGAAGTACCTGTAGTAGTACCGGCAACTGCCAATGTTGTCTGTCCTAAGTTGGGAGCTATAACATTTATAGGTAGGGCTTCTCCACCTGCCGGAACATCCGCATGAACCTTTAATAGGATTATGCTTTCGCACGGAAGTTCATTATAGCAGTGAGGATTAATACCATAATCTACACTTGCATCTGTCAACTGAACAGCGTTCGTTGAAAGTTCGTAGATGCCATTAACGTCAACTCTCCTAATATGCGCTCTTGGATTAGATAGCAGGAACGGTAAAGGAGACATCCCCCACATTATATTATTAAATAGATACATATATATCCTTTCTTTTAAATATTATTACTATATTTACATTCGGGATAGATAGGAGTAATTAACCTATTGATAAGGGTATGCTAAACGCCCTTCCCATTTCATTCAAAGTTTAGCATCATCTAAATAGTTTAGCAATGACAAACCAAGAATTTATTCAAAGCATTACCATTGAAGAGGAAGAATGGCGTGATGTAATCGGTTTTGAAGGACTTTATATGGTGTCTTCATTGGGGCGTATAGTTTCTTTAGGGAGATATGTAAATAACCACATTAAAGATGTGTATAAAGAGCCTCATTTATTAAAACCAACAGAACAAATCATGAAACAATCATATAAAAGATTATATGTAACTCTCTGGAAGTTTGGAAAATCACTAAAATTAAGAGTACACCGAATTGTAGCTTGCGCTTTCATTCCAAATCCTATGGGATATAAATACATAGATCATATAGACGGTAACACATTTAACAACAAGAAAGAAAACTTAAGATGGTGCAATCAAAAGATAAACATGAACAATACGATCGCAAAACAAAGAATATCTTCTGCCAAGAAAGGAATACCGAATACACGTGACAATAAACCTGTTGTGCAACTTTTAAACGGGAACATTGTAAAATCTTATTCATCAATGAGAGATGCTCAATTATGCGGATTTGTACAAAGCAGTATATCAAGAGTATGCACAGGAAAAAGGAAAAAACACAGGGGCTACAAGTGGATGTTTCTTTCCGATTACGAAACCCTTATCAAAATGTCAAAGAACTCTTTATCTAACCAAAAGGATGTTTAGCATCCACAACCAGCTGTAACAGTAGACAATGGATTAACATTTATACCATAATTAACTGGTACATAACTCCCGGAAGCTGGACAATATGGCATAGGGAAAGTAGGCATTTGCGCACATTCAATCTTTGCCAGACGGCTGCTCAAATCACTCAATGCAGCACCAAGAGGAGCAGTAGCTTGTGCCACAATCTGCGAAGTCATTGCAGAACTCTTAAACGTCCCGTTCTCTTCACGCAAATGGTCAATCTTGTTCTGCATCTCACGCATTTCAGCCGCACGTTGTCCGGCTAGGATTTTTTCTGTTGAATCAGAAATGCTCTTGGTAATCTCACAAGTTTGCTGTGAAGTAGCATACCCTAATGATGAGAATCCACGCTCCTGTCCAATGGCTACGCCATTAATAGCATTCTGCAATGTGTGAGTTTGTTCACAAATAGCCAATCGGTTTTCGCAGCAACATGATGCAATCTGTTGAGCGATCTGACAGTTACCCTGTTGGATAGCATTGATAATCTGCATTGAACTTTGTCCCACCTGATTACCAACTTGTTGAACTTGAGACATCACACCATTGATGGCATTCTGAACCTGACCGATTGAACAATTCAAATTAGTAGCCAGATTGTTAATTGCTTGCCCGTTTCCTTGAATTGCGCTCATAAGTAGCTCCCTTCCTGCATCATTGTTAATTAAGTTAGGGATACCGGCTCCAGCAAATCCGCCACCGTTACCGCCATCTCCGTTGTTTCCCCAACCGTTGCGTCCGAAAAGTGGGAACAGGAAAAAGAGGAAGATTATCCACATGAACCATGAACCATCACCGCCAAATCCATTGTTGTTCTTCCCTTGCATAGCAACCAATAAGTTTGGATCAATACCTTTCTGTTGCAATAGTGGGGCAAGCATAGCCATCATCCCACTACCGCCACCGTTCCCGCCTGATTCCGGGAAAACGTAAGTTTTTGTTTCACTCATATTAATATACGATTATAACACGGTCAATATTAACCGCATCACAAAAGTATATAATAGAGACTGCTTAAATCAGCACTCATTTGCAAGCGATTTGCGAATATTTTGCAGATATATTGCAATCATTTTGTTTGCATTTTTACGGCTCTCGAAAGTGGATATAAGATAGCGTATACTGGCAGATGTCTTATGAAGTAAAGCGGCTATCTGTTCAGGATATAGACCGTATTCAGTAAGGAAGAACACTACAATAGAACGGGCATCGACGACTTCGGTCACTTTGGTTGATGAAAGGATTAGTTCTGTAGAAACTTCAGTTTCTTTTCCTACAAGGTTCAATATTTCGGCAAAAATCTCGGACTTACACATGGTAATTAATTTTTTTGTTGTACTTTTGCCTTTGCCAATCAGTACATATATACCAAAAGAACAAAAGCATACTTCGGAATGTTAAGGATATTATACCCCCTGACACAACCGATGTATGCTTTGGTGTATTAAAGTATTGATTGGCGTCAACTTTAATGTGTCGGGGGGTTCTTTTTACTCTACCCCCCAAAAAAAGAGCTACATTTGCTACGATATCCGACCTTCTACTTTACCGGATAAACTTATTGCTTAGTATTAATTAATGTATCATTTTATCCTCCTTTCTTTATGAACCTTTTTTTCACTGGAAATTGTTATGTAAGTAAGACTTAAGCTTTTCATACCGGTAACGGTCTGCGAAGATAGTGCCGGTTAATTTCTAAACAGCTTAAGCATTAATACAATAGATAGTATTATAATTACGCTAACAGCCCAACCGCCCAGCTCTATTTTCATCTGTTGCCACCGGGTTAGCTGTTTCTCCACCGGATAAGGGATCTGCACAGAATCGGTCAGCATAACCGTATCTGTCTTGTTAATTGTCAGATACCGGTATTTATACCGATATTTCTCTTTGTAGACAGTATCTCCCTTTACGAACAGGAATATACTGTCATGCTCATAGATGCTGTCAAAACGGATGCTATCACGTGTTTTGTACTCCGTCTTCACGGTCTCTACCGGAACATACTTGATGTTCCGGCAGCTTGTGAAGCATATTTCTGACATCAGGAAAATGGTCAGGATGTATAACAGACGTTTCATGCTACCTCAACGTAAATACCAATCAAATCAGAGAGGTTAGCGTACACCGCTTGCCCAGTAGAACGGGTGCACTTATAGATAACTCCGTCCTGCGAATAGTATTTGCCCTCTTCCAATGCCATATTGTTGTTATATGGAATCGGATCATCCTTTGTTCCGGCAGCGGTCTCGTTGGTTTCCTCATAGAGAGCTGCGGTGTTGATGCTTGGCGGTTGATTCTCCAAGACGACAGCAATATTCTGCCTTACCCGGTAGAGTTTATCGTTGTACTGCACTTTCATTCCGGTTGTTAGTGATTTGCTGATAAACTCGTTCCAATACGGATACATGGATTTCACTTTCAACGCTTCGTTGTCTGTCAGGGACATAGTTTGAATTCCGGCTCTGGTCACATTCAAAAGGTTCTGCGCTGCCGCCATCTGGATGAATTCCGCACTCCCTTCTGATTGTTCCTCTTCCGTCCATGACCATTCATCACTTGACAGAAGGGCGTTCAGTTCCGGGCTGTCAAAATAGTATCTCGGAAACTCTTCATCCTTGTAAGGGGTTAGAAACTCTTCGTGGAGAATTACCTTACTTCCGTCTTTACTCTTTCTCATTGTGGGGATAGCCAACAGACCGTGCTGGGCTAGCCATTCAATTGTTACTACTGCGTATTTCATATGATTTTTAATTAGTTGTTTAACTTACTTCAATGTTATTCTCAATACCCATAACCTCGTTTAGCTCCTTTATTTCTTCTTCATCAGGCACATCGGGTAATAGCATAAATTCGTAAAGAACCATTTGAGCGTAAAACGCATTATATTTTGCATTGCTTCCAATTGCCGGAGAAACAGTATTATCGTTATTAGAATTGCTATTAGTTATAGTTATATTATGAGTTACATCTTTTAATTGCGATCCTTTAACAGATGTATTTAATACTCCATCAATATAAGTTTTCCCGTCATTCCTAGAACTATAAGCGATAGAGTTTTCATTATTGAAATTAGGAATATATATAGCGAAGCTATTAGGGTTACCATCCTTTCTTTGGTCATACAGCATTAAACCATCCTTATTCCAATTAACCTTCATCATCATACACTTACCACCATGAGCCAAAGTAGGAATAGTAATATGGTCATCTGTACCATCAAACTTAATACTACCATCAGCAGCAACACCACTATCTTCTGTATAAGCAAAGTTATTAAGCTTACCATGATTCCCTTTACCTGTTAAGTCAGGAACATATCCTAATATCTTTAAGCTAGAGTTAGGAATGTTCAGCTTTTGAGGTGAGTAGATGGCATGAGGTACATTGTTTTTCATACCCCACCAACCCACATTACTAAACACAGATTCTTTAGTTATAACAAACTCTTCTCCTTTGTGTATAGTATTACCATTGTATAAAATTTTACCAGCCGCATATAGAGTTGGATAAAGATTATACCAATCTCTACAAGTTATAGTATCACCTACTTTAATCTTATCTCCCCAAGTATAGTCTCTGTTATCTTTTGATAAAGTCACTACATAGGGATACGGCTGTACAATGTCCTCAAACCTTATGTACTCATCTATGGTGATGTCTATCTTTTGCTTTGAAGATATTATGAATTTACCTCCATAATAAGTCTTATTCCCGCTTGGAGATAACTCTATATCTACACCATTTATTTTTGCAGTTGCTTCATTTATACCTCCTACTGAACTATCAGTTGTGGTAAAAATTCGGATGGTTATTTCTGTACCTTCTGGTATATACTGCCCATTAGTAATTATATCACTACCATTATTCATACTAAAAGTAGGAGGAGTAACAACTGGAACATTAATATTTACTTTGGGTCTCCACTCTATCATTCCAGGATACAGCGTACCTAACTTATACCTCTTTAATTGACGCTCTAGCAGGAACTCGGACATACTATATGGGAAGGACATGAGAGAGTAGATAGCAGCTGCAATAAAACGATAATCACTATCTCTATATGTACCAAGCCATAATTTATCACTATCAACAAATGTTGATTCTATATTTATATCTTGACCATCATTTATATATTTAGATTGATAAAATATTTTTCTTATTGTATCATCTGTATTGATTATATTTCTACGTCCAAAAGAATAAGAAACTTTATCTCCATTAATAGATATAGTATTAAATATAAAAGCTCCTAATTTTACTGATTCAGATTTAGATAATATAGAACTATCGCTATCAACTCCAATATTTATTTTAAGTCTCTCATAATCAGCAACCACCGTATAATCCTTGTAAATAGGCATCCCTGTCACCTTACCGAAGTCATTTACTCCGTCAAGGCAGAGAGCACCTGCGTGGGAAGGGATTTGCTCTATTACAAGATTAGACCAATCAAAACCTAAAGGCACATCAATGTAAAATCCAGCGGCTACAGTATTAGTAAATTCGGGAATCTCATTAATGCCATTCACCATTTTTATACCGTCTCCATCAGCCGTTGTGCGGAAGAATTGCAAAGCACCTCCATCCGGAATTCCAGAGATAAGGACTTTCATAGATTTGAAAGTATTGTTTGGGGCAAGATAAGCTACCCAGTGCTCGGTATATTCGGTAGTAATCTTTACTGTATCACTTGTTTTCTGTACTTCTTTTGGTGTAGTCCAACTAGTAAAATCTGCCGCATACTTTCCAATACCTGAATCCCCCTTCCATGCAATATTGTTCAACTGAATATCCCTACCGTTGCCGGAAAAGTCAATCAGCTTGTCGCCAAACTCTGCGTGGTTCTCGTTGGTGATTCCCTGCTTGATAGTATTACACAGTATATCAGGTTTAAGAGTTCTATCCAAGTTGTAGTAAGCTATTACTTGGTTAATCTCATCAGTAGTTAATGCTCTTTTAGCAATGAAGGTCCAGTACCAAGCTACTTGAGACACTTCAGCTTTTGTTCCATTATCTAGTGCCCATCCTTCTACAAAAAATCTACTAGTAAAAGGCTTTTCGTTAGTAACAGTATTTGAATAATCGTTTTTATCTCCTAAGATATTAGTCACAGTATTAGTACTAATAGTGGCATATATATATCCATAAATGCCTGTTTTACCTATATTCTTAACGTTATTCCTAATAAAACTAGAAGAACTATTACGAAAATAATTATTATAGGATAAATTATTTACTTTATCAACAGGCGCTATCTGATGAATCATACTAACAACAGTCATCTCATTACTACCATCAAGCATCTCTTGCATAGTCTTCTGACTTACTATCATATCATCTTTACCGTCAGTTACTAATGCACCTTCATATTCAGGAAGAACTTCGATAGTAATATCACAATCAAAGGTTATCTCATTTTCTACAATAGGAGTTATTGTAAATCCTATCCATGATTCATTAACAATTGAATCAGTTGGACGAAGAGATTTAGGTAATTTGTGAATACCATTGTCCAAGTCTAATAAAGTTTGATAAACTGCATTTTCTGTTTTTATATATGAATATCTTAGCTTACTATCCCCTTTCAAACCACTTACTTTAATTTTAAAAGAAGGTATTTCTGTTATATCTAATAATTGGTCGTTTTGCTTTACATAACTAAATATTAAACCTCTATTCGCACCTAATACTTTAGTAATATGTATTTTATTATCATTAATACTATATATAGAATTGTAAGTCGGTAATTGTTTCCAAGTTTTATTAGCACCAAACACAACAGGATAACCATTATGGCCTGACATGCCTTCGTAAGCCGCATTGCTAATCACAAACGGATTGTCAGAGTCAACCAAGTTCTTGATTACATCCCTGTCAGGGTCGTTATTGCTCTTGCCGTCACAGATACAGACAGCGACCAAAGAAGCTAATACTTCCGGGTCTATGTAAGGACGGGCGGAACCGGAAGCTGCTCCCGGAGCTCCCAACTTAATCGCATTGACGCGGATAGGATCAAGCCCTATCCGGTCAAGCCTAATCGGATTTAATCCTATCGCTTCCATTATTCTTCAGATTCAAAGTATTGAGCCTTGAGGGGCTGTTGTGTAGATTCGAGTTTGATATATTGACCTTTCTTTAGACCAACGATAGGGCGGGCGAAAACCTTACCACACAACCGGGATTCTACCGACTGGAATTTTTCGCCATCGTAACTGATATAAACCCACAATGTGCTTTCCTTTTCAAATTCAAGCTGCAAGCCAATGCTTTCTTGATTTACTTGTATAGGGTCGCTTACATACTTGCCTTCTACTACTTGATTGAATGTAATATCTTTTAATGCCATGATTGTTCCTCCTATTTTAATTTATAACAATTCCCATCCGGCTTCTATGTCTGCCATGACAGCCGGAATACCGTTCTCTACACGTGAGATAGCGGCAGCGAAAGCACACATGGTCGCTTTGTCGTTGATGTCCGGGACGTATGTGTTAGGGACCTGCATTTCACTGCATACACGGCTGATATATCCGGCTGTATTATTCTCGTTCTCCGGTGCCCACCGGTGGATAAAATCTGCCACCGTCTGACAGCCGTGTCTATTACGGTAGTTCTGCAAAGTGCGGATAAGGGCACGGTAGCCCCATCTCATTTCCGTAAACTGGAAGAACGACTTATCTTCCTGCTTTTCTCTCAATCCCTGCCATTTGTCCTTTGTGATGCGGATGTTGCCCGGATTATTGTTTCTTAGTCCTCTTGGTAAACTCATATTTATTTCCTCCTATAATATCAATGTTAATACTCCGATTTGAATCGCTTGTCCGATGAACCCGCCTATCAGCGTGGCGGCAATATCGAGCCAATCCCATTTTCCACCGTATGCACAGTCTTTGAACTCCATGCCGACAGCCAGTCCTGCCGCAAACAGGATGGTTAACAGTGCACCTGCCGGGATGGCGTAGAGCAGGTGCTTGATACGGTTACTTTCATTTATCCAGCTCATCCTTCTTCTTATCCGTTATAGATTCCTCAATCGCTTTCTCCAACTCCCTGCTCTTGAAGCCGACCAATACAAGCAGCAGTTTGAACACATTGATATCCTTATGGATTCCCTTTGTCTCACAATAGTTGGATTTAATGCTTTCAAGCTCCGCCAGACAACCGATAAGGACAACTATCACAGAAACAACCAATGCGGAAACTCCCAAAGGCTCACCGATAGCCTTGCCAAGAACGGCACCAAGTATCAGCAGGCAGATATAATCACCGCATTTAAGCAGGAAGCGTTTGACGCAACGGCTCTTCCGGAACTCTTCGCCACGCTTGATGGACTTGCTTACTCCGTACCACATATCCACGATTATAAGGATTAAGATAAAGAGCATGAGCCATCTCATATCCCACATCAGAGCGTACAGCTCACCGAAAAATACAGATGAGCTGATTGTACGAGTTAACTGACCCTTTACCATAGACAAGTAAGATAAACGGTCAACAATGAAATTACCTCAATCCAGAACATCGGCTTTCTCTTTATGAAATCGGAGATGAAGTTACCCGTCCAATGCTTCTTCATGGAGACAACCATGTAAATAATGAATCCCAACCATAACAGAAGCCAGTACCAACTGTTACAGCCTACCCATATCTGGGAGAATATTAAGGACATGGCGGCACCTATTGCATGAGGAACCTTTTGCTCCGATTTGAAGTTGGGAGACACACCGAGCACAACCATACCGACAACCGAAAGGAATACAAGAAACTGGCTGTTCTCCGTACTTGATTCCAAAGCTGCCGGAAGAAGCAGAACACCGGAGCCAATCATGCACAGAGCGAACCAAAATTTGTGTGTCAGCGCATAATAGGTGGCACTGATTGAATAAGGGATTTCTTTCCCTTTCTTAATCATCGCATAAACATAGCCTGCGATGAGAATGAATGATAATAGTACTAATAGAATCATAGCTTTATCTGTTTTTGAGTTTATAATACAAAATTGAGTTGTTCCGGGTATCCGGTTTTGTAATTGTAGGCTTCCACTTGTCCGGCATCAGACAAACCTTTCACAGCCGCTATATGGGATTGCGTCACATTGTAGCAGTCAAGGGCGTACAATTCAAGCCGGTTGAGCATAGCCAGCGCATCATCTACCGGGATAACGTACTTCTCGGCATTGTACCAAAGCGTGGTATTCATCCGTCCGGATTCTTTCTCGATACCGATTGAGTTGACCAGCCCGACACGGGTGTCTTTGTCTAACCATATCTGTTTTCCGGCAAGCGTGAAAGAGTTGACGGCATCCGACTTGTCATAGGCGTTGATTTCCGCTATCTTCATCTCTTTCAGTTCGTCAATCGTATATTCGTGCTCGACTAGTACGGGATACCCGTCGGCATTCTCTTTAATCTCTTTACCGGATGATTGACCGTTTAATAACTCCTGCCAATACTCAGTGCTTATTTCTACGCCACCTTCTATCGGTGTGTCGTAGAAACCATTCTTCCAATACATTTTTTGCTTCATAACTATCTACTTTATTATTTCCAATCTCCTATAGCTATCCATCTAAATGATTGCGAGGAAGGAGATACATCTGCTGTATCTACATATCTTCTATAAACTGTAAAATATGAAGCATATATAGCGGCATAATTCACAGACCATATAGAATTATTAGTGTTATCCGTCGTACTAGAAAAAGCAAGGGAAAAACAAGATTTAAAAGATAACGGGAAATTTATAGACTGATTATTTGAAGTACCTCCGCTGAAATACCCCCACTGTATCAACAACCCGTTATTGAACTTTGCATATCCGTTCTGACCGAGTGAGACAGTCATGGCGTTGGATAAATCGGATTTGGCGTATTGAGATAGATCTGACTTCAATGCCAATTTAGTTTCAGTTGGAGTGCCCGCCTCTATGGAATAATCATCCTGGACTGTAAGCGTCATACTACATATTGAAGAAGGATTATCCGGGTTTATCCAAGATAAATCCATCCAAGCACCAACTTGAATATCATTTTCTAAAAGGTATGGGCTGTAAATAGAGACAGGAATGTTCAGTCCTGAATTATATGTATATTCCCCTCCGTACTGCACATGCATTTTCATATACCCCCCGTCGTAGTAAAGCTTCTTTATATTATTCGCATCTTCATTGCTTAAGAATAAAGGCGCCCTACCAATAGTTAACAACTCTGGAGTATTTAAGATAATGAATTTACTTGTTGACGACCCATTTGTACTCATTTTCGACATTTCCATTTTTTCAAGAAGTATGGTCATATTAAACATTTGTCCGTCTTCGGATATTTGCGTTTTCTCCGGACTGGAATTACCGGATCGTACATAACGCTCTCCATTTACATCAAAATATGAAAGAGAAAGTATATTATTTATAAATTGGATTACCCAATACGGTATACCAGAGGCGTTGCCACATGTGAGAGTATACGTATCATAAGGTACAGAATAAAGCTCTATAATCTTCTGTAATTGTGTGCGGAATTGTTCATTGTCAACTTTCTGAGAAACACCTTCAGGCTTAAATCCTCCCTCTACTCTGAATTCGAAGAATTGCTGTACTCCATCAACCCAAAAATGATTGTTAAAGCTTGAATTATTATCTTTATTAGAATATTTGATCAAACAAGTTTCCTGCAAAAGCATAGGGTCCGAACAGACAGAGAACGGTTCGCTTGCTATGGCAGTACCGGAGTTACCCTCCCTGATCTTCAAGGTATACACGGAATCTTTCAGGCCTGTTACACTTGCCATGAATAGCCGGGTGTTATCATTGACTCTATATTCATCCAATGATATATCATTATCCTCATTGGTAACATTATCACAGATAACAACTGATACTACATCACTGTAATCATCTGAGAAGATTTGGATCAATATTTTATCTGTAGTGTAGAACTTCTGGATATAATCTATATCCTGTTGAAATTCGTTCTTTAAAGGATTAAAGAACAATGGGCAAATGTCTCCTGTTTTAATCATACGGTCTTTTCGTTCTTGATTGGGTAGTGTGCCACATGACACCGTATCGCAAATATACTAAATTTTTATTACTTAAAACAATAGATTATCAACTTTTTATATCCTTAACTATCAGAGTATAGGTACTTCCTTTCTCTTTGGCTATATTCAACGACAGATTTTTAATATATCCCGTTATCGTCTCACCTTGATTCGTGAACCTTACAAGTCCGGTCAGATCTGAAGGAACATCTAGGTCGCTGGTCTTTATGTTGACCTCCCCGACTGTAAACAGGCGTTCCGGGATTAACAGATCATCCGTTTCCCCTACTCCATCTATGGATACATCACTGTTTCCGTTAGAAGACGCAAATTTAAGTATGCCGGTACAGGCTCCAATATATTTCTTATTAGCCTCCAACATGAAGCGTGGGGAGTAATTAAGGTTAAACATTGTGTCCGGACTCAACAGACCGGAAAGCTGGGCTGCCGAATAAGGCCTGTATAAAAGTAACGGCTGATCCACCGGAACCGAATTGTCACACTCCACAAAGAAAACATCATTATCACTATCGTTATCGGTAGTATCCTCCCCTCTCTTTTGAACCAAGAACTCTATTCCATAGGCGTCAGCACGGTACGGACTGATCAAGGATAGGGTATTGTCGGTCAGTTTCAGACCGGTGCTGAATTCGTTGGTAAACCGGAATTCGTCACGTCCATTAACACTATCGTAATCCTGCTTATCATATCCTACCTTTACTGAAGAATATATCAATGAATCATTGACAGCCAATTCGTAGTCATCGATTTCCATCCCTAATTCATTGACTACCGTATTTGTGAACAAATTATCACGGTGAGTAAATGTCACCTCATTCCCACTTATTACAGGAACATATCCGAACTCCGATTCCATCCAGTCACAGAACTTCTTATACGAAGTGTATATTTTAGCTTTAGGAAGTCCACGGGCGCTTTCAGCTGCCATGATGTATGTCCTTTCCAATTTCAAGTTTCTCGAACCATCGGCAATATCATAATTAAAATATCCTTTATATTCCGCATTTCCCTCTGACATGCTGTTTAGTAGGTTGTTCAAGACTGTTACAGGGGATACAATGTCAATATTTACCGGACTAGCTCTAGCTATAAATTCTGTTTTCAGTTGAAAGTCACGAAAAAACACAGTAGTGGAATGAGCATTAATATTGCTATACCATAATTCCAAGACAATAAACAATCCCTGCCCTTTGTATAAACGAATCTTTAAGTTTTCGGAAACATGAGTAGGATCAGTACTATTTGCATCACACATCCATCTTTTTAGTTCTACTAAACGCCCATCTTCATAACGACCTCCTAGAATCACGCCAGCGTTTTTAAGATAATCGTGTCCGCTACCAACATAGAAATCAAAACTAAATTTTAATGTTATATCAATATCGAACAATGCTCTAACAAAGACTGCGATATCCTCCTTTGACTCAAAGGGAACGTCTTGAAATACCAATGGGCTATCTCTTCCTGGCAATTCTCCATCTAAAGTATAAAGAGGTAAGCTATATCTTTCGGCTTCTGTATATGTAGCAGCATCAACTGTTACATATTGTAAAGAAGCATCATTCTCTACTGTATTTCCACCTAATACATAAGGTTTACTGTAATTCATACTTAAAGAATCGTAATATAACTCACGTTTATTTTTTATAGATTTAATAGGATACTCATATTGAATACTCTTTTTCGCCTTAATAATAGCAGCCAGCGTATTGTCTATCGCATTGATGGAAACCACATATCCGTCTTCCGAGTATGTGGAAAAATCCAGTGCGCACCGGAAAACTTCGTCATACTCCCAATTATTATTTCTCAAGGAGAATATAACAGTAGCAGAAGCATCCATATACCTAGACCGATATTCCTTTTTCAGAAGTATAAAAGCATTATTCACAAATTCAAAACTCGTAGAATACGACCGTACCACTCCATCATAATTGGGACGTTTATGTGATAGTTCAAAATCGTCCCAATTCTTCAAATCATCGGTTACATCGTACCTTTTTTCTCTAATCAAAAGCTCACATTTAAACATGGCTATTTTTTCTTATGAATATTCATTGATTTTATATCCTCACACATACGTTTTACCATGAAGGCATATTCCTTTGCGCTAATTTCATTCTTCCGGATTTGCATTCCATAATGAGCCATCACAGCGACACGTTCACGAACAAAGTAGTTTTTATCCATTTTTACAGCACTTTCCGATTTTTCCTTAGCATTTGTACGTTCGAGCAAATATTTACTCATAGAAAGAATAGAAGCAGCTTTTTTACGTATCTTATCATGTTCGGAGGGGAAGTACTTGAATCCGAAATCTGACAGTATCCGCATAGCAGCTTCCCAATCATTGTTTTTAATCATAACCTCAACGCCTTTCATACACTCAATTTTTATGTGAAGGTTGATGATATTGTTTCTTTTTGACATCTCCGACAGGAAGGAAGCGCCTCCGATTATTTCCACATATTCTGTGACAAGTTTTTCCGATTGTTCGGACAGTTCTTCATCGGAATGTCTGCCCTTAATTATTAGTTTGCTCTTATCTCCTGTGAATACATCTATGAATGTGTCTAGGGGGATTTTGTCTAGGTCGGTATATAGCATGTTATACGATGATTTAATTTAAACTCAAATTCTGCTTGATAAACGGTTGTATTGGGAAGCCCTAGCCATTTTGCGGAATGTCCTATTTAATTTTGCTATTCCTTCATTGGTTGCTTCTGTATTCCTTTCGAGTCTACGATAATCGTTATTAACGTTAACAATCACCGGATCACCGTCATTACTTCTCCTTTGCCTATCCAACATAAGAGCGTCAGAGTGCAAAGACATTTTGCGATAATCCACCAAATTAGGGATAACCCTTGCCCTCTTTGGAATATCTACCAATGTAGGAACAGCCGGAGTGATATAGGCACCATTATCCGTTTCAATCACTTCCTGTCTACCTCCATCACCGACAATAGCCAATCCTCCGGGATGGTTGTCGGTTCCCTTTGCATACTTGGGGATTGGCTGGGCGGCAATCATTGCAACTTGGGCAGCTCCCATGGCACCGATTACAGCTGCAAGAACAGCACCGGCAATAGGTCCGGCCTGCGCTAAAGCCATCATTATTGCCTGAGATGTGGCAATAGTGGTTTGTACAATGGAGTTCGCTTTCTGCCATTTAGCCTGCCTTTGCTCCAATTCGGCTTTTTGCTTTTCCAATTCCTTGTTTTTATCTGCTGTTGCTTTATCTGCAGCACGTTTTCGAGCTTCTCCTTCTTCTTTAGTTATAACCCCACTTTCTACCAAATCCTCAATGCGCTCTTTTTCTTCTTCACCAGCTTCCTCGTTCTTTTCCTTCTCTTCTTCTATTTGCTCAATGCGGGCATCAAAGGCAGATGTAACAATAGAGGTTATTCCATTAAATAGTTCACCAAAAGCCTGCAATATCATTGAAGCTTTCTCTGTAGGATCTAACTTCTCCCACCATTTGGAAAGAGAAAAATTACCTGTTTCTGCAAATTGTTTTGTTAATATACCAATGACATTATAGAACGAACTAAATAGACTGGCTGTTTCTCCCAAATATTCTTCTGTTACATTCCTCATATTAGACATGGAACTTATAAATTTATCAGCCCAATCTTGCCTTTTATCCTCCTCATTTTCGTATTCTCGGTCCTCCAATTCCATATTTAGTTTTCTAATCTCGGACCTTACTTTTTCAATCTTATCTTTCAGAGCATCAGATTTGGTGTCAGATGAATCAAGGACGGCTAACTCTGCCTTCAATTGGGCTTCAAGCAATTGTAATTGTGCCTGAATAGAATCTCTGGTTATTTCGTATGTCTTTTGGCGGTATTTCTTTTCATTTATTTCACCTTTCCTATATTGCAATTCGACGGCACGAAGCTGATCTTCTACAGAATTTTGGACTATATTTGTTTCTTTCTTGGTATTCTTCTCAATTAGACCGATTCTATCCAGTATATTCTTTTCTACGATATCATTTCTCTTTTTAAGATATTTGGCTTCTATTTCTGATACATCAGCACCTGTGTCTTCAGCAGCCTTTACTTCTGCATCCTTTAATATCTCGTTCACTCGTAATTGAAAGCTAAGCCTTTGAACCAATTCATCTTTAGAGTTAGTAGAAAGAGCTTCCAAACGATTCTGTAAATCAATCTTCTCCTTATTCTGATTGTAGGTATATATCTTTTCGGAGAGTTCATCTTCCATGGCAATAGCCAAGTTCTCTCTGGTTTTAATTTCTTCCTGGGTATTGCCTTTGACAGCCGCAATACGTTTGGTGTAGTTCAGGCGGATTTTAGCAAGCTCTTTTCCTAATCCTTCATCCATTAAATCGAGTTCGGACTGTTGGTATTCTTGTTGGATGCGGAGACGCTCTTTTCTTTGCTTTTCAAGTTCTTTTAGTTCTTCATCGGTTAAAGTTGTTTCTCCACCATTCCCTTCTTTCTTTTTTTCATCAGCCGTCAAACTTACATTTTTTAATTGTTCTATTAACGATTCTGTTATTGACGAAATAGCCTTTTTACCAGCCGCAGCTTTAGTCGCTACATCTATCTCATCTCTAATGACGTTATTTGTGCGTTTCCATGAGGTCAGTATTGTAAAAAGTCCCCTGTCTTTCAATTCTCCCTCTAGTTTTTTACGATTATCTATTGCTAATTGATAATCTGTATTTTCATATTCTAAACGAGACTTCAATGTTTCAATATAATCTTCTTTAGCCTTTTGAGCCGCCTTGTCAGCAGACATTCCTGAATTTATATATTCTTGATACAACCTCTGCATATTTTTAGTATTCTTCTCTAAAATATCAGATTTGGACATTTCTGACTGAGCGCTTGCAATAGCTTTATTATTAGCTTCTTCTTGCAATTGATTGTTGTCTTTTAACTCGTGAGCTATATTTCTTATTCCTTTTGCTAAAAAATCCAAGAAAGATTTTGCAGGACCTGTTGAATTCATAAAAGACAGCATAAATGCTTCCCAAGCTGAAGACAATCCTGCTACTGCTCCCTGAACATTTTCCCCCATAGTATTAGCCATGTCATTCAATTCATTAGTAACGCCTGTTATCTGTTTCCTCAATGGAACTATTTTATCGGCAGCAGTCAAAAAGGCGTTGAAAGCAGCAACACTACGTTTATCAGTCAATTCTAAAGTGGTATTCAAGTCAACGCCTTGCTCTTTCAATTTTTTCAAACCAGCAACTAATTCTGGCAATGTATTTACCGGGCCTCCTAAAGCTTTTGCTAATTTACCACTTCCATCCGCTAGGTTCAACAAAATATTTCTAGTTGCAGTCGCAGACATAGAAGCATCAAATCCTGCATCTGCTAGCTTCCCCAACAAAGCCAAAGTATCTTCTATCTGAAAATTAAATGCTTTGGCAACCGGACCAACAATAGGCATGGCGGTTTGTAAATAAGAGAAGGACAATGCGCTTTTTGTTGTAGCAACTGCCATTGCCGATACATAACGTTCAGTTTCAGATGTTTCTGCACCAAACATTCTTAATGCCGCTCCCGCTAAAGCCGCAGCTTCCGGTAAATCGGATCCCGTTGCTTGAGCAAATTTCAATATTCCTTCTGTTGACTGGAGGATTTCCTTCCTTGAGAATCCGAGTTTGGCTAATTCTATTTGCAAATTAGTTGCTTCTGATGCAGTATATTTTGTAGCCGATCCTAATCTTTGAGCATCCAAGGTTAAATCTTTAATATTGTTTGATGTTGTACCAAGTATAGCAGCAAGTTTGCTATTAGCAGCTTCAAAATCAACAATGGATTGAACTCCTGATTTGAAAAGTCCTATCAATTTTTGGAATCCGGATATTACAGCTTGCGCTCCTATCATCCCTTTTATCATAGTGCCAACCCCTATTTTAACTTCGGCTAGCCCAACCCCCATACTAGATTTTAATAATCCTCCAGTACTTTTAGCTAGATCACCCATGTTTTTTAGAGAAACATTTCCTTTTAGGATTGAAGAAGCTGCAGATTCAATATCTTGCTTATAACGCCCGACATTCATCTTAGCTTGAACCAATTCATCAGAGTTTCTCTTTAAAAATGCAGTATTTCTATCTATTACTGAATTAAAACGATTAACCGTTGTTTCCCCTTCTTTAGTAGTTAAATCAAGATCTTTTCTAGCATTACGAAGAATCTTATTTTGTTCTTCCGCTTGCCTCATGGTTTTTATCTCTTGATTAAGAGCTTCATTTGCTTCTTCAATAGTATATTTGGTTTTCTTCCGTTCCTGATTAATCAGCTTTTGCTGTTTTAATCTTTCCGTTTCTGCTTTTTGAACCTTTAATTCTGCATCAGCATTTAGTTGATTAGCTTTAGCTTCTTGAAGTATAATGGAAACATTCTGTTTACCTTGCTCTCCCAATTTTTTAAGAACTGCTTCATGCTCTTTCTGTAAATCAGCCAGCTTATTTTGGGTAGTAATAAGCTCATTCAAGACTTTGTTATAATTAGCTGACTTATTGGATAAATCCTGAAATGACGCAGGTTTATCCTGCATACCTTTAGCTAATAATTCAATGAAATTTTTGTAGGAATTGTAGGATTCGTCAATCTCTTTTTTAAGATTCTGTAACTGGGTGATTGCCTTCTGATCGACTACATCTGTAATTTTTAATTCATTAGCCATATAACGTGCGAATTAAGTACCATGCCACTTGACACAGTTTCCGCACAAATATAAAAAGAATTGGTGAATTTTACAAGCTATTTAGAATCAATAAAGATAAGATAAAACGGCAAAAGAAAAGCGGAGGTTACTCCGCTTCTATATATTCTAATAATGATTTGTACATTTGCCTAGATTCTTTATTCACATCTCCCACTGTTAGATATTTGAACCCATTATTTTCGTAAAATCTAATAGCTCTTTGACTATTGTCATTAATAGCGTCAACCGTGATAAATTGGCAACCAGTCTTGTTCTTCCTTATAAAACTTTGAACTAGTGATTTTATAAGAAATGTGCCAATACCCTGATCTTGAAAATCTTTATCTACAGCAAGTCTTCCGATTTTGGCAGCAGGGTACATCTTTTGATTTAAAAATCTTTCCCAAAAATCAAAATCTATCTTATTTTTGCAATCTTGCATCTCATCTGCAAAATCTTGACGGTCAGAAACACTTAATAAGTCATTTGCTAAACTGTAATAAGCAATAATCTTACTATCCGTTTCTAATAAAGTCATAGTATAACGGAGATGTTTTAGATATATCTTTGAATCGTTAAATAAAAAATCGTTCAAATCGGTATTCCCGCAATCGAACGATTTAAAATTATAGTCTTTGTTTAATTGGGTTACTGTAACTTTTCCATTTTTCAGTAAATCCCAAAAATCAATAGAATGTTCCACCTGAAATTGATACCAATAAATTGTAATTTTCTTCCATCTCTTTAATCTCTTTTTTCTTAGCATCCTTTTCTTCAGGCGTAAGTTTCTTTGTCAGAGATTCCAAAAGACTTTTTCTGAATCTTTTGGCATCTTCTCCTTTAATTGTAGGAGTGTTTTGAATAGGACGTGCCATACTAGACTTTTTGTTTTTGGTTTTACTTATCAAATATAGAATTATATCCTATATTTATTGAATTTTATGTGCTTTAGGTGATTATTCGTATTTCCTGACTGCACAAATATACAACAACAACATCAAACACCCAACAAACGATCACTAAATTGAGTATTTTCAATGGTTATTTAACCATCACTAACCTCACAATGTTAATTATTAACAGTTTCAGCACCGTCTTTTCTCTCACCAATAACACTAACTTCTAGCTGGCTATCAGATAGAAGAAGAACACTAATAACAGCTATATTAAAACAAAAAAGCCCGAATATAATCGGGCTTTCCAAAGCACCTCTTTCGAGGTATCCAGTACAGAATGTCGTCAAACAAAAGATCTTGATAATGCTTAATCAAAATTGAACTGTACTCAATTCTTTTGCTAAGATATGTATTTCTTTTTCTATTTTCTTCTTTTGGTCTTTAGATGCCATTGTTATTCCTTGCTTATATCTTCTCATCAAAGAAGGATTAATACCTATTTTCTTAGCAAGTTCACTGACATTAAAGATATTATAAGTTTTAAAGAAACCTGAAATGTCATATTGATAATCAAATTTAATATCACCTTTGTTCAAAGATTTAATAACATTTTCATCTTCACACTCATCAACAAACATTTCCAAGTTGTCTCGCAGATCTTCTTTGGCTTCCGATTCGGTCAAGCCATATCCAAACAGTGATACACCTTCCAATTCAGGACAGTATATACCGTATCCTCCGTCAGAAGCTTGTTCAATAACAGCCTTAATAACCTTTTTAGCCATAATTACATATTTTATTAGTTAGTTTATCAAAAAAAGAAATGTACGAGCAAGTAGATAATTAGTTCAAACATTTGGATAGAGTCATTTAATTTTTTAATTAAATCAACGTACATTTCATTATTTCACTCTACTTGCTGCAATATGAATCGGAATTATACGCTCTAAAAGAGCAGGGCTTATTTCAGCCCTGAATCCTTTAGAATCTTTTCCAAAGTTCCCGTAGGAACCTCTTTGCCAGGGTGTCTTCCGACTGGAATGGGCGTTGGGTAATCAGGATGAACATACTTAATATGTTTTTTCCCTTTCTTCTTCTCCCATCCGTTTTCCTCTAGCATCTTGTACAGTTCACTAAATTTCATATTGCTAAAGATTTTAAATTAATACTATCAAAGATCTCTTTTCCGTTTGACAATGCAAAAGTAACGTTTTTGTTACTACCTACCAAATAAAACAGTAACATTTTTGTTACTAGATTAATTATTTAACATTTTTAGCCAGAAATGAGTTAATAAAGAAGGAAAAGAGAAGTAATTAGATACAAAAACCGCCCCTCTTGCGAAGGGCGGGAATGGGTTACAATGTTGACTCCGAGAAATCCAATTCGTAGACAACCTTACCGCTTTCATCCCTTTTGAATTTTCCCACACAGATAAGTTCGGGAAAGTCGGGACCCGATGTCCAGAAAGGAACGGATACTGCATCTCCTTCAGCAAGTTCCAGTGTGCTCACTAGTTTTTCAGCTTCTTCCTTACAGATTTTCTCTAATTTTTCCATACTGTCCGTATTTTTACCACAATGAACGGCAATTTCATTTTGTTGGTTTGATGTTTTCATGATTTTATTGTGTTATTTGGTTAGGAAAATTCAATATAGTACGCATTTGGGCATCTATTTGCAATAATGCTTCAAATTGCGTTTCCAAGCTTTTAAGCATTGAATCAATAGTATTATCTGAAGGCTTGAGGGACTCCACCTCTTCCAATAACCTATCAGATAAGTTTTCATTAAAAGATCTTTCCATTTGCGCCAAATAAGCTTGATAAGTTATTCCCGGCATTAAAAACTGGTTTCCTGCGTTATATTTTTCTATAAATTCCCTCAATTCCGCTTGAACTTGCAGAGACAACCTTTGAGTAGCCTTAAATTGTATTTTCAAATGAGAAAACTTTTCTTTAGGCTTACGATGGAATTGATAGATGAAAGTTATTATAGCAATAACAACACCTATTATAGCAATTATATCCATATATTTATATTTCTCCATCATTTTTCACATTCAACTTCCAGTAGGTTCTATCTCCCCCTTCATACCACCTAAAACCAACCGTTTTAAATCTAAGGTCCTCCAATTCTTTTCGGATTTCCTCATAAGTCGCTTTTATAGTACCGTTATCTGCAAACATATAGCCTTCAAATGTTATGTCTCTTCCACTTAGTTTTACCTCTATGTTCTTTTCCCATAACTTTTCTTTTGCGTTGTTATAATACATCTTACGAGCTAAAGGGAAATGCTTTTTTTGAAAGGCTGACAATGCCTTCCGAAGCTTATCACACATAGATTTATCATCACATTCAGAAAGAAGCTTTTCTCCCTTCTTTATTTGGTCTTGAAACAAGATAATACTAGCTATAGAATTTATTTTTATTCCTTCATTCAAATCCTTTATAATTGATTCTATTTTTTCATTTGGAGAAGACTTTATACTTACGACACGTCCGTTATATGATCCATAGAATTCTTCACCTGGATTATTAGTCTTTTCCTCATACAAAAATGCAGTATTTATATCATATAGTTTTAACGATCCAACAGCATTTTTTATAAAACTGATATCTTTAGAAGTTAATTTCCTGCTAGTATATAGATTATACACGCCGTTTGGTTCTGATGATAAAAAAGCTATTGTATCTTTATCTTCTATATAAATTTCATTTGAATATTCATTATGAAATTTTTGAATAGGATTCATTTTGAAATAATCTAGGCAATATGCATAATAATGCCCTTCATCCAAAGTACTATCGCTATATAAATATATGGTATAATCAGATAAAAGTCCTAGTTCTTCCCTAATAGAATCAACTTGTTCTTTGTTTTTTTTGGCATCTTTCGTCCAAACATGATAGCTTCCTCTATTATTCTTAAAATCTTTCTTGAAAACAGAAACTAGCAGTTCTCCGTTTTTAGTAATATAATTTATGTCTCCTTTTTTATTATTCAAAGGTGTACAAGAAATAATAAAAAAGAGAATTAAGAAATATAACATTACCTTCATAACTGTGTGTTTTTGCTATCGGTTAATATTTACCTGTTATCATAAATTTTATAGAAGAAAATAGATTAGAAAAGTTTTTCTTCAATTTATTATCGCTAGGAAGTTCCGGCCTACTTTCCTCATTAGCTATCTTTTTTAAAAGTCTTATGATTTCTTGCTGATTTTTTATACGCTCATTTATTTTCCAATACCGACATAATACTTCTCTACATACAAAAAAGAAAAGTATTAAAACTAGGATAACTAATAGTATAATCTGCCCCATAATTGCGTGTTTTTATGTTATACAATATGACAAAATAACTGACAACTGTTCATAAATGCAAATAAATCAGCATATATCTTTACCTAGAAAGCAAAAAAGTTGTTTTTTCTTGCTTTTTTCAAAAATAGTTTGTATGTTTGCGGCGTTCAACATATATAAATCGACTGTGCGGGCGGAGCTTGCATTAATCATGCGGGCATTTTTTATGCTTGTATTTAAAATATTGAGGTATATTGTACCCCCGTGTGGAACTGTAATGGAACCACAGCATAGTCGATATGTGTTGAACAGCGGGAAAGGCAATATACCTTTTTTATTTATTGTTATGTTCAACAATATCGACAATCATCATCGAACGAATAATAGTAGTTTGATGGCGACGTTAATCCACGATACGGATAGAATGAGTTCGCTTGAAATTGCGGAACTCACAGGAAAACAGCACGCACATATTATGCGTGATATTCGTTCTCTTTTAGCGCAAGGAGTATCACAATCCAATTTTGGATTGTCATCCTACAAGCAACCACAGCCAAGAGGAGGATATAAAGAACTCCCCTGTTTCGAACTCACCAAGAAAGGCTGCCTGATCCTCGCCTCCGGCTACGACGCAGTACTCCGTGAGAAGATCATCGACAGATGGGAACAACTCGAACTGGAAAAGCGCAAACCTCAAACTCCGCAAACCTACCTCGAAGCCCTGAAAGCCCTTGTATCATCAGAAGAGGAAAAGCAACGGCTGGCACAGGAGAAGAAGCAACTGGAAGAGAAGAACGCCAAACTCCAACCAAAGGCGGACTTTGCCGACGCTGCATTCGCCACCGACGACAAAGTAGACATAGGAATGTCCGCCAAGATTCTAAAGCTTGGTTTTGGACGAAATACCCTATTCGACAAGCTAAGGAAAGCGGGCGTATTCTTCGCCAACCGCAACGAGCCCAAACAGAGGTTTATTGATGCCGGATACTTCGAGATGAAGGAGAAGTTCATCGAACGCAACAACCATCCGGGGTTTGTCGTAACCAAAGTGCTGGTTACCCAAAAGGGGTTGGCTTATCTAAACCACCTGTTTGGCGGAAATCCTTCAGACGGGAAGCTAGCCAAGATAGTATAACACACATCACACATTTACAGCAGTCCGTTTCAATGCCGGACAGCCACAACTATATCGAAAAATAAAACGAATCACACGAATCACACTAATAAAAATATACCACTATGGAATTTTCAGAAATTAGAGAAAAGTTTGAAGGTCTGAATGCAGACCAAGTTTGCGAACTGGCAAAGTTCGGTAAAGAGATTTTAGACCATGCCGGAATGTTCGGCTTATCATCTGGGTTGCTGAACTTGATTAAGGATATTCTCAACGCAGATGATTATGTGTATGATGACAATAAGTGTACAATCGAGACACTTATACATATTATCAGCCTTGTTAATGATTTGACTGAAAAATGTCTGCATGAACGCAAAACCCCGTTTGGGCTTACAGGGCTAAAAGATGATAATGAATACTTAGGATTAAAAGAAGAAACCAAAATAGAAGCATTATAATAGATTTTGTCAGGGGGCTTCGGTTCCGGCACATTAGTTGACGCCAATCAACAGGAAAGGGTAGCTTTTAAAGCTGCCCTTTCTTTATGATTTACATTGCCAACAGATTGATGATGCCCTGTCTACCAATTCCGGTAATCTTTCTATGGTAGATAATATGTCCGTTGTCAGCAACCTCTTGCTTTATATCAAACCAACCAAGCGTAGAGTATTTAGTGTATGGTACCCATGTCTGATTAACTTTGTATTGTACGCCAAGTTCTTTTAAACGGTTATTGAGTTCAATTGCCGATTTAAGCCCTAATTCTTTAGCAACTTCCGTACATGTATAGGTTTTATTGACATGAGTTAGTACTGCTACTTGTTTTTCCGCTTCAATACGTGCCGACCGTTCTTCTTTTAGCTTAGTGAGAAGCTCGATTCCGAAATCCGGGTTATTCAATATCTGGTCAATAACATTGTCGGTAGCGTATATGCCATGCTTGCGGATAGAAGGTAATACTTCGTGTATAATCCATCTTTTATAAGGTCTAACCTTATTGCTACTGCTTAGTAAAAGCGTATCATACAGCCCTGATTCATTCACAAATGTAGCCATTGAGTTACCTACAATCTCCATATCCGGGTTTAGGTCGTGTAAATCAATCATTTGCACATCTTCCTTTTCTAATCTTGATTTAATTGATGAAGGATTTGTCAATTCAACCACCTTACATATATCTGCCAAGCAGAATAATGGTTCTTCACTTGTTCCGGCTACACGAACTTCACCGAAAGCTTCATTTTTGAAAATCTGAATATCATTCATACAATTTTCGTAGTGTGTCCTTTCACACACAGGAATATAAAAAAACAGTGCCGAACGCTTGAGGATCTTTCGGCACTGTTTATATATTCCCAACTCTATGGAAATACTTAATATCTTATATGCGCTTCCCCAAGCTGTATCGCACTACAAATATAGCAAGTTTTTATTATTTGGCAAACAATTATTTTATTTTTCTTTCGACGGTATTTTATTGTTCTATTTTTCCTATGTTTTTTGTATAACCCCCGTAATTTTTCTAACCGCACACCCTGAATATTGTCCTATTCTTCGTATTACGGATATATATATTCGACGAAAACACCTTTGTAATCTTCTCCCTCTTTTGCATACCAAATACTGCCATCCTCTTTTTTGAATAGGACATACACCGATTTCTCCATTTTAGCCGCCTTCTTTGCGATTTCCCGCATTTTCTCTATATAAGCAAGCCGTTTATTACCTTGACACCAGCAACTCATAATACGCCAAATTTTGAAAAGTAATTCTTAAGCGCCGGGTTAAGCACATATTCGAGGAAGTATTCACGGGACTTCACTCCTACTCCCAATATGGCACTTCCATACTTCCTTTCTATATCCGGTCCTATGTCGCTTCCTCTAGTTTCTATCTTCAACCCCTTTGAGGACGAAGAGACACGTATAGAATCATAAAATTCCCCTGTTATAATGAGGTTGGGAGTATAAATATCCCTAGCCGGATACCCCTGGAAAGAGGGAGTAGGCTTTGTTATTCTCTTCTTCATCTTAGCGTACCCCTTCGCATTGTTCTTCCACTTTCCGGCTTCATCAGTAGCAAACCAAGGATCGTTCAAATAAGTAGGTCGCAATGGTTTATCATTCCCATTTACACCTGAATACAACTGCTCTGTCACAAATTCCCTAACAAGAGATTTGTTTGAATCCATAGTGTGTTGAACCTCTCCTTCAAACCCATTAACAAAAGCTGTCACATTATCCAATGCTTCTTTTATTGTAGCCATACGCAAATTATAAGATAAAAGGGAAGGCAAATGCCCTCCCCTCTTGAAAACAAACCACTTAAATAATACCCTCTGAAGGAGTTCTGATACCGACAATCTTGTCGTAGATGTCAGAGAGGATATTTTCTTTTTCAGAATCCGTACGGTCAGAAAAAAAGACCTTGTGTTTCGCAATGAACTCCTTTTTCTTCATCTTCCGTACCTCTTCATCTACAAAATTGATTCCCTCGACTTTCATGATACCCACTGTTCAATACCAACCACACCGTTTTCCTGCAAAACTTTAGGGGACTTCAAGGAAGGAGTGCCGGTTGCCGTGATAACCAAATTTCCATTTTCAAATTTGACAGCGGACACCTCTCCATCAAAGCAAGCAGATGCACCTTCCGCCAATGCCGCACCGAAGAAAGAGGTAACATCAAGACCACCAAAATGCTCTCTTAGTTTATAATTGTTTTCTCCTGTGTCGAGTTTTACGAGTTCAACATACACAAGTCCTTTCAAGGCTTCCACAACATCGAACTTGTATACACGATAATCTGCGTGCTTCACGTATTTTTCGTAATCCTTGAACATCGTCCCAATAGTAAGGTTAGCCTCCGTACCGGATGAATCCCAGTCTTGTCCGCCCGGATAAACACCGGAAAGAGGAATACCAGCAAGAATATCGGTGCCGTCATTCATTCCGTACACTACATTGTTTTCATCTACGAAGTACGCATCAAAAGCAACACCTTTGGCTGCCATGATATTCGCTTTCAGACTGGCATCATATTCATCCACTGTCCAAACATCATCCTTTGCGGAATACGATGTAATCTTGTTAGGACCATATCCGACTGCCGCTTTGTTGGCTTCCCCACCGGAAGGTGCATATTCAATAATTGTCTTGATCGGGAAGATACGATTCGGACGGTCATCATGACAAGCCGCCTCAAGCAATTCCGCCGTAGCATTTGCGGGAAGCTTATAACCATGCATCGTAAGAATAATAGCCTTTACTTTTCCCGGATCAAGCAAACATTTTGAAGTACCGGTATTAAATTGAGCCATACCGGCACATTCTCTAAATTCTGTTGCCATAGCACTTAATATTTTTAATTTTAATATTCAAATTCTTTATCTCGATAGCATCGATGAAATCTCTAAATGGTTTACCGTCAGCTTCCACTCCCTTTCTTCCATATCGGTAGTTTTCTGTATATAAATGAGGAATTACACCGTTATATTCATTAACAATGTCCGGAGATGAAAGTATGCTTTTTATGAAAGCATCATAAACAGGTCGTAGAACATTGATGAACGACACCCTTTCCCTTTCTTCATTAAGATACTCCTTCCGAGTATCTACCATGATAATAAATTCAAGACTGGCGTTTGGGATCTTAGATGTACGATCCTCGATATACGGAGAATACAGGCATATAATAGGAAACTTTAGTTTACTCGTCTCATGCGACTGACTCCATTCTGTTAACTGCCCGGCAATATATTCCCAATCTCCAAACATATAGGAAACATTACTACCATATATTTTCGCAGTATTATCTACAATATCTCTGAATATGTCGTTTATTGATTTCATATTCCTAGTCCATTTATGAGTTCAAGCATAGTTGTGTTAAAAACAAAGCCGTCATATTCCTTATCTGATTCCAGGAAATCATACAAATCTTCATTCATCTGCACCATATTATTCCAAGCAGAAATCAAAAGAGGATTTGGATCCGCCTTTTTGTCATCAGAGGCATATACAGTCCCTACCGGAGTTTGTACTACCCCACACCGCCTAACATAGTGAAAATACACATAATTAGCAATTGGGCTATATCCTTTACGAGAAAGCTTTTCTTTCAACTTTTCCCATTTATCGACATCATTTTTGCCTGATAGAAGATATTCAATGAATTCACGGCTCATACTTTTCCCCAAGACCATTCGGAGGAACTTTCGCTCGTATAAATCGATATACGATTGGAGATTATCCCGTTCTGCTTTTCTTGTGATTGAATCATCGTCTATATCCCAGATTATACCGAGACTTAGCAATCCTGTAAAATATGAGCCGTCAATAATCATTGTTTATTCTCCTTTCTTCTTATCTTTTTTCAAAAGGTCAGAGCATCCAGCCTTATCGGCCGCAGAAGTTATTTCAGAAGTTTCTGAAACTACACCCATCTTTACCCATTTCATCGCAATCGGAAGAGAGACGTGGGTTTCATCCCCCGACTTAAATGCACCGAAATCCTTTTGGAATGTAACTTTGTACACTTCCGACAAGTCCATATTATAAGAGTTGTCGCTTTTTGCTTTATTAATACTGCTTCTTTTCATATTTTACATTTTAACACGTTAAGCACTTTTGGTTATCGCAGTAATCACATTTTTAAATGTGTCAGACACGAATGCTGTCTTATATTGAGACTTGATATAAGCAAGCATTCTCTTTTCACCCAAGATAGTCACCAAGTTTTTGGTGAAATCATCATTCTCCCAACCAATGCTCATGGAAAGGACAACATAATCACGGATAAATAGATAACGAAAGTCTCCCATCTGGAAAGATCCTAGCTTTTCGTTCGGATCTTGGATAACCCGAAGTCCCGTAATCAATTCATCCCCAATTTTAAATGGGCGGATATAATCACCATTGTCGTTCTTTGTGAGCTGCATATTAGCATAATCCACCGGATTCATACGAATGGCATTCGGAGAATAAGCCATATTGCTTACACTTACAATTTGAGTATAAGCGGCCACAATCGCATCATACATATTAGGGGACTTGGACACTTCGATTCCCGTTAGAGAGAATGCCGGAATTGAATCACCAACTCCTTTTATCTGGCCACCGGAACCTGTTCCATTGAATATTCCATCTTCTTCTTTCAAGCCAATCTTATTGATAATCTCGGCTTCAATTTCTCTTTCCAATTGCGGAATATCTTGTAAGACTTCGGTTGTAACCTTGGCTGTCAAAGCTACCTTTCCGGCAGAAACGGTAACAGTCTCCACAGATGCTGTCATTGAAGGTTTTAAACCTCCTTCGGGAACCCATGCGGCATCACCGGTAACATCTTTCAATTCAGCATATACTACAGACGGAGTAGAAATACTTGCTACATTAGCCACGTCACGGATAGAAGCACGTTTACGAGGGGCTACACTGATTTGATCGTCAATTGTAATTCCACCGGCAACAGGACTTCCTCCTGTAGTCATTACAGGAGCAGATGATTTCACTACGACATCAAATTTAACTCCGCCCTTTTTCTTTAGAGCTTCAACATCAATCGTTTTGACTCCGTTAATCTCGGTTACAAAACCTTTGCAGGCATCAGCAATTTGTTCTCCAAGAGACTTAAATCTAATATCGCCTCCCTTTGTTTTTTCGGTCGCAGCTTTGATCCGGACGATTGTTTCTTCAAATGATTTCAAGCGTTCGTTGATAGATTTGCTGTCAGCAAATCCTTTCACCTCGTTTTTCAGTTCATCGATAGCCTTAGTTGCATTTTCAATTGACTCTTTCATAGACTTAGAATCAATCTCGTCTTTAACAAACTGGTCGAAAAGAGCCTCCATGTAGTCATCCAACCCCTTGGAAAACACTTCAAAAACCTTAGATTCGTCTTCGGACAATCCTTTAGTATCAAGGAAATCCTTAAACTCAACCTTTTTCACTTCTTTTCCCATACTTACTTTAATTTTAAATTTTCAAACATTGATTTTACCTTATTGCCGTGCATGTCGGCTTCCTCTCCTTCAGGTGTAGGCTCTTTCCGAATCTCCGGCCTGAATGACGCAAGTGACATTGCTTTTGATATAATTCTTTGTATCTTTTGCTGTTTGGATGCAGGCATTCCTGAACACACTTCTGATATTTCGGTATTTAGTTCTTCATAAGCTTTTTCGACATCCTCTATGGATTTTAGCCCCAAATATTCTGTTTCCCCATTGCAACCGATAGAGACTACCGATATTTCATAAAGCTTTACCTCTTTCACTATGAAAGCGTCTTTTTCCGCATCGTATTCGCAATTCTCCCACACATACTGATATCCGATTGAGAATTGGTTTAAAGTTCCGGATTCGAGCTGTTTTATTGCCTGTTCTCCCCTCGGGACTTCATCTATTTTTGCTTCGAAATAAAGTCCTTTTTCATCTTCATTTAATACTGCAATCCGGCCTATAGGCTCATTCATATTATGCATCCAAAGCATAATTATCTTATCGTTAGCCGGGCTTTCCGGCCCTCTGTCCTGGATGCTCTTGGAAAAACATCCTTTTATCAGAATATCACCCGCTTTGTCCTTGTTCCCAAAAATGGCGGCATATCCGCTAATGGTACGGCTTTCATTGTCGTAGTTTACTTCTTTTGCATAAATAGAGAATGTCTTATACTGCATCCCCATTCTTCCGCTATATTTATTAGTTTTGTCCATTTTCAATAGAGTTATTAGTTTTTAATTCACCTTTTGGATTATCAGGATCGATATCTATAAACTTTGCCAGCTCATTCCTGGATTCATCAAGAGTTATCTGACCTTTTTCAACTAATTGAATTAAAGAAGAAGCCATTTTCTGAAAAGCGGAAGAAGATGCGGACTTGTCTTTCTGAAGGCAATCAATATGAGTATAATCCAACTTTATAAAAACACCTTTGGGACAAATTGCGTCTGTCAAAGCCTCTGACACTTTTTCTGAATCAGGAATAATAAGACCTTGGTAAGCGGACTTTTCCGCTATGCTTTTGTTGTCATATTTAGATTCATCAAATAAACTATAATCAATACCTATCGCATTGCATATCTTTCTGCTACACCGCTTATCCTCTTCGTGAAGTTTAAGCTGGGACGCATCATAATTTAAGGGAATCCATCCAAGTTTTATCTTTGACGTCAGGATAGGAAATTTATTGAGAATACCATATTTTTCTTTTAGTTTAGATTCCAATATTTCTTTTTCCTCTGGTGTCATAGCCTGATTACCCATCTTATCGGTATAATCAGAATAAATAATACCTTTGGGACCACCATTTACAATTAACTGATAACTGGCTGCCATTGCTGCAATCCAGTTATTAATTGGCATAGAAAGGGAGTCTGTAACCGAAGAGAATTCTATATCCTGATTAGAGCCATTAACTTTTGCAGAACTATCATAAATTACAAAATAATCTTCGTCGGATAATTCTTCTTGCAAACCATTCCATTCAAGATAAACTCTAGAAACAATATCTTCTATATCATACTGGCGAAATAGTTTCCCGGAAGAAACCATGTGAAATATCTGTGCAGGTATGACATACATTGCGAGTGGAGATGAGTTTTTTGCTGCTCTTACAGTGAAAATGGGACAATATCCGAAAAGCTTAAGAGACATCTCAATCTCTTTAAAGAATCCAGCTCTTGTTTGAAGTGGGTTAGGACGCGATAGTAATTTTCTAATATCATTATATTCCTCTTTCTCATTCCCATCCTTGTCTGTGACATATATTCTCCCATTCGCAAAAAGAGAACCTATTTTATTTATAACAGTAGAGAATGGGGTGCATACAAGAAGAGAATCTGCTTTATCCTTATCCAAGGTTAGATTATAATCATTTTTGATGTGACCAGATGGCGAGAAGAAATTGGTAAGATACAAGAAATTCCCATTAGAATCCTTTTCAATAGCTTTTACTGTCTCTCTCATTGAGGGAACAGATATATTAATTTTTTTTTGAAACCAATTTCCTAATTTAGACATAAAAAGAATGATTATCTGATTTGAGATAACCATTCCCTACGAAATGAAGAGGTCTTTACGGACAAAAATACTAACGAAAAATCCGATAGTATAAAAATTATAGGTTCCGTGCATCTTCACACGAAGGGATTGTTATCCTCACCGCAAATATAGAAATAATTTCTATTTAGTCCAAATAAAAATAGATAATTATTATTCGTAATTATATCACTTTTGAAGATTTTGCACGAGCGCACACGCAAGATAATACATACATGCCTTCAAAGCTGTTAATACCATCATAATCAGACATGTTAGCGATTAATGCAGAAAATGAATCATCGGATTCCGGGAAGTAGATTGTTTTAATAATCGATTTATACGATTCAATCATAGTTTTCTTATCTGTTGATTCTTCTCTTACCCACAAATCATGATCTATAAGCTTCCTATAATCGTCTGCGTAATGTTTCATTTCTACGGGAATCTCCATTTGTACATTCCCGTCTGTTTTATTAATAAGTTGGTCAACAGATATTAGCGAATCGGAGAACAAGCAGTCAATCATGAATATCTTTCCGCCAACAACGCAATAAGAAACCATTATAAACAATCCGTTTATATTAGGGTGTATTTCAACAAAAATTTGATTATTTACCCCTATTTCCTCTTTCTTGTAGTACAGAATATCTACCTCACCTCTCATCTCCACAGTTCCTGTAAGAGCGTCGCATGCGTCATCGTGAGCGTTTTTCCCCCTTTTCCTGTATGTTTTCAGTTGAGACGCAAATTCCGGCCACCTTCTTTCCCAATCAGCAGGGAAATAAGTAAGGTTCATCACCTCGGAAGATCTGGTAAAGATCCGAACCTCTTTGTTTTTTGACTGATGAAACCAGCTTACTTGAGTCTTGGAGTTGCCAATCATCCGCATTTGTTTCTCTACATTCCGGGCAAATCCCCTTCCTCCATTATTGCTTTCTATATTTGCCTTGGATATTTGGTCTTTAGTGAGCATTTTAGCAGTTTCCGGTTCGGTAAATTCCATCTCCTTTTGTGTAAAAAGGACATCAAGAATGAAATTCCCTATCTCTGTATCGATATAATCAATAGAACATAAATAATCGCTTCCGGTATCGGCTGTATCTGTATAGTTTTTCCTTATTGCTCTATTGGTTATCGGAATAGCCTCATAAGTCTTAAACTTTCCATACATTAATCCTTCCATAGGAGTTGGATTCTGCATATATTGGGTTTCAAAAACATAGCTATTCACCCTCTGCATCCTATGCAACTCTTCGATGGTATGTTTAAACTCCCATAAAGCTTTCTCCTTGCCATTTTCATATATTATTGCCGGAAGAGATAAGACGGTCCATTCTCCCGGCTCTGTTTCCATCAAATACCCGCAAAGATCATGCTCATGAAGTCTTTGCATAATGATTATAATAGGGGTATTCCGTGAGTTTACACGGTTTCTTATAGTTGTTTCAAACCGTTGGTTTACCTTTTCTCTTGGAGTGTCCGATATTGCATCTTCAGGTTTAACCGGGTCGTCAATAATCAATGCACCTGCAAATTTAGATGACGGTTTGAACTCTTCTAATTCTTTGGATAGATCGTTTTCATCATCGACTGCACCAGCACCAAAACCTGTGACTTGTCCCCCAGAAGCTGTTGCGTACATTCCCCCGCCTTCTGTTGTATACCACTTCTTTTTTGCATCGCTTGTTTTCTTTATGTCTACATAAGGGAATACACGCTTATATTCTTCCGACTTAACTATATCTCTTACCTCTTCTGAATTATCATTGGCCAGATCATCTGAATAAGATAAATGAAGGAATTTGGCAGAAGGATTGACTGCAAGACCATATGAAATAAAGTTTTTAACCACTAATTCCGTTTTTGAATATCTGGGAGCTATATTTATTATCAGCTTTTTTATTTTCCCATCAATCACATCATCAAGAGCCTGGCATATCTTTACATGATGGTCATTTACTACAAATTTGCGACCGAATCTTACTTTAAAGAAATATCTCGTATAGTTTAACGTCCCTGATAGGCAAAACGCCCGTATATAATCATACCCTTCCCCCATCATAAGTCTTCTATTATTCGTTTGGCTTCCTCTTTAGTCATAGGAGATATCATGTTCACATTGACGTCTTGCGGAGAATCAAAACCAAGCATTTTGCAAAGTCGTTGGATAGTCCATGTACGCCCATTCAGTTTTATTTCAATCCCCTCTTTCCCCTGTTTCACGCTTTCGACTTGCATTGCCATTTCGTCAGTCCAGTCTTCACTATCTTTGAAAGTAACATTGCCGTCCTTTATGGTAAGGAAATTGCGTATATCAGCATACATAAAGCTTCTTAGCATCTTCAATACTTCTTCTTTTGTAATGTCTGATTTCTTCTTTAGCTCTTCTTGAAGCTCTTTTATCCTTTGGGAAACCTTTGGGTTATTTAATAGTTTAGATGATTCTTCCCAAATTTGTTTTTCTTTCATCTTTGAGCAAGAATATGCACGCCTATAAGCCTCGGACGCATTTCCACACTCAATATAGTAATTGCAAAAATTTTCCTGTTTAACTGATAGCTTCATGGTCTTTTCGTCTGATTAGCTACATGCCACTTGACATGTAGCACAAAGTTAATAATTCCTGTTTATTACTTTACACTCCTCCCCCACATATTCGCATTATACAGGGAATAAGCCCATAATTTAATCTCCCAGTCTTTTTCTAGGAATTTCTCTCTCATGGCTGATTCAAAGCAGTCAGCCAGTAGGTTGTTGTCTATTTCTTGGTCCATAATCTGATTTACATTTAAAAAACTTCCCCAAACATCAAAAAGACATTTGGGGAATCAGCTTGATTTAACTTGCACTATTAATAATACTTCGTTCAATCAAAGGAAGTATATCACACTTCTTCAGCGTCTCATAGATAAATAAACGTCCTCGCTGTGTCCATTCCGTATTCATTTTAACGTCAGGCCGACCATCTTTGTGTGTGATGTTCACCGATTTGCTGTGCACATATCCACTTGACATATAAGGAGCATATAGAATCCATTGCCCATTTACCTTTCGTTGTATTCCTTTATCTGCCAAAAGGCGATTGAATGCCTTTGCGCTCATACCGTAATCTTGCGCTATCTGTGTTGTTACAACCGTTCCTCTACTGGATAATATAATTTCAAGATAATCGGTTTTCTTCTTCATCTCGACAATCTCTGTGCTCATACAGGATATTTGCTTTTGCTGCTCTTCAATTTGAAGCTGCTGTTGTGCCGCTAACATTAGGGCTTCACTAAAAGACGAAGGGACTTGATATGCAGGGGTAGCTTTACCTGTTTCTAAGGCATCCCAACGAAGAACTAACTTTGCCCTTGTTTCATCATTAAATTTTGCTGCGACATACATACATTCTTTATAGTCAAGTTCATAGCATGGTCTCATTTCACCTTTCGAATCACGATATTCAACGAGCGCAAAATTACGCCCGTTAATTTTTTCCCATGCAGGTTCCATATCACGGATGGAACGCATAACGTCTTTATGATTTCTACCTGCAAGTTCTGCTATTTCAAGAGAACTCATAGTCTTTTTATTACTTAGTATTAAATTGTTCATAGTTTATGCTTTAAATATCAGATAATAGGAACTCCATACAATCCTTATGTGGATCGTCGGGATGATAATTGTTGCAGAACTCTGCAAACTCGTTGAGAAGATTGTGGGACAATATAAAGAAGTAAGCCTCATTCTTGGCATTCTTCTCTATTTCAAATTTACGATAAGATATACGCTTTCGTGGTGCGGACGTAGATGTAGAAGTTACTGCGCTTCGCTTCTTCTCTAATTTCATAGGACTTGGCATGTTATGAAATTTGAGTTATTAAAAATAAGAAAGGCTATCGCCTCACGAACCGCCAAGTCCAAGTTATTACATAATTGTAGTAACCCATGTGAGTGATAGCCCCTATATCTTTGCAATATAAACGCAATGCATAGCCACAAAAATAGCTACTACAAATTATGTCTAAATACATGAACTTGGCGTGTTCACCGCAAAGATAACTCAAATTCTCAAAATGCCAAACAAATTATAAACTTATATCATTTTCAGGAATAAATCACTTTTCCACTCTTCTTTTAAAATTATCGAATTCAATCTCAATACACTTGCTTATCTTGTCAGCTTCCTCGTAGCGTTCAATTACTACTGTATTTTTCTTATCATAATTACTCATACGGGCACATTTACCATCACATGACATATTTATATGCACATTGTTGGCAACTCCCGTAATAATTGATTTTTTATAGCATTGACCGCTGTATGGGCTGTAATGCCTGCATAGTTGCCTGTATTCTTCTCGGTTCATAACTTCATTTGTTGGTATGGCTATTTCTCCTTTAATCAACTAATTTAAATTCGTAAGCAAATACAAACGGATTGCTTTCCCATGTACCTTTGCCAGAAACTTTATCTATGAGGGCGGCAAAGGCTTCACGTGGAGTATCAAATCCATCGTCTTTGTTTCCCTCAAACTCATAAAATATAGATGGCGGAAACTCATCATCACCCGAATCTTCATATATCCCTTCTTTCAAGCAATCTTCATCGCTAATGTCCTGTAAGCGTTCAACCTTACGATCTGTAAATTCAATATGGCGGGGCATTAGGTCGGCTTTCACAAACATTTTATTAGTCCAACCGGGATGTAATTTCAGTTCAGGCAATATAGAATCCAAGTATTCTAAGTAAGCTGCATTTTTCCCTTTTCTATGAAATCGGTCAACATCCATATAACTTTGCGCAATGGCAACAACTTCTCCAAGTTCATATTTCGGCAATATCTCGCCCATATCAAACTCCCTTTCATCTGCATCGTACATACAAGGAAAGCCAACTATCTCTTTATCAGAAGGACTTCTGTGTATATTGAATCCTGCGACCCATTCTCCTTTAAAAGTTCTAGGGCATTTGATTATTCTTCTCGTCATAGTCTTCCGACATTCCAATACGGCTTGGGTTAAGCCAAATTTATCCGAGAACATTATTTTCTTCATGATTATATAAGTTTTAATGCTTCTTGTATTCCAACTTCCAATGCTTCTTCATAGGTGTCCCACTGACCACCATCGTTAGGACCTTTAAATATTCCATCGGTTATATGAGTGCCATTATCAGCTTTGCATATATCATAGCCATAGCCGCAATCGTTTCTAATGATGGAAATATGTAGGTTCTTGGTTTCACGTAGCCACTTTTGGGCGATGGACTGTGTTGGGAAATGATAATAGTTAAAGCCTTTTTGCAATAACATATTCAAAGTGTCTATCGTTATAAATTTATCTTCCATTTTCACTGTTTTACTCAATTAAACACATTCCAATTGCCAATCCCACAAAAATAATAGCCACTATTACAAACGCAGCTAAACAGCCATTATCATATTCTTTCTCGTCAGAAGATGTATTTTCAATATACCAATCTAGGATATGTTTCTTTTTTATCATTGCTATTCTTCCTTTTCTTTAAAATGTTCGATTAGCTCTTCTACGGTAGCCACATGACAATAGCATGAACATCTTCCAAATCTCCCAATGATAAAATCACCTTTCTTCCATTTGTAGAAATCTTCATCAAATATCCAATATTGATTATTTGATGTATCATCCCTTAATGCAGCAATAGCCAAGAAAAGCTCTTCGTTGGTTCCGCAATCAATAGAACGAGAAAACTCTTCCAAATAACCTAAAGGCCTGTTTAAGTAATATTCTCTATTTACAAATAGATAATTCCCTCTATCATCGTCTATACATTCAGGATGCAAATAATATCCCAACTCCTCCAACTTCTTCCGAAGTTCCGGTGTATTTTTGCGTATAAAGCACGGTGTTGTAAATCCCATAGTTATTCCTCCTTATCTATCTTAATATCTGTAACTTTGCCACGATTAACAAAACGTTCATCAGAATTATGCCTTCCAGCAATTAATGTACATAAGACTATTTTATCGCATTTTTCTTGCAAACTGCAATTGTCACACGGATGTTTTTCTCTTATTGACGCTATTTCATGCAGCACTCCGTCTATTATTATTCCGTTCTTTATTTCCATATTCAATCTCCTTTTTTATCCATATAATTCTTTGTAAAAGCGATGATTGTCTCTAAAAAAATAGGGGTTGCATTACTAGATATAATACACTTACCTCCATTGTTTCCGATTTCGTGTCTTTGGATTGAAAAGAACGCATACTCCTTTTTAGTGAGTGCGTACCAAGCTACTTTTATTCGTTCAATCATATATCAATCTCCTTTCTCTTTAATCCGTTCTAATACATCCTTGTTGGCTTCTAGTATCTCATCGAAAGAGGGGATAGGCATCCATACGACGACATCATATACATATCCAAATCCATATATAAGCCAGCTCTTGTTTCTTAAATTGCAACAAGATTCACAAATTAATCCACTATTACGGACAACTAAAACACGTTGTTTTTCTTCCGGCAATCGTTCTTTCACGCTTATCCACGGGGATTGCTTGGCTCCAGCCTCATAACCTTTTGCATACACTTTTCGTAAATAACCCTCTATTACACGAGGTTGGTTTATCCGGTTAGCCAATAGACTTACTATATCTTTTAATATCATACTATTTATTGTTTAATTTTTCTTCAAACTCCGCAATGATGCAATCTGCATCACCACCATGTACCCATTTTTCTAAAACAGAGGAAAGGATCTCAATTGATTGCTTTGCCTGCCATTCTGCACCTTTTCGAAACATATTAATTATTGCTTCTTGGCTGAAAAAGAACGATTCACATTTTTCTATTCTCGCAGATTCTCCGTATGTGCTAATAATTACGGTAGAAGATGAATAGCTATGCATTAATTCTTATTGGGCGGCAATTTCTAGTTCTTTCATTCTTTTTTGTTCTATTATTTAAAAAGTAAATAGTATATTTGCATCATAATCGTGTAAGATTTGGGGAGAATTAAGCTTGGTCGTGCTCGCTGGTTCTCCCTTTCTATTTTAAAGGATAAATTTTTATGAATATTATATACCAAACAGGCTTGTTTGTACTAAAGTTCCTTTCTCTGTTTCTATTTCACCAAGACATTCATGACGAAATCTTTTTTCCTGTGATTTGAAATATTCCACATCTATTTCGGTAGCATAGAAGTCAAATCCCATTTTAAATGCAACAATCCGGTTACTGCCACTTCCCAAATGAGTATCGAGTATTTTATCTTTCGGATTGGCATATTTCTTGTAAATCCAGTGATACAAGGCTTTAGGCTTTTGTGTCGGATGGATTTTTGTTTCTTTGTTGGCACCGCCAGTATTGGATAACCGAATCATTGCTGCAGGTTTGTCAAAGGATGTCCATGCTAGTTCGAACTGGGAGAAATTTTCCCACGGTTGCATTTTATCCCAAAAAATAATTCCACGGGTCGGGGGTAACCGGAAATAATTTCCACCCCATATAATCTGATTTTTGCTTACCCTGAACAATTCCTGAAAGTATTCATCAGTAGGCGGGGTGAAATCCCAATCACATGACATTGTATTCAATACCCTGTTTTTCAACTTTCCCGCACCTTGGTTTAATCTTCCCTTCTTCAATCGTTGTGCTATGCTTTCGCCATTATACCCACCATGTTTACGGTTCATGTTGCTTCCCATTGTCATATTGGGAGCGTTAATCCCATAAGGCGGGTCAACAATAGCTAAATCAAATAATTTATCAGGAATACCCTTCATGTATTCCATACAGTCCATATTATACACTTCACTTATTGGCATTATTTTGCTCCTTTCTATCCTTGTTATTAGTTAAACGCAATCTATAACAGTCAAATCCACATACCAATCACCGATAATCGGGATAGAATAATGTATCTGATTCTTATATCTTCTTTCCGGGCATGTTAATTCAATAGTATCCATCTCACAGAAGCTATAATGAGTTAACTCCTGCACGAACTGTTCCATTAAATAGGTAGGTGACTCGTAGTTATCGCTCCATCGTACAGCTATTAAGTCGAGATCAGATGCACATGTTCCATGAACTGCAAGTGCATACCCGCACTTCAAAGCTATTTTTCGCAATCCTTCCAAAACACATGCGTAAAACATCGGTTTTGGATTAGTCTGTATATCTTTTACTAATTTGCTCATATCTGTTCTGTTTTACTCTAATTGATTTAAAATTTCTCTTTGAATAATCTCCTTTGCACTGAAACCGAATAAACCTTTCTTTTGCTCGTGAAATTCCGCAATAGGTATTTCGTTAATGTAGTAATAGAAAGCTTCGTAGCCATCCGCAAAATTGCGGGAAAGGAAACCATTTGGGTGAGTGTTCATATATCTTTCAATAGCTACTATCATTCTTTTGGCATAGCCGGGAAATATCTTAAACTCTAATTGCATCTGCTTAAAATTGCAAAGAGGACAACCAACACACCCATGACGGTTCAAATTGTATGGAGCATCGTAATACTTTGAATAGGGCAAACCGCGCTTACGAATGTAATTCCAGACATCTTCTTCCGTCCACGTAAGAATAGGAAGAATATGCTTTGCACCTTTCATCCACTTACGTGTATCGCATTGTTCCGGCTCGTAATCTTTCCGTTTCCGGCTTTCAGTGGCTCTCATTCCTTCAATACTACGTTTGCCAATTCCATAACGTTCTTTTAATACTTCACAGCAGAACCTACGCAAGCGGGACGGAAAGCCTTTCTCCTCAATCAGTTTGAAGAAAGATTTTTCCGGGTGCATAATTTGCACTTGTGAATAGTTCTTCTTTATAAAGCTAATTGTTCCCGGCGGGTCTACTGTGGTGTTGGCGTAGATGGCATTATACTTAATGCCTGCCCGTTCTGCAAGGTCAAGAATAACAACGCTATCTTTACCACCGGAAAAGCCGAGATTTAAGGGTAAATCGCATTCCATGCTACAAAGAAAGTCGATTGCTTGCTGCTCCTTTTTATTCATTGCTATATCAATTTGAATTATTTGCCTAAAATCTGCTTCATACACCTGCGGAACTCTTTTACAGAGGCAGGATTCATATTTTTATTAAGCATGATTTCCGCTACCTCAATCGGATTATACTTCCTGTATTCAACCGGAATCTTTCCATATACTCCATATTCCAACATCGCTTCTCTAATATCCATCGGAATTTTCAAAGTTTTCAAAGCCTTTTGTTGTTGTGGAACGGAATAGGGCTGATAATTACTGTCCCAATTCCCGAATACAGAAGTAACATAAAGAATCTTTTCTGCTAATCTTATTTTCATTTCTATATCGATTTGAATTATTTAAAAATTCTCCTTAATCCTAAATTAACAGCATCAGTCTTGGCCTCATTGGACGGGTGCACATATATGTTTAACGTGGTGCTCACGTCTGAATGCCCAAGGATGGTCGACACAGTTTTGACATCAATTTTATTCTCAATAAGAGTTGTAGCGAAAGTGTGCCTAAGCCCATGATACTTGATACAATGGTCCAGTTTTACCTTTTCAAGTATAAACTCCTTATAATAATTGCGTAACGTCCGTGGCTCCGTATAGTGTTCATCGCAAGTGCATACATAGTAGTTGGGATTACATACGGCAGCAAACTTCTTGACCATAGGAAGAATATTCTTTAAAATGGGAATGTATCTATCGGAGTTTGAAGTTTTGGGAGTACCAATCTCGATATGGGTTCTTGCCTTACCAAATACCCCTTCATTATCCGGCACATATACACGTTGCAAAGTCTTGCATACATGTATGGTTTTGTTTGTAAGGTCTATATCTTCCCATTGCAAGGCACATACCTCACCTACACGCATACCGGAACATATCGTCAGCAAAATCCCAAGATTCCGAGGAGACGGGTTCTCCAAAGCGTAATCCACTATCTTCTTATATTCAGCCGGAGAATAACGTTCCAGTTTTTGAGCGGCTATCTTGTTCTTGCTCGGCCATATCATCTTCCATGTAATGTTATGTACCTCAAGGTCCAGATCTTCATCAGCGAATCGAATCAGCATCTTCAAAACTATAAGTATGTCGTTGCAAGATTTCACGGACAATCCTGCCGTATCCATCAGGTCATTTAAAAATGGAACAATGATTTTCTTATTCAACTGTTCTATCTCCATATCTCCGAACGCAGGAGCCAGCTTTCTTAGATATATCAATTGATAAGTAGACAATGAACTGAGCTTCACCTGTCTTGCCTTTACATGAATCCATTCCTTATACACATCATCCAGTTTCATGATTTTTGTTTTATTACATCGTTAATATTGGCTTTGATAATCTCTGAAAAAGCAAGCGGATCGTCTTTCCGGTTGAGTAGGATATACTTTTGCTTTACTTCCATAGTGAGCGCATCTCCATGATAAACATATCCCATAATTCCACGAATAGACAAGTTGAGAAGCAGGATGGGAATCGACCTTGCAGACAGGTCCCAACATGTCACCATATTCTGAGATGGAAAATAATCCCACGGAGCAACTTTGTTACGACGCTGCTGCCAGTCGGCAATTATCATAGAACCATTTCCTGCTGTCGGCTCATGTACATGCCCACTCTGACCGGTTAATGCCGAACAAAGAATACCAAGAGATTTAGGAGTGAAAAACTGACCTTTCTGCTTACTCTCTGCCAATTCAAACTCGTATAACTTCTGAAACCAGTCGTAAGACATGTCATTTTCGTTCAACCGGATAAGTTCACAATAAACCTCATCTCTTCGCTCTAAATTTCCTTCCAATAAGCCCATTATGGCACTGGGAAGGTCATTAATATCTTCGAGGTCGAAGATTCTAATAACATCCTGACTCGTCATCGTTTATAGTCTATTTCTGCCAACCAATCATTATCACTTTCAAAATACATCTTATAACCTCTCACCGTTTTATGCCCTTTCTTTTTTAGACAGACATCACTGATGTGAGAAGCAGTAATATTCAGCTTTTCACCGGCAGATATTACCGAATCATACCTACCGACTAACTTTCCATCTTTAATTGCTACAACCGCCTTCTTGTTAGTACCACCACCAGTTTTGTGAGGCATGCTACGTCCTTTTTCCAAATTCTTTAAGCATCTACGTTTACTCCATCTTGAATGGAATTTCAACTTCTTACCTTTGTTATGAGGGGTGTGACCTTTCAGGAACCTGCCATTTACCAAATTCCTTGTAGGGCGTTCTATGGGTATATATAATTCACTCATTTCTATATCGTTATGAATATCAATTATCAAATATATGCGCAAACACACTCTTCTCATCAGCCAGCTCCAACCCAAGCTGTGAAGGGAACCGCTTGATGTAATTATAAAACTCGAACATCTTCTTATCATCGTCTCCGCACCGGTCTACCAACAATCTGATAAACGCAAGAAGGCAATCGGAGTCGTTTCCAAAGTTCTCCTGTGTGGAGAACTGGGTTTTGTCAACGTCCTGTTTCAATTTACGAATAGAAGCTATAGCTGTGTTGAAATTGCGTTTCGCATCGTGGCGCAACTCATAGCCTTGCTTCCCCATTTCACTTCTCAAATCATAGAGAAGGGTTTCTACAACATCTGTCAACACATAGGTTAAGTTGAGAGTCGTATTAAGATTTGTTGTTCCTACTAACATGATTTATTATACATTTATCGATTCCACTTATGCGCCATGAACTTTTTGATGGCTGCTTTACTTTAGTGTACAACGAGCAACGTTTGCATATAAGTTTCAGATGTCTTCCGTTGTAATGAATACCGTTACAGATTACCGGATAACCTTGAAGTATCATCTTCGTGAAGATCCTTTTAATTCGATGACGTTAAAAAGCTGGAGAATCTTCTTCATTGCTTACCATTCCACTTGAAATGGGGATATTATCCAACTCATAAAAACATGTAGTACAAGCATTGAAGCCGCAAATAAATTTCAGCAAACCAATATTTCGACCTTTCGCAATATCTATCATTGCCGTACCTCTTGTATCTACGTGGGAAAAATCTCCCGGATATGACTTACCTTTCACTTCCGGACGGTAAACCAACATGACCACATCTGCAGCTTCTGCTATCTGACCGCTATCCCGTAATCTTGCTAAAGACGGAACCGGATTCATATTGTCCCTGTTTTATTGAGATAAAGCAATAATCCAAATGTCTAACTCCTTAGCAAGATTCTTCAATCGCCTTGCCACATCTCCCATTTGTTGCTCCTTGTTGGCTCCCTTCATGTTTACGTTAAGAATCTGCAGGTAGTCAACAATAGCGCCATCTATTCCGAATTTAAGTTTCATATACCGGATAGATGAAAGAATAGTGTCAATATTGGAGGTGCTACGATCATCGAAATAAATACCCTTTCCTGATATTTTCCCGATTCCCTTGTCTACAGATTGCAACTGGGATTCTGTCAAACGGGAATACATGATCTCATTTGCTGGCACTCCGCTTTCCATGGAAAGAATACGAGCCGTTATTTGCTCTTTTTTCATCTCCATCGAATACATGGCTACCTTGGCGCCTAAAGATGCCGCATTTCGCATGATAGATACCGCTAGGCTCGTTTTCCCCTGGCTAGTCTCACCGGCAATGATTATCAAGTCCGATTTTTGAAGTCCTCCCGATTTGTTGTCTATCTTCTCAAATCCGGTAGGAGTGCCGGTCAAAGGCTTTCCGCCATTCAAATTCTCGTTTATCATGTGATATACACTCTCAAGCCCTTCGTTTATAGTTGATATTACGCTGCTGCTTGATTTGAAAAGAGAAGATAGTTGGTCAGAAACAGTATTGGTTACATCCAATATATCCTCTGATTCAGTATATGAGTTTGAAACAAGATATTGCCCAATCTCATAAAATTTCCGTCTGATGGCAAGGTCATGGAGACGAGCGGCATACTGTCCCAAATCAAACGTTTGGTTAGAAGCTATGCTTACAAACAGATATGGCTCAAATTTAATACCGTTAGCAACCAGCTTATTCTTTACCGTAATCATATCCGGTCTGTCACCAGAAGATGCGACCTGAATAATTGCCTTATAAATTTCCTGATGAAAGGAGTTATAGAAGCATTCTTTGCTCAACATCTCCCTCACTTCTTCAAAAGCATCACGGTTTATCATTATAGTGCCAAGGACTAGCTTTTCGGCATCCTCATCACGTAATTGCACGTTAATTTCCATTGTTCATGTATTCAAATTGTTTCAAAATAGCATAATAGAAAACATCCCACTTAGAACGAATATCAACCCTTCCTTCAAGAGTACGAAGCGCTTTTTTAAAAGCTACATCCCCATATTTGTCCCGTATGATTAACGCTTCTTTTTCAGAAGGCATTCGCATATTGGAAAAACAATACGGTGCATAATTCTGAATGTAGGTAAGAAACTTATAATAGCTTCCATTCCTGTCGGATAAAGAAGCTAATAATTCTTCGTTTTCCATCTTGTACATATCAGGCTTTGGCTTGTTCAACTCAATATCCAGCCATCTGGAAAAATGAGCCATTCCGTCTTTAGGGCTTTTATGTGTTTCGCCTTCATTTTGGAGTTTATCAAAAAATAGTTTAAGATATTCCTGAAAGCTTTCCAAATTCAGTTCCAAATGTCCGGAAGCCCTTTTGTTCATCACAACACTTTCTATCCAGGAGCTATTAGAAGATAATTCTTCATAGCATTCCTGTATAGGCTTATCTAAAATGATTGGATTCAAATCAATTTCTTTACCTCCTTTAGGAGGTTTCTTTATATATACTTTAATACTATTGCGGCAAACTTCCTGTTTTTTTAGGTATTCTTCCAGAATAATTCTACATTCTTCCGGAATTATGTTGTATTCTTCCGGAATTTTGATTTCCTTGCGTTTTGCACGAATACACATCTCTACGTATCTTGATTGAATAGATGGTGAAGTCAGTATATTCCCATTAGAGAGCAGTGCTTTATCAAAAAGCCCCACAGCACAACAGTAACGTACTATTTCATTCACCTTACTTTCTTTCAATCCCCAGTATTCGGCTACGTCAAAGGCAGTACTTTCGTCCCACGCAAGGAAACAGCCTTGTACTCGGTAGATTTCGTTCAATAAGTATTCATACACGGCAAATCCGTCACAACCTAAATCTTTTTTCAGTCTTTTAATCCGTATATCTTTGAACCGGTCAGTATCGGAATTATAATAAAGAAATCCAGTTTTTACATTCGACATTATTTCATATCTTCTCTTATTAAGTTTATGATATAATAAAGGTTAATATCCCCACTTCTCGGACATTTCGGAATGTGTTCTATCTCCTTGATTACTTCTTTTATTGATTTCATATTAATACGCATGAATACAGTTTCTTTTGCTGTCGGCAACAAACCGACGGTTAAAGAAACTACAATAAACTACTCGTGGATTGCCTTTCTCGGTTGGAATTATTTGCCCGTTGTTGCATTTTGCACAGGTGTCCGGGCGGATAATATGCTTGTCGGATTTCTTTTTCATGATTAAAGTCACTTAGGGCTACCGATAAGTAGCCCTGTTGATTTATGCGGCATCTTTCCCTAGAAACTTATTCACAAAATAGATTTGCCCTTTTCCCGTAACCTTCGTTGTGGTGGTAACCAACACCGAACCATCCGGCTTAGTGATTGATGTTTTCTTCAATTCAAAAAGCCCTAATTTCATGGATTTCTGTGTCGGTTGATTGTAGTAGTCGCCTTTTTGGCAGAGATAGCCATTATCACGCATCCATGAGAACAAACGATTTTGACCGATATTCACACCGTTCTGCTGTAGTATCTTCGCTAATTCAGCGATCAAACAAGAACGTTGGGAAGTCGAGACCGCATCAGCAAAAAGAACTTTAGGAGCATCTTGTTGAATTTTACTTTCTGCTTCGATAAGGCGCTGCTCTTTTCGTTTCAGTGTTTCTTGTGCTACAATCAACGCACGTGCCATAATTTCTTCGGGAGTATCATTCTGCTGGGCTGTAATATAACCGCCATGCTTGCGGATTGAAGGTAATACTTCTTCGCAAACCCAATCTTGGAACTTTTCGGCATCCGGCAATTTAGATTTCATAGTCAGACGATAGACCTCGCTTTCCTTGCCGTACTTTATGTCTTGTACACCGCCATTTGTGGGGGTCGGTAAAATAACGACCCCTTTACAGTGTTGATTTACAGCATCGGCAGGTCTGCTATATCCAAGGACTTTTGCAACATCTGCCAAACAAAACAAAGGTTCATTGTTTTCATTTACAACAATTCTGATCTGACCGAATTGCTCATTCTGAAAGATTTTAATTTCATTCATATTATTTGATTTTAGATTTTACTTAATAAAATAGCTTCTCTCCCTTTTTGCGGAAAGTGAGGTAGCCCACATATAGGCTACCAAACACGATTAATATTTCAATCATGGCTGTTATCTTTTGATTATTCCCGTTCTTCTATATTCTTCCCATTTATCGTACTGTTTCGTTTTAACGAGATAATGGAAACATGAACACTTTAGCTCTACTTCCTGTCGCTCGATTATTCTAGTCCAGCGGAGAGCCTCCCTTGTTCGTTCAAGCTCTTTTTCAAGTGCTGCTATTCTTCGTTTGTCTGCTGCGCTTGATTTGGCTACTTTCGGCAGCACTTCGGCTGTCTTGTGGAATACTTCACGATACACATCGAATACAGGACGAACCTTGCGGGCGATGAAGTATTCAAGGCAGGAGACGGAGAGGTAGTAGTCAATCTTATTTTGCCCGCCTCTCGTTCGCTCACCATTTTGGGCGAGCGGCTGATAATCAACGCCTTCTATGAAATTTTCTTTTAAAGCTCGTACAGCCTTGTCTTTTGCTGAATAGCACAACATCCAGCAACTATCAAGGTTTACAGGATAGGTTATTTCCATTTTGGAAATAGCCAGAATAGTTTTGAAATAACGTTTGATTTCTTCGGTTGAAGAAGATAATGATAAGATGCACGTGTCGTGTGCAGACGTGAGTCTACAATTTACTATACTTCGATTGCTGCTCAATTTCATCAGGTTTGGCATTCTGTGAATGAAATTTGAGTTATTAAAAAAAGAAAGGCTATCGCCTCTCCAAGTCGCCAAACCTGATACACATTATTGGAATGAGTATCCACGAGAGAACAATAGCCTTATATCTTTATGGTATAAGTATCTAATGGACATAAAAAAGCCCATTCCAAATAAATATGTTAATGCAGGTTTGGCGTACTTGCACCGCAAAGATACACTCAAATTTCAAAATACCAAATGAAAATCTTATTTTTTAATCCAAAGTTTTAATCATTATCTCCACACGTGGATTTTCCTTGTCTACAAACTTGCGTGCATGAATAAGGCAACAATTGTTATCATTCTTAATACATTTGATTCGCTGGAGTACATCCAGTTGTAGTTTTAATACATTATCAAGATCACTGCGTTTACTTGGGTAGTACACATCAATGTAGAACTCAAACGGTTCGTTAATATTCAAATCCCTCAACTTCCCTGCCTGCCAAATAAAGGATTCCTCATACTTTTTCAATGCAGAAGTTTTGGCTAGGCATCCGTGCCCGTTGATTGATACTATCTTGTAACAATTAGCCTTAGAAGGAGCGTTCCCTTTAATTATTGTCTTATATTCCATGCTTTCCAATTAAAAGCCCCGAAGCATATTCTCCGGGGCACAACCATTATTTACTAACCCTTGCCATTTATGTGTGGCTCACATTTATGTGGGACAAGCAGGAGTCGAACCCGCACAAGTATCGTCTGCTTTCTCGCTTTCGTCCGTAGATTGGTTATCCTACGATTCTTAAACTACTCAACCAGTTACTAACAGCACCGGTCTTGATGACATCCATTCTTATGTACACTTAGAATTTCCGTTCATTTAGTCTTAGCGCCCTATGACCATTTTGTCCCATGTTCGCCCGCCAATCTTCACAGACAAGCAGGCTGGGGTAAAAGGTTTAACAAGGCTATCTCAATAACTCACCTTTCCGAATAATAGCCTTTCCAGTCAGAATGGTATCATCCGTATTGTGAGACAATGTGCTTTGTTTGATGCCTATCTGATCTTCGGATAAATGCCGGAAGATACCCGTTACCGAACTGAAGTAATAGTTCCGCTTTTCGAAGATCAGGTAGACGTGGATTACTTTAGTTTTTCGCATTATTTTCACCAAACTTATGTTGTTGACACCAATTTGATTTAATAACCTTAAAACCACCAATTCCACAACGAAGATTCTTCTCACGCTCCCAATAACTTCCAGGAACAAAAGAAGGTTCTTTCACTATCTCACTTGTAAAGTGAAGACAATTATTACAGCATGGGCATTTCTTCTGGAACCCTTGCTTTTCTCTGTTTTCTGATTGTTTACTCATTTGGCTTTATTTTATTTCAAAACTTCCAAATAACAGCTATTTGGAATAATACCTTCTAATATCCAGTTTTATTTAATCTCATTGCTTCCTTCTCGTAACTCAACAAAGTGCGTAAAGCATCTAATTGATGCGTGCAGGCAGCATTAAGCCGGTCAAGCCGATCCACTAAATACGACTCGTCCTCCGCTATACTGTCAAGCAAAGCGTTTTGCACCTTTGCCGACAAGCATTGCTCTTTCGCTATTGCGATGATGGTATTGCTTATTTCTGTAGATTTCTTCTTCCGGAGCAGCTTCTTCGCATCCGCAAGCATTTCACCGGACCGGTTCAAATACACCATTATGACTGATATTCTCTCTTGTATCTCTACCGGATTATTTGAGCAGGTAATATTCAGGTAATCGTTTATTTCGTTAATCTCTTTTTCCATAAACTACGCTACCATTTTTTTAATTATTTCATTAGCCATCAGAATACGCTTCTCAAATTCAGCGATAACAGACTCATCCCTTGTTATCTCTACTATATGAATATTATGCTTCAAGAATGGACAGAAAACAACAAAATCAGCCTTTTCTAAACCCGTACAAGCCATTTCCGCTTGAACCTGGTAGAAGTATTTAGAATTTACTGATTTAAGTGTATCGTTATCCTTAACCTCCGCCATGTATTCCATAAACGTCTTTGGCAATGGACATTTAATCTCAACCACTTTCCTTGTACTACAAATGGTTGATATTCGGTCTGGTGAAGCAGAAAAATAAGGTATTGTAGGGTGAGTAATGCTTTCGCATTCCTCCAGTTCGCATCTGGTAACAAGTTGATACCGTTCCGCAGCAAAATCTTCATTATCGTGTCCCCAATCAATAAATTTATTGCCGACACTTACCTGTTCCTGATATATTTCAAACAGAAAATCATCCTTGATATATTTAGGAAGGAGGTTTCTTTCCGCTGCAACCTCATAGATATAGGAGAGGGCTGTCTTTCCAAACAGCTCCCCTTTTTTCTTTCCGCTTGTCATAAGGTCACCTATCCGGCTTCCCGTGAAATTTCCCAATCGGGCAACTAACCAATCCTTTGACCCCTGTTCTATCATTGTTCAGTTTGATTAAAGATTTCACCAGTAGTTTCGTCCACTGATGTAGATATAGCCTTTTTCATCGCATCTTTCTTTGCCTCTTTGCTTTCACGTATCGGTTTCATTAATTCATCGACTGTAGTATCTCCATCTTTCAGTGCTTGAATCGTCCCCATCAACATAGATATTTCGTCAGCACCGATTTGGTTTACCGTTTGCTTTCCACACATCTTTACAACTTCTTCTTCGGTTATACCATAGTTGTTTTTGAAATTGTTCAGTACCCCTGTTCTTACCTTTAAAAGTTTGTCGGAGTCAGATAAATCACCGGTTATAAATTTTTGTGCTGCGTAATACACTCTATCTGTTATAGCTTTAGGAATGACAGCGAATACGGCATTACGATAAGCAATCGAGTTAGCTGCGTTACCCGTAACTGTAATCATGTCATCAGAGAATCTCTGTCCATTTTTACCGATGATACTACGTCTAACTTCAAATGCAGAAGCGACATTAGTTTCCAGATCCCAACATGTTCCACGACTGATGACCTGCTTGTCAGTTATTTGCACAACTTTTGCTTCTGTACGCATATTACCCCAATTAGAGACAATTATCTTTGCTAGATGAACGGATGGACCGGTGATAGGTTTTCCGCCACGAGGGAGGGCGTAACTACATGATTGGGCTGTTTCTTGATTCATGGTAGCCATTACAACAGAGTTGTCTATACTACGTCTTATGTCGCGTGGATAACGTTTGGCCGTTGCTACTTGTGAGTCAACGTTTGCTCTTTCTACGGCATCAACTTGTACAATTTGTACGTCTTGCGCTTCAACGGGAAGAACTTCATAGTTTTCTAAATTCATATCTTATATTATTAAAGTGGTTAATCAAATAAATAAAGCGTCTATCCTCACGAACCGACGCTTCCGAAAAGTTTAATTCAAAAAAGATTATTTGCGCTTTTGAAGGCACTTCAAGATGTTTCCATCCTCTATAGCCTTCATTATTTCATGTTGTTTATAGTATATACGCCCTTTAGGTTCAGTAACAACATTGCCTTCTTTGTCTGTTACTTTTTCGATTCCAAATTGATATGGGGATATAAATCCTCTATCTTCTAAGTTTTTGAGAACCATTCGACCACCAGCTAACTTTTCCGCTTCTGATTTTACTATCACTATTCTTGGATTACTAAGAAAAGCGTTTTTCCATTTTTCAAAAGCTTCAATTGCTGTTTTTGAAGCTTGATCGATGGCATATTGCACAACCGCATCCATAATTAATAGTTTCTAACCACTTTGATATATCCAGCACCCCGATTTGTTTTCACCGAGTATAATCTTTGATCTTTTTCAATTATTCTATCAATTCTAGCCAATCTATTTAAGTCAGAAACACATCTGCGAAGCTGAACCGCCAAACCATCACTAAATTCGTAACGAATAGAGTCTTCTTTTTTTCTTAATTTTTTCTCTATCTCTATCCTTTCTTTAAGTTTATCTACTCTTGCCATAACTATTAAATTTAAATTATTGATTTGTGGACGTAACCGGATTCGAACCGGCAATAACCCAACTGGACAGGTGAGCTCACACACTGCCACTTTACGCCCGTTTCCTGTATCACGTCAGATACAGGACTTAATCGAAACACGAATTTTCACACATAAAACAGCTATTCTCTCGAACCGCATACCTATATCACTTTTCTCTCTTTAGTCTCTTTTGGTGCTTTTCCATGTATATGGAGCATAATGCAAACACAGTAAATGAAAGCCAGAAAACGATATTTAATCGGTTTGCAAACAATATCACCATTGCAAATGATATTGTCCAAATTGCTAATAGTGGAGTACGTTTCATAAGATTAATTATTTGATTATTATTGTGGAGAATCTTGGATTTGCACCAAGATGAGTTGTCAAGCTCGCCACATCTAAGGTTGACATTCCTATTATCGAGTGGTGCGTCTACTGATTCCGCCAATTCTCCTTATTAAAAAGTGCACTATCTTCACAGACCGTACACTATAGAACCACACAAATAAAAAATAAAACACTGCAAAAAGTGCCCTACCCGATTCTCGCTATCGGATGCCGTTCAATCCGTCAGTAGGGCTATATATACACACTAATAGTGTGATGATCTTTAACTTATCGACTGCTGCTGTCTTAGGCTCATATCATCGCCATCGATTGCTTATACAGTTTATTATTCTCCGCCTCGGCTATAATGCTTATTAGCGCAGGCTACTTTAACGTGCCCTGAACACGGCTTCATTTTTGAGGGTTAAGCCTCCCATCCCGAATTAGGAGTCATCGGTTTACCATTGTGCCCTGAAAGCGTTTCGCTCGCTTCTTTCGTAGATTCTAACCTAACAGGGCTTCGTATTCACTTATCAAATTGAAGAGGTAGTTTATAATCCATTTCTTTGGCTTATTAAAAGTGGTCAACAACTGAACGGTCTTTTCGTCTTTCTCCTCCAAATCCTTTACGTATTGATGAAGGAAAGCCAAATTCTCGTTAATCTGTTCTGTATTCATAATTATCTCCAAGAACTATCGTAGTTAGTATATTTATCGGCAAAGAACGCCTTCAATACATTTCCCTTGCTTGCATTGAATACCGGCTTGAAGGACTTCTTTTCCTCTTCAACCTTTCTGTATTCTTTCTGCTGTTTCTTTGCCAAGAACCAAGCCTGTTTCAATGCTTCACTTAAAGAGATACGACGATACGCCTTCAAGATGTGAGCGTGTTTCATTATCCCACTGTTATTGAATTTTCCATCTTTTAAAAAACTGAATGCGTTCATCTTAATCTCTTTTTAGTTATTACTATTGTTTCTATCAAATTTTATCCTTTTATTTGTATTAATTTGATTTGACATTGCAAATATAGTAGATAAAATATCAACTACAAAACAATAGTTGATATTTTATCTACCGCAAAACATTATTTAACTATTTAGAAATATGGAAGACTATTTTAGAGAATCAATTATTAAAAAGGAGGAAAATTATCCAAAAGTGATAATGCCTGAAGAGAAAGATAAAATAGTAAATAAGCTGATTAATCAAAAGAGGAATGGATTCTTGTTTGAATATAAAGATGTTCCAAACCTTAATATTAGTAAGGTGCAATTTGAAAAAGTGATGATTGAGCTTGAAAATATGGGAATGATTAAAATCGAAGGCTATAAGAATAGCGGCAGAATATATCCAACTTCAAAATTGGACACATTCTACCGCTATGGAGGATTTAAGAAACAAGAGCAAATACTTTCCAATGACCTGGAAAGATTAAAACTTGAACTTGAAAATCTTAAGAAAACGGTGGATCCATCCATTTCGGAGGAGATATCGAGAAAAGTAAAAATCCTCACTGAAATTGCGGCATCTATTACATTTGCATTGAATTTCGTTTTCGGGAGGATATAATCCTAAATGCTTCTCAAGATGCGCAACGGGAGATTCTTTTTCGCTATCACTCTCAAAACTATGAAGAGAGGTATATATAACCTCCCCATCTTTGGCGTTTTTGATGACTCTCTCTACATTATAACCATCTCCACTTGTAAATCTACGGGAAATGATAATAGTGTAATTTGGTTCATTTTCCATGGCAAAAATATTATTAATTGGTTGTTCTTATGATTATATCAGCTATGATAACAGAAAATGCCAATATAGCAGAAGCAAATCCTACAATGCAACATGCCCAACCTAATTTATCGTTTTTATGAGGAAAAAATTTATTCATATATAATTGTTCTTTTTTTATGATTACAGAAACAAATAAAGTATTAGAGATGGAGAAATATACCTTTCTTCGCTCTTTGGTGACTGTACAGGCGGCATTTGGGGCGGTTCTCTTCGGCCTCTCATCGGACACGATTCGCACAGTGGTGTATCTTCGTGCCGCAGCAATATCAACTCTACTATCCATTTTCTTCGGTTGTATTTGCCTATATGAGAGGACAAATACCTGCAATCGGATTTTAAACAAAATTCAGAAGGGACAAATAGATAGCATTTACCATAATGGCCATTTAGCCATCGATAGGCAATCCATCTTCTCCTTATTTGAGTGGCTATTCTATCTATCCTCTGTTTCAATTTTGATTTCATTGCTGCTATATGTTTGTTATTAATTGAAAATAAAAAAAATATCCGCAATAGGTTGCAGCTACTACGGATACCATATATTAAACCTCTTGTGAGGAAAGTTTAACCACTTTGTCTCTGTAACATCTGCAACTTGTTACGACGCAAAAACAGTAGATATATTATCAACTAACAAATAAAAATTCATCATTATGGAAGAAAAAGATAAATTACGTTCTCAACGTTTTGTGGAAGTTATTGAAGAGCTACAAATCAGCAATCAGGAGCTTAAAGATAAATTTAAAATAGACAAAACATTAAAATCGAAAATTGTAAATGGAATACAAAATGCATCCATTGATAAAATTGCGGCTATATGTGAGGAGTACGAAAATGCAAACGTTGATTATATTATAACAGGACGAGGAGAACCTCTAAAAAAGCCCAATGAGGAAATCCCTAATATTCCAATAGCTTCTGGTATATCAATCACATCAGAAGAGGAATACCGAGATGCCAAAAAGAAAGGATTCCATTTGCTGCCACAAGTTAGTTTCAGGTTTGCAGCCGGACAAACACAGTTAATCAATACTACGGAAGATATTACAAGATACTGGTATCTGCCGGACTGTAAAGATTGTGAAGGTATCGCTCAAGTAGTAGGGCGTTCTATGTCTCCTACTCTTCCTTCCGGATGTTGGGTAGCTTTAAAGAAATATACACTCCCAAGAGAAAACCCAAACATGATTCCATTTGGAAATATATTTGGAATAGTAATAGAGGACAAAGACACGGGAGAATATCATGGGCATATTAAAGTATTACGCAGGTACAAAGAGCAATCATTATCTTGTAGATATTGGATCGCTCATTCTATCAATAGCGAGGAATTTGACGATTTTGATATAGAGATAGAGCAAGTTAGAAGCTTATGGATAGTTAAGCAGCATATCGTTAGCGACGCCCTGCTATAACTCAACACCCTTTCTATTAAATGCTGAAATTATCCAAATGAAGTACTATATATCAGTATTAATATTATGAACTATTTGTATATCTAAGAATATCAATAGTTCATAATATTGCCAATTACCCTTTATTTTAACTCCTCATCTATTTCGAAAACATACTCTACCACTTTATTTATAACCTTATCTATTCTCGAAAAGTCTTGTTTTATATAGGTATCCGTTACCGTCTTTCCTGAAGAATGGTTCAGACATAAAGAAATATCGTCTTTACTTATATTACATTCGTTACGGGCAATGGTAGCAAAAGAATGACGGGCTGAATAAAATTGGATATAATCAATTCCAAGTTCTTCGCATAAAGATCTCATCCCGCGGTGTATTCCTTTGGTTAAGTTTCTCACATTATTATATCTTTTATAAAAATCAAACAAATGCTGTCCGGATGGATCACGATACTTGTTAATAATCGGAAGTGCTAACGGGTGGATATACACAGAGATGAAAGCGTTGTCCTTTCTTCTATCTTTTGTCTTTTGACGTTCATACTCTATCCTCCCGTTTACCATTCGACAATTAAGCATATCAACCGCATTCATTCCTGCTAGCAAAAAAGACAAGATATAGATATCACGGGTAAACATGGTAGTTCTTTTTCGCTTATTTACTGGAGAATAGTTATATATCTTTCTGATTATATCAACATCCACCGCTCTTTTCTTTGCTTCTAAGACTGCCGGAATAGTATATACCTTGAACGGATCATTAGTAATAATGATATCCCCTTTTTCATAATCATTAAAATGAAGCAAAGCGGCATTAAACACTGATTGAATGATTCCCATATAGGAATGTACCCCAGTATCATTTAAAGCGGGTTTCTTTATTGTCTTATACGCTTGTTTTGCCGTTTTATTTTGCCTAACGGTTATATACCTTTCTTGTCTCAACCATTCCTCATACTCACGTAAAAAACGTGATGTTAAATCCTTTATCAGAAGCTTTTCATTACCATTTTTATAATTAAGAAAATGGCAAAGGGAATTAATACCAGTCGTCTTGACTGTTTTTGTTCCTTCGTTTGGCGTTTTCTCAATAAACATTCTAGCAAATTCAATAAAATCTATTTCCTTCCTCTGCTTCCTCCTTTCGATCATTGCGATTATATCCTTGGAAGTTTCGCACTCATTAACTATATCTTGATGTTCATTTATTATTTGACGGTATTCTCTAACCAATCCGTCTAGCTCTTCCTTTATTTTTTCAGAAGTTATTGTGCCCGATGCGGAATTCTTCTTGAATCTGACCAGTTCTGTATATATAGAAGTTGATATATACGATGAAGTTCGATTGTGGGATATCCTAATTTTCGGATTATACGTATTGTCCGATTTTTTATGATGCTTAAAAACTACCCAAGAAACTGTTGCCATAGCTATCTCTATTTTCGTAAATCATTTGTAAAACAAAGATAGTATTTTGGTAGAGAAATACGCTACCAAATCGTCCTTTTTAACTTTTCAAATACCGCATATATCCACTCTACAGCAGCACAAAAGCCCACAACGCACTTTTATCAACTTTTGCTACCCAAATATAAGAATATCATTCCGATTAACACTAGTATAAGGTCAATCGCTTTGCTTTTTAAATTCTTTTCACGGAAGAAAAGCGCACCGAAAATGAAAGAAACAATTACACTTCCCCGACGAACCATCGAAACAATGGAAATCATGGAATCATCATAACTCAATGCATAGAAATAGACAAAGTCGGCTGCAGAGAGGAAAATGGAAATCAGGATAATCGTCCAATCCCAGCGAAAAGGGGTAGTCGACTTTCTTTTCGGCCACCAAAGCAATAATAGAATGGGACACATGATAAAAACCTGATAAACATTATACCAGGACTGCACCAACATCGGGTTCAATGACTTCATCAGATACTTGTCATACAATCCGCTGATAGCTCCCGTTATCGCAGCCAGCACGATAAAGAATATCCATTTATTATGCTTGAAGTCGATTCCTTCTTTCTTTCCCGAACGGCTCAGCATGAAAAAAGAGACAACCGCCAGCAGCACACCGATCCATTGATAAAGGTTCAACCGCTCGCCAAACACGAGCATTGCCCCTACAAGCACCATCACCGGACGGGTGGCATTGATCGGTCCTACGATCGTGATAGGCAAATGTTTCATCCCGAAATAACCGAATATCCATGAAGACAGCACTATGAATGACTTGATAATAATATATTTATGCTGTTCCCAACCCGCAACAGGGACATTGAATATACTTCCTCCCAACAGATTCGGCTCATATATAGAGAACAGGATAAACGGCAGGAAGATAAGGCTGGAAAAGAAAGTGTTCAAAAACAATACAGGAAGCACCGCATTGTCTTTCAGTGATTTCTTTTTAAATACATCATAAAAGCCCAACAAAGTAGCTGATAAAAAAGCCAATAATAACCACATAGAAAAATAGAAAATAAGTAAGAATTAAAAATTAAGAATTAAAGGTGTGTGTAGGAGAAAGGAATATCGTATCGGGATATTCCACATTCACCAGAAACAAAGCCTGTCCCGGAGCGGAAGTCCCGGCTTTGCAACGGTCCTTCTGTTCTATAATTCGCCTGAAGCCCTCAATGGAAAGTTTTCCACGCCCCACTTCAATCAATGTGCCCACTATGGCACGCACCATATTCCGCAAAAAGCGGTCGGCCCGGATGGTAAACACCCAAGTGGCGTCCTCTTCCCTTGTCCATTCCGCATGGGTAATATGGCAGATATTTGTCTTTACATCCGTATGCAACTTGCTGAAACTCGTAAAGTCAGTATATTCGAAAAGCACTTTCGCCGCCTCATTCATACGTTCATAATCCAACGGACTGTAAACCCTGCAGCGATATTGCCGGTTGAAAGGATATTTAGCAGTGGTCACATAATATTTGTAAGTCCGGGCTGTCGCATCAAAACGCGCATGAGCCTCCGGCCGGACACGGCAAACACGATGGACAGAAATATCAGGCGGTAACAAACGATTCAGTTTGTCGGCAACGGATTCCGTATCCAACGGTTCGTCATAGTCAAAATGGGCGACCATTAAAGAAGCGTGCACCCCCGCATCGGTTCTCCCCGCTCCCACAACTTCTATCTCACGACGCAGAAAGGTAGACAATGCGTTCATCAAGCATTCCTGCACACTAATTCCATTCGGTTGAATCTGCCAACCGTGATAGTTGGTTCCATCATAAGCCAAATAAATAAAATACCTTTGCACGCTTATTCCTCCTTTTTTGAATTTTCGCGTGCAAAAGTAGTCATTTTATCTTATTTATCTTTGTATAGTTCGCATAAACTCGTATATTTGAAAAACAATATGGATGATTCACTAACTGTACCAAATTATGAGCAGTACTATTTTCCTCATTATCGCCCTCGTCACAACAGGCATTTTTGTGATTCAATTTATTCTATCAATCTTCTTCGGAGATATAGACGCTGATGTTGACGTAGACACTGACATCAGCAGCGTAGTTTCTTTCAAGGGGCTCACCCATTTCGGAATCGGATTTGGCTGGTATATGTATTTGGCAGGAAATACGGAGATTCAAACCTATGCCGTTGCAATCTTTGTAGGTCTCTGTTTCGTTCTCGCCGTCTGGTTCTTGTATAAAAAAGCTTTCCAACTACAACAGGTAAACCGTTCCGAACAGACAGAACAGTTGGTCGGACGCGAATGTACGATCTACTTCAAGCAAAATGACGGCAGATACACCGTACAGACAAAACGGGATGGAGCCATGCGCGAAGTGGACGTAATCTCCGAATCGGGAAAGACGTATCAAACGGGAGACCATACGGTTATCACCCGATATCAGAACGGAACATTGTATATTCAGTAACTATTTAAAATACACAAATCTATGACACAAGAAATTCTAATCATGGTCGCTATATTAGTGGCGGTCATCTTACTCACTTTTATCGGTATCTTGTCTCGCTATCGCAAATGTAAGAGTGACGAAGTCCTCGTTGTATACGGTAAGACAGGAAGAGACAAAAAATCCGCAAAGCTATATCACGGAGGAGCAGCCTTTGTATGGCCGATTATCCAAGGGTATGAGTTCTTGTCAATGAAGCCGATGCAGATCGACTGCAAACTGACGGGGGCTCTTTCCGCACAGAATATACGTGTCGATGTACCGACTACTATCACTGTAGCCATCAGCACCGACCCGGAAGTGATGCAAAATGCCGCCGAACGTATGTTAGGGCTGACAATGGACGACAAACAGAATCTGATTACAGATGTAGTCTATGGGCAGATGCGTTTGGTTATCGCCGACATGACGATTGAAGAACTGAACTCCGACCGCGACAAGTTCCTTTCTAAAGTAAAAGACAATATCGATACAGAACTTCGCAAATTCGGTCTGTACCTCATGAATATCAATATCAGTGATATCCGTGACGCTGCCAACTATATCGTAAACTTAGGTAAGGAAGCCGAAAGTAAGGCACAGAATGAGGCGCAAGCGAACATCGAGGAACAGGAAAAATTAGGTGCCATTAAGATTGCCAATCAAATAAAAGAACGGGAAACAAAGGTTGCCGAAACGCGTAAAGACCAGGATATCGCCATTGCGGAAACAAAGAAATTGCAAGAAATTTCCGTTGCCAATGCAGATAAGGACAGAATCTCCCAAGTAGCCATCGCAAATGCGGAAAAAGAATCTCAAGTAGCCAAAGCGGAAGCAGAAAAGAATATCCGTATCGAACAGGCAAATACCGAAAAAGAAAGTCGTATTGCCGAACTGAATTCCGACATGGAAATCAAACAGGCGGAAGCTGCGAAGAAAGCCGCTATCGGACGAAATGACGCACAAAAAGAGGTTGCTTTATCAAATGCGGATTTGGCTGTAACACAAGCTAACGCTGATAAGCAAGCCGGTGAAGCCGCTGCAAGATCGGAAGCTGCTGTACAAACAGCCCGTGAAATCGCTCAAAAAGAAGTAGAAGAAGCAAAAGCCCGGAAAGTGGAATCTTCATTAAAGGCGGAAAAGATTGTACCTGCCGAAATCTCCAGGCAGGAAGCTATTCTCCAAGCAAACGCTATCGCGGAAAAGATAACCCGTGAAGCGGAAGCCCGTGCAAAAGCCACTTTGGCACAAGCGGAAGCAGAAGCAAAAGCTATCCAACTGAAACTGGAAGCGGAAGCAGAGGGTAAAAAGCGTTCATTACTTGCCGAAGCGGAAGGTTTCGAAGCAATGGTAAGAGCTGCCGAATCCAATCCGGCTATCGCCATCCAATACAAGATGGTAGACCAATGGAAAGAAATTGCCGGTGAACAGGTGAAAGCATTCGAACATATAAACTTAGGAAATATCACCGTATTTGACGGCGGAAACGGAGGAACAAGCAATTTCTTGAATACATTAGTAAAAACAGTTGCACCAAGTCTCGGTGTATTGGACAAGTTGCCTATCGGTGAAACAGTGAAAGGTATCATTAATCCGGAAAACAAAACGGAAGAAAAGCCCGCAACGAAAGCTGAAGAAAAAAAGAAATAATCCGAATTTATTAGTTTAGTAAAGTGCGCTGATGAGAAAAAGAAAAGTCTTATTCTCATCAGTGCATTTTTTTATCATATATACGAATCAGTATAAAAACGGTGCGGAAAGGAGCCAAATACTATTTTTATTTCTTTTTCTGCCTAATCTGATTAGCCGCGTTACTTATTCTTTTTGCGTTTGACTATAGTATTCCGCAAGAATAACTATAGTCTTCCTTACGTATAACTATAGTCATACGCAAAGTACACTATAGTTATACGAAGTAAAAGTAACGAATGAAATGAGTCTAAATAGTGAATCGATTATAAAAGAATGCCTATAGAAATCAATAAGAAGGCTATCATTGTTTAATTCAAAACCTAGTACGTTATGAATATGCAGTGGAAAATAATGCAAAGCATAGAACGTATGGAAAAATAGCGTATATTTGCGGGCAAAAAAGGACAAAATGACTATTTACAAGCTTCGCATATTACCACTATTTTTACTAGTTATTAGCTTCACGACACTCACTTCAGGGTGCAAAAAGAAAGATATGTCACTGAAACTGAATGAGCCCCGCAACATTCGTGGCGTTGTCAGTTACAAACGCTCTTTCCCTGATTTGAACGATGCACATCTGAAAGTCGCTAAAAAGATAGGTATCAGCCCGTTGGCAAACCGAGAGGAAGCGGAAGCTATGAAAGAAAAGCTGACTCATATCACTGATAATGATTTCTATACAGTAGATTCATTAACACACTCCATCCCCTACCTCGTTCCACGTGCCAGCGCATTGCTCGATACAATCGGTTCCAACTTTCTTGATTCACTGGCTGCCAAAGGGTTGAACCCGAATCAAGTGATTGTCACATCCGTGCTGCGTACACAAAACGATGTGAAGCGTCTCCGCCGTCGCAACGGAAATGCTTCCGCCAATTCGGCACATTGTTTCGGGGCTACTTTCGATGTGAGTTGGAAACGCTTCAAGAAAGTAGAAGATGAAGACGGTCGCCCTTTACAGGATGTCAGCGCAGACACCCTTAAACTCGTCCTGTCAGAGGTATTAAGAGACTTGCGGAAAGCCGAAAAATGCTATATTAAATATGAGCTGAAGCAAGGTTGCTTCCATATTACGGCCAAGTGACGTAAGAAATGTAAATTGCAATAAAATTCGCCCCTAAACAATCAGAGAATCCAAAACGTTTCATTAAATTTGCAGAAATTTTTCTTTAATACAATTGAATGATAGAGAAACTGATTGTTCTTGAGGACATTGATCCGGTTATTTTTTACGGCGTAAACAACGCCAACATACAGTTAATTAAAGCTTTATATCCAAAGCTACGCATAGTTGCCCGAGGTAATGTCATCAAAGTGTTGGGCGATGAGGAAGAAATGTGTGCTTTCGAAGAGAATATCACCAAACTTGAGAAATACTGTGCCGAATACAACTCTCTGAAAGAAGAGGTTATCATTGACATTATAAAAGGAAATGCCCCGCAAGCAGAGCAAACCGGGAACGTGATTGTATTCAGCGTCACAGGAAAGCCCATCATCCCCCGAAGCGAAAACCAACTGAAACTGGTAGAAGGATTCGCCAAGAATGATATGGTATTCGCCATCGGTCCGGCGGGTTCGGGAAAGACATATACCGCTATCGCCCTTGCCGTACGCGCATTGAAGAATAAAGAAATCAAGAAAATCATCCTTAGCCGCCCCGCCGTAGAAGCCGGAGAAAAGCTCGGTTTCCTGCCCGGCGACATGAAAGATAAGATCGACCCATACTTGCAACCTTTATATGATGCCTTGCAAGACATGATACCTGCCGCCAAGTTAAAGGAATACATGGAATTGAACGTTATCCAAATTGCTCCGTTAGCCTTTATGCGCGGACGTACACTGAATGACGCAGTCGTAATTTTGGATGAAGCCCAAAACACCACTACGCAACAAATCAAAATGTTCCTTACCCGTATGGGTATGAACACCAAAATGATTGTGACGGGAGACATGACACAGATCGACCTCCCCGCTTCACAAACATCGGGATTGGTGCAAGCCCTCCGTATCTTGAAAGGAGTGAAAGGTATCAGTTTTGTTGAACTGAACAAAAAAGATATCGTACGTCATAAACTGGTGGAACGTATCGTGGATGCTTACGAAAAATTCGACAAAGAAGCGAAAGCCGAACGGAATGGTGAAAATAAAGAAACATAATTTTAATATATATCATTATGAAAGCATTAACAAAAACAGATTTCAACTTTCCGGGACAGAAAAGCGTGTACCACGGAAAAGTGCGCGATGTATACAACATCAACGGCGAAAAACTCGTCATGGTAGCAACCGACCGTATTTCGGCCTTTGACGTAGTACTGCCCGAAGGTATCCCTTACAAAGGACAAATGCTGAACCAGATTGCAGCTAAATTCCTTGACGCCACTACTGACATTTGCCCGAACTGGAAACTGGCTACTCCGGACCCTATGGTAACGGTAGGTGTATTGTGCGAAGGCTTCCCGGTAGAAATGATTGTACGCGGCTATCTCTGCGGCAGCGCATGGCGTGCTTACAAAAGCGGCGTACGCGAAATTTGCGGTGTGAAGTTACCGGACGGAATGCGTGAAAACGAAAAATTTCCGGAACCAATCATCACTCCGACTACAAAAGCCGAAATGGGATTGCACGACGAAGACATCTCCAAAGAAGAAATCCTGAAACAAGGACTGGCTACTCCGGAAGAATATGAGGTTCTCGAAAAATACACATTAGCTCTCTTCAAACGCGGTACTGAAATCGCAGCAGAGCGCGGACTGATTCTCGTAGATACAAAATACGAATTCGGTAAGCATAACGGTACCATCTATCTGATGGACGAAATCCACACACCGGACTCAAGCCGTTATTTCTACTCTGAAGGTTATCAGGAACGCTTCGAAAAAGGCGAACCGCAGAAACAGCTTTCTAAAGAATTCGTCCGCGAATGGTTGATGGAGAACGGTTTCCAGGGTAAAGAAGGTCAGAAAGTGCCCGAAATGACTCCGGCTATCGTACAGAGCATCAGCGACCGTTATATCGAATTGTTCGAAAACATCACCGGTGAGAAATTTGTAAAAGAAGATACCAGCAATATTGCTGAACGTATCGAAAAGAACGTTATGAATTTCTTGACTGAATAAGAATGGATTACCCGCAACAACATATCAAACCTTACGACAAGGAAGGAAAGAAAACCGAGCAGGTGGAACGTATGTTCGACAACATCGCGCATGCCTACGATAAGTTGAATCACGCCTTATCCTTAGGGATAGACCGCAGTTGGAGACGTAAAGCCATAGCCTGGCTTCGCCCTTTCCATCCACAACGTATGATGGATGTAGCTACCGGCACAGGAGATTTTGCCATCCTTGCCTGCCGCGAGCTGCAACCCGCTGAGTTAATCGGCACGGATATATCGGAAGGTATGATGAATGTGGGACGTGAAAAAGTAAAGAAGGAAGGACTCTCGGACAAAATATCTTTTGCCCGGGAGGACTGTACTTCACTCTCTTTTGCCGACAATGACTTTGACGCTATTACCGTAGCTTTCGGTATCCGCAACTTCGAAGACCTCGACAAAGGTCTCTCCGAGATGTGCCGTGTACTGAAACCGGGAGGTCATCTTGTGATTCTGGAACTAACCACTCCGGAGCGCTTTCCGATGAAGCAACTATTCTCCATCTACTCTAAAATCGTCATTCCGTTACTGGGCAAACTTCTCTCCAAAGACAACAGCGCTTACCGTTATTTGCCGGACACCATCAAAGTATTTCCGCAAGGGGAAATAATGAAAGGAGTTCTTTCAAAAGCCGGATTCGGCGAAGTGAGTTTCAAGCGGCTGACCTTTGGTATCTGCACTCTTTATACTGCGACAAAATAGTGAGTTAATTAATTTAATCCTTTTCTTTTATGGAAAAATATGGTTTAATCGGTTATCCTCTGAGACATTCATTTTCTATCGGATACTTTAATGAGAAATTCAAATCCGAGGGTATCGATGCAGAGTATGTGAATTTCGAGATTCCCAGTATCAATAACTTCATGGAAGTCATCGAAGAGAACCCCAATTTATGCGGACTCAATGTCACCATTCCTTACAAGGAGCAAGTAATTCCTTTCCTGGATGAACTCGATCGTGACACGGCAAAGATAGGCGCAGTAAACGTGATTAAAATCATCCGCCAACCAAAAGGTAAGGTAAAATTAGTAGGTTATAACTCTGACATTATCGGATTTACCCAATCCATACAGCCTTTATTGCAATCCCATCACAAGAAAGCCTTGATTCTAGGTACCGGCGGGGCCTCCAAAGCTGTCTATCACGGACTTAAAAATCTGGGAATCGAAAGTGTATTCGTTTCACGCACTCATAAAGCGGACAATATGCTGACTTACGAAGAGCTAACCCCCGAAATCATGGCGGAACATACGATTATCGTCAACACTACTCCCGTAGGTATGTTTCCTAAGGTCGATTTCTGCCCGAATATCCCATACAATCTAGTAACTCCAAACCATTTGCTCTACGATTTGTTATATAATCCGAATGTTACCCTTTTTATGAAAAAGGGGGAAGCACAAGGAGCCGTTGTCAAAAACGGTCTGGAAATGTTGCTTCTTCAAGCATTCGCCGCTTGGGAAATCTGGCATAAGTAAATCACATATCCCCTCACTCTCGGCAGAAGAAGTCAGGGGCAAATCAAAGAGGTATGATTATGAGGAGAAAAGTTGTCTATAGCATTATCGTTGTCATGTTGATATTGACCGGTTGTACCATTGGAGGAAGTTTCTATATGTTGAATTTATCTCTGACGCCGGATGGCAAGATATTGTCTAAAGACGCTGATTCTTATCCTTTTATGTACAGGAACTATCCTTTTCTGCGTTCGTGGGTAGATAGTCTGCGACAAGTAAATGCCCTGAAAGACACTTTTATCGTCAACCCGCACGGCATACAGCTTCATGCTTACTATGTGGCTGCTCCCAGACCCACAAACAAAACCGCAGTTATTGTACACGGATATACGGATAATGCCATCCGTATGTTTATGATCGGTTACCTCTACAATCGGGATTTAGGCTTCAACATTTTGCTTCCCGACCTTCAGCACCAAGGCGAAAGTGAAGGTCGGGCCATTCAGATGGGATGGAAAGACCGTCTGGATGTATTGCAATGGATGAACATCACCAATGCTATCTTTGGAGACAGCACGCAGATGGTAGTGCACGGTATTTCGATGGGAGGCGCAACCACAATGATGGTATCCGGTGAGGAGCAGCAGCCTTTCGTCAAGTGCTTTGTGGAAGATTGCGGTTATACCAGTGTGTGGGATGAATTTTCCCATGAGCTGAAAAGTTCTTTCGGTCTCCCTCCTTTCCCTTTGATGTATACCACCAGTTGGCTATGCGAAAAGAAGTACGGATGGAATTTCAAAGAGGCCTCTTCGCTGAAACAAGTAGCAAAATGCCAACTGCCGATGTTGTTTATCCACGGCGACAAAGATACATACGTTCCGACTTGGATGGTTTATCCGCTTTACGAAGCAAAACCGGAACCTAAAGAACTTTGGATAGTACCAGGTGCGGCTCACGCCCTTTCATACAAAGAGAATAAACAGGAGTACACAGACAAAGTCCGTAAGTTTGTCGGGCAATATATTCATTAAACGATGAAATTAATATTCACATTCATAGCTATTACTTTCTTGCTGATCCCCTTACGGGCTCAGGAGAAAGTGTACACAGTAGACAATCTTCCGAAAGTCCACTTACAGAATAAGACGCAATATGTATGTAATCCTGCGGGAATACTGTCAAAAGCAGCTTGTGATAGTATAGACTCCATGCTTTATGCTTTAGAACTGCAAACCGGTATTGAGACGGTCGTTGCAGTGGTTCCCTCCATTGGAGAGGAAGATTGTTTCGATTTCTGTCATCAACTGCTCAATCAATGGGGTGTAGGAAAGAAAGACAAGAATAACGGTTTGGTTATTCTATTAGTAACCGACCAACGCTGTATTCAATTTTATACCGGATACGGTCTGGAAGGAGTTCTCCCCGACGCCATCTGCAAGAGGATTCAGACGAAATACATGATTCCGTATCTGAAAGACGGGAATTGGAATGCCGGAATGGTGGTCGGTTTGAAAGCGACTTGCCAAGTCCTTGACGGTTCTATGGAGAACGATTCTCTTTCCGGTTCAACCAATAACGGAGGTTCATTCGATTTCATCCTCGCCGTATTTTTCTTTATACTGATTGGTGGAGGTATCGCTTTCCTTTCCGCACGCAAGCAAAGCCGTTGTCCGAAATGCGGAAAGCACACGTTACAAAGAAGCGGTAGCCGGCTGATCTCCAGAGTCAATGGCGTGAGAACCGAAGACATCACTTACACGTGTAGGAATTGCGGTCATACCCTCACACGTCGCCAACAAAGTTATGACAATGATTATCATCACCGAGGTGGTGGCGGTCCGTTTATTGGTGGTTTCGGCGGAGGCAGAAGTTTCGGAGACGGAGGCGGTTTTGGCGGAGGAAGCTTCGGTGGAGGAATGGGCGGTGGAGGTGGTGCCGGTTCACGATTCTAGTCAATTCACGACTCCAACTAAAACCTAGAAAAGTCAAGGAAACACCAAGATTTAAAATCAAATTATCAATATCAATCAATAAAAACGATAAATATGAAAAAGTCAGTTATCATTATTTTAGCTGTTATAGCTGTCATTGTCATTTGGGCTGTCAGCATGTACAACGGTCTTGTCGCTATGGATGAGAAAGTAAATGGTCAATGGGCCAATGTAGAAACTCAATACCAACGCCGCGCCGATTTAATTCCCAATCTGGTAAATACAGTAAAAGGGTATGCGACACATGAAAAAGAAACGCTGGAAGGAGTGGTTGAAGCACGCAGTCAAGCAACACAAATGAAAGTCGATGCAGCCGACCTGACACCGGAAAAACTCGCTCAATATCAGAAAGCACAGGGTGCCGTTACTTCCGCCTTAGGCAAATTATTAGCGATTACGGAAAATTATCCGGATTTGAAGGCTAATCAGAACTTCCTTGAACTACAAGCACAATTGGAGGGGACGGAAAACCGTATCAACGTGGCACGCAAAAATTTCAATGATGCTGCACAGGCTTATAACACCAATATCCGTCGTTTCCCCAAGAATATCTTTGCCGGAATGTTCGGATTTGAAAAGAAAGCTTACTTCGAAGCGGAAGAAGGTAGCGAAAAAGCACCGAAGGTAGAGTTCTGAAAAGAGGCAACGGCATTTCTAGTAAGATAGTTGGCTGTACAAAAAAAAAGCAGTACTTTTGCAGCCGTATACAAAATAATTCTATAACTCATGAGTAATCAACGATACATGATGCGTGGCGTAAGCGCATCAAAAGAAGATGTGCATAACGCCATCAAGAACATCGACAAAGGAATTTTCCCTAAAGCATTCTGCAAAATCATTCCCGATATATTGGGAGGCGATCCGGAATACTGTAACATCATGCATGCCGACGGAGCCGGAACCAAGTCTTCGCTTGCTTATATGTATTGGAAAGAAACCGGCGACCTATCCGTTTGGAAAGGTATTGCGCAGGACGCTTTGATCATGAATATCGATGACCTGCTTTGCGTGGGAGCCGTAGATAATATTCTTGTCTCTTCTACCATCGGACGCAACAAGCTGTTAATTCCGGGGGAAGTAATTTCCGCCATTATCAATGGAACGGATGAGCTGCTTGCCGAGCTCCGTGAAATGGGAGTAGGCGTATATGCCACCGGTGGTGAGACAGCCGACGTCGGTGATCTTGTCCGCACTATTATTGTTGATTCCACAGTAACTTGCCGCATGAAACGTTCGGATGTGATAAACAATGCCAACATCCGTCCGGGCGATGTGATTGTCGGTCTTGCTTCTTACGGACAAGCTACTTATGAAAAAGAATACAACGGCGGCATGGGCAGCAACGGCCTGACAAGCGCCCGCCACGACGTATTCGGCAAATACCTTGCAGAAAAATATCCGGAAAGCTATGATGCGGCAGTTCCCGAAGAACTGGTTTATTCTGGAAATCTAAAATTGACAGACAGTGTGGAAGGCTCTCCGATCAATGCCGGCAAGTTAGTACTCTCTCCTACCCGTACATACGCGCCGGTAGTAAAGAAGTTGTTGGATGCACTACGTCCTGAAATACACGGAATGGTACACTGCTCCGGTGGTGCACAAACCAAAGTTTTACACTTTGTTGAAAACGTTCGTGTAGTGAAAGATAATCTTTTCCCTGTTCCTCCTTTATTCAAGACTATTCAAGAACAAAGCGGCACAGATTGGGCGGAAATGTACAAGGTGTTCAATATGGGACATCGGCTTGAAGTCTATCTGTCACCGGAATATGCTGAAGAAGTTATTGCCATTTCCGAATCATTTGGAATACCGGCACAGATTGTCGGGCGTATCGAAGCATGTGACAAGACTGAATTAATCATTAAGAGTGAATTCGGAGAATTTAGATACTAAAGAATGGCAGATAACAGTACCATATTAGAGAAACTGGACGGTCTTGTAGCCCGTTTTGAAGAAATATCAACCCTCATCACCGACCCGGCAGTCATTGCCGACCAGAAACGTTATGTCAAACTGACAAAGGAATACAAGGAACTGGATGACTTGATGAAAGCCCGCAAGGAATATATTCAATTGCTGGGCAACATCGAAGAAGCTAAAAATATCCTTGCCACCGAATCGGATGCAGATATACGCGAAATGGCCAAAGAGGAAATGGACCTTAGCCAGGAACGCCTTCCGGTATTGGAGGAAGAAATCAAGTTAATGCTTGTTCCTGCCGACCCGCAAGACAGCAAGAATGCCATTCTTGAAATTCGTGGTGGAGCAGGAGGCGATGAAGCGGCAATCTTTGCCGGTGACCTTTTCCGCATGTATGCCAAATACTGCGAAGTAAAAGGATGGAAACTGGAAGTCTCCAACGCCAACGAAGGAACTGCCGGCGGATACAAGGAAATAGTTTGTAGCGTCACGGGAGACAATGTTTACGGCACATTGAAGTATGAATCGGGTGTACACCGCGTACAGCGTGTTCCCGCCACAGAGACTCAGGGACGTGTACATACTTCGGCAGCTTCGGTAGCCGTACTTCCTGAAGCGGAAGAGTTCGATGTGGTCATCAACGAAGGAGAGATCAAATGGGATACTTTCCGAAGTGGCGGCGCGGGTGGACAGAACGTTAATAAGGTAGAATCCGGAGTGCGTCTGCGCTATATCTGGAAGAACCCTAATACCGGTGTTGCCGAAGAAATCCTGATCGAATGTACCGAGACACGCGACCAACCCAAAAATAAAGAGCGCGCATTGGCCCGTCTCCGTACTTTCATCTACGACAAGGAGCATCAGAAATATATCGACGACATTGCTTCCAAACGTAAAACGATGGTTTCAACGGGAGACCGCTCTGCGAAAATCCGTACATACAACTATCCGCAAGGACGTATCACCGACCACCGCATTAATTACACGATTTATAATCTTGCGGCTTTCATGGACGGGGATATACAAGACTGTATCGACCACCTGATCGTAGCTGAAAATGCGGAACGGTTGAAGGAAAGCGAACTTTAGATAAGTTGAGAGTTGAAAGTTGAGAGTGATTCTAAAATAGTAAAAATAGTAAATAATAAGATGGATAAGCAAGAATTATTTGAAAACATAAAACGCAAAAAATCATTCCTTTGTGTAGGGCTTGATACTGACATCAAGAAAATTCCGGAACATCTGCTGAAAGAAGAAGATCCGATTTTTGCTTTCAATAAGGCAATCATCGACGCGACAGCCGATTTGTGCGTAGCCTACAAACCCAATTTGGCTTTTTACGAAAGTATGGGTGTAAAAGGATGGATCGCTTTTGAAAAGACAGTAAAGTATATCAAGGATAATTATCCGGATCAGTTCATCATTGCCGATGCAAAACGTGGTGACATAGGAAACACTTCCGCCATGTATGCCCGTACTTTCTTCGAGGAACTGGATATCGACTCTGTAACCGTAGCTCCTTACATGGGAGAAGACAGTGTGACTCCGTTTCTTACTTACGACAACAAATGGGTTATCCTGTTGGCATTGACTTCCAACAAAGGATCTCATGACTTCCAATTGACAGAAG